>Ga0208191_1000135_pt1 | contig 66892 bp, 67 predicted proteins | sample June2015DPH_13_5_FD_184709 | JGI IMG/M metagenome (GOLD analysis project Ga0208191, IMG submission 184709) | Peatland microbial communities from SPRUCE experiment site at the Marcell Experimental Forest, Minnesota, USA - June2015DPH_13_40... | ecosystem: Environmental > Terrestrial > Soil >... | reverse complement strand
TTCGGGCAGCTGAGCCATCACGCGCGCCAGGCGCTTCGTCGTATGCGCAAGCGGCCTACCCTGGTGATCGCCTTCTGGCAGCAGGCCGATCTGTTTCCATTGTAACTATATTATGCAATGCTCAATAGGACCCGAAAAGAGGCTCTCAGCGTCATAGTGCTGCTCGGATGGGAGAATGCAGGTCCTAAAGTCGCCCGGCGGGATTTTGCTACATAAATCGCTAACCATGCGAGCAGCCGTTTTACAGGACCATTCGGCAACAGCTTTCGTTTGGACCAACACGGACCATGACAACTCATCGCCTTCCATGTTCTCTGCGAGAATCTTCTTGTCCCTAAACTTGTCAAAGAGATTCGCATGCATTTTTCCCTTCGAGACTCCGTCTTCGAATCTGGCGTTTGCTTTGAAATGGACTAGGTCATTGCGTAGACGCGCCAATAAGGCGAAGTCCTGAAATGGCTGCTCCCCTCTCTTGAGTCTAGTGCCAGTCAGAATCCAATTCCCAATTGTGAGCTTTGTCTCCAGCGATGCGTTTGACCTCTCAGCGTCCATTAGAAACTCAGTCAGAACATCAACGACTTCAGGCTTTCTGATGTCTGTGTCATGCGCGAACTCCGCTAGCTCGTTTAGAAATGCTTCAAGGGTTAGTACGGAGAAGACAATGCTAACGAGCGCGGGTTTTTGACTACTTTCTCGTGGAGGAGCCTGGATGCGACGAGCGTGGTCACATGCAACGTTGAAAAGCATCCCGGCGTCGAAGACCCAACTGACTTTCTTAGCCATAAAGATCGCCTCGGCGGGTGGCCCTGCCTATCGCATCTAGTCTTCTCTGGAGGGTGCCCCGTCCAAGCTCCGCTTGGGCGGGGCTGTGCTTGTAGTATTTGTATATACAGCACATTTGACTTTTTTCGCTAATAACACTTGACAAACCACCTTATAATAGAAATATAAACAAAATTCAGAAGATACGCGCGGCCTATCCACTTATAGCTCCCGCGCCAGCCGTGACCTATCCGGCAGATTAAGGACCCGATTTCATCAACCCGTGCCGAATCAAGACTTTACATCTAACTATATTCCTTTCAAGACTTTGCCGCGCAGCGCGGGCTAAGTCTATGATTCTAATATACCGGTCAACCGGGGGTACCCCCTTACGAAGATTGGTCAGCGATTAGATCGCAGCCAATAAGCCAGGAGCAACTATGTCATCCTTTGCAGCACCTCGTTGCCGACACATCAAGGTCAACGGAACCCGATGCGGTTCGCCTGCTCTCCGCAACAAGAATTTCTGTTTCTACCATCAACAGGATCGTCCCCTGACGGTCGAATGTTACTCCGAAGGGCCCCACGCAACCGGCGAAATCGCCCTGCCCGCTTTTGAAGATGCGCACTCCGTCCAGACCGTCATTCGCCAGGTCGTGCAGATGGTCCTGCAAAAGAGACTCGAACGGAAAACCGCCAGTCTCCTGCTTTACGCGCTCCAGATCGCCTCTTCAAATCTCAAGCGTATCGAACTCGAAAAGCCGCAACCAGAGCAGGTTGTCATCGATCTCGCAACGGAATCGGAAACTCCCATGGCTGCCATTACTGAAGACGAAACCGCTCGCGAAAGCTCGAACGAAGACATTGAGCGCAGCGACGAAGACTTTCCGCCCGGAACGATCCAAGCCTGTTATCGGCCTGGACCGCTGCATCGCGAACATGAGGAAGCCACGGGAAAATCCGTTCATCCCATTTGTTCAAGGAAAACGCAACGTCAAAGCAATCCCCGATATGTATTCAGCCATTGGTTGCGGACGGCTTCCCAGGTGTAGTTTCGCGATTCATGGTGGGCGCACTGCGCGAGGCGAGCGGCGAGCGCGGGATCGCGCAACAAACGGATGACATTTGCGGCGAGGGCTTTTTCGTCGCCCACGGGTGAAAGCAATCCGGTTCGCTCGTGCTGGACGAGATAAGGCATGCACTCCGGCGAGGTGGTGACAACGGGAGTGCCCGACGCAAAGGCTTCGATGACCGAGAGCGGCATGTTGTCGAGCCACGAGGCGTTGATGAAGATGTCCGCCTGCTCGTAATACTTGACGATCTCCTGGTGCGAGACGACGCCGGTGAAGTTGACGCCGGTGAGATGCAAGTCCGCAACCAGCTTGCGGACATCGCCTTCGAGCGGGCCGTCGCCGACCAGATCGAGCCGCGCTTCGGGATATTCTTTTTTTACTTCGGCAAATGCTTGGACGACGACGTCCACGCTGTAGTACGTGGAGAAGCCGCGGGTGCAAACCAGGTGCGGGCGCAGCGGAGCGCGCTCGCGATAGCGGAACTGCGAGAGGTCAACGATGTTCGGCACAGCAAGAGCCGGCAATCCGAATTCGCGGAAGACATCGACCAGGTAGCCGGATGGAACGACAATTTTATCGACGCGAGAAAGAACGAACGCGGCTGAGCGGAAGCGCTGGAGGTGGTCGCGAGCTTCGCCACTGTGGTAGTTGATCACGGTCTTGCTGCCGCGTGTCTTCATCTTTATTTTTGCGAATAACGACGCGGGTGCGGGAGCGAGCAGGAAGGACCAATAGGACGCGGAAAAGATGTGAGCCACGTCCACGTCTTTGAGGCCGCGCCAGAGATGCCAGAAGTAGATGGGCTCGCGCAGAATGGTGCGCAGGCCGGGAATGCTTTCCGCCCAGGCGAGGGCGCGGGGCAACGGTGGATCGACGGCGAGGAAGCTGATGTCGATGTCGGGATCGTTCTGCCAGTGCCGCAAGAGCAAGTCAGCCTGGACGGATTGTCCGCCGACATAACGCAGGCTGGGCGCGACGATGCAAACTCGCAGGCGCGCGGCCGAGCTTTGCTTGGCGGGCTCGCTCATGAGGCGGAATTCCTTCGGCGCTTTTTCTGGAGAAGCTTGACATAAAGTTCCGCGTAGCGCTGGCGCACGCGATCGAGGCGGAAATTTTCTTGTGCGAACTGCCGGGCGTTGCGGCCGAGTTGCTGGCGAAGCGCGGAGTCGGCTAGAAGTTTCTGGACGGCATCGGCAAAGCTGGTTTCGTTGCCGGCGGGAATCAGGGCTCCGCGTTGATGGCTGAGCAGTTCGGAATTGCCGCCGACGTCATAGGCGATCACGGGCAAACCAGCGGCCATGGCTTCGAGAATCACGTTGGACAAGCTTTCGGAATCGGAAGTAAGGACAGAAACGTCCATCGAAGCAACGACGGCGGGCATATCCTGGCGATCGCCGAGGAAGATCGCGGAGGCGCCCAGGCCGAGGCTCGACGCTTCGTTCTCCAGTTGCTGACGCAGCGGGCCATCGCCGACAAGAAGAAATTCAGCATCCGGCATGCGCCGATGGAGCTGTGCGGCGATCCGCAGAAATCCAGAATGATTCTTGTAACGATGATTCATGCGCGCGACCATGCCGACACGGGCCACACCGGAACGCTTCGGCAGAGCCGCGGGCGCTGCGCTGAAAGCCTCGGCCGGCAGGGCGTTTCCAATGACCGAAATTTTATTGGGCGAGAGGCCGGTGGCGAGGAGGCGATCGGCGGCGGCTTGCGAGTTGCAGACAACGGCGTCGCACCAGCGAAATGCGGCGGCCTGAGCGCGGAACTGCGCGGGTGTCATCAGGTCTCCGAGTTGGCGATGGCTGCCGATGACGACGGGCACGCGGGCAAACTTGGCGGCGGGAATCAGCGTGAGATTGGCGTAGAAATCGAAGGCGTGGGCGACTTGCACCCGATGATGGCGCAGATGGCGGCTGAGGTTGAGGCGAGTGCGCAGCGACTGCCATCCGTAGAGGCTGCCGCCGAGAAGAAATTGGGGAGCGTCCGGAAAGTTGTGGGCGAGTGGGCCGCGCCGGCTGACACAGCCGAGATGAGTTTGGAATTGTGGAGGCGTGAGATTCTGTGCGAGGACAGCGAACTGGCGCTCGGATCCTCCCGTTTCAAAAGTATTGACCATGAGAAACAGGCGGATCGGCAGATCGGAAGGATCGGCTGGAGGAGTTGTGGTCAGGCTGGCAGGGTTGGTGGCGCGCACCCGATCATCCTCCCACCGGTGAAGAGGCTAGGGCGGCGGAATTGGGCACCTGGCGGCGAGAGTCGGCGACCACGGGGAGAGAGAATAGCCCGGCGGGCTTGATGTATTTTTCGAGGAAGTTGCGATGCCAGAGCTCGAACATCAGCAGACGCCATAAGCGTCCGGTATTGGTGCCGCCGCGGAGGAGGTGGTTGTCCATTAGTCTCCGAACACCGTCGGCGACAAAATAACCGCGATCGAGGGTGCGGGGTTCGAGCAGGATCATAAGCATATCTTTGAGTTCGTTGCGCATCCAGTGAACAAGGGGGAGCGAGAATCCCTGCTTCTGGCGATAGAGCACTTCGCGAGGCACGCCCACGCGCTCCGCCAGTTTTCGCAGGATGTATTTTTGCCGGTTGCCGCGCAGTTTCCACTGGGGCGGCAGGCCGGTGACCCACTCGACAAACAGATGATCGAGAATGGGGACGCGGACCTCGAGCGAATTCAACATGCTCATGCGGTCAACCTTGGTGAGGATGTCGCCGACCAAATAGGTTTTGGTGTCGACGTAGAGGAGCTGGTCGACGGGATCTTTGGCGGGCGCCTGAGCGAAGTAACGGCGCAGAACATTGCCGGGATCGTCGCTGCGGTTCAGGATCTGGCGAAAATCGCGCGAGAGGAGCGGAGTGGTGCGCTCGAAGGCAGGCAGGAAAGAAAGGCCGTCGACGTAGCGTTCCTGCCAGGGCAGCGAAACGTTGTAGCTGAAGCTGCGGCCCCGCATGTTGTTGGGCAAACGCGGGAAGACCTGGTCGCGGTAGAACTTGCGGGCCCATCCGGGAATATGTTCAAAGATCCGGCGGCCGGCGTGAATGCGGTAACGATCGTATCCACCAAAAATCTCGTCGCCGCCATCGCCGGAAAGGGCCACGGTGACATGCTGGCGAGCCATCTGCGAAACGTAGTAAGTGGGCAGCATGGAGGAATCGCCGAAAGGCTCTTCGAGCGAACTGGTGAGATGCTCGACGGTCTGGACAACGTCGGGCTCTAGGATCATCTCGTGATGATCGGTGCCGAATTTCTTGGCGACGATACGAGCGTAGTTGGCTTCGTTGAAATCGTCTTTCTTGAAACCGATGGAGAAAGTCTTGACCGGGCCGGAACTGGCGCGCGCCATCAAAGCAACGATGGTGGAGGAATCGGTGCCGCCGCTGAGAAAGGCGCCGAGAGGCACGTCGGAGATCAAGCGGATTTTACTCGCCTCAAACAGACGCTGCTCTAATTCTTCCAGACATTCTTCTTCGTTTCTGGGCGAGTGCGTATTGTATTGGGGAAGGTCCCAGTACTGACGGATGCGAATCTCGCCGTCCTGAAACTCGAGCAGATGTCCGGGAGGGAGCTTATGAATTCCGGTGAACGCGGTAATGGGATCGGGCACGTATCCGTAATAAAGATATTCGAGCAGGCCCTGGGAGTTGACTACGGCGAGTTCGGGGGCGACGGCGAGGATCGATTTGATTTCGGAAGCGAAGTAAAGATTTCCGTTGTGGAGCGCATAGTGAAGCGGCTTCTTGCCCAGGCGGTCGCGGGCGAGGGTCAATTTGCGTTTCGTCTTATCGTAGATGGCGAGGGCGAACATGCCACGCAGCTTCTTGACGCAGTCGGCGCCCATTTCTTCGTAGAGATGAATAATGACTTCGGTGTCGGTGTGGGTGCAGAAGCAATGGCCGCGGCTTTCGAGCTCGGGGCGGAGTTCGGGAAAGTTATAAATCTCGCCGTTGAAAACGATCCATGCGCTGCGGTCTTCGTTGAAGACGGGCTGATGGCCTCCGGAGAGGTCGATGATGCTGAGGCGGCGCATGCCGAGACCAGCGCCGTCGGCGACGTAGAGTCCCTCGTCGTCGGGGCCGCGGTACACGATCTGGCTGCACATCTGGTGCACGAGAGCTTCGGTGATGTTGCTCTCGCGAGTTGCGCTCACCACTCCAGCGATTCCACACATGGTCTTTGTTTCTACCCTTTCAAGCTCACTGGGACAGAACCGGACTTCTCTGCCGATAGCGGCATTTTCTTCACTAGCCGACTAGTGTGCTTTTACCGGTTTGCGGCCCCGGACGGCGATGGAGATTTCGCCCACGCGCATGTCTTCCATGCCCATCGCTTCGTACCATTTGAACACCTGCTCATACGTGTGTTTGGACTGATACTTAGGAGAATACCAGTCGAAGGTATCGAGCATGCGGGCTTCCGGATTTTTCTGACGGTTCACCGGAAACACGTGATGAACAACGCCCGCGGCTGGACGACCTACAAGGGGCACGTGCTTCAAGCCCTGTTGCAAGTTGTAGAAAAACGGGACCGCAACTTTCAGAATACCGTGCAGGGTCTCGGGCTTCATCTTGTGGGTATAGCGGCGCCAGAAATCGCTGAAGCGGTACCACTTGTTGTATCCGCTGTAGAGCCAGACGACGAGGAGACCACCGGGCTTCAGATATTTATCCAGCGCTTTGACGGCGGCTTCGCAATCCGGCGTGTGGTGGAGCACACCGATGCTATAGATGACGTCGAAGCTTTCGGGAGCGAAGGGCAGGGCGAAGACGTCAGCCTGGAATGCGACGAAGTCGCGGCCGGCAAGATTCTTGGCGGCAACTTCGGCGGCGGCGCTCAGGTCAACGCCCACCACGCGCGCGCTCCAGCGGGTAGCGACTTCGGCGAAGCGTCCCATGCCGCAACCAACATCGAGGACGAGTTTGCCTTTCAGATCTTCGGGGCGGAGAGCGGTCTTCATGAGGAAATGGCGCTCGGATTCGCGGAGCTCGTCGTGGTCGAGCTGCGTCTTCTGGTAACGGTGCCACTGAAAACCGAAACTGGCGGCGTAGTGTTGGGCGTCAACAAAGCGCGCGATGCCCTGCAGGTTGGGATAGACGCGCTTGCAAGCCGGGCAGAGGAAGCCTGCGGCCTGGTCGCTTTCAAGTTTCGAGCCGCAACTGAGGCAACGCAAAATTGCCTGCAAGTCAGCGGACAGGGGAGACTGTACCGGTTGTTCCGTGATCGGCATAAACCACCAGGAAATGTCGCGGCTTGCTCGGTCGCCGCTACTTGGTTTGTAGAGCACCAAAACTGTCCCACGGAACGACAATGTCATGGCTCATGGTCAGCATTATAATCCGCAGATATTTCCCCGTGGGCGGTGTCCACTTCAGGTTCTCGTATAGAACCAGACTGCTCTCCGGAGGGGACAGGTCGTTCCCTCCTATCGGAAATCTGCCCAGCTCTTTGTAGGAAGGAGTCTTCAAGAGATCCCGCAACATTTTCTGCGACTCAAAATTGAGAGGAACCTGATCCGAGACAACAATGAATCGTACCCCATCCTCACGGAACAGATTCTCGATCTCCTGTGGACTGTGAACCAACTCCACGCTACCGCCGCTTTTCTTGAGTTGGAAAGCGTATAGTGCCTTCCGCAACACAAGGAATCGCCGGTCGGGATCCTCTGCACGCATGAAGAAGATGAAATTGCCGGGCAGCGGTCCATCAAACAGGACGACGGCGGACTTGCTCTGCTCCAGAATCTTCTTCGGAACCGCGGCAAATCCGGTCACGTAAGGGCGGTGGAACGACCAAGCGAACGTCAGTGTTGCCCCTAGCAGAACCACCGCGGCGGCCGCCCCCGCTACTTTGAACACGGGCTTGCGAAAGAAGCAAAACAGCAATCCTGAAGCAAAATATAAGAATGGAGGGATCCAGTAGATTACGTATCGAGCTTCCTTGTGTCCGATGAGTGTGAGGGTCACATAACAAGCCACAATCCAACTCGACATGATCCCAGGAACCTTAGCCCGTGCCCATGTCCGACTGGTCAGAATGCCGAGGAATGCCAGCCCGAGAAGGGCCCAGCCCAACTGGGCCGGGAGCGCAGTGAGATAGAAGAACCAGCGGCTGCCGCCGGCCCCGCTGCTTTTTTCATTGAGATCCATCGCAATGGTCTTCCAATGGACGGCATAGACGAGGGTATAGAAGGGTGAAATTAGGAGGAAACAAATGGCCACGGCGCGCAGCACTTCCTTACGCAGAAACAGCTTCCAACCTCCGCACAGAAGGCCCGACAGAACACAAAATGGGATTAGATAAACTCCGTTCTGCTTGGTTAGGAGGGCGGCGCTGGCAAACAGGGCAAACCAATAGATGTGGGATTTCTTACCCTTGAGGAGGTACAAGATCCAAAAGAAACTCGCGGCAATGCAGCATGAAAGTGATGGAATCTCCAGCATCACGGTTTTTTCAAACAACAGCACGGAAGGCAGTAATGCGAGCAATGCCGTGGAAAATGCGGCCGCCCACTCTCCCAAAAGCTCTCTCACCAGCAGGAACCAAAAGACTAGACCGAGCAGTGCAAAAAACAGGATCGCCAACCGCGCGGCAACCACGGTGGGGCCCAGAACCAGAAAAAATAGGCCTTCGAAGCAATAAAAAAGTGGCGGCCAGTGGACGACTCCGGAGAGTGCGGGATACTGCGCGTAATAGCGGTATGTGTACTCTACCGGATGCGCAAAGGGATGGTCTCGGACCAGATCTGCAACATAGAGCCCAGTAACCGCGTGCTGCGCTTCATCCGCGTTGTAACTGAACTCGCCAACGCGGATACCGCGGAGTATCGCCACCATCGCTATCACAAGCACGCAAAGCAGCAGACCAGTGGAACGGTGATCCCATCTTCCGGTCTCCTGCGCGTGCGGCGCCTTCATCGCAGGCTCCTTGGCGAGGGTGCAAATATTAGCGTATGGGTGTAGCGGCGCCCGCCGCAGTTTACGCAATGCAAAATTGCCTGCAAGTCAGCGGACAGGCGAGACTGCGCCGGTGGTTCGGTGATCGGCATAAACCTCCAGGAAGTGACGCGGCTTTTTCGGCGGGGGAAGCGCCGAGCCGGGTGCTTGTTCTTGCTCTTTTTCCTTGACCGTCTGCAACAACGTCGCCGTAAACGCCACGGCAAAATAGGGGAAGAACTGGTACGCTTCGGGCGCAAACAGCGCACCCACCGCGAAACCGACCAGCGAACTTTGCAATGCTCCGACGAACAAAACGATGTCGGGATCGAGATTCTTCTTCTTATGCAGGATCCTTAGATTCATAAACGCGCGCCAGAAAAACATGAGGTAGAGAATCAGCACGGCGATGCCACCTTCGGCGCAGATCTGGAGGTAGGTCATGTGCACGTCGTGCCATACCCCCGAGTAGGGGGAAAAGTCGCGAACGCCAAGGCCAAGGATGGGATAGTGTTCGATGGCGTCGACGGCGCGCACCATGAGGTACTTGCGGGCCTCGTACGATTCGTACGCGGACTCTTCGGTAGTGCTGTCGCCAGACAAGGCGGTAAAGCGATCATAGAGTTTTCCGCCGAAGGCGCCCATCACCACGACGCCGACGAGGCCAGTGGCCACGATCAGGTAAAATCGCTTTCCCTTAATCCCGAAGTAGTAGAGACAGACACTGCCGGAGATGACGAGGTCGATAAACCCGGCGCGGGATGCGGTCAAGAAAATGGCGACCAACATAGCCAGCATTCCGCCAAGCCAAAACACTTTGACGACAGCGTTCCGGGAGGTGACCATGAAAGCCAGCGCAAAGGGCAGCGACAACACGATGGCGAATGCGAGATCGTTCGGGTTCGAGTAAATGCCACCCAACACACCTTCGAGGCGGGGCGTGCTGTGGCCCTTGACGAAGCAGAGGGCACAAACGACGACCACCGAAAATACCTGGATAAAGATGATGCGCCGCAAGCGGTCGAAGGTGGTAATCAGCAGGAAAACCAGCACCCATGCGATGTAGACCTTGGAAAAATCCATGGTGTGATCCAAGGCGCCGCCCCTCCACACCGGAGACAGAAAGGCTCCAACGTAAAGGAGGCCGATCATGATGAGGAGGAGTCTCGCCTCCTTAGGCAGATCCTTGAATGTGCGTTTGGTTCTACCCAGTGCGGTGAACAGGCCCCACATGGCCAGGATGGCAGTGATCTTGGCGAGGGGCAAATACCTGAGGCCGGGAATCCAGTCTCCCGGGCGGGCGCAATAGACCACGAAGAAAGCGCTGAGCCAGAGGAACGCCATCCTGGTCGGGTCCGAGGCCCGGAAGGATGTGCGCCTTCCAGAGACTTCCGCCGGTACTGTATTGCCGTTATCGCCGATGGCCACAAATTCCTCTTTTTCTTTTAAGCTTTCTTTTCCGCTAAGCGCGCCGGAATGGCGCGTACCGCAAGAGATTTCTTTTCCGCAACCGACTGCAAGACTTCGCTGAAGCGTTCGCCGATCGCCGGCCAGTCGCAGCGGGCGGCGGTCTCGGCGGCGGCCTTTTCGTAACGGCGGCGCAGTTCCGGATCGCGCAACAGCATGATCACTGCCTGGGCGAACGAACGGGCATCGTCGGCCAGCATAATGTCGCGGCCGTGATGAACATCCAGCCCTTCGGCGCCGACGGTGGTGGAGACGACCGCCTTGGCGGTCGCCATGGCCTCGTAGATCTTCAGACGCGTTCCTCCGCCGATGCGCAAGGGGACGATGACGACGGCGGACTGCTGCAGATGCTCGACGACCGAGGGCACACGGCCGGTAACTTCGATCGAGTCGTCGATCGAATCCCAGGCCCATTTTTGGACGCGGCGGTCGGGATTGCGTCCGACGATGCGGAATCGCGCCTGCGGCACTTCGGCCTTGATCGCGGGCCAGACTTCGCCGCAAAAATATTCGACGCCGTCGACGTTTGGCTCCCAGTCCATGGCGCCGACGAAGGTGATGAGGGGCGCGGATCGATCGAGCCGATTCGGATCGAAATTCGGATCGAACTCCGCCGGATCAGGGCGATACTGCTTGAGATCGACTCCAGTGGGGACGACGGTAACGCGGTCTCCATCCACCCACTGCGTCATGAGGGAGCGATCGTTTTCAGAGACGGCAATCACATGCTGGAACTTGCAGACTACGGCGCGCTCGTAGCGAAGCATCTTCCGGAATTCCATGCGGTACATCATCTCTCTTGCCGGATTGCCCGCAGTGGCGGCATGGCGGCGCCAGATCTCGCTTTCCACGTTGTGCTGGAAGAGCACGCTGGGGATGTTGAGATTTCCGGGAAAATTGACCGCTGCATCCAGGAAGTCGCAGACGGCGACATCGAAGCGCTGCTCGTGGAACCAGGCCTGAAGCTGCTTCCGGACTTTAGGGTGAGCGAAGCGGCTGACCGCATACGGCGGGTGGCCGCCGAGATGAGCCAGATAGTCGAGGCCGCGCGCGGCTCCCGAGAGTTCTCGCTTGCCGGTGCAGACGGCCACCGCACCGGGCAACTGCCGCTGCAACTCGCGCTCGTAGTCTGAGTCGGGCGTTCCTCCATAGTAAGAGTAAAACGTGAGCTCATGCCGCGCGGACAGATATCGCAAGACGTGGTACGTGCGGATATTGCCGCCGTTCTGCACGGGGAGGAGCTTCTCGGCTTTGACCCAGAGAATTCTCATGCCGGATCGCGAACCCAGACTGCCTTTCTGCCCGTGACAAAGTTGATGAAGGCAACCATGGCGGCGGAATTGAGGATGACGAAAGTGCGGGCGGGATCGGCAATGCGCGAGAGCGGGCCGATCTTGACGCCCGCGAGCGCGACCAGGCTGAGCGCGTAAAACGCAAGCTGCGCCCCGAGCGCCGCACGATAGAGCGGCTGGGGCAGGAACATGGAGGCGATCAGAAGGGCCAACAAAGCAAAGGGCACGGCCAGTCGCGAGAGTTTGTGGCTTACGAATTCGAATCGAATCTCGTTTTGTGAGCTCAACAGCCATGGAGCAAGTTGCAGGAGCTGATAGTTGCCGCTCAGGGTGCGGACCTTGCGGGAAAATTCACGGCCTTCACCCAAGTCGGGCGAGTCCCAGGCGCGGGCGCGGGAGTCGAAGATAACGCGAAATCCCTTGCGCACGACCTGCATGGGCAAGAGGACGTCGTCGAGGATGGTGCCCTCGGGCAAGGGATCGAGCAATTTCCGACGGGCGCAGTAGATGGCGCCGGTGGCGCCGGCGACAGAACCGGAGGCGGACTCCAGTTCGCGAATCTTCTTTTCCATGCGCCAGTACAACCCCATTCCCTTCCCGGTCTCTCCGCTGGTGGGATCACCCAGCGTCAATTCGCCACTGGCAGCGCCGATATCGGGGTCAGCGAAATTCTCGATCAGCAAACGCAGGGCACCGGATTCGATGTGCTGGCGGGCATCGGTAAACAGCAGCACTTCCCCGGTCGCCAGTTTGATCGCATCATTGAGGCCAGCGGCTTTGCCCTGGGATACCGGTTTCATCAAAGTTCGCACCCGGGGATCGCGGGCATAATCGGCGACAATGGCGGGCGTGCGATCGCTTGAACCGTCGGAGACGACGACGACGTCCAGCTTCGCCTGGGAATAGTCGAGCGTCAGCAGGTTTTCGAGCTTGCGAGCGATCACAGCTTCCTCATTGCGCACGACCATCACCGCCGAGACCGCGGGTGCAGCCAAACCGCGGCGCACCGGACGTGGCGACCATCGGCTGCGCAGCCACAACCACGCCGGATAGCCCAGGTAAGAGTAGCCGACCAGCGAAGCCGCGAACCAGAAGACGTATTTCATCTTCATTGCGCACCCTGGCGCAACAGAACGGTCTTGACGGTCAGGAACATGATCAGCAGATCCAGGCCAATCGAAGCGTTCTTGATGTAGAACAGGTCGTACTGAAGTTTTTCGCGCGCATCTTCGATGGTGCTGCCGTACTTGTACTTGACCTGCGCCCATCCGGTGAGGCCGGGCCGCACGATGTGGCGCACACCGTAATAGGGAATCTCGTTGGAGAGCCACTCGATGAATTCCGGGCGCTCGGGACGCGGGCCGACGAATGCCATATCGCCCTTGAGCACGCACCACAACTGCGGAATCTCATCGAGACGCGAGGCGCGCAGAAACTTGCCGACGCAGGTAACGCGAGGATCGTGATCGCCCGCCCACTGCGGACCGTTGGCGGCTTCGGCGTCCTGGCGCATGGTGCGGAACTTCACGAGGTTGAAAACGCGTCCGGCCTTGCCCACGCGCGCCTGGGTATAGAACACGGGCCCCTTGGAATCGAGGCGGATGGCGAGCATGATCAGCGGAATCAAAGGCAGAGCGATGATGAGACCAATCAGCGAGATCATGATGGAGATCGCGCGGCGAACCACTCTGAAGGGGGTGCTGCGGCGAAAGCCCTCGCCAAACACCAGCCAACTGGGATACAGATTCTCGACCTCGATCTTGCCGGAGATTTTTTCCAGCCAAGTGGTGGCTTCCTCGATCTTGACCCCCTGCATGCGCAGGTCAAGCAGTTCCTGCATGGGGATGGTGCCGCGGCGATCGGGCATGGCGACGATAACGTGACGGACTTTTTGTTTGTGGACGACTTCCATCAGGTGGGCAGCCACGGACTCGCGGGTTACCGCACCTTCCATCTTGCCCGTCCAACTGGCGATCTCGACGCCGATTTCAGGGTTCTGGCGCAGGCCTTGCACCACGCGCTGCGCGCGGTCGCCGGTACCGAGGACGTAGACGCGCTCCACCAGAAAGGGCAACTGGACCAGCCAGGTAAAGGCGAGCCGCCATCCGATCAGAGCGACGGTGAGGATGATCAGGCCGACCGCCGAAGAACCGCTCCGGCCAACCGCCGAAGGACCGTTCCCCAACAAGTAATTGGGCCGCACAATGGCGATACCCGCCAGAATAAAGGCCAGCACAGCAGGAACCATGAGCAAGCGGAAATAAAGCTCGCCTTTGGTGTTGAGGCGCGCGGTGTCGTACAAGTCGAACCAGTGCGAACACAGTAATACCAGCGCCGTGACTGCGAGTATCTTCAGATAGCCGCCCTCGAAGTTGAGCACCAGGTAGCTGTCTTCGCGAAGCACCAGCACTGCCCCGAGCAGGAACGAGGTCCAGACGATCAGAGCTTCTCCGATCAGCAGGACCAGCGTACGAACTGGGTAATAAACATTGAAGAGCCGGATCAACTTGGCCTCGGTTCATCTCAGGCTTGGCTGTTCACGGCCTCGCCATAGTAGTACTTCGACTGTGCAAGCTTTCCGGATGGGGCTCCGTTAAGCACAACTCCGAGCAGCAGCTTGTCCGGGAATTCTTCGCGCGCACGGCGAGCCAAATCGGAAGGCGTCACGTTGGAGCGCACGACCATGAGGACGCCGTCGCAGAGCTTGGCGACCAGTGTGGCATCCGACACGGGGATGACGGGCGATGAGTCGAGAATGATCCAATCAAACAAGGGCTCGACGCGCTGCAGAAACAGCTTCAGACGGCCGTTGGAGAGCAGTTCGGGGGCGCTGGCAACGATCCGGCCCGCGGGCAGGAAGAACAGGTTTTCCATGGGCCCACGTTGCAGGGCGGCGAACTCGTCGCATTCGCCCAATAGGTATTCGGCCAACCCGGGCGACTGGGCCGCTCCGAGGTGGCGGTGCATGCCGGGGTTGCGCAGGTCGGCGTCGATAAGGAGGGCGCGGCGCCCGTGCTGCCGCACCATCACCTGCGCTAGATTGGCGGCCACGAAAGACTTCCCTTCTTTGGGAAGCGCGCTGGTTACCAGCAGGCGTTTCAGCGGCATCTTCTCGCGGATCTGGTAGAGGCGGGAGCGCAGGGTGCGGAACTCTTCCGCGCCGATGCGACTGTCGTCTTCCTGGAAGAAGAGCATGGTGCGCGGATCCGGGCTCCATTCGGTCTGGGGACAGCGGGCGAGCAGCGATTCGTAACTCGACCCGACGGCCATGGTTGGCATCGCGGCGGCTCCCGATGGTTGCATCGAAGGCATGTATTCACGTTGTGCTTCGGGTTGGTCGAAAGCGGGCTCGACGTGCGCCCCCATGGAGGTTGCTCTTTCCTGCTCGGCGCGTTTCAAAGCGTCATGGATGCGGCTCATAGTTTCCTTTCCTTGGGGAGATCCTGTTGTTCTGATTGGCGCAGCCGGTCGGCCATTGTCGCCAAGGTACGTAAGGCTTCGACCAGATCAAACTTTTCGGATGACGGAGGAACCGGTGCGATCATGGCTGCGGCGGCGTTTCCATCGGCCAGATCGAAATCGCGGGCGACCGAATCGACGACTTGGGCAGAGATCGTCTTCTTCTGATCGACGAACGCGCTGACCAGGCAATGCTCACAGAGCAGATTGATGATGCGCGGAATGCCCAGCGCGTAACGGAAAATGGCGACGGTGGCGTCGGAATCAAAAATGGGATCGCCGTTCGACCCCGCGATGCGGAGGCGCTGATTGATATAGGACTTGGTTTCCTCAAGATTGAAAGGATGAGTTTTGGCGCGCAGCGTCAAGCGCTGACGCAACTGGCGTAACTGGGGCTGCTTCAATCGCTGTTCGAGCTCCGGTTGTCCAACCAGAACAATCTGCAGGAGCTTCTCGGTGAAGGTTTCGAGATTGGTCATCATGCGGATCTCTTCGAGCACTTCATCGGAGAGGTTTTGGGCCTCGTCGATGACCAGCACAGCAGTCTCACCGGCGCGATAGCGATCAAGCAGCCAGTTATAGAGACGCTGCAGCAGCTGGCTCTTCGACTTGGTATCGCAGGGAATGCCGAAATCGGCCATCATGAAATCGAGGAGCTGAGGCACGTCCATTCGTGAGTTGAAGATGAAGGCGGTAGCCACCTGCTGGAGGCGCAGCCATTCCATCAATTTATTGATCAGCGTCGTTTTGCCGGTACCGACCTCACCGGTAAGCAACACGAAGCCTTTGCGGCTTTGTATGCCGTAGGTAAGGCAGGCCAACGCCTCTTCGGTGTGCCGCGTGAGGAACAGGTAACGCGGGTCCGGATTGACGTTGAACGGGTTGGCGCGAAGTCCAAAAAATTCTTTATACATAGTCTTGCACTAGACCTCGTCTTGCACTAGACCTCGACGTTCTCGTGTTCTTTTGGCAAGGGTCGATCACCCCGGCCCCAGAAACGGCGGCGTCCGTTGCCTTTGGGGGCAGCATCGTCCTCGTCCTCACCCAGCCAGGGCACGGAAATCAGGAGGGGCAGATCCATGATGGCGGCAGCATCTTTTTCGGTGCGTATGGACTTGTCACTAAACTCCAGAAAGATGCCGATGAGGAGGCCGAGCCCCAGACCTGCACCCAGGCCGCCTGCGGCAAAAAGCGGGCGGTTGGGGAAACTGGGAGAATCCGGCAAGCCAGCCGCGACCAGAATGTGCATCTGCTCGCCCTGCTGCTGGTTCTCCATGCTGGTGCCCAGTTCGGCGGAGCTTTTCTTGGCCAATAGCTCTTTGTAGAAGGCCTGGGCGTTATCGTTGTCGCGGGTGAGCAGCTTGTATTGCTCCTCGACGCCTGGGCTCATGGCGGTGCGGCTCTGGTAGACGTTAATCGCGCTTTGCAGCCTCTTCTGGTCGAGGGTGGCCTGCTCGATCACGCTCTGGTACTGGTGAATCTGCAGACGGAGTTGGCGAATTTCAGGCGGCTCGGAGGCGCTAGCCTGATCGCTGCTGGCGGTGGTGCTGGCGGATGCGGCCGCGGCGTTGACCTCGTTCAGCTTCTTCTCGATCTCGGCGATGTCAGCCTTGGTTTTGATCACGTCGGGGTGATCGTCGGTATAGCGCGCCTGCAGTTGCAGCAATTGCGCCTGCAGCTGGGTCAATCCTTGTTCCAGGGTCTGCGGATTGGTACTGGACAGCGAACTCTTCCAGGCGGCCGTCTGCTGGGCCAGCATGCTTTCGGTGTAGGCCTTATCCTGCTGGGCGCGGCTCAGGGTCTGGGTGGTGGCATCGAGTTGCGAGTTCAGCGACATCAGCATGCGCATGTTGTTGTCGACGTCACCGGGCAACTGACCCATGTATTGCTTTTTGAAGGCGGCGAGCTTGGCATCCTGATCGTCAATGGCGCGCTTGGCGTCTTCGACCTGGCGGCCGAGAAACTCGGTGGTGCTCTGGGCGATCCCGGCGCGAGAGCGCAGGTTCTCATCCACGATCAGCGAGGTCACGGCGTTGCAGATTTTTTGTGCGCGGACTGCGTTGCTGTCGGTGTAGTTGACAGTGAATCCGGGCACTGGCTCGTTGGTAGCAGAGGGTCTACTTTTCTTGGCGCCGGGAGAAGCTGCCGCGGCAGCGCTCATCGAGGTGATCACCGGCTCGACCGACATATTCTGCTGGATGTCGGAGATGAGCTTGTCCTCTTCATCAGGCTTGACGAGCGCGAGGCTCTGAATCACGGGACGCAGGCGGGTGGGGCTCAGAACCTCCTGGCTGAGGGTCTGGACGCGCTGGGTAAAATCGGAAGTGATGACCGGCATGACGTAGTTGTCGGGCACCTTCTGGCCTTCCACCAGAACCGTCGACTGGGAGGTGTATTTCGGCGGGAAGACATAAGAGACCATGAAGCCCGCCAGCGGGGCAAGCAGGACCGGGATCAAAATAACTTTAAGGCGCCGCCGTAGCATCGCCAGGTAATCGTCCATCGTCAGTTCGCGATTTTCACTCATACTGTTCACCAATCCGGCCGCCCGAGGCGGCCAAGAAATCATTCGATACGAGTCGGCCTGGGGTGCCATTCCACCCCAACGGTGCCGAGCTGCCGCTGACTAATCTTGCCGCAGCTGCCGCTAAAGCAAACCGGAGCATTGAAGGCCACCTCGCCAAAGCGATAAGAGGCAAAAAAGTCGTAGGAACGTCCCAGGTGTTTGCGGAAGACGGCTCCGACAGAGCCTTCGTTATAGCTCGCCGCATTCACGGCCCCAAAATCCGCCACACTCTGGAGTCTCGTGTTATGGGAGTAGCCCAGATCGCCATAGAAGTTCCAAGTGCGCCCCAGTGGGCGTGTATACCCGAGCCGCGCAGCCTGGGTATTGGCGCCGGCGAAGAAGCCCGATCCTGGCGAAGTGAATCTTTCGTAGCTGGCAAACATCGACGAATGGCCAAACTTGTAGCTCAACTGAACCCGCGCGCTCACCGACCAATGCGTGTAGTAGCCACCTTCTTCCAGGTCGGTGTACTCCGGACCGGCTCCGGCAACGAGCCTCAACCTGCCGGTGATGGTATGGCTCCAGCGCAGATTGACGACGTGGACATAAATCTGGCCGCCGGTACTTTGCGGAAATTGAATTAGCTCAAAAGCGTAGATTGCGCCGATCTGATCGCGACGGGAAAGCAGATGGCTGTACCCTCCCTCAATTGTGACCTGGTCGCTGTTGATCAGAATATTCGTGGGGTCATAGAAATGAGCGTTGCTGAATCCGCCCGCCACGGTGATCGCGGAGACCGGACTGAGAGCCTGAACCGCATCGAGAACCGCCGTGTTCGCGAGCCGGGGAATGTCTCCAACCGAACCGAACTGACCGCTGCCGAAGAGGTGCAAACCAGCACCCAGCCCCAGCCCTCCGGTGCCGCCGGTGGCAAGACCCATCCCCGGGACGCCACCAAAGCCCACTTGGAAGGAACCGTCGGGCAGGTAACTGAAGGAGTCGCGCAGCGTCACCTGGCCAGTTCGCCAGCGCGTCACGGCTTCAAGGCCGGCGGCTTGCAATTGCTGCACGTCATAAGGACTGGCATAGAACTCTCCGCCGCCGAGGTATTCGAGAAAAAGATCGCTCTTGGGCCAGAATTGCTGGAGATCGAGAGCTCCGAGAACGTGGGTGGTAGATTCTAAACCGGTGTTGCCGAGCTGGTTGCCCCCGTTTGTGTCCGCCGATTCACTCACCTGCAAAGCTGGCGAGACGAAGCTGCGGGTGGCCGTATGCAGTTCGAGCCCGGGCTCGTCCAGGCCAGATACCGGCGGGTTCTCCGGATTCAGCACCGGCGCGTTCTGGCCGAAGGCCGGCGCCGGAGTTGTCTCTGGCTGAGATTGGGAATTAACCTGGGCCGCGGCGCAGATGCTCATGCCGACAACCAGCAGCGTCAACCGGATTGTTCGTATTTTTCCCATGCTTTTCACCCGTCGATCCTTCAACAGGACCGCATATCCTTTACGGGACGACAATTGTATCCCCCGGCTGCAATACATAATTCTGTTCGATCTGCTCACCTTTAACCAGCTTGCGATAGTTCACCGGCATTTTCTGCTGTTTGCCGTTCTCGGTACGCAGGACGTAAATGCGCTTGGTGTTGGCAAACTGGCTTAATCCGGCGCTGGACAATGCTTGGAGAACGGTCATGTTGGGTAACATCGGCGTGGCTCCGGCGCGCGACACCTCGCCGACCAGGTAAATCCGCTTGCTGTTGATCTGAGTCACCACCACCGTGACGCGCGGGTCAGCGATATATTTTTTCAGCTTCTCCGTCACCGACTCGGCCAACTTCTTGGGCGTTAGGCCTGAGGCCTGCACATCGTCGAGCAAGGGAAGAGAGATTTTGCCATCGGGACGCACCGGCAAAGTGGCGGTCAGGTCGGCTTCTTTCCACACTGCGATGTGGAGCACATCCTCGGGACCGATGACATACTCGGGTCCGGCTTGGTTGTTGGAAGCTGCAATCGTTGTCGTCTTGTCGGAAGCGGCCTTGTCGGAAGCGGGACTGGCGGCGGGCTGGGCGGGCGCATCCTGCGCCAACGCAATGCTGCTGATCAGGGCTAGTGCCGCAACCGTCGCTTTCCATGTCAATTTCATATCTTCTCCTATAAACTCCTTTACTGCTCTCAGGCCCTGAGCGCTGTGATCAGGCCCCGTACTCTTCGTACCCGATCTGCTTCAGCTTGTAGAGAAGCGCCTTGTAGCTGATCTGCAACTCCTGCGCGGCCCGACGCCGGTTCCAGCGCGTGCGAGCCAAAACCTGAAGGATGATTTCCCTCTCGGCTTCACGGGAGGCGGCACGCGCCGCATCTTTGAGAGAAATTTTCTCGCCGGTGCCGCCGCGATCGACGCGCCGCAAAAGAGAGCGCAATCCTCCCATGGCCAGCGTTTCATCGCCCAGCGCGACAATGGCTCGAGCGGCGTCTTTCAGTTCGCGAATGTTTCCCGGCCAGTTGTATTCCAGGAAGAAGTTTCGGGTCTCGGAACTGAGCACCGGCACGGCCCGGCAAAAATCACGGGCAGCGGCCGAGAGAAACCAGTCGCGCAGAACGGGAATATCTTCTTTCCGCTGGCGTAATGGAGGCAGGCGCAAACACACTCCGCTGATTCCATAATAGAGGTCTTCGCGGAACTTGCCGGCCTTGACCTCGGGCTCCAACTCGCAAGAGGTTCCGCAGATGAAGCGCGGCACACGGCGCTGCTCGTCGCCACTGCCATTCAAGCCGATCTGGCGCACCAGTTCCTTCTGGGCCGCCGCCGTGAGGTCTCCCACTTCCTGAAGATAGACGGTTCCACCTTGGCCCTCGCAAGCAGCCAGAATTTCTTCGCTGGCTTCACGACCCTGATAGAATTGAAACGGCTCGGAAGCGCGGCTAGAGAGAGCATGAATACGCGCCGCTGCTGCCGCCTTGCCGGAACCGTGCTCGGCCACCACCAGCACGGGAACATCATTTTGCGACAGCTCGCGGATCACGGCTTCGACGGTGCGCATGCCGGCGCTGACGCTTTCGAGCCAGACCCGAGCGCCGCCGTTCTGTGCTGCTCCGGCACTTGCCAGGATTTCGGTTCTGTTGAGACCCATACTATCTATTTCGATTCACTATTTCGCGACCCAAGACAGCGGGGGAGACGTCTTGGACAAAGACTTATGCAATCTAGAGCACACGCGCTGCCAATCCGGTCAAAATGGTTGCGAGTCACTGGGACAATATATGGCTATGTTTCAATGACTTGCGATTGAGACCCTGTTTGGCAGCATCGCTTATACGTTACCACATTGCGGACAAATGGGAAATTTATTGCCCACATGTTAGGTAATCTGTGGGCATTACTTTCCACTGTCTTGGGGATAAAGTCCTAATGTCTGTAAGCACTGGCAAATTGGAGTCCGCCTAAAGGGACGAGAGCGGCTGACGATGTGCTCGGCTGGAATGGGAAATGATTTTTCGTTCTTGCGGCACACGGCGCTCTCCCGGTCTCGTGTCCGAGTGGAGGGGAACGGCCCGAAGGTCACTTCTGCTCGTCGCCCGAAGTGCTGGCCCCAAGTGCTGGTTTTATTTTGCACGAAGACGCGCTTTCGCATATTCTCAGATGCAAGCGCACGCTATATGAGTAACTCAGTAGAGGTAGCTCCGCTCGTCTCGACGAGGGAGGGTCGCTGGTCTTCCGGCTTGCCCCGTTGGCAGGTGGTGGCGCTGCTGCTGCTGATCGCCTGGCTTTACGCCTCGATTCTCGCCCGCCTTTTCCTGCAGTGGGTCGGTCCCTCCCACGATCCGAATTTCGAGCACGGGATCTTCGTCCCCCTCTTTGCTTTGTTTGTTCTCTGGCAGGACCGCAAGAAACTGAACGTAATTGCATCGGCCCCATCCTGGGCGGGTCTTCCGCTGGTGGTGATGAGCCTGCTTATGCTGGTTCTGGGAGTCTTGGGCGCGGAATTGTTTTTCTCGCGGGTGTCGCTGCTGATCCTGCTCGCGGGCCTGATCATTCTGTTTCAGGGATGGACGTTCCTTCGCGTCGTCCTGTTCCCTTGGGCGTTTCTGATTCTGATGATCCCGATCCCGACCCTGATTCTGCAGCAGGTCACCTTTCCCCTTCAGTTGCTGGCCTCAAAGCTGGCCACTGGACTGCTGGAACTGGTCGGAGTTCCCGTGCTGCGGCAGGGGAATGTGATCGTGCTTGCTTCCATGCCGCTGGACGTCGCGGAAGCATGCAGTGGAATCCGGTCGCTTCTAACCCTGGTCACACTGGCCATCATCTACGGCTACCTCATGGAGACTCGGATTTGGGTGCGGGTGGTGCTGGCATGCTCGGCGGTGCCGATCGCAGTGGCGGCCAACAGCTTTCGCGTTTTTGGCACAGGGTTGCTGGTGCAGTACTGGGATCCGGATAAAGCAGAAGGATTTTTCCACACCTTTTCGGGATGGCTGATCTTCGTGGTGGCACTGATCATGATGTTCGCTGTGCACCGCGTGATCTCGCTCATCTGCATCCGCATCCCGAGAACCGGCCCGGAGGTGAAATCCGCATGAAGGCCGGGTCGCTTCGCTTCGGGATTGCGGCTGTGCTCATGTTAGCCACAGCGCTCGTGCTTCAGGCCCATTCGCGCAGCGAGTATTTTCCCCCGCGAGCGTCTCTGAGTTCCCTACCCCTGCAGATTGATGGCTGGACGGGAACCGACAGCGTTCTCGACCAGCAGACCCTCGATATCCTCGGGCCGGGCGAGTTTCTGGTGCGCGATTACGAAAACGCGAGCCAGCCGCAACCGTGGATCGATCTCTACATTGCCTACTTTCCGTCGCAAAAGACAGGCGATACGATCCATTCGCCGAACCACTGCCTGCCGGGCGCGGGATGGGTTCCGACTTCGCGGCAGGTGGTGCGGATTAGGCGTCCCGACGGCTCTTCGTTCCCCGTCAACCGCTACGTGGTTTCAAAATCCGGAGACCGGCAACTGGTGCTGTACTGGTTTCAGGCCCATGGCCGCGTGGTGGCCAGCGAGTACTGGGCGAAGTACTATCTGGTGTCCGATTCGGTTCGCATGAATCGCAGCGACGGCGGGCTGGTGCGCCTGATGACCCCGATGCTCAACGGCGAGTCTCCCGGTGCCGCCCAGGCGCGCGTGATGAAGCTTGGGTCGCAGTTCCTTCCGCTGCTTGACAGTTACATTCCGCGCTAGTTAATCAGGCGTGAAGGCGAATCTCCTCAGATTTCCGATTCCGCGTCTGCTCGAACGCCTGGGGCAGGAAGCGCACCAAGTCCGTCGCCACCAGAGAATTCTCGCCGACGGATTCGCTGGCCAGGTCCCCCGCCAGTCCATGAAGATAGACAGCGAGAGCAGTTGCTTCAAGCGCATGTTGCGGATGTTGCGCGATTAGGCCGGCTACCATTCCTGTGAGGATGTCTCCCGTGCCTCCGGTGGCCATGCCTGGATTGCCGGTCGGATTTACCCAGACGGTACCATCGGGCGCTGCGATTAAGGTGCGATGTCCCTTGAGTACGACAATCAACTCATGCTCGCGGGCCAAGTTTCGCGCGACTTCCAGGCGGTTCGCTTGAATTTCGGCAATGCTCAAGCCGGTCAAGCGCGACATTTCGCCCGGGTGCGGAGTGATGACGAGGGTTCGCCCGCGGCCGTTCAGCTTGCCGGCCGCTCCTTCGAAGGCGTTCAGCCCGTCCGCATCCACAACTATCGACTTGTCGCGGCGCTCGACAATTGTGCGCACAAATTCGGCGGTTTCGGAATTCCGCGAGATGCCCGGGCCAATCGCGATGAGAGTCCCGTATTCCAGCAGCGCATCGAGGCCTGATCCGATCGCTCGCAGTGAGATCGTGCCCTGTTCGGTTTCTGCCAGCGGCTCGGTCATGACTTCGGCATGAAAGGCCGCTACGGTCGCGAGCACGGATTTTGGCGTGGCTACTGTCGAAAGACCGGCGCCCGCTCGGAGCGCCGCAAATCCCGCCATCGCCGCCGCGCCCGCTTTGCCGAGCGATCCGCCGATCACCAGCGCGTGTCCGTAGCTGCCCTTGTTGGCGTCCCGCGCTCGGGGCGCGAGCAGCGGAGCGAAATCGAAGGGAGTACTGAGATGAAGTCCGAGCTGCGAGACGATTGCTTCGGGCGGTGAACCGATGGGCGCAATCACGGTGGGCCCGCTGGGTCTGCTGATCAGTGCCGCGAAAACGTGCGCTGGACGCGGAGCGGTGAAGGTCACGATGGCATCGGCACGTGCCTCACTACGTGCACCGTCACCTACACCGGCACGGCAGTCAGTTGCGCTTGCTGACCGCATGGCGTCGGCATCGGCGCCTGAGGGAATGTCGACGGCAACAATTGGAGCCGAAGCCGCATTCATCTTGCCGATCGCTGCCGCATAGAGCGGGCTGACCGGCGGACGAAACCCTGTGCCGAGGATTGCGTCCACAATCACGTCCGCAGCGAAGATCTCCGCCGCATCGGATGAATCGAGCCCACTCGCATCGCGCACGATCAGGGGCGCAATCTTCAGTGGTTGGAGCGTCCGAAGCATGTTCTGAAACATGGCCGCCGCGTCCCCGCGAAGCTCTTCGGGATCGCACAACAACAGAACGCGCACCGCACGGCCCGCTTCGACGAGCTTGCGGGCCACGACGAATCCATCGCCGCCGTTGTTGCCTTTGCCGCAGAGAATGCCGACGCGCTCCGCTTGCGGGTAATCGGAGAGGACGAAACGGGCGACGGCCGCGCCGGCGTTCTCCATCAGCGCCAGCGAAGGGACGCCGAAGCGCTCCGAGGTGACGCGATCGATCTCGCGCATTTCCGCTGCGCTCACGATTTTCATAAGATGATATCTCGCACGCCGGCCTTGGTAATCCTCGTAAAATCCGAGTATAGCCCGGGCCGCGTCCGCCCGCAGCGACGCCGGCTTGTGCAGAGCGTTCCCAGGTTGTTACGATCTTCCACCACCATGCCTCTCATTCCACATCCGACGCGCATCGAATCCGCCGGAAACAAGCCGAAGATCATTGAAGAATACGTCGGCCGTGTCAACACAGCGACCGCCGGCATTAGTGTTGCCCACATGCGCAGTCCGGAAGGCTAGGAGGAGCCGGGCCAGACTCCGGAATTTGACGAGTACACTGTGGTCTTGCGGGGCACGCTGCGGGTTCAGCATAAATCCGGCGAACGGGCAACATGCGTGTACACTGGATACCGTTTTTGAAGCCAAAAAGGAGATTCCGGTTTCAAACATCCGCCCCTGCAGAGATGCGACAGCCGGTTCATAACAAGCCTCAGCGCGCGGCTGTTCGGATTGTTGGCAAACCAACTTGGAGGTATCATGGGCCGACGTTTCGTCGCATACTTTGCCGCACATCGGCTTGTCGCTTTTCTGGCTATCTTTTCGCTTTCCTTTCTGATCCGTTTCTCGCTCCTGGTACGCGTTCCGCGGAGTGAGATTTTTAACACGGGCGGCGAGGCCACCAGAATTGCGCATGCGCTGGTCTCGAAGGGTCAGTTCGCTGACCCTTATGTCATACCCACAGGCCCTACTGCCCATACCACGCCTTTCTTCCCAGTAGTAACAGCGGGTGTCTTCGAGGTTTTTGGCAATGGTTACCGGGGGAATTTTGTCCGGTGCTTGCTGGTGGTCTTCAGCTACTCACTTCTCTATGCTCTGTATCCCAGCTTCGCCTCTGCCTTTGGTTTCCCCTATGCGGCAGGGCTGATTGCCGGCCTTGCCTCCGCCCTGGTGCCGCTGAAGCGATCGGCTGAAATTTGGCGCGGATGGGAGGAGCCTTATGCTGCCATGGCCCTCGCCTTTCTCCTGCTTCTTACCCTCAAGCGATGGAAGTCGCCGAACCGCGATGCGAAGGGCGCATTTTTTTTGGGCTTGTGCTGGGGAGCGGCTCTATATATTAGCTTCATTCTCTTTGCGGTCCTAGCCGGATTGCTCATCTTCGATCTGTTGGTCAACCGAAAACCCAGGATCGTGCGCGATGCCTGTCTGACCATGGTTGCCGTGGTTGCGGTCACGGCGCCATGGATTCTTCGCAATCACAGGCAGCTGCATGGCTGGACGCTGATGCGCGACAATCTGGGCCTCGAACTCAGTTTTGACAACCACGATCATGCCGCTCCCTCCTCTACTCTTCTGAATCATGATCCGATCTCGTGGAGCCGCCATCCGTCGAACAGTGTCGCCGCGGCGAGCGAGGTGAAGAGTATGGGAGAGCTCGAATTTAACCGGCGTCAACTTAACCTGGCGGTGAAATGGATCGAGACCCATCCTGCGAGTTTTGTCCTCCTATCCTTAGAACGTTTTTTTTATTTCTGGTTTGGACCGATCGAGCATCCCTTCGATCTTCTGGCCATAAGTTTCTACACCGTGCTGGGGTGGGCTGGCCTGGGCCTGATTCGGAAACGGGTGGGAAATACCCAGTTCCGGCTATGGTGCATTGCGTTCGCCACCTATCCGCTGGTGTACTATTTTGTCCAGTACATCAATCGGTATCGAGTGCCGATTGATTGGATGGTCTGGCTGTCGGCGGGCCTGGCGATAACGGTCGTGGTGGAGAAGCTGTCTCCGGCACTGAGTCCACCCGGTGAGGACCAAGTGTCTGCCACGTAGGTAATAACGAAGCGCAGCTTGGTTCCCTCGGCGGTGTGCCCGCCTCGCAGGAGATGCGGCGCAGGCGCGGCCAACTGCGGGCGCGATGGTGGAAGCTGGTAAAGCAGCGTTGGGGGAATCGGGTGCGGCGATAGCGGCCGTCTCAGTTGTTTGCGCCGGGGCTCGGCGCGGCGCTGGAGGACACAGTTGGCGGGGATGCCGAGGCATACTCGGTATCGAAGAACTCGCAAATACAATACATAGAGCGGCGGCAGCCCCTGCGTCGTTGCATGATGGCGCGAGCAGACTGCACGCCGATGACAAGAATTTGCCGAGGTTCCCACAGTTTGGGCTGCTCTTGTTTCGTAGTGTGTTGAAAATTTCAGCTACAATCGTGATGAATTCAGGAGGACTCTCGCCGTCAAACCAGGCGTGCCATGAAACTTTCTGTCGTAATGCCGGTATATAACGAACACGCCACGCTCCGGGAGGTGGTCCTGAAGGTTCTCTCGGTTGCCATGGAGTTGGAGTTGATCTGCGTGGACGACGGCTCGCGGGATGGCTCGCGGGAGATCCTGGCCGAATTGCAGTCCGAGCATCCGCAGATTCGCATCGTGCTTCAGCCGCACAACATGGGTAAAGGGGCAGCGCTTCGCCGCGGCATTCAGGAGGCCACGGGCGACTTCGTGATTATTCAGGACGCCGATCTGGAATACGATCCGGCGGAGTATCCGCTGCTGATCGAGCCCTTGATCCAGGGCAAGGCGGACGTGGTTTTTGGCTCCCGCTTCCTGGGCGGCGCGCCGCATCGCGTGTTGTACTTCTGGCATTCGGTCGGCAACCGGGCCCTCACCCTGCTTTCCAATTGCCTCACCAACATCAATCTTTCCGACATGGAAACCTGCTACAAGGTCTTCCGGCGCGAAGTGATTCAGGCGATCCCGATTGAGGAGAATCGTTTCGGATTCGAGCCCGAGATCACGGTGAAAGTTGCGCGGCGAAACCTACGCATTTATGAGGTGGGAATCAGTTACTGGGGGCGCACGTACGAGGAAGGCAAAAAGATTGGATGGAAAGACGGAGTGCGAGCCTTGTATTGCCTGTTGAAGTACTCCTTCAAAGAGCCGAGGACAAAAGCAGTTGTGCAGGCAGTTCCGGCTCCGGATCGCTCAACCGCTTCGCGATAAATCTTGCGTGAAGCGGTCCCTGCTATTGGTGAGCGCCTTTCTGCTTGAGCCGCCCTGCGTAGGGGTTCGAGCCTTGTTTGGTCGAGCCTGCACTTTTGCCGCCGCCCGTTCCACCGAAGTTGATCGGCGGATTAGGCTTTTCCTTTACCGGCTTCAGCGCGGAGGCAGTCCCCGTCGTCCTCTTTCCGGCAGATCGAGACGGCGCGGAGGCCTTGACGGTCTGATGCTCCAGAGTTTGCAAATCCTTGGAGTTGGCAGCGGAAGCCGTTGCCGGACCCGCTGTCTTGCCGATGGGCACGCTACTTTTCGTCGCCTTTTCGGGGGCTGAACGCTTAACCTTGAATGTGTTGTTCTGCTGCGCCAGGCCGCTGACGCTGATACCCACGAGTACGACCCCAACCGCCAACGAAAATCTCATCTTTTTTGATCCCCTGCCCGTAATCCCATGCTCCGGAACTTCTAGCCACCTATCTTTAGATGCACGCACCCTGCCATACAACTCTCACATCTCTCCTATGTTAAACCCGCCGCCACCGGAAAGCACTCGCGAGAACAAAAAGAAGGCTAACGAGTTAGTCAGGAAGCGGTCCGCTGGCGACGTCGGCCACCTTGAGCAGGATGTGGGGGATATGCAATGTTCTGCACATTGCCGTCGAGTTCCTGTCCGCTAGGCAAAATCCGCGCAAATGTGACCCAGGAACTTCAATCTCGGCGTGAACGCTCTTTATCCATATTATCAGCAATAGCTTATAGGCTATAGCGGCTTGTTCTTCCTTTTGCATCGCAGTTCCATGCCAGGAAGGGGGATTTGGCCCGGCGCCACTTGGCCAGATGCCGCGCCCAGCTGGGCCTTTAGCAATCTATGGCTCGCGGCAGCCGGAAGCGACACTGGTCTTGCCGGAGTTGGAATTTCAGAACTCCGGTGACCCGAAATCCCCGCCGTAGTAGTGGAGACTGCAAACAGAGGTCGCATTGAACGGTCACCGGTTGCATCGTCGCTTGGCCACCTTCCTAGTTATTGCTGGCAGCCTGTTGCTGCTCACAGGGTGCCAAGGCATAGCCGCAGGCTCGAACGGCGGAGGCACTGTCGGGGTCCGGAGCGGTAACCTGGAGTTCGGAACGGTGGCGATCGGCGACAGCAAGACGCTGCCGGACACGCTGTCGAACAACACCTCGTCCGCGGTTACCATCAGCTCGATTCAAGGATTGGGCCCCGCCTTCCAAGTCACTGGCATCACATTGCCAGTTGTGTTGGCTGCGGGACAAAAAGCTCAATTCGACGTCCAGTTCCAACCTACAGATCCCGGCAATCCGACCACCACGATTGCCTTTGCTGGCCAGAATGCGCAGCCCTATGTTTCGTTGTACGCCTCCGGCAGAGCCGTCATGCGGGAAAGGCTTTCACCGAGCCCCTCGCCGGTCGCCTTTGGATACACCAAGGTTGGGGCGAACCAAACCATCACTGAGACTCTTTCGAACTATGGTGGAACCCATCTCACCGTCACCCAGGCAACGATGAGCGGCGCAGGATTTGCGATGGGCAACCTGGCGGTGCCATTCACGGTGCCCGGCGGAGGAGCGGTTTCGGTTACGATCACGTTCGCGCCCACCGGGAGCGGAAATTTCAGCGGCAGCGTCTCGTTTTCTACCGTCGCAGCAGACCAGGTAACCAACAGGATAGTGCTTAACTTATCTGGCACGGGGGTTACGCCCGGAGGCACGGGGGTTACGCCCGGAACACTGGCCCCCAATCCTTCCAGCCTGGCATTCGGAAGTATCCCGGTGGGCAGCATGAGCAGCAAGTCCGAAACTTTGACCAACACGGGCGGAGTGACCGTCACGATCTCACAGGCGACGGCGAGCGGAGCCGGTTTCTTCGTCAGCGGACTGACTCTGCCGGTGACCCTCGCCACCAATCAGAGCGTCACTTTCAACGCGAACTTTGCTCCAGCCAGCGCAGGCACCGCGAGTGGAGCACTGAGCATCGTCTCCGACGCGTCCAACTCGCCGCTCGGCATTCCGCTCTCGGGCACGGGTCTGGCGGCTGGCTCGCTGACCGCAAATCCGGGCAGTGCAAACTTTGGAAATGTGACGGTGGGAAACAATCAAACCGTACCCGTGACGGTTACGAATACAGGCGGGAAAGGCGTTACGTTGTCGAGCGCGGCCGCGACCGGCCCTGGGTTTAGCTTCACGGGTCCGACGATCACACTCAACGCCGGACAGAGCGCTACATTCAATGCGGTCTTCGCTCCCTCGGCTACGGGCGCGGTGAGCGGCGCGCTGACGATCAATTCCAATGCGAACAACGCGACGCTCTCCATACCACTTTCCGGGACGGGTGTTGCACAAGGGCAATTGGCATCGAATCCGTCCAGCTTCAGCTTCGGAAACATCCAAGTCGGCACTTCGAAATCGCTGACCGGAACCTTGACCAATTCCGGCGGATCGAGCCTCACGATCTCAGCCGCCACTGCAAGTGGCACCGGATTCAGCCTGAACGGACTGGCGTTGCCTTTGACATTGAGCGCCGGCCAGAGCACGTCGTTCACGGTACTTTCTAATCCGACCGCGAGTGGCGCCGCCAGCGGCAGCGTAAGCATCACTTCCACCGGTTCCGATTCCAACTTGAGCATTCCACTCTCTGGAGCTGGCGTAACGCAGGGAGCGCTGACTGCGAATCCCACGAGCCTTGCGTTCGGCAGCGTTTAGATCGGCAACAGCGCGAACTTGTCTGAGACGCTTACCAATTCCGGCGGAACGAGCCTCACGATCTCGGCCGCCACTGCAAGTGGTACCGGATTCATTTGAGCGGGCTGTCCTTGCCTTTGACATTAACGGCCGGCCAGAGCGCGTCTTTCAACGTACTTTTTTCTCCGAACGCGAACGTCGCCGCCAGCGGCAGCGTGAGTATCACTTCCAACGGCGCGAATCCCAACTTGAGCATTCCACTGTCTGGAACTGGCGTGACGCAGGGAGCGCTGGCTGCCAATCCCACGAGCCTTGCGTTCGGCAGCGTTCAGGTCGGCAACAGCACGAACGTGTCTGAAACGCTCACCAACACCGGTGGGTCGACGGTCACCATCTCGCAAGCGAACTTGACCGGGGCGGTCTTCTCGGTCAGTGGATTGACCTTGCCCCTCACTCTCACGGCAAATCAAAGCGTGACGTTCACTGCGACCTTTGCGCCGACCAGTGCCGGTGCGGTGAGCGGAAGCCTGTCCGTGGTGTCGAACGCGTCGAACTCGACGCTCAATATCGCGCTTTCCGGGACCGGAACGGCCGCAGGCCAGTTGGCGGTGTCTCCAACCAGTCTCAGCTTTGGCAACGTGGCCGACGGATCGAATTCGTCGCTCAGCAGCAGCCTCACCGCCAGCGGCGCGTCGGTCACAATTACATCGGCAAGCCTTAACAACGGTGAGTTTGTGCTCTCCGGAATTTCGCTGCCGGCGACGCTCGCTGCCGGTCAATCCACTCCTTTCACCGTCACTTTCACACCGCAGGCGAGTGGAGCCACTTCGGCATCCTTGTCGTTCTCCAGCAACGCATCGAACTCGCCAGCCGTGCAATCGATGACCGGCACGGGAACGGCGCCAACTCAGCACACCGTGAGCCTCACCTGGACCGCCTCGGCTAACGCCGTCGGCTACAACATATACCGCAGCACCACGTCTGGTAGTGGATACACGATGATCAACTCTTCGCTGGATGGTACGACCGCATACACCGACAGCACGGTTGTCTCCGGCACGACTTACTACTACGTAGCCACGGCCGTGGATGGCAGCTCGAAAGAGAGCGGATACTCGAATCAAGCTCCGGCGGTCATTCCGAATCCGTAAGCGTCGCGCTCAGCATGGCGGGCTAACTCTTGGCCAGCTAGCTTTTGGCCAGCTAAGTACGCCCAGCCAACTCAGGGAATCGTGACGCGCACTTCGCCGGAGAACCTGCTCTCGTGGCCGGCTCGATCCAGAGCGGTCACGACGTAGAAGTAAGTGCGCCCACTGACCACCAAGCGATCTTCATACGGTGGGCCTGGGACTCGGGAAGCGATCTTCAACGAATTGCCTGCCGGAGGTCGCGCTCCGATACACGTTGTAGCCAACGACCGAGACTCCCGGGGGCGGCCGGGGGCGCTTCCCACACGAGCGTAACGCCGTGAGGCGGGGCTTTGTGACAGCACACGAGGCCAACGCAAAGCAGAGCACATACCGCCAGCAAGTGCCGGAATGGGTTGGTTCTCATTGGATTGCCTATCGCTGATTGCCTATCGCTTGCTGTCTATCGACTATAGTCGGATTTTCCCGGAGCCGGTTGCACCTTCTGTGGAACTGGGCCACCGCGAGGCAGATGCGGAGGTTGCATTTTCATGCAACTGTCGCAAAAAGTATCATCTTGACAGCAGGTTACAGAAATAGTTAAATGTAAGAGGTTCAAAAGAATCGCTTGGAAGTACTACCTCCCCGATACTCCCCTTCCGAAGATGGTTCGCTAACTTACTGAATTTAAAGGGAGTACTGTATGAACAATCGGAACACAAAATGGTTGCTGGCAGTTGTCGCGCTGTGTTGTCTGGCTCCCGCAGCGTTTGCTGATCGGGACTACGATCACGGACGCGATTCGCGTTGGCGGAAGGAGTGTCGGTGGCAGGTGCCGGAGGGTGGCTCCACTGCGATCTACCTTCTCGGAGCCGGGCTCACATGTGTCGGGGCCATGTTCCTGCGGTCTAGGATCGCAAAATCCGCGCAATCGTAAATTCAGACCTCACAAAAATGGGCCTGCTTTGCGAGTGTGTTCGCTCGCAAAGTAGGCCTCGTGTTTTTTTGCAGTTCCCGCTTTGTCCTGCTTTGACTAAGTTGTTCGTTTGAAACTGGCTGAATGGCCCAGGGCACTTATCGCGGCCCAGTGGAGGCGTTGAGTAACTGCAGTCGCGTCTCGCCTCGATGCAGAATCGCAAGGAGCACAACGATTGCACCCAGAGCGATGCCGAGGAAGACGACTCCGCCGTGGCGATGAAGCCTCCCATCCAGGAATCCCGGATCCACGCGAGTTCCGAGCTCAGCAATCACGAAGATGCGTAGACCATTCTTTGCGACCGAAAGTGGAATTGCGAGCAAGATAAGAACAAGATTCCGCCACCAGGATCGCAGGAACAGATGCGCCAGAACCATGGTCGTAATCACCAGCAGACAACTGGAGCGGATGCTGCTGCATTCCTTCGCAACTTCAATATCCAGTTTCGGAAGGGAGAGCAAAATCCCATCTTGCTGGACGGGTTCGCCGACTGCCCGGAATAATAAAGCGGCCATCCAGGCGGATCCGTGCTGGAGCCATCGGACGATCTCGCTCAGCACGACTCCCGGAACCGGCACGAGAAAAAACAAAAAGCAGAGAGGAAACAGAAAGGACCGAAAGGCGCGCAGGCCGAAACAGAACACCACGCTGGCGATCCACCAGGTCACGAGAGCGAACATGGCGACTGACAGCCGCAGATCGTCGGGCGTGGCACCCATCCCCCATCTCGCATAACAACCGATCAGCAACGCCAGAGCCAGCAGAGCCGCACCGATGCGAGGGCTCGGCTGCGGATCGATCCGGAGCGCTTTCGAATCCATGTATTTCGAATCGAGGTAAATAAGCGCTGCACTCAGGGGAAGAATTAAAAGGATGTGAGTGTAGGCATCGTTCGCCAGCGCCAACCCCAACGTGTTTCCCAGGGGACGCCACCAGAACAAGATCGAGACAGCACACAGAAAGGCGAAGGCCAGAACTTGATTTCGTGTCGTCATGTTATGTCTCGCGTTCTGGGTTTCAAATTTCCGTTACTGCCTAATGCCAGCCCCCGTTTCAGACGCCGCACCTAGTGAAATTTCGTGGAACTGTTTCCAATCTAACACTTGCAAACACGTTTCGTTTTGTAGTTCAACACGCTACGTGCAGGAGCTTTTCCACCCGTTCCCTCTGGCGAGGCAGCCGAACATGCAGAATCGAATTCTGGAATGCCTTCACGGGGCCCATTCGTTGGCGCGTGATTGCCTTCCGGTAAGGCTGCTGCTGCCGGCGGGTCTTGCGGCGGGTTGTCCGGCCTCGTCGGCGTTCTACCCGGCGCCGCGGTTCAGCCGAAGAGTTGACGCAATAGGGATGGATTGCCATTTGATAACAAATGACTTGTTGGCTTCGTTTCGCAAAATCGCGATCCAGCAGGTCACAAGGCGATAATTAGTGCCGGCGGTGGCGGCGTTGTTTCCGGAACACACGCGGATCATAGCTGAGCGGCTCCACTTCTCGCACGACAATCCTCTTGTAGTCGGCATGCGCGGGATTGATCAGGCAGTTATTTTCGTTGGGGGCGAGAACGGAGGGCACCAGTAGCAAACAATTCTCTCCTCGTTGCGCGAATTCATCACCCAGCCGAGCGAGTTCGGGAGGAGCCGCAGATTCGCGCCAGTTTGCAGACAGATTGCTGGTATCAACCCGCTTCCGGGCTAGATCGTCCGGGACTTCCGCAACCGCTAAAACCAGATCACCGGGAGGATCGTCCACATCAAGATGGACGAAATACTCCAGCATGGCGAGAGATTGATGTTCCGAGGTATAGCTGAGGCGGGTTCCGGGGCTCGACCAACGTCCAGCGTAGCCGTATGCCCCTTCGCCGTCAAAGGGAGCACGGGCATACGTCTTGCGCAAGACTCGATAAAGTCGGCTCAACTAATTCCGCCGTAGGCGATGCGGCCCAAGATGCTCTCCACTTGGCGCGCTCCCAGCTCTGTGTCAATTGCAGCGACGGGTGCGAGGCCACCGAGGGCACGGTTGGGATGCTTGAGCCAGCGCATGGCACGCTCGTGGTCACCAAGATATTCATTAGCAATCGCTACAATGCGAGCCAATCGGTAAAGCCGGTCGGATTCATAACGTGCCAGCCTTCCACTGCGACGGCGGCGCTGCAAGCTTCGAGGCGAAAGGTCAAGTGCGCTGGCGAGTTCTTTCAGAGTCAAACCAGAGGTTCGCATCAACTCCTTCACTACCGCAGGAGGGAACCCCTCCCGGATCGCCTCGCGCATATCATGATCGCTAGAAAGAGCGCGGCCAAGGGTTTGTTCGCCCCCTAATTCCTCCACCACAGCTCGCAGTTCGTTTACCATTATGTCGCACATAGTAGCGACAAATGGCGTTCTTGTCAACTCGCAAGAATCAACGTGCTATATCTATTTGGCGTCAAAACCGCTCAGCATGGCCGCTTCTTGCAGTTTCTGATCCGCGGTCAGAAAGACCCGGCCTTGCGGGACATCTTCACACCATACGAGCGCCGCTGCCAACTGCAGCGCGTCGGCTGCCCGCAAATCATAACGATCCACAAGTTGCATTGCCTTTGCGAGCACCGCTTCCGACGGCTGAATGACAGACCAGGCGTCGGCAAGGGCGGTGGCGAGCTTACCAGCCTTGGCCCAGTCACTGGAGTTGAGTTGCTTCATACGAACAAGGCGTGCCAAGGATCTCGCAATCTCAACCGGCGTCGCCCACCAGACGGCGGCGTCATAGGTTTTATACAGGGCAATCGCCCGAGGCGTCATGCCCTGCCGCACGCAGAGAGGAACGAGAGCACTCGCGTCCCAGAAGGCCGGAACCCGCGTTACCGGCTTTCCCGTTCTTCCCGCCATAATTGCTCCATGACCTTATCGGAAACATTCCCCGGGGGGCTCCGGCCAGGAGACAGACGCAGCCCGTTTGTTCAAGGGTGGCGTGAGAACGCCACGGGCAATCAGTCGCTGCTCCTGCTCGGAGTGGCCTTCCAGACGGCAGGGAACGATCCGCGCCACGGGCTTGTTGCGGGCGCACACAAGCACCTCTTCGCCGTCCCGGACGAGCTGAATATGGGGGGAGAGGGAGCAGTAGCAAGACTTAGCGTTTACTGACTGCAGCTTCTTGCTGGTGCGGCATGCAAGATGATCGGTACTGAGGCACCCTTGCAGGAGCCTTGCGCATCGCACCGAGGCTCTAGTGCCGCCCGGTCCGGCTTTGGTAGCAGGAAGATGTTGTTTATTCCGTAGGCACAGAACTGCTCACCATTAGCTAAGGCAAAGCTGAAATTCTTCCCTGTCAAGGACACCAGTTGCACTGCTATGGAAATGCAGGTTTGCGCCCAGTCTTGCTCTTTGTTCAGCCTTGCGCACGGCGCCAGAATAAAGCCAGCCGAACTTGGGCCTCCCACGAAAAGTAAGTCGCATGGAGCCTGATAAGGTGATCGGCCGCATCCGAGGCCAGTGGTGATTGCGCCGCTACCCTGCTTGGTTCCCTTGACGAACAAGATCACGTTGCTGAAAGAGATCGGCTCCATCGTGATACCTGTTGTGTCAAGGCGGAGTTCGTAACTACTCACCCCTGGGACAGTGCCGTCACCGTTCGTCTGGGTGCCTGTACCTACGTAGGTGAACTTGCCGATAGTGATGGATCGGGTATGCGCGGTTGCCTGCGAAACGGGCAACCGAATAGCAATCGCCAAGCACCAAAGAAGAGCGAACTTCTTTACCACGCTGTCACTCCTGCTAGCTACATTGCCATGATAGGTCACTCAGTCGCCGACTTCCGTTGTCACATTTGATTACCGTTTGTTGTCAAGCGGTTCTGACCGATCTCGATGCGCGGTACCGCAGGCGGCAATTGCGCGAACAAGCGCTTGAACCAAGAACAGCCAACCCTTCGTTGAACGACAAATCAAGCACATAGAGCGAGTCCACAGGGGACAAGTGTGGCTCTGTTGGCGCGTATTGAACACAATTCTGGACACAACTTCCCTGCCACACGTTTCGGCGCGTGTCAACGACTTTGAGACACATTGTCGTTAGCACATGATATGTCCGGTTGATTTAGCAACTCGTATCCTTGCGGCCCCGTTCCCAAAGCGGACCAGTCCCAGTAATTGCGCCGAATGCACTTCCGAGTTTGCGTCGAAACTGAGCGGTTCGTGAAGATGTGTCCATGCGATCCTTCCCCCTAGTCGTAATCGCATGGCTACTGTGTTGGCTGGCGCCTTTGTCGGCGTGGGCGCATCAACTCCAATGCCACCCTTGCGATCACGGCTTCGGCAAGGTGCAGATCGGCAATTCCAGTTCCTACTCCATCAAACTCACGAACACTGGGAACAAAACGGTTGACGTCCTTTCCAAATCGAAACAGGGACGCGCTTTCTCATTCGACCATTTCCCTTTAAAAGTGAAGATCCGGCCTGGGGCAAGCATCCAGTTGCCCGTTATTTTCACGCCGACTGCCAAGGGGTATACCGATGGCATCCTCACAGTCGCAAGTAACGCCCTGAATTCCCTTCTTTACATGCATGTCGCGGGGACCGGCGTGTCCTCTGGCCCGGAACTGGGAGTGACGCCTGCAATGCTCAATTTCGGCAACGTCACGGTGGGATCGAGTGCCAGCCTGCAGGCTACGCTCACGGCCTCGAACAATGCCGTAACCATCTCATCGGACCAGTCGACGAGTTCGGAGTTTGCCATCCTCGGGCTGAATTTGCCGGCAATGATTCCGGCCGGACAGAGTGTCCCGGTCACGTTTCAATTCACGCCGAACGCCTCCGGCACGGCCTCCGCCAAGGCGGGGTTCATCAGCAATGCAGCGGACTCACCAACAGTAGAACAGTTGACCGGTACGGGTGTGGCTCAGGGTTCTCATAACGTCTATCTTTCCTGGGATCCGGGGAATGGGAACCCGGTGGGATACAACGTGTACCGCGGCAATGCCCAGGCAGGCCCCTTCCAGGAGATCAATACCGCGCTGGATGCCTCGACCAACTACACAGACTATACGGTTGTCTCCGGGGCGACCTACTATTACGTCACAACGGAAGTAAACGCCCAAGGTCAGGAAAGCGCGTATTCAAATAAAGTGCAGGCAGTGATTCCGAACCCCTAGTCGTCGAACCCCCTCCCCTCGCTGTCAGCCGTTCGTGAAAAACCAGCCGTTCGTGAAAAAGACGACAGAGACAGCCAATTCCGCAGCCCGAGCCGCGAGCAGCGGATGCCGGCGACCGAACGCTGCATTGACCGATGCGGTACCCTCGCGGAGCACGCCGCCATGCTGGTCTACAATCTTAAACAGGGCTCTCCCGAAACCGCGTCAAACTGCGCGGCCCACGCTCTTCCAGCCACTCATGAAAGCTCCCGTCCAACTGCACCAACTCGCCAAAGTGCGCTTTGCGTTCCCGCCGCTGCCTATACGGCTTGCGCCGCCGTTGTCTTTGCCACAGCCCGGCCTCCCGCATCCATCGTCGCAGCGTCTCGGCATGCACTTCCAGTCCGTCATCACTGGCCAAGTGCTCGGCCGCCAGCGTCGGCCCGAAATCGCCGCACCGATCCCTCACCCGGCGCAATACGCTTCGCCGAAACTGCTCGCCGTAGGCGCGATTGGATCCCCGCCCGCAGTTGCCATGCTGCAGAGCCTGGCTCCCCCGCCCCGATACCGAGCCCAGATCCGTTTGCTCTGCCGATAGCTCACTCCAGCGCCGTCGATCCTGTTCATGATTCGATCGGCCCACTGAACTGCGGACGAGATCAGTTTCTCCGTTCGCGGGCTGGGGCGACTATCGCCCAGATCCTCTGGCGTCTTTAGATGCCGCGCCACCAGGATTCCAGCCACAATTGCCAGCACGCGTTTACATCCTTCATCCATTCTTCGTATTCACCGTTCTGACTCTGAGCCGCTGCAATAAACCGAGAACCGACCAACCCCCGAGCTATGCGTCAAACGTGTCGAGCAGTGTCTGGCCGGCCTTGCGTTCGAGGCGCGCGAGCCGATGCTCGAACCGCGCCTTCGCTCTGCGATATGTGGCCGCAGCGATCGTCCCTAGTTGGTTCGCACGACGGAGCTGGGCGAGCGCCTCACGCACGATCGCCAGCGCCCGTCGCGGCTCGCGGGCTTCGTGCTCGTAGTAGATGGCCAACTGCTCGTAAGCTTCGTAGCCCTCGCGAGAGTTTCCCAGAGCGCTCTCCCAAAGCTCGCGCGCGCATGCGAGGTCCCCGTCGCGCTTTGCCAGTCGTGCCAGCGCCGAGCGAGCTGCACGATTGGTTTCCATCGGCAGAACCGAGGCAATCGACTGTTCGTACAGTTTGCGCGCACGTTTTACCTCGCCACGCCGCTCGCAGATGCGAGACACACCGTACAGCTCCAGTCCATCATGGTTAGTTGCCTCCTCATCGCCGAGGAGCGACAGGATGCGGCCCGAGAGTCCCGCGAGCCCGCGCAGATCCATCTGGTTGTGGTGGAAGACAGGGACCAGCGGGTCGGCGTGCCCACCGCGCACAAAGTCGAGATAGATTCTTGGGATCAGCTCCGACGCTACATCTGCGCCGCGGTCCCACCCGAGCACGTGACGTTCGAGTTCGGACAATCTTACGGAGCCGAGCCGCAGGCGCCAGAGATTCCGTGCCGGATGAAGGAAATCGAGGTGGGCTCGCGGCGCCGGCGGCGGAATGGTTCGCGTCATCCGATAACGCGTTTCGAGCAGCGGCCAGTCGAACGATTTGCCGTTGAACGTAACGAGCACCGGACGTTCTGCCAACCGCTCTGCCAGCGCCGCGAGCAACGAACGTTCTTCACTGTACTCACGCATGAACAACTGCTCGACCTCAAGTCCCCCACCTTCCCACCAGGCAAGGCCGACCAGAAACGGGTATGTTCCCGTCCCGCCGGCGACTCCGGTTGTCTCCGTGTCGAGAAAAAGCCACTGGCGAGCGTCCGCGACGTCTTCCGGAGCATCCGGTGCGAGCAACCGCAGGGCTGCAGCATCTGGAGCGCACGGGGCATGGTCACCATGCCAACAGTGCAGTGACAGATGCTCGCCATGGTCGTTCCGCTTTACCGAGGCCCCAAGAATCAGTGCAAGCCTCTCTGATCCAATGGCAACGCCCGAAGCGCAGCCGAGGGATGCTTCTCGGACCGGGTTCCGCACCGGCACGATCTCGCGTACTGCTATGGGCAGGGTCGATGGGGGTTGCAACGCCTTCAACCGGGCATAGCGATCTGCTGTCGTAAGACTCATGTCAGATGGAATCGGCATTTAGTTAGCAGCCTGCGGTGAGCCTCCAGCGCCTCAAGTCAGCGCCTAAAGGCGCTCTCACAACACGGCACTTACTGTATGCCTGAAGGCATACCCTGATACAAATCGTACTTACACCACAGGCTGCCAGTACTGGGCGCGCCGTAGGACTCTCAGGAACACAGCTTCCCAAGGATCGCCAGAGCTACTTCCTTGGAGCGCTCGCTCTTGTCACCGGCGGGGCCGACACACGACGGGCACCCGTTGTCACACGGACAGGCCGCGATAAGTTCGCGCGTGCGCGTCAAGAGCACGTGGCAGGCGCGGTAGAGCGGTTCACTGAATCCAATGCCTCCGGGATACGCGTCATACAAATACAAGTTGGGCTCGAAGAGCTCCTTCTCGGGCGTCGCGGTCGCGAACTCCTGCCAGTCAATATTAGTGTCGGCGCCCGCGCTCGGCGGACGCTCGCCGACCGCGGTGCCAAGGTCTCGACGGTCGCACATCAGCAGCAGCGTCGCCATGGAGGCGAGTGCGTAGACTAGCCCGAAGATGCCATTCTGCCGCTCGGAAAGCGTGAACGGCAGTCCCGCCAGCAGTTCGTGTTTGAGCGTCAACCAAAACGCAGTTGTGTGCATCTCGTTTTCGGGTAGCTCCAGCTTTCCGGAGCCCACGTTCTCATTCGTGAAGAATTTGATCTTCTTGAAACCGACAACCTGCGTTCGCACGAGCACGTCGCCATGCGCGCGGGCTGCCGGGCCTGGGATACTCTGCTCTTCGGCGATTTCGAGTACACGCACTTGCGTGTAGCGGATGGCGTCGGTGAAATAGTCCACGTTCACGCGCTTCACGTATGCCTTGCGTTGATCAAAATCAAGCCGCTCGACGTGATACTGCTGACCCTGATGGATGTAGATCGCCTTCGGATGAACAGTGGTGAGCGCGGACGAAAAATCCACTTCTCCGATCACCTCCGGCTCTCCATCGTCGTCGCCGCAGATGTCGATAATGACAAAATTGTCAGACGTCACCGAACGGAGGCTGATCGTGTCTGCCGGATAGCCCTCCTGGACCCAGTGCCAGTTGCCTCCGCTACGCTGTAGGAACCCTGCCTCAGCGAGTCGCTCGCACAACTCAGGCAATTCCACGTTGCCGAATCGCTCATCGGGCGAGAGTGGCAACTCGAACGCCGCACACTTCAAATGGTTCACGAGAATTTCGAGGTTGTCTGGCTGAATGTGTGCGTGCTCGGGCGAACTTCCGAAAAAGTAGTCCGGATGCTGCACGATGAATTGGTCGAGCGGCGCGGAAGACGCAACAAACACCGCGCACGATGACCCGATGCGGCGCCCCGCACGCCCGGCGCGCTGCCACGTAGAAGCAATCGAGCCTGCGTAACCCGCCATCACGCAAGCGTCGAGTGACCCAATATCAATGCCCAGTTCGAGGGCATTCGTGGTCACGACTCCGCGGATCCGGCCCTCGCGCAGCCCACGTTCAATCTCGCGCCGTTCGCCCGGCAAGTAACCCCCGCGATAGCCGCGGACCGGTTCCGCCTGGCCAGGCTTCGGCGGATTCGCTTGCTGCAAATAGGTGAGCAGGACCTCCGTATGCAATCGGCTGTTGGCGAAAACAATCGTTTGCAGCTTGCGCGCAAGCAGTTCCTTGGCTACACGCGTGGCTTCATTGATATAGCTGCGCCGAATGCCCAGGTTTCGGTTGACCATCGGCGGATTGTAGAAAACGAAGAGCTTTTCCCCAGCAGGCGCGCCATTCTCCTCGACGACATCAATTTCGCTCTCAATCAGTTGCGAGGCCAACTCGCCGGGATTGGCAATCGTAGCCGAACAGCAGATGAACTGCGGATTCGAACCGTAGAAACGCGCGACGCGTCGCAAGCGCCGCAGCACATTCGCAAGATGGCTCCCGAACACGCCGCGATAAGTGTGCAATTCGTCCAGCACGATGTAGCGCAGGTTCTCGAACAGCCGCAACCACTTGGTGTGGTGCGGCAGGATTCCGGTGTGCAACATGTCCGGGTTCGTCAAGACAATATGTCCGCGCTCTCGGATCGCCTTGCGTGCGTCGCTCGGCGTGTCGCCATCGTAAGTGAACACTCCAAAGCAGTCATCGAGCCGCTGTGCAAGGTCGTGCAATTCGGCGAGTTGGTCCTGGGCTAGTGCTTTGGCCGGAAATAGGTAAAGAGCTCGAGTATCGGGATTCTCAAGCACCGCATTCAACACCGGGAGGTTGTAGCAAAGCGTCTTGCCGGATGCCGTTGGCGTCACTACAACGACGTTCCTGCCGTTGTGGACTAACTCGGCTGTGGCGGCCTGATGCGAATACAGTTCTTTGATCCCTTTTGTCCGGTACGCCTCAGACAGTTCACTTCTCACCCAGTCCGGCAGGGGCCGAAACTTAGCCGTGCGGGCTGGGATTTGTCGCACCGAGGTCAGCACTTCGTCTGTGCGGTAGCGCGCAACCAGCCTCCCTAAAATCTCCTGAACGGCATCGAGAGTCGTGGTTAATCGTGGGGCCAGGGCCTGCTGGGACGAGGTCATGCAACCCTCCGCGAATATATTCGCCTTTTATTCGCTTTAGCTTAGCACCTCGCTGCGCTCTGGTGCAACATCCGAACCCCGGCGCACAACAGGCGCACTGGGTCGGAGATAATCTGTTCTCGTTCTCTGATTTCCAGTTTTAACACTGAATAATAAAGAGAAGAGGGGCATCGAAAACGCATAGGTCAACTCTCCCTCCGGCGGCCAAGTGTCATATCATCCACGTAATGCTGGTTTACAGGTAATGATTGCGTCGAAATGTCACTGATCATCTGCTTCAAGCCTAATCGCTGAAGTGCATGTCTGACGGCTTTTTCCCCTTTTGATTGTGAACAATATGGTAGGCATTATATTGACATAGAGACGTAGTGAGTAATATATTGGACATTACCATGTTCAGCTTGGTTGTAATTGGCTCTCACATCGCCTCCAGGCGCCAGACGCTCCGGCTGACGCAATCCGAGTTGGCCCGGAAGGCCGGCGTCAGTCGGGCGACGCTGGACGCATTGGAGAATGGCCGGTCCGGTGAGCTCGGGTATTCGAAAGTCGCCAACATTCTGGCTGCGCTCGGGTTAGAGCTGAAGTTGCAGGAAGCAAATCGGCAAAGGCCAACTTTGGAAGAGCTCCTAGAAGAGGATCGCGATGATCAAAGTCTGGACAGACGCCGCTGAGGCTGGCCTATTGGACAGGCAGCGGGATCGCGGCAGCGCGTTCGCGTACTTGCCAGAGACAGTCCCACAGCGCGCCGTCTCCGTCACCATGCCCGTGCGGCTCTCCTCTTGGGACATGCCCTTTGGCCTCGCTCCGATCTTCGAGATGAATCTCCCGGAAGGCATGTTGCGGGAACGGCTGCGGCTCGCCTTTGCGAAAGCGACTGGAACATTCGATGATCTTGATCTGCTCGCTATTGTTGGCCGATCGCAAGTGGGCCGCATCCGGTACACCGGCGACAAGGAACAGCTTAACGAGGATGTTCCCTTTCAGTCGGTCGACGAGATTTTGGCAAGTCGGCGCGATGGGGACTTGTTCCGCCACCTCCTTGAGAAGTTTGCGGCTTTTTCCGGCATCAGTGGTGTCCAGCCGAAGATTCTTGTGCGCGACGAGAACGCGTCCCTCACCCTGACGAACACGAAACCCCGAATCGCACCGAGCTGCAGGGGCGCAACACACATAGTCAAGTTTTGGGAACCGAACGAGTTTCCCCAGCTGGCCGCGAACGAATACTTTTGCTTGAAGGTCGCGGAACGCTGCGGGCTCGACGTACCTCGGTACCGGCTCGCAGAAGACGGAATGGCCCTTGTCGTTGACCGGTTCGACTTGCGCCCAGATGGTACGTACCGGGGCTTTGAAGACTTCTGCGTTCTGAACGCGAGAAGAACGGATGAGAAGTATCGCGGCAGCTACGAAACATCTGTCATGAAGCGATTTCAGCAGTTCGCAAACTCACCCGACGTACTCGCAGACCTTGAAAAACTATTCACGCTAATCGTGCTGAATTGTGCACTGCGCAACGGCGATGCTCACCTCAAGAATTTCGGCATCGTCTATGACGGCGTGCTCGGTGAAGCTCGTCTCGCACCTGTCTACGATCTGGTAACGACTGCCATCTACCTGCCGAAGGATAGTCTGGCGCTCACGCTCAAGGGAACGACCCAGTGGCCCGACAGCAAAGTTCTTCGTCGGCTCGGCGAAACACGAATGACGGGCACGCCCACTAAAATTCGCGAGGTCCTTGAGCGTATCTCGGACGCCCTTTCGCAAACCGAAATTGATCTTCGGTCATACATCAAGGAACATCCCGACTTTAAAGAAGTGGGTGACCGCATTCTGCAAGAATGGGTAAAGGGACGACAACTCTCACTTCAAGCGCGTTAGTGTTTCGTATCTCCTCGTTGGGATTGGGGCGCGGCGGGCCGCTTCGCCTCACCCACCTCTATCCCCATTTCCCGTTCAAGCGGTAGCAGCACGTCCCGCAGTGTCGCGGCGCCGACGACGTTGCCCGACTCCTCCTCTGGAACATCTGGAACATCGCAGAAGCTGAGGAGAAGGGAGAAGTGCTGCTCGCGAGGCGGAGTCCCCTGCTGCGGGATTTCAGTGCACGCTTCCTTGATTGGGTCAACAACAAGAGCAAGCTCAGACAGGCAAGCAAAGACTACATGTCACACACCGGCAACCTTGAGATTCAAGCGTACTGGCACGCAGTGCGTAACGCCGTCGGCTACAACATATACCGCGGCACCGTGGCTGGTGGTCCCTACTCGATGATCAACTCGTCGCTGGATGGCACGACCGCGTACACCGACAACACAGGCGAGGTAAGACTGATCGGAGCAAAGCCTCTTGCGGGCGGCCGCGGTGGCCAGACCATTGGCCTCAACTTTGTTCTCACGCCGGACGTGAGAGATAGAGAAATCGAGCGACCGGGCCAATTTCCGGCAGATCCAATTCAGGGAATAAAGCCGCGGGCTGTGGCAACTGTACTCGCCGCTCATCTGCTTGACCACTACTTCAGAGTCTGAAAACACGTGAAGTGCCTTGGCCTTAAGCCCCAGGGCACATTGCAGCGCTTCCAGCAGAGCAATGTACTCAGCGACATTATTGTCCTGGCGCCCGATCCATTTGGCGATTCTGATTGTGCCGGCGGTGGAGCCGTCGATTACCACTCCAATACCAGACGGGCCGGGATTCCCGATAGAGCCGCCATCGATGTAGGCCACGAGATCTGACATTGTATTGGTGAGCTGGTAACAACCATGCCTGACTTATTTTCCGGCGTCAAGATGCTTACCTCGTTCTTTCACAGGCTTCTTATGGTTGCCCACGCCTTCGAGCACCTGTGGATGTTCCTGTGGAAAAAAGGAAAGAAATTAATCTCCCATTCACTAAGCAACAACGATTCAATGGGTTGCATTTCCGGTTTTTGATCTATCGCAACCGGCCGATTGCACTGAAGACGGGCATTGACAATCTTCAAGCAACTCTCTAAGGTGGCTTCCGTCGACGGCTGAAAGGGTTGGCTTAATTAAACTTTTGCCAGTCCGAAGTAGGCTGAGTGATCAGCTGGGCGGGGCAACCCGCCAGGCAGCCAGACCTGAAAAAACCGACGGCCCTGCGAGGGGCAGTTGGGGTTTGGGACCGCGAAAGCGGTGATCGCATCAAGGGCTGTGACGGTACGTGCCTCCACGCTGTTGGCTCCCTCGCAGGAGCTGATGGCTAGAGCATAACCAATGTCACAGCTTTTACCTTTTTCCAGCGTTCTCATTCCGCAAGGCTGGTCTCCCAGAAAAACATCCTTCCCGGCGCGCCCTTTTCAATAGGATTGTGAACGACCATTTCAAGCGCAATGCGCCCTCTCAACATGATGGAGGATGCCCGGTAATTCGCAGAATGTAGCGACCTCACATTCCCGGTCATAGTGGGCCGAGGGTAGTTTTTCTGCCAGGATCTTGACGAGCACGCGATGATCACGTTGAATCCCATAGAGCCGATGAAATCAGGACAGTCTCAGGGATACGGTTCATTTTTGAGAGCTGGGAGCGGGAATGAGGCAAATTCCGAATTCGAGTCGTTGTCTCGACGCGCACATTTCACGAGCGCTGAATACGATCAGGAAACCGAGCACCGCCGAAGAAATTACCGAGTTGCTCAATCGTGAGCTGGACTCCGAAGACCGCCCTTTCCAAACAAACGAGGTGGCAGAGCGGTTGCAGAACAGCCAGAACGCAGTGTTGACTCTATATTGGTCAAGGACTCGTGTCCGCAAGTAGCCTTCCCGCACGCGTAGAGTGAGGATCGAAAGCACGGTCCCATCGAGGCTATGAGCGCTACATTGTGAGCTTTAGGGACTCGGGCAGGCTTTGCCTGGCCCGCGCGCACGTGCCTGCCTTGATTCTGCTGGACGTTATGCTGCCCAAGATGAGCGGGCCGGACGTGCTGAAAGCTTTGAAGAAAGATCCGGAAACGGCGGTGATTCCGGTGATGATGTTGACCAGTCTCTCGCAGAAAAATGCGAAGCAGTTCGAGAAAGACGGGGCCAGCGTTTCTTCCAGAAGCCCGATGCCATGCTGGGGAAAGGTCCTGACTCGCTGTTTGCTGTGGTCGACCGAATGCTGGAAAAATGAATTGGCCCGGGGGACCTCCCGCAAACACCCCAACAGGTTGCTCTACAACCGGCTGTGAAAGCTCAAGATCGAGCATGGCAGAAAGCGAACAAAACGTTCTTCGGGCGAACAAGCCGGTCGGCCGTTGGCGCTGGATCGGCGGAATCGCTCTGCTGTTAATTGTGGCGATCACCGTACTGGGCATCGTGGTCTACCGCGCCGAGCCGACCCTGCGCGCGACCGTGATTGAGACTTTGTCTACTAGATTCAAGAGCAAAGTCGAGCTCGACGAATTCCATGTCTCGCTGTTCAAGGGACTCCAGGTTTCGGGCAACGAGCTCAGAATTTTCGGAGACACGGACCCCAACAATCACGAGCCAGGAGTTCAGCCGATCATCAGTGTTGCAGAATTCCGGTTTCGCATGAGAATCCTGGATCTTTTTCGCTCTCCCATGCATGTCGACACGGTGTATGTAAAGGGATTGCAGTTGAATTTGCCGCCCAGAGAACATCGCAGCGAGATGAATAACATGGGACCCAAGGGCGGAAAAATAGAAATCATCGTGGATAGACTCGTCTGCGACAAAGCACAACTGATCGTCAATACTCTGCGGCCGGGCAAGCTGCCGCTGGAATTTGACATCGAAAGCTTGAAAATGACGAGCATTGGGCCTGGTTCTCCCCTGCATTTCGATGCCAAACTGACCAACCCCAAGCCCGTGGGACACATCCTTTCAAGTGGATTGTTTGGCCCATGGCAGGCAGACAGCCCCCGCGACACTCCGGTGAGCGGGACCTATTCGTTCAACCATGCAGATTTGGGCACGATCAAGGGGCTCGGCGGAATCCTCTCGTCGACTGGCAGGTACGCCGGTATTCTTGACAACATTGTCGTGGACGGGGCAACCGACACTCCGGATTTTCGCATTGCGATCAGCGGACGCGCGGTTCCCTTGCATACTGACTTTCACGCCACTGTTGACGGAACCAGCGGCGACATATACCTTCAGCCGGTAAAAGCAAAAATTCTGAATTCATGGCTGGTGGCGAACGGCTCGGCGGTGCGGACGAGAGACCCCGATGGGCACCGTGTGGAACTGGACGTCGTGATTGAGAGGGGAAAGATCGAAGACCTGCTGAAAATGGCGATACGAACTGATCCGCCGATCATAACCGGCATAGTTCGTTTGAAGACGAAGCTTAGCCTGCCGCCCGGCGAGCCAGACGTCGCCAATCGCTTGCAACTTGCTGGGAACTTTCAAGTGTCTGGGGCGCACTTCACAAACGACAAAATCCAGGGAAAGATTGACGCGCTCAGTATGAGAAGCCAGGGCAAGCCGAAGCTGGCGCAGGACAATAATTCCGAAGAAGTGCGCTCCGACATGAAGGGTACATTCAGTCTCAGCAACGGGCTTATTTCCTTTTCACAACTGCAGTTCCGGGTTCCTGGCACCCGAGTGAATTTGACCGGGACATACAGTTTGGATGGGAACCAATTCGATTTTCATGGCAAAGTGCGCCTGGACGCGAAACTTTCGCAGATGGTAACGGGCTGGAAGTCGATATTGCTGAAACCGGTGGACCCATTTTTCAGCAAGAACGGCGCCGGAACTGAAGTTCCGGTCCAGATTAACGGCACGAAATCAGACCCTTACTTCGGCCTCGATTTCGGCCGCAAGGACGAGAGCAAGACCCTTGTGAAAAAACAATAGTCAAATCTCTTAGACCGGAGTGTAGGCCGCTACTCGCTTCTGGAGGCAATGTACCTGATCTCCTCTTGGACATTGCAAGCCGCGGAGTGCGCATCGCACAGTGCGAGAAATGCGCAAAACTCTTCTATACGGATCGGGAATTACTGAGCGCCTATTTTATAGAACATAACTCTCCCCGAGGGATCAAGTTGCTGCAGCAAGTCAAAGTCACGAACGTTGCGGGACAACACCGCACATCCGCGGGCACGAAGCGCTTGAGACCCGACCCGCTGCGAGTGAGGTGGTGCAGGGGGGAGCCGGGTTAGGCCTCACCTGATGTTTTGGCTTCCTCAAGCCACAGGCTCACGAACCATTCCACGGGTCAACGATATCAAGACCACAGTCCTCGAAGTCTGCAACATTGCGCGTCGCGAGCTTGGCTCCTCGCACTTGGGCTATGGCCGCGATCTGCGCATCCGCGTGGCTGATAGGTCTGCCGAGCGCACGGCGGTGAGCGGCAATTGTAGAAAAAACTCGCGCTGCGTCGCTCTCGAATCCGAAGATGCGGCCCGCCAAATCCTCGGCAAACATAGCTTCTGCCGCTGCCAGCAGCCCCTCTCGGCGCTTGCCCTTGGTGAGCAGCTGAATTCCATAAAAGATTTCTGCCTCGGTGATTGACGTCGTAAAGAGTTCTGTTGCTGGTTGCTTCGCAACCCATGTCACAATCCGAACAGAGGGCTTGGGCCTCATGAGCTCTGAGAGCACATTAGTGTCGAGGATGATCATTCGCCAAATCCCGGGGCCTGGCGCATAGCATCGCGTCGCGGCAACTCAAATTCGAGCCCGCCGAACGCTGCAAATCGTCGTTGAATGGTCTCCGCCAGGTTCCCCTTTACCGGTGAGGAAGCGGTTAGAGCTGAGCGCAAAATCTCCCTGGCCTCCTCCTCCATCGAACGTCCGTGATGGGCAGCCCGGACCCTCAACCGGGTCTTGGTTTTCTCGTCAAGTTGTCGAATCGTTATTGTCGCCATGCTGTCAATGCTATCACTGCTAGCCACGGATGCAAAGCGTCCTAGCTAAGCGAGGACTGTCGTTTCGCGCCCACACTGCAGGTGCGGCGACTTGTGGTAAGAGTGCTCCAGCCCTGACGGACACCGCTGCTGCGCTGGTTAACGGTACCCGGGCACCAAGCAAGGCGCTTACTGAGCCCCCATTTTATAGAACACGACTTTTCCCGAAGGATCGAGTTGCTGTAGCAAGTCGAAGTCCCGAACGTTGCGAGAGAATACCGCACATCCGTATTTTCGAGCGGTAGCGAATAGCAGCGCGTCGTTCAAGACGCGCCGCCGCTGCTCTCCTCCGTATCCCTGGGTCCGGGCCAGCGTGCCGGACAGCACTCCGGCTTCCCGCCAGATCTCGGGATCGGGCGTGATCGCCCGGTAGCTGGGCCGCCGGTCTATGACCGCGGCAACTTACTCGATGATCTCGGGCGTTTGGGGGTGAGCGGGATCGAGCAGGCCGCAGGTCGCCGCCAGCTCGGCTTCCGTGACCGGGCAATGCCATGCCTCGGTCGCCCGCAGCATCGCTTCGCCCCGTTGCGGAAAACAGCCTTGAAGAACATCAATGTAGACCGTTGTATCGTAGAGCAGCTTGGCGGGTCGATGGCTGGTCGTTCCAATGAACTCAAGCTCCGATTCGGCCCGCGGTCTGAGCTGCGCTCGATGTTTGTTGGGTTTGAGCCGCCTGAGAATTCTCCATCGAACGGCGCACTGTGTCTTAACTGTTTGTCTCACCCCAGGGGGCAGGCCCAGAGACAACTTATTGGGGAAAATGAATCTTCAGCTTATAGCAGATGAAGAGAACCAGGATCGCGCCCAGTGTGGAAAAAATGAGGCCGGCGGGATGGTATCGTTTGTTTGTCGGGCGCGAAAACATGTGGGTAAGGGCGCCGCCCATAATCGATCCGATGATGCCGAGCACGATCGTCCAGACGATCGTTATGTGCACGTGCATCACCGATTTCGCGATAACCCCCGAGATTAGCCCAATAAGAATATACCAGATTAAGTGAAACATTCTTTTTCCTCCAGTGTTTGCCTTCAGAACGTCGTCGAGTATAACCCTGGGTTTGGCAATTAACCAGACTTTCCCATGGCATTGATCGGCTTTCCAAATTGAAACTCAAAAATTGGCCATCAAGCCGGAATCTCCTTGTTGACTTCAAACACGGTGCCGATTGTACACTCACCCCGCCTGTTCGCGACATTGCGAAACAATTTTCATCCGGAGCGTCCCCAACGGTCTGAGATCCGCACCAGCACCGCCGAAATTGCCCGATATTCCGCCACTTTTGCAACACTTCTCCTTGCCGAGCCCTTTGTAGACAGATTCCGCTGCTTGAGCGGGCCACCGCAGATCTATCCCGTGGGTATCGGCAACAGCGCGATCCGGCCCAGCAGCGCCCCGAACCGCCGCCGCGTCAGATGTCCTTCCGCCAGCAGCAAGGCCGATGGGTCACGTTACAGCGGATGCGAGGGGAAATTTTAAGAAGTTGAGCGGCTCGCACTCAACTGCAAATTTGCAGTGACGACCGCCGACGAGCTTTCCGATGATCATGTGCGTTGCCGTGCGCGGCTTTTTGGAAGGCACAGAATGTGAGTCGGGCACCGGCAGGTGCTGCGCCGATGTGCACTATTCCATTTCGCTGGTCAGGATGAAAAGTGGCTTCATTTCGAAGCTTTTGTAGTGGGGCCGGAGGCGGTCGATGTTGTACTGCTCTTTTACGTTAACAACTTTTTTCGAGGCAGTAACGGTGTCGATGGGCATGTTGTCGTAACGGCCATTCCTGAGGACGACAAGTCGTCCGTGAATCTTGCCCAGGAGCAAGTCCAGGGCGATGTTGCCATAGGCCATAGGGACGATGGAGTCAATGGCATCGGGATCACCGCAGCGGACCAGGTAGCCGAGTTTCTGGCTAATAACGTCGATCGTTTTACCGTTGTTGTACTTAGGGGAAAGCTCCTTCACCTTCTCGGACACCCGGTCCCCGATACCGCCGAGTTTCTTGTGGCCGAAGGCGTCAGTGGTTTCAGCCTCGAAGACCATTTCTCCGCCTTGGAACGTCGCTCCCTCCGAAACTAGGACGACGGAGTAGTGGTTCGGGTTCTTCTGGCGGTCAGAGACCAATAACTCGGTGAGTCGCTCGATGTCGAACTTATGCTCCGGGATCACGCAGCGGTTCGCGGCTCCGGCCATGGTAGGCAGCATGGCAGTGAACCCGGCATAACGGCCGAAGACTTCGAGAACCATGAAGCGTTCGTGGGAGCCAGCACTGGTGCGCAGGCTGTTCGTCATGGAAATGGTGCGCGTCACACAGGTGCTGAAGCCGATACAGTAGTCGGTGCCCGGAACATCATTGTCCATGGTCTTGGGAATGGCGACTACCTTCACGCCTTCCTGACAAAGCCGTACGCCGTAGCTCAGCGTGTCATCCCCCCCAATGGGGATGAGGTAGTCGATGCCGAGCCAATCCAGGTTCTTCAGAACTTCTGCGGTCAGGTCGTTCTTCTCGGCGTTATAAGCAGGCTGCAGGTGAGCAGGAACGCTGGACATCTTCACCTTGCTGGGGTTGGTGCGCGAGGTGTGCAGGAACGTACCACCGGTACGGCCGGTGCGGTTGACCAGATCCTCCGACAGCGTCTGGAAGTTCTCGCTATTGTCGTAGTCTTTCTCGCGGACGATGTCGACCAGCCCAGCCCAGCCCCGACGGATGCCAATCACTTGGCAGCCCTCGCGCAGCGCGCGGATGGTTACGGCGCGGATGGCGGGGTTCAGGCCGGGTACGTCGCCGCCACCGGTGAGGATTCCGATTACACCCTTTTTTGTTTTCACGTTTGCCGCCTTGTGTTCGCAAATGTCGGGTCGTCCCCGCTCACATCCTATCGGCTCCCTGTCGCTGGCAGCAATGCTGTTGATGCATGACAATCGGTTGCAAAGCCCTAGTGCGGCCTTAACGGTCGCGTTCGGAGTGTCCCTCTGGGCGCAGCCTGGGATAGAAAGACGAACTCAGAAACAAGACTAAACATCCGGGGAAATGAGCACCGAGAGGCGCACCAGCTTTACTTCCCTGCTTTTTCCCTGCTCTGAACTTCGCCCAGCGTGCACGTGCAGCCGCTGCGATTCTTCTCCTGCCTGCGGCTGATATTTTGCGCTTCGGTGCCCTCACCTGCGTCTTTGTCTGTTTCACTTCTGTGCCTTCGAGCAAGCGCGCAGCACCTGAGTCAACTCGTCAACTTGGAAATCTCTTCCTTGACCTGCTGTGTGATGGCGATGCTCAACACGTTCTCCTGTTCGCCGGATGCGAACCACGCATTCAACTGGGCGTGCGCATGAAACCCTTTGCACCCAAGGTGTCCCGCCATAACGAATGACAAATCTGTTATCTACAAGTTACAATCCGACTCTGTGGCACCCAAGCTGCATATCTAAGGGTCCGGTCCTGGGCGGTACCCGTGTTTCTGGACAGGCTCCAATCCGGCTTCTTGCTATTTGAAACACAGCAGGGATTGGTGCGAGTCGAACTTTCTCTCTGGCAACGCATTTATCTGCTCTGGACGTTTCGCAACTTTCGCCAGCTCTCCATCCCACTCCTGAACTCGCGCCAGCGCGCACTGGTCAACGCCCTCTTCCGCAATAACGCGGGCGTCGTATCGCATTCGCACAACCCATTGCGTGTGATCGGTGTGGTTGAAAATTTCGTGCCGCCGACGGTGCGGATCGGTGCTTCGCCGGCCCAGAAAAAGGAACGGCAAGAAAAGGTGGTAGCGCAGCGCGCGGAAATCGCGCCCAAGCCTAACCCGGTTCCCTCCTCTTCGCCCAGAGTCGCCTGGTCCAGGCTTGCAAGGACAGTCGGCGCGCTGTCCCTCTGCATCATTTCCGTGGTCGCATGGCATCGAATCCAGGGAATACCAGGCTCCCAGGCCCACAATCAGCCTCGGCTCCAGCAGATCAACGCGATCGCCGTGCCGAATTCTCCACACTCCGCAAAGCCAGCGGCCATTGCCGAGAGCGCCGCCGCCATCGCCCCGTCGGCAGCCACCGCTCAGCCCCTCGCTGCCCCGGAAGCTGCCGTCAAGCCGGCATCGATCGCCACAGTCGTCCCAACTCCGAAGCAGGGGATTCGCGTCCACGATGTGGCTTCGGCTCCGAACCTCCCACTCTCCGGCCAAGACAGCGGTATCCAGGCCTCGAGACCGCCGTTGCGTTTCGTATATCCGGTCTATCCGGATGTCCGCGCTCGAGGTGTAGTCGCTCTGACAGCGCGGGTGGATTCTGATGGCACCGTGCGCACCGTGAGAGTCGTCTCTGGCAACCGTGCGCTCGCCGCGGCCGCAGTCCGCGCCGTTCGCCAATGGCGCTACCACCCCTACCTCAAAGATGGCCAGCCCGCCGCGACGGAAACCAACATCGTCATTTCATTCTTCTCAGACGACGCGATTTCCATGAGCTTCCCTCCCAGCATCCCGGCCACCCGCTAGCCTGCATTATTCATGGGCGGAGCCAAGTTAACGGGTTTCTTTGGGCCAGGGCTTGGTGGAAGACCTCCGATGTCAGATCCTGCGCCCCCTCACCGTTTCGCACGCGATGCTTGCGTCTCCCCCTATAACCCCGCCATGCAGAATCCTTGGTCGGAGCTGCCTTCACAAAGCCCATACGTTCTCGACATCGACCGTGGCAGCATTGATCGGTACAACAAGTCCAAACGCAGAGCCGTGAATGCGAAAGATAAAGCCGAGCCCATCCCAGCCGAGAATGGCGCGGAACACCTCGTCGAAGTTGGGGAGATCAAATGCACTAGCTGGCGTGCCGTTGTCTTTTGCGTTTCGGCTTCTTGCCTTTCTTGCGGTGGCGCTCGAAGAATTGCGTGCCGGCTTCATAGTCCTGAATGCTTCCGGCACTTATTGTGGTCCTCTTCTTCTTGGTGTTGAACTCCCGCAACGGGCCAGCCGCGTGAATAAGGAGCGTTTCGATTTCTCTTTCGTGCTTCGTCTCTTGCACTACGTAAAAGGAAAAATACTTGACTTCCGGTTGATGAGTGTCTCGGCACGCCCGGAGTCGATTAAAGATTCTCCCCCGACCGACGTATCGGGCATATCCCATCGAGTCATGGGGCAACATAGACTCCCTGTCTGCGGACACCCTTACTCCGCAAATGATTGTTTACCAAATCGATCGCTTCGAAGGGAATCTTCTCACCAACGGCACGGAACAACCTCTTGACTCCTCCTGCCGCGCCGCGACCGGCGTTTAGCCTGCCGAAGCGAACGATCCATTGTCATTCCCAAAGATCTTGGGGTCTGTGATGGTCTTGCGTGCTGATTTCTTCGCCAGCCATTCTCCGCACCACTGGCTTGATAGAAACATCATAGCCCACTGTTTGGCTGCTCGGATGCCACTTCGATTGTTGGCTTTGTAGCAGGGCGTAAGATATTCGCGTGTCGGTCTGAACGGATTTGTTCGACGCAGGGAAGGTCATGCCATTGGAGCGAGTCGGCCGCAGCGAGGCATTGAGCAAATCTGAATTTCACCAGCGTATCCGAGACTGGCTCGATAACACTGATCATAAAGTGATCGGTCCTGAGGGAATCAAATATCATAGAACTGGCTGGGTCCATGTTCGCGATGGCTCCAACATTTTGGTCCTGAACGCAGATACGCCTCGTGATGCCGTGGATCGCTACCTGCAAATGGTTAACCGTTTCGGAAACGACTGGCAGTGGAACCGCGCAGAGAGTCAGCGGGGCAAAATGACGGCGGTCGAGTACGGCCCAGATAAACTTCGGTGCAAATCTTTCTATTTCTACTACGTCGGCCCTGCGTTCTGAATGGACGGTTAGGCAATCTCAAACGTTCAACCCGAGAGCGATCCAAGCAAAGTACGGCTCGCCAGTCCCCGTCCCTCAGCAATATATGTGACGGTGGCACCAGCCGCTCAGAAAACAGAGCCGATCAATTACAATCCCTTGCCGAGGGGGATTCATGGCAAATCTAACGGGACTGGCGTCCATAGTGTCGGAGTTGAGGGTAGTGAGAACGAATCTGGCGAGCCAGCTTAAGCACGTAGACGCGGCTCTTTCCGTTCTTGGCAAGTTGAATGGCGGGAGTTCCAACACGAAATCGGGGCGCATCATGTCGGCTGCCGCTCGTAGGAAGATCAGCCTCACGCAAAAAGCGCGATGGGCAAAGGCGAAAGGTCACGCGCCGAAACCCAAGCGCACAATATCAGCAGAAGGCAAAAAGAGAATCGCAGCGGCACAGCGGGAAAGGTGGGCGAAGGTGAAGGCGCAGCAGAAGAAGGGAAACTAGTGGGGGTTCGGCGGCGTTTTGTCGCGCTGCAGACTAATGGGTCCAGAATCCGCTACTTCTTTACCACACACGAATCGCATAAGGTCAAAAAAATGAAAGCTCTTGTAAAAAGTAAGCGGAGTTGTGGCCTTTGGCTCGAAGAGGTTCCCGAACCGCAAATTGGCATCAATGACGTCAAAGTCCGCGTTCTTCTGACCGGGATCTGCGGCACCGACCTTCATATTTACGAATGGGATGAGTGGGCCCAATCGACCATCAAGGTTCCGCTGGTCATCGGCCATGAATTTGTGGGCGAAATCGTCACGGTCGGCTCGAACGTAGCGGACTTCCGAGTCGGAGAACTGGTCAGCGGCGAGGGTCATGTGGTGTGCGGCCGCTGCCGCAACTGCCTGGCCGGACGGCGTCACCTTTGTGCTCACACCCAAGGTGTCGGCGTAAACCGCCCCGGAGCCTTTGCGGAATTCATCGTGCTCCCCATGTCGAACATCTGGAAGCACAGCGAGGAAATCAAACCTGACATTGCCGCCATCTTCGATCCGTTCGGCAACGCTGTTCATACCGCTCTTTCTTTTCCCGTGCTTGGGGAAGACGTGCTGGTCACTGGCGCGGGGCCCATCGGAATCATGGCAGCGGCGGTTGCGAAGCACGCGGGAGCCCGCTACGTGGTAATTACCGACGTGAATCCGTACCGGCTGGAGCTTGCCGCGAAGGTGGGCGTCACCATGGCCATCAACCCACGAAAGACAAGCCTTCAGGAAGTGCAACAGAAGCTCGGCATGCGCGAGGGATTCGATGTAGGTCTCGAAATGTCAGGGAACGCATCCGCCTTCCGAGACATGCTCGCGAATATGAGCCACGGGGGCAAAATCGCGCTGCTGGGCATACCGGCGGGAGAGATGTCGATCGACTGGCATCAAGTCATCTTCAACATGCTGACCATCAAAGGCATCTATGGCCGCGAGATGTACGAAACCTGGTACAAGATGACCGTGATGCTAGAGAGCGGCCTCAACATCGCGCCAGTCATTACGCATCACTTCTCCTGGCGGGAACACGAGCAGGCATTTGCCGTAATGCGCTCTGGCAACTCCGGCAAAGTCATTCTGGACTGGCAGGACCCCGGGCCACACGATCCACACTAGAACTGGACGCAGCGCAGAGGCGCGTCATCGAGTTGGTGCACTTCGAGGGTTGGTCAGAAAACTGTAAAAACTGGAAAACTCCAATCCCTTTCGCTTGGCCGAGGAGCAGTCTGGGAGCTCCATGTGCCCTCTTTTTTGTTTGCGAATAAACGCCATCGGCAGTTCGCCGAATGCCAGCAGAGGGGGCTTCCTGAAGGGCATCCGAACCCAGTCGCGTAGCCGCACGGCGGCGGGTCAATTCTTGATTGTCTTCTTCAGGACGTAGTCGAAAAACCTTTCGCTGGTGCCGTCGTCGGAAGTCCATTCCGCACGCACCGTCGTTCTCTTCTCCGCCTTTCTCAAGGCGGAAAGAAGCGTGCGATTCAACCCTCTTGCGCTGGCCCCTTCCATCTCGGCTTCGACGACGAACTCGTCGCCCGCTTTCCTGACGGAGCCCTTCTCAGACAGTTGCCCACGGGCGTGCCGGATCGTCCGGGCGTCCGAGCGGCTGACGCGTGCCTTTAGCTTGAGCTTCATCTGGGACAACCAACCCTGCCGCCGAGATTTCGGGAGTCCGGGGATCGCTCGGCGTGCGCGAACTGAACACAGCCTTGCAGAAGGTATTGAACCCAACTAGGCCCGGTCAGCCTGCTGTCGAGCGGTTCGGATGGCGTTTCCATATAGGCGACAAGGTCATCCAGACGGAGAACGACTGCGACAAGGACGTGTTCAATGGCGACGTGGGGATCGTCGAGCGAATCGATGCTGTGGAGCAGCAGGTCGCAGTACGCTTCGACGAGCGGCTGGTGAAGTATGACTTCGGGGAATTGGACGAGATTTCGCTGGCTTACGCGATCACGCTCCACAAGTCGCAGGGCTCGGAGTTCCCGGCGGTGATGATCCAGCTGGCAACCCAGCACTACATGCTGCTCCAGCGCAACCTCATCTACACGGGGATCACGCGGCGCAAGAAGCTGGTGGTGCTGATCGGGCAGAAGAAGGCATTGGGTATTGCCGTCCGCAATGACCGTCCGCAAAGGCGGTATTCGGGGCTGCTGGCTAGTCTGAAGGGGCACAGAGGGAAGTGCCTTCGAATCGAAAACCTCCAGCCAATCGAGGGTGGTATCGTAATCCGTCGCCGAGAACATTTGGAAATGCCGATGAGAATCTTCGCCCAACACGAGCCGCTAACTGACGCCGAGCTTGCGGTACAAGTGATACACGCGGTTTTGTGATGCGCCGAGGTAGCCATTGGCATTCTCGACCTTAGCCATTTAAAAACGTGCTTTCCCCGCAAGATGCTGGAACAGCAACCTGTGCGCACTTTTGCGCTGCATGACCTCCAGCCCATCCAGCATCTGGCGATGCGATGTCCCTTCCCAGATCGCAAGGATCATTGCCTCGCGTAGCCAGCGCTCCACGCGGTATTCCTGTAGTGTTCCCAACCCGCCGTACACTTCCATCTTCCATCGCCCATTTGGCCGTCTGCAGAGCCGACTCTGCGGTCCAGTTCTTCGCGCGGCCCTGCCAACCCCTATGTCTTTTCGCTTTCCTGTTTGGCTCCAGTGAGGCAGTAGCGAATCTTCTCCAGCAGATTCGGAAAGAGGTACTGCTTGGGAAGCCAGAGCGTCACGTGCTCGGACTCTACGGGCTCGAACGCAGTCATAACGATGACCGGAAAATGCGGGCTGCGGTCACGGACGGTGTGAGCCAGTTCGAGACCGCTCATACCCGGCATCTGGAAGGCCGTGACTAGAAGGTCGAATTCCTGCTCTTCGAAGGCCCGCAGCGCTTCGGCTGCATTCGAGGCAGGAACGGCTCTGTACCCTTCCGTACGCAAGATGTCACACGCTAAGCGGCAGAGCATTTCATTATCATCGACGACGAGAATTTTTTTCATGGCGTGCTCCGAGCCGCAGCAGATTGCTCGCCGGCCGTAGCTGCGATCTTGGCGAAAGTCAGACCGCCGTCAGCCTTGATGCCAATCGAAACGCAGTCGCCGCCCTTGACCTGGCCGGTGGCAACCAGGTTGGCCAACCCGTAAACAATGTTTTTCTCGATCACGCGCTTCAAATGCCGCGCACCGTATTTGGGGTCGGTGCCCTCCCGCAGCAGCCATTGCTTGATCTCGGGCGTGCAGCGGAATGTGAAATGGTTCTGCCCGACAGCGCCCGCAATGCGCCGCTGCACCTTCGCGAGTTCCAGCTCAAGAATGCGCTCAAGCTGGTCTGGGCGAAGCGTCTTGAAAACGACAACCTTGTCTAGCCGGTTCATGAACTCAGGCGAGAACTTTCGACGTGCCGCCTCCGTTGCAATATGCGTAATTTTTTCGTCCAGGTTCGCGTCCTCGATGGGCGCTTGCACGGCGAACCCGAGGCCGCCCTCAGCGAGTCGGCTCATTTCTGGCGCCCCCACGTTCGAGGTCATGAAAATGATGCACTGGGAAAGGTCCACGTGCGTGTTGTCGCCGAGCGTGAGACTGGCCTTGTCCAGGATTCCGAGCATGAGCTGCCAGAGCGACTCCGAGGCCTTTTCGACTTCATCGAACAGCAGAAGCGTGAGTTTGAGTTTTTCCGTGTGCCAGCGGGTCAAGGCCTCCTGTGTGAGTATCGGCTGCGTCTGCATGTGGCCGATATAGCCGGGTGGGGAGCCGATCAACTTGGCGATTTCGTGATGTTCCTGAAATTCTGCGCAATCCACTTTGATGAAGGCGTGGGGATTCCCGAAGAGTGCTTCGGCGAGCACCTCGATCACGTAAGTCTTGCCGGATCCGGTCGGCCCGAGAAACAGCAGGTTCCCTACGGGCCGGTCCGGCGGAGACATGCCCACAAGAAATATCTGGTAGAGCTCAAGGACCGCGTCCACGGCGGCGTTCTGCCCGACGATTCTAGCGCGCAAGAACGCCCCGATCTCCCTGGTGACATCGCCGTGACGTGTAGCATCGAGCGGCTGGACCGGTGTTTCTTCGGGAAAGGCAGAATTGCCCGGACTGGGTCCGCTGGACATACCAAGCCCCTTGCTAGCCCCTAGTTAATTTTTGCATCCTTTCCGGCAGGAAACAATGACGGTGGACACAGGTCATCGTGACCCCCTTCCAACGATGTGAATCACCAGGCCGAACGGGGCTATCAACGCGCAAATCCCGTATCGAACGTCATCGGCTAAGTCATCGAGCGGATCCGCCCAGATCCCAAGCTTTCTGGATGACTGCAGGAACTTACTTCAGTATTTCGAAGATCATCAGCGGCAACTATCAAAGCAGCAGGCTGAGGTGGGCGGTTCGCTGCCCCGCGTGCCCGACAGAGCACCCACTTCAGGAAAACTGTAAAACTGACTAAAGTGAGGCGTTCATTGGCTTGTGAACTCTCCCGATTGGATAGGCGCGGAGTCGGAACCAAAGCAAGGGAACAAAACCGAGTGCAGCAAGAGCTGTCAAGAGAGAGGCTCTGAGTGCCTGTCTTTCGATCCGCCAAGCTGTAGGCGGAAACAACCTCAGGAACATGAATCTGGGCACGAGATATAATGCCCTGCACTAGCGGAGAGTCTGGTCGCAGTTGAGGTTTGATCAGTGCAGGTACAAGTCAAGCTCGGGCGTATTGCCGGCATTTCCATTGGGCTCCACTACAGCTGGTTCATCATCGCCTTTCTCATAGCTCTCTCCCTTGCTGACCACTTTCACACCGTCACGCCGGAGTGGAGTAAGGCCGTAGTGTGGTCTGCCGCAATTGTCACGGGTGTGCTGTTCTTTGTGGCGCTGCTACTGCACGAATTGGCACATTCCCTGGTAGCAAAAGCGCGTGGCATGCGTGTCCGAGCCATCACGTTGTTTGCGTTGGGCGGCGTGTCGCAGATTGATTCCGAAACCCCAGACGCCAGATCTGAGTTCTGGATGGCGATCGCCGGGCCTCTCACGAGCGCCATACTTGGGGTCGGTTTTCTAGGGATAGCAAGGCTGGCTGGTTGGCCGCCCGGTGGTGAGCCCAAGACTCCAGTGGTCGCCGTGCTGCTGTGGCTCGGCTACATCAACCTCATGCTAGCCGTTTTTAACATGATTCCTGGCTACCCGCTGGATGGGGGACGCGTGCTGCGTGCCGTAGTCTGGGGGATCACTCATGATGCCGACCGCGCGACTCGACTGGCGGCCCAAGCAGGCCAAGGAGTCGCTTTTGTATTCATCCTTCTGGGGCTGTATCGCTTTTTTGTAGGGGCGAATTTCGGCGGTCTGTGGCTGGCGTTCATCGGTTGGTTCTTGCTGGACGCTTCCCGCAGCAGCTACCTCCAGGTCGAGTTAATGGCGGGACTCCGCGGCCGGCGCGTCACCGACATAATGGAACGGGACTACCCTACGGTAGAGGGTCATTTTAGTCTGCAGGACTTCGTCAACGAATATCTGTTGCGCAGTGGACGTCGCTGCTTCATGGTCATGCAAAACGGCCAGGTGACCGGGCTGATCACTCCGAACGAGGTGAAGGGAGTGGACCGCGAGCGCTGGGAGCAGACAAGCGTGCAAAGTGTGATGCGCCCTATGGGTCAACTCCGGACGGTCACGGCTGACACTCCCGCTATCCAAGCCCTTGAGATCATGAGCCGCAATGACATCAACCAGCTACCTGTTGTCTCGAATGGCCGAGTCGAGGGAGTCCTCTCTCGCAGCCACGTCCTGCGCTACTTGCAGACTCATGCCGAGCTACAGAGGCGATAGGCGGACGGGTCGGTGGCCGCTCAACCGGGAATTGGGCCGGGGTGCGAAAAACCCTTGATCGCAGTCGAGTGTAGCTGAAAATCCTGGAGGACATAATTATGCACTTTGACAATTTCTCCTTCGGTTCCCTCCGGATCGACGGCAGCACGTACGAGCACGATGTGGTCATCGACCGCGGCAAGATCCGCAAACGCCAGAAGAGGCCATCCAAGAAATTTCGCGAGGACTTTGGACACACACCGCTGTCCATTGAAGAGGACATACCGTGGAAATGCGCCCGGCTGGTCGTCGGCACCGGAGCATATGGCAGCTTGCCGGTGATGAAAGAAGTGAACCGCGAGGCGGAACGTCGTAAGGTCAAATTGCTGATTTTGCCGACGAGCGAAGCAATAGAGGTACTAAAGAAAGACCCCGAAGACACCAACGCGATCCTACACGTGACGTGTTGAGTGAGAAAACCCGGAACTTCGGTGTGCACCGCAGCCATAATTTTCGGCGAATGTAAGACGGAGACTAGCCGAACGTAGGCTGCCTGGCCATAAGGAGTTGTGATGAAATCCGGCGCCAAGCTGATGGACTTTGGGCTGGCCAAGCAGGCGGGGGCAGCCCCGACGACTTCCGAACAGCTCCCCTCTGGGACGTCGGACAACGTGTCTTCTTCCTCCATGAAGGACGGACCAACAACCTGGTAGACGCCATCAGAGCTCACAGGAGCCGTGGCAGCGAGGCAGATAAAGTCATCGAACGTTTCAATAAGCTGAGCACTGAGGAGCAGCAGGAAATCATCGATTTCCTGCGGTCGCTCTAGCGAGAAGAGCGCTCTCAACCCCATTGCCAAACTGTGGCACGGGGCAAAGAGTCTCACTGTTTCGTGAACTCGGCCGGTTTCCTGTGCGCTCGAATGACATCTTGAAGTGCGGTGATCGCCAAGAAGCACGGCGCAGAGCCAGACAGCCCCTGTCGCAAAATCGCCTATACACCAACAATTCTCAGTTAGCGTAAACGCCTGCTTTCGGCGGAATTCAAACGCGCCGCGGCGGTTGCATTACGAAAGCTGCTGCCGTAGGATGGCGTGTGAAATCGCTCCCCCATCCCTTAATGGTCGCCTGAACTTCGGGAGCGGTGAAGGGAGGCAGACCTATGAACCAGACATTCAACCGCTATTTCGGACTCATGTTGTTATTGGTGGTGGCCGCGGAATTGGCCCTGGCGCAACAACCGCCCATCAAGATTGGTGCGCTCAATGCCCTGAGCGGCAGCTTCGCCGCCTATGGAAAATCGGGAAGGCAGGGCGCCCAATTGGCCATCGACGAGATCAACGCTTCCGGAGGCTTGCTAGGACGCAAGCTGGAGCTCATCCAGGTGGACGACCAAGCCAAGCCTGACGTGGGCGTGCAGGAAGCCCGGCGGCTGATCCTGAATGAAAAGGTAAATTTCCTCATCGGCATCGACTCCAGCTCGGTGGCGCTGGCGGTCGCTCCGCTGACCAACGAATACAAGATCCCGCTGGTGGTGACGCACGGCGCCACGCCCGCGCTCACCGAGCAGTGCAATCCCTACGTGTTCCGCACCTCGAACAACGCCCGCATGGACGCCTACGCGGCCGCCGACCTGGCCGCCAAGCTGCCCTACAAGCGCTGGGCGAACATCGGGCCGGACTACGAGTTCGGGCACTCGTCGTGGAACGACTTCATCGCGCGCTTGAAGGAGAAGCGTCCGGACGTGGAAGTGGTGGGCGAACAGTGGCCGAAGGGCGGCGAGAGCAACTACACGCCGTACATCACGGCCCTGGTGCAGCAGCGGCCAGAAGCGGTGTTCTCGGCGCTCTGGGCCGGCGACCTGGTCACCTTCGTTCGCCAGGCCAACGCTTTCGGGTTCTTCAAGCAGATCAAGCTGTTCGAGGACCCGGTGGGCGCGGCGCTGGAATCCATCGGGGCGATGGGCAAGGAAGCTCCCCTCGGAGAACTCTTCTCCACCCGATACTGGTTCCTGCAGTCGCAATCCCCGATCAACAAGAAATTCGTGGACGCCTATCACAGCAAATGGGGCGAATGGCCCAGCTACAACGCCGAAGAACACTACGCCGGGGTGCAGATGCTGGCGGCCGCGGTCAAGAAAGCCAAGTCGCTCGATGCGGACGCCATCAAGAAAGCCTTCGAAGCCGACGGCGGCCTGACCTACGAAGCCCCCGAAGGCAAGAAATGGATGCGCCCGGCGGACCACCAGGTGTTCGAAGCGCTGGTGTGGGGCTACACCACGCCTTCGAACGAATATCCGTTCGTCGTTCTCAAGGACATTACGATGGTCCCGGAGAAGGACACGGTGTATCCGACGAAGTGTAAGTAGAAATTGTTTTCGAGAAATGGTGGGTGGAGCAGGGCTTCAGCCCTGCAATTTGAGCAATGAGAAATCATGGGCTTCAGCCCCTGAGGTACCTCGGCGGCTAAGAGCCGCGGCTCAAAACCAGCTCTCGCTGGCAGGCCAGAAGGCCTGCTCCACGCGCCGCGCTCAAGACTTTATCGGACTGCAAGAATACCGGAGCTCGGGTGACTCTTCCCTTCCTCTTCCTTGAGTTCATGACCGGGTTGGCGTCGGCGGCCTCGCTGTTCCTGCTGGCGGTGGGGCTGTCGCTGATCTTTGGCGCGCTGGGCATCGTGAATTTCGCCCACGGGTCGTTCTTTGTCCTGGGCGCGTATTTTCTCTTCGCCCTGACGCACGGCGACGCCACCGGCTTCTGGCACTACTTGTTGCTGGCGGTGGCGGCCAGCCTGGTGCTCGGGGCCGTGGTCGAGCGCGTGTTCATCCGCCGCGTGCTCAACCGCGCCGAGCACTACCAGATTCTGCTGACTTACGCGCTGCTGCTGATCATCGAAGACGTCTCCAAGATCTGCTTCGGCGCCGACTACAAGTCCATCGGTATGCCCAAGGGATTCGAAATGCCAGTGTTCGTGCTGGGCATTCCCTTTCCTTCTTATTACCTCGGTCTGGTAGGGCTGGCGGCCGCGGCCGCGCTGCTGCTGTGGCTATTTCTGCATCGGACGCGCTATGGAACCCTGGTGCGCGCGGTCACCCAGGACCGCGAGATGCTGGAAGCCCTGGGCGTCAACGTTCCCCTGCTGTTCACGGTGATCTTCGCCGTGGGCATTGGCCTCGCCGGCTTCGGAGGCGCCGTCAGCCTGCCGCTGCAATCCATCTCGACCGGCGTCGCGATGGACGCGGTGATCAGCGCCTTCATCGTGGTGGTCGTGGGCGGACTGGGCAGCATATGGGGAACGCTGCTGAGTGCGATTCTCATCGGCGAGATCCAGGCCTTCGGCGCACTGGTGCTGCCGGAATTCTCGATCGCCTTCACCTACGTTCTGATGGCGGCTGTGCTCCTGTTCCGTCCCTGGGGACTGCTGGGCCGGCCGCCGGCGGTGCGCACATGAGGACGAGGCTCGCCCTGGCTGCGGTGGTGCTGGCGCTGCTGCCGTGGTTCCTGCACGACTACGGGCTGCAGGTCGCCATTCAGGCGCTGGTGCTCGGCGTCTTCGCCATGAGTTTCAATCTCCTATTCCGCAACACCGGACTGCTGAGTTTCGGACACGCCGCCTGTTTCGGCTCCGCCGGCTACACCACCGCGCTCCTGGTCAGCAAGCTGAGATGGAATTTCGCCGCGACCTTGCCGCTCGCGCTCGCCGCCGCGGCGCTGGTGGCGCTGGTGATCGGCTTCTTCAGCGTGCGCCTCACCAAGATCTACTTCACCATGCTGACCCTGGCGTTCGCGCAGATGCTGTGGGCGGTGGCGCACAAGTGGTACGGCTTCACCGGCGGCGATAACGGCATCAGCGGCCTGCTGCCGCCGGGGCTGCTGGGGAATCCCAAGGGGCTCTACTACGCGAGCCTGATGGCGCTGGCGGTGGTGTGCGCGGTCATCCACGTGGTGCGGCGCTCGCCCGCCGGATACACGCTGCGCGCGGTGCGCGACAACCCGGCGCGCGCCGAGGCCATCGGCATCAGCGCCTTCGAATACATGGTCGCCGCCTTCGTGCTCTCCGGCACGCTCTCCGGGCTGGCCGGATTCCTACAGGTGGCATGGCAGCACTCGGTCTTCCCCGACCTGCTCTACTGGACGACCTCGGCCGAGGTGATCATCGCCGTGATCCTGGGCGGCAGCGCGGAGTTCTTCGGCCCGGCCATCGGCGCCGTGGTGCTGGTGGTGCTGGAGGCGGTGGTGCGCTCGCACACCCAGTACTGGCCGCTGGCGCTGGGCATGGTGCTGCTGGCCATGGTGCTGTTCTTCCCCAGCGGCGTCGTCAGCCTGTTCCCGCGCCGGCAACGCCAGGAGGCTCCCCGTGCCGCTGCTTGAAGTTCACCGCGTGTCGAAATCCTTCGAGGGCTTCCGGGCGCTCAACGACGTCAGCCTGGCGGTGGAAGAGGGCAGCTTGTACGCGCTCATGGGTCCGAACGGCGCGGGAAAGACCACGCTCTTCAACCTCATCACCGGCCGCTACACGCTGGACGCGGGGCGCGTGCTGTTCGCCGGACAGGACATCTCGCACACGCCCACGCATCGCATCATTCATTACGGCATCGGGATCTCGTTCCAGCGTGCCATCCCCTTCCCCAGCATGACGGTGCTCGAAAACGTCACCCTGGCGGTGCTGGCACTGGATCGGAAGACCCGCGATTTTGCCCGCCCTTTGCTCTCCTACGGCGACGCCGCCAAGCGCGCCGAAGAGATCATCTCCTGGGTCGGGCTGAGTGACCTGAAGCGTCAGCTCACCGCGTCCCTGCCCCAGGGAGACCTGAAGCGTGTGGACATTGCCCTCGCGCTGGCCAGCAAGCCGCGGCTGTTGCTGCTGGACGAGCCGCTGGCCGGGCTCTCGCGTGCGGAACGGGCACAGATGGTCGGCTTCATCCGCGAGCTGCTGCGGTCGCTCGGCACCACCCTGCTCTTCACCGAGCACGACACCGAGGCCGTCCTGCAACTGGCCGAGCGCATCATGGTGCTGCACCGCGGCTCGGTGCTGGCCGAGGGCACACCCGACGAGATCCGCAGCCACCCTCAGGTGCAGGAAGCCTTCCTGGGACGGGAAGCATGAGCGTGCTGGCGCTGGAGCAACTGGTCGCCGGCTACGGACCGATCCGCGTGGTGCGCGACGTGAGCCTCACCGTGGATGAGGGCGAAGCGGTGGCGCTCCTGGGACGCAACGGCGCCGGCAAGACCACCACGCTCAAAGCCGCGCTGGGGATGGTGCGCGTGTTTTCCGGGCGAGTGCTGTATCGCGGACGCGAGGTTACGCGGTTCGCGACCCATCGGCGCGCGCTGCTGGGCATGGGCTACGTACCCGACGACCGCCGCATCTTTCCCGAACTCACCGTGCGCGAGAACCTGGAGGTGGCGATCAAGCGCGGGACGAAGAAGGTTTCCGGCTGGACCATCGGTCGCATTTACCAGCTCATGCCCTGGCTGAAAGAGATCGAGCGGCGACGCGGCGGATTCCTCTCCGGCGGCGAACAACAGATGCTCACCATCGCCCGCACCATGATGGGCAATCCCGAGGTGCTGCTACTGGACGAACCCACGGAAGGCCTGGCGCCGCATTTCGTGCGCCTGGTGAGCGATCTGATCAAGGAATTGAAGTCCAGCGGCATTGCCGTGCTGCTGGCGGAGCAGAACCTGCGCTTCATCACCCCGCTGGCCGACCGCGTGTACGTGCTCGAGAGCGGCGAGCTGCGCTTGGAAGGTACGATGGCCGCAATGGCCGAAAGGCAGGACGTGCGGGCGCTGCTGGCGCTGTAAGTTGGCGAAACATCGCGTCTCTGACAATGTCGGCGGTGTCAAGCACTTCTTGAGCGTACTAACCCGTGCACTCCGAAGAGCGCGCCATTTCGCTCTCGTTGAAGCTGTGCTGTTCCAACCAAGGCTCGCTCGCAATCGTTTCAGGTCAGGAACTCAGTCCGACCCATGCATCTCTTCGGTCACACAACGTCGATCATGATTACTACTTCGAACTCCCCCGTGAA
>Ga0208191_1000134_pt1 | contig 67554 bp, 67 predicted proteins | sample June2015DPH_13_5_FD_184709 | JGI IMG/M metagenome (GOLD analysis project Ga0208191, IMG submission 184709) | Peatland microbial communities from SPRUCE experiment site at the Marcell Experimental Forest, Minnesota, USA - June2015DPH_13_40... | ecosystem: Environmental > Terrestrial > Soil >... | reverse complement strand
TCCAAAATCAACTCGCGCGGTGGTGGCAGAAGCTATTGTCCCGGCAGCCGAGCGGAGTCGAGTCCAGCCAACCGGTTTCCCCTTTGCCTTCGCCACCATCCAATAAAATAACTTTTGAGACAGTCTCGGAAACGCCATCCTCTTTTATTTTATGGATTTTTTGGTGGATGCTGTTGAACCACCCAGCGCATCGCATCAACTTCCCCGTAAGTTTTCTTGCGTTCGGCGTAGCTGGCCATTTCTTCTTCGGTCAGGCCCGGATAAGCTGCCTCAAAATTTTGCGTCAATTCCGCCATTGACGCCTTCCATTCTTTAATCTGCTGTAGCACCTGGCCTGGAGTCTGGCCACCAAGAAAATCGTAGCTGGTGTTTTGATCCAAACCCGACAGCGCCAGCGCTGCGGAGGAGTTCCCAACAAGCTGGTTAATAATTAGCTTCCCATTCTCACCGCTGCGGATTTGGTCCGCAAAAGTTAATCCCATTTGGGCAAGATTTTCGACAGAAACATTATCGCCGATGGCCACCTGCTGTTTTTCCAAATCCGCCACGCTCCAAGCCAGTTGCTTCAGGGTTCCATCTTCCGTCAGCACGTCGGTCATTGAGTGTGAAAACGCAAGTTGCTCGGACTCCAACGGCGATTTTCCGGCGAACTGGTTCAATTCCTCACCGTCCCCAAAAGCCTCCATCGAATAAGTGCCGAACTGCGCTTTGCCCGATGCCGCCAAAAGCTCAGCGACGGCTTCGTTGGTCTGGCCATTTTTCAAGTAATCCTGCGCGGATAAATAATTCGCCAGCGAGTTGCTTGGCGATGACGTCTTGAACAAATCCAGCCACTTGCGCCGGTCTTCAGGAAATGCATTGCGCGCCAGGATCGTCCAGTCCACCTGCGGGTTGTCGGGAAAATTCGTCGCCGCCTCGTTCAAATAATTTGTGTCTTCCAGCGCCCGGAACGCCGCCAGCAGACTCGCCGCATCGCGATGATGTTTGGTGAGCCATTTTTCGACTTTCTCTCGCGGGATTTTCGGTTGGCCTGCCAGGTCGCGTTCGGGCTCGGCTTCAGCTTTTTTCGCGGAACTGGAAAAGACGGGCGGTGTGTAGTGATATTTGAAATCGGACTTCGAAAATTGCGGCGGCGTCTCGTCCGGTTTTTGTACTTCCGAATTGATGAAGTGCAATAACAAAGAAGCTCCAGCGGCGACCACCAGCACCACTAAGGCAAGCAGCAACCTGTTAAACGGGGAGCTTTGCATGGTTTGTGCCTGCGTTTTATCCATCCCCAACGCCACCGTCACGAAAATTCAGCAATCATTTCGGGCCTTCCTGTTTTCCTGATTAACTTTTGAACCGCCATATCGTCACGCATTTGAGTTCGCGGCCGGCCTTGCTTTTCTATTTTCCCGGCAAACCGGTACGGCGCTTGATGTCGGCCACGTCGGCCTTCTTGATGAGGCTGATAAGATCGCGCCAAGCCGGATTGAAATCGAATCCACCGTTTTTTATTTCATCTTCCCTTGAACCGGTGCATCTGCGCGCGTTTGAGTTCGCGGTCGGATTCCTGCCGTTTCAATTCCTCACGCTTGTCGAACTGCTGTTTGCCTTTACCGACGGCCAGCGCGACCTTCACCTTGCCGTTCTTCCAGAAAAACGCCAGCGGCACGAGCGCGTGGCCTTTGACCGAGGCAAGGGCGAAGAGTTTCCGGATTTCTGATCGATGCAGGAGCAATTTGCGCGGGGCCTTGGGCTGGTGATTTTGCAGATTGCCGTGCGAGTATTCGTCAATGTGCGCGTTGTAGAGCCAGACCTCGTCCTTTTCCACGCGCGCAAAGGCGTCGGTGATCTGCCCCTTGCCGGCACGCAGCGATTTGACCTCCGTGCCGTGCAACACGATGCCCGCCTCGAACGTTTCGAGGATGTGATAATCGCGCCGGGCTTTGTGATTGGTCACGATGTCGGCCATGACCAATTTTAGATTTACGATTTACGATTTACGAGGGGAATTTGAAACGAAGAGCGATTCGTAAATCTTAAATCGCAAATCGTAAATGAGTCAGCGCTTCTTGCGCTTCTTGGGCTGCGGACGGACCAGCTCGACCGGTTCCGGCATTTCCCAGCCGATTTTGTCCTCCAGCAGTTCACGCAGCGCGATGTCGGCTGCGCCCAGGTTCCCCACGTCGCTAATGAGCGGACGGCACTGACCGCCGCCCCCGGAATTCAACTGGCGCACCCGGCGTGAAATGAGGTTCACCAGGATATTCGGGTTGCCGACCTTTTCGGCGGCTCTTTTGCAAAGTTCAGCGTTCACAATTTGTTTTGATAAACAGAGCCGGGAATTCTAATCAAGCTGAGCGTGAATGCAATAAGAATAATCAGCGCATATTTGCGCGCCGAATTGAACGCTGCTTCGTCCTCAGACTCCATGGCCTTCATCATTCCAGACACCAACTTCTCGGATGAACCGAACATTGCCACGCTGAAAGCAAGCGGTGCGGGCTTTGGCAGAGGTAGTTAGCATGGTTCTTCGGTTCAATCGCATATCGTTCTCGCGTGCGGAATTGACTGGAAAACAATGCTTCAGAAAAACCCCGGACGGTCATTTCCCAGGCGGGACTACTCAACGACGGTCGTTGTATCGAGAATTTGCACGCGGTAATAGCAAGGGCCGGGCAAGACGGGGTAGGTGTCCCTCAACGGCGGCCCAACTGAATTGGTCGAAAGTGAAGTCCAATTTATGAAATTCGTCGAGCATTGCAGGACGTAATTCACGTTGGTGACACCGGTCAACTGTATATTAAACGATCCGTTGGTGCCAAAACCGATGGGTAGGAGTATTGGCGTGGATGGCGTGGAGTTTGTCGGAACGGTGAAGGTGTTGATCGCGACTGGCACGCCCCAAGAGGTTGTGGTCAAGGTGTAGGTGCCCGGGGCCAACGTGCCTAAAGCGGCGGTGGTGGTCATATTGGCGATAAATTGGGGGCAAGCCCTTCCAGTTATATCTTCGAGGTCGAAATCATACCAGAAGTTGGTGCCGTTGCGGATCACAGGCCCCGTGCTAACTATGGACTCGCAGTCGCAACCAAACAGCATCCACGCATATTCGGCATAGGTAACATTGCCGGTCGTGACCAAGCTGACCGTCCCCTGCCATGTAACGTCGTTCGTCACCATGAATTGCGCGTGAACCAAGCCAGTGCACCCAATGCTTGCGCACAAACCCAAGAACATAGGTCCAAGAAGTTTGAAACCCATTTTCATGCTCTCATAATAAGGAATGTGTGGGTGGAAGTCAAGTCAAAAAAGTTTCATTAACTCTGCGCGAGCAGGCGTATCTTGACACTGTCTCCAACGATGGCTGCGCAAACCTGTCAGTTTGCCTAAAGTTTCAATTTCAGTTTTTAGGTTGAAGCTTGAAACGCCGCCGCCGGGCGGGTTTTGAATCACGCCGCCGCCGGCTGGATTCCTTTTTGAATTGCATGTCGGGCGGCGCGTTTGCGCAGATACCCTTGGTGGGCCGATTCCAGATAAAGGTAAATCACCGGTGTGATGTAAAGCGTCAGGCATTGCGACACCACCAATCCGCCGACGACGGCCAAGCCAAGCGCCCGGCGGGCTTGGCCGCCCGCGCCGAAGCCGAGCGCGATGGGCAGCGTGGCCATGAGCGCGGACATCGTGGTCATCATGATCGGCCGGAACCGCAGCAGGCAGCCTTCGTGAATCGCTTCGGCGGCGGATTTCCCCTTCCGTTGCGCGTCAATGGCGAAGTCAATCATCATGATGGCGTTTTTCTTGACGATGCCGACGAGCATGATGAGGCCGACAAAGCCGTAGATGTTCAAATCCAGGCGGAACAGAATCAACGTGATCAGCGCGCCAAAGCCCGCCGCCGGCAGGCCGGACAAAATGGTGATGGGATGAATGAAGCTTTCGTAAAGGATCCCCAGGATGATGTAGATGACGAGAATGGCCATGATGAGCAGCATGAAGAGTCCCTGCGAGGAAGACTGGAAAACCTGCGCCGAACCCTGGAAGCTGTGGCTGATGGTTGCCGGCAGATGCAGTTCAGCCTGGAGTTTTTCCACCTGTGCGACGGCGGTACCGAGGGAAACCCCGGGCACGAGGTTGAAGGAGATGGTGACGGACGGCAACTGGCCGACATGGGAAATGCTCATCGGCCCAAGGTTGCGCGTGAGCCGGGCAACAGCGCTGAGCGGAATGCGCTTCGGAAAGTTGTTGGTATCGGTGACCGAACTGTTGATGTAGAGTTGCGCGAGCGCGTCCGGGTCGCGTTGAAATTGCGGTTCGACTTCGAGGATGACCCAGTATTCGTTGATGTCGGTGTAAATGGTGGAGGACTGGCGTTCGCCGTAGGCGTCGTAGAGCGCGTTTTCGATCTGGCCGGCCGTGACGCCGAGCGCGGAGGCCTTGTCGCGGTCAATTTCGACCATCACCTGCGGATTGGCGATGAGCAGGTCACTGGTTACGTCCTGAAAAATATTGGTTATCGCAGCTATTTTGTTCATCAGGATCGGTGACCAATGGTAAAGCTCCTTCGTGTCGGTGTCCTGCAAACTGAATTGATACAGCGCCTTGGTCAACATGCCGCCGACGCGGATGAGCGGCGGGTTTTGTAGATATACGTTGATGCCCGGTATCTGGGCGAATTTCGGGCGGAGTTCCTGGATGACCTGGTTCGCGTTTAATTTGCGTTCGGAACGCGGTTTCAAACGCATGAAGATGCGGCCGACATTCGCACCGCCTGTGCCGATGGATGACATGAAGGCACCCACGTTCGGGTCGGCGGCGGCGATTTTCGCCACGGCCATCTGGTGCTCGCGCAACGCGTCGAAGGAAATGTCCTGCGCCGCCTCCGTGATGCCGAAAACCTGGCCAGTGTCGTCGTCGGGGAAAAACCCCTTGGGGATCACGACAAACAGGGCCAGGGTCGCCACCAGCACGGCCAGCGACACGTTGAGCGTCGCGAGCCGGTGGCGCATGACCGTCTGCAAACTGCGGTCGTAGGCGTTGCGCATTCCGTCGAAGAAGCGCTCGAAAGCGTTGTAGAGCGGGCCATGTTTTTTTCCGTGTTCCGAGCGGATGAACCGGCTGCACATCATTGGCGTCAGCGTCAGCGAAACGAACCCGGACACCAGCACCGCGACCACAATCGTCACGGCAAATTCGTGCAGCAGACGCCCCAGCAGGCCGCCCATGAACAGCACCGGAATGAACACCGCCGATAGCGACAGCGTCATGGAAATGATGGTAAACGCGATTTCCCGGGAACCATTCAACGCGGCCTGCATCGGCGGTTCGCCGTTTTCCATGTGGCGCACGATGTTTTCGAGCATGACGATGGCATCGTCCACGACGAATCCAACGCACAGCGTCAGCGCCATGAGCGAAAGGTTGTCGAGGCTGTAGCCGAGCAGCGACATGGCGGCGAACGTGCCGATGATGGACATCGGCAGCGCCAGGCTGGGAATGAGCGTGGCCGAGAGGTTCCGCAGAAAGAGGAAGATGACCAGGATCACGAGGCAGACGGCGATGAAGAGCGTGTGCTTGACATCCGCGACCGAATCGCGAATGGACTGTGAGCGGTCGAAAAGAACGTCGATATGCACGGCCGCCGGGATCTGATTGCGGAACTGCGGCAGCAACCGGATGATGTTGTCCACCACGGCGACCGTGTTCGCGCCGGGCTGGCGCTGAATGGCCAGCACGATGGCGCGCGTGTTGTTGAACCAGCTTGCCACCTTGTCGTTTTGCACGCTGTCAATCACGCGCCCCAACTCCTGCAAGCGCACCGGATTGCCGTTGCGATACGCGACGATGAGCGGACGGTAGTCCGCCGCCTTTTGGAGCTGGCCCGTGGCCTGCACGGTGAACGCCTGATGCCGGCCGTAAAGCGTGCCGGTCGGCTGGTCCACGTTGCCCTGTTCCAGCGCCGACTCGACCTCATCAATGCCGATGCCGTAGGCCGCCAGTTTGTTCGGGTCCACCTGCACGCGCACGGCGTATTGCTGTGAGCCAAAAACCGACACCTGGGCGACGCCGGTGATCATCGAAATGCGCTGCGCCAGCAACGTCTCGGCATAATCGTCCACCGTCGAAAGCGGCAGCGTGGGTGAATTCAGCGCCAGGTAAAGAATAGGAGCATCCGCAGGGTTGACCTTCTGGTAGGTTGGCGGCGTGGGCATGTTCGGCGGCAATTGCCGGGCGGCACGGGCAATGGCCGCCTGCACGTCCTGTGCTGCCGCGTCAATGTTGCGGTCCAGCGTGAACTGAACGGTGATTTGCACGCTGCCCTGTGCGCTGACCGACGACATGGAGTCCACGCCGGCAATGATCGAGAATTGCTTTTCCAACGGTGTGGCCACGGACGACGCCATGGTATCCGGGTTCGCGCCGGGCAGGCTGGCCGAGACCTGGATGGTCGGATAATCCACACTGGGCAGATCGCTCACCGGCAGAAGGCGGTAGCCGATAAGCCCGAACAGCAAAATGCCCGACATGACCAGCGTGGTCATCACCGGGCGGCGGATGAACAGTTCGGGAACGTTCATGGCAAATTAAAATTCAAAACATCCAACATCCAACAACGAACATCCAACATCCATTTTTTCAGCCGGCTTCGCGGGTACGGCGTTCGTTCAATAAATTCCGTCTCGCTGTTTGAATGCTGGAAAAGAAAATGCGAATGAGTTCGTCGGCTTCGCTCAAAATAAAAAGCAAGGTCGTTTCGTCCTTCACCCAGCCTTTGCGCTGGATGAGCCGCGCCCAACGGCGGGTTTCGCGCAATTCCTTGAGGCAAAGCTTGAGCTTGTGAATGAAATCTTCGCGCGACTCGGCATCTTCCGCTTCCCCGTGATTCGGATAGGGTGACGTGCCCGAACGCAGAATTTGTCCGGCAACATGATTGCCCGCACGGGAATCCGGCAACTGCTCGGACAGGTCAATTACCGCCGAGGCAAACTCCAACAGACGCACCTCCAAATTGTATTTACGATTTCCATTGTCGCCATCATTGAATACCCAAACCTCGTCCACTGCTCCATTGGATGTTGGTTGTTGGATGTTGGTTGTTGGATGTTTCTTCATTTGACATTTTCCGTTGAATTTGTGGGCGCAGCGGGCTGGATCGCGCTCTTGATGCTGACCTTCACGCCGGGCTCCAGCCGCAACTGGCCGTCCGTGACCACCGTTTCGCCGGCTTGCAAACCGCTTTGCACCACCGTTTCGCCTTGATACGTAATGCCAATTGTTACCGGACGCTCCTCGGCGGTTTGATCCGGTTTCACGACATAAACAAACTGGCTGTTTTGTCCCGTCTGCACCGCCTGCGATGGCACGACGACGACGTTCGTCAGATCCGACAGCGTCAGCGCCACTTGCACAAATTGTCCCGGCCACAATGTGCTGTCCTCGTTTGAAAATGTGGCCTTGAGCTGGATCGTGCCGGTCGTCGTGTCAACGGCGTTGTCAATAAACGTCAACTCGCCCTGCGGCGGCGCGTCCATGTTTTGAAAAGTCGCCATCACTTTCAGCGTTTTTTCGCGCATCTCCCTTTTGATTTCCGGCAGGTATTGCTCCGGCACGGCGAACGCCACATAAATCGGATGAATCTGATTGATCGTCAGCAACGTGTCATCCGGGGCCTTGACGACGTTGCCTTCGTGGAATTGCAGGCTGCCCGTCCGGCCATCAAATGGCGCGCGAATCCCGGTAAATTCCAGGTTCAGATCGGCGTTCGTGATCGCCGCATGGTCGGCGGCGACCGTGCCAATCAATGCATCGAAGCCCGCCTTGCTCGTGTCGAATTCGTCCTGCGAAACGAGCTTTTGATCGAACAGTTTTTGTTCGCGGTCGAATTGAATCTTTGCGTTTTCCAACTGCGCCTGGTCGCGCGCCAGCGCCGCCCGCGCCGCGTCCAGCGCCGCCTGCATCGGCCGCGGGTCAATCGTGAACAGCAGGTCTCCTTTCTTGACCTCCTGCCCTTCCTGAAAATGCACCTGGCTGATGACGCCGCCGATTTGGGGGCGGATTGTCACCGTCGAATACGGCATCACGTGGCCGACCGGCGGCGGATTGATCAGCACCGGCACGTTGGTTTCGACTGCTTGCGCCACGAGCACCGGCGCGCCCGCGCCCGCGACCTTGCTGGCGCTGCGGGAACAGCCGTTGACCAACATCGCCGCGACCACTGCCAGCGCTGGAATCAGGGTTGAATTTTTCATGCCATTTTCAATTTTCGAAATTGGTTTTGTTGCGGCGGCCGCCGGTGGGCTGGAAAGCGGCGGCGAATTTTTTCAGAAACGCCGCGTACTTCTTCTTAAAATGCGGATCGGAAACCGGCTGGTCCGTGATGAGCCGCGTCAACTGCGGAAACGCCATCGGAAACATCGTCAGCGACCGCATCGCCAGCAAAAGGTGGCGCGGCTCAAATTCGCCGGCCAGATAGCCGAGCGCCTGCTGTTGGCGGATGCGGCCCAGTGACCGGATCGCCAGCGCCCGCCGGCCGGTCCCGTCAATCAACTGGTTGTCCGCCTCCTGCAACGCCTCCCATTCCAGCAGGCGAACCCAGTCCGCGTCCTTGCATGATAGCTTGAACCAAAATGGCAGGCTCTGCGCCGGGTCGCCCGACAAGCCCTCAGCCGACGCCTGACGCTCGGCGATTTTGCGGTGCAGCACTTCGCGGAACAAATGCTCCTTGTTGCCGAAATAATGGTAAAGCATCCGCTTGTTGATGGCCGCGCGCCGTGCAATCGCGTCCACGCGCGCGCCGGCGAAACCGTTCGCCGCGAATTCCTTCAATGCGGCGGACAAAATGCGCTCGCGCGTGCGTTTGGGATTCCGCTCCGCCACTGTGCCGTTCGGTTTGACAGGTTTGGCCATGTATTCCATTAAGTAACCATCAAGTTACTTGGAATGCAAGCCCGATGATTTGTCAAACGGCGCCGGGTCGGCCCGGCGGCCGTTCGGCGCCCGGCCGGTTGGAGGCCTTGATTTCCGCGATCATTTTCTCCGCCGCCTCCCTGGAAAGACCATGCGAAACGGAAAGACCGAACTGGCGTTGCAGGTATTCATCCAGGCGAATCCACTGGCCCTCGTATTTTACCTGGCCGGTCCAGGCGCAGATGATGACGACTTGTTGCAGTTTTTCGAGTCGCCGCAGGATGATGACAATGAACATCAACACCATGACGACGGTCCCGATAAGCACCACCGACGTGATCTGGCTGGAAATGGAGTCGGCTTCCGCGCGCTGCTGATTTATATTCAGCGAGAATTCCTCTTCCTGCCCCATTTGGAACAACACGCGGCCGATTTTCTCCATCGTGTTTTTGCCCTCGTCTGTCAACGCGATGGCCAGCGCATCGTGCACATTGACCTTGCTTCCGGCAATCGTGTCAGGATTAATGCCCAGGCGTTCAGTAATGAGGCTTTGCAATGCCAGGATGTTGGTTTGTTGTCCGGCTTTGACTTGGACGAGGCTTTTCAATTGATCCATGTCATTACGGACCGCTGCCATGGCCCTGCCGTATGAGTTAAGATAGTCATTACCGCCAGTCAACAGGTAGCCGCGCCGTTCGGTTTCCGCATCCTGAAGGTGAAACTGGGTTTGCTGGACAAGGTTCAGGACTTTGTAGGTATGCCCCACTTGAAAAAATGAATCCCGGAATTGTTCGCTCGTCTGATGCACGAGCCAGCTCATTACAATCAGTGCCAGCAGCGGAATGCATACACCCACGAAAAAAAGAACTTTGTTGGCGCGCTGGTTTGGTTTCATACCGAATAATCTGGTTCAGATTACTGTGGCTGTTTTTTCCTTGTGCCACAAGGAGTTTAGTTCATAAGCATGGGCGATTTTCAGAAGCGTTTCCTCGCCAAAAGGCTTGCCGAGCAGTTGCAGGCCGATGGGCAGTTTCGGGTTTTTTGTAAAACCGCACGGGAGACTGATGCCGCAGATGCCCGCCAGATTGCATGAAATCGTGAAAATATCGCTCAAATACATTTGCAACGGATCGTCGGACTTTTCGCCGATTTTGAACGCGGCGGTCGGCGAGGTCGGCGTGACGATGGCATCCACTTTTTCAAACGCCTTCAAAAAATCGTTGCGGATGAGCGTGCGGACTTTTTGCGCGCGCAAATAATAGGCGTCGTAGTAGCCGCTGCTCAAAACGTAGGTGCCAAGGATGATGCGCCGCTTCACCTCCGCGCCAAAACCCGCGCCGCGCGTCCGGCGGTAAAGTTCAATCGGATCCGCGCCGTCCACCCGCGCCCCGTAGCGAATGCCGTCAAACCGCGCAAGATTCGCCGACGCTTCCGCCGTCGCGATGATGTAATAAACCGACACGCCATAGTCGGTATGCGGCAGGGAAATTTCCACAATCTCCGCGCCCAGCTTTTCAAATTGTTTCACGGCGGCGTCCACCGCGGCTTTCACTTCGGGATCCAGCCCGCCAATCATGTATTCCTTCGGCAGGCCAAGCTTCAAATCTTTGACGTCGCCGGTCAGGCTCGCGGCATAATCCGGCACCGGTTGCGGCACGCTGGTGGAATCACGCAAATCGTGTCCGCCGATGACCCCCAGCAGCGTTGCCGCGTCGCGGATGTTTTTGGTGAACGGGCCGATTTGATCAAGTGACGACGCAAACGCGACAAGGCCGTAGCGCGACACGCGGCCGTAGGTTGGTTTCAGGCCGACGCAACCGCACAACGCGGCGGGCTGACGAATTGAGCCGCCGGTGTCAGAGCCGAGCGTGGCAATTGCTTCGTCGGCCGCGACCGCCGCCGCCGAGCCGCCGGACGAGCCGCCGGGAATGCGCGTGGTGTCCCATGGGTTGCGCGTGATGCCGAACGCGGAATTTTCCGTCGAGCTGCCCATGGCAAATTCGTCCATGTTCAGCCGGCCAAAGACAATCGCGCCCGCCGCCTTCAACTTTTCGACGACCGTCGCGTCGTAGGGCGAAACAAATTTGCCGAGGATTTTCGAGCCGCAATTGAGCGGCTGATTTTTGACGGCGAGCACATCTTTGACTGCGACCGGAATTCCCAGCAGGCACCTTGCGGTGCTGCCACCTTTGGCCAGTTCCTTGTCCGCTGCCTCTGCCTGCGCCAGCGCGTCATCGGCATTGTAACTGATAAAGGCGTGGATTTTTTTGTCCACGCGCGCGATTTGGTCGAGACACGACTGCATGGCCTCGCGCGCGGAGACTTCGCGTTTCGCAAGTTTCGCGGCGAGTTCAGAAATGGTCAGTTGATTTAAAAGCATAAAAATCCAACATCCAACATCGAACATCGAACACTCAATAATTGTTCCAGATGCCCCCCACTGGATGTTGGGCGTTGGATGTTGGATGTTGGATGTTTGGGTTTCTGCATTGCAACCGGTGATTTTTTGATTCTATTCCACAATCTTGGGCACCATAAAAAGTCCGTTGGCCTGCGCGGGCGCGTTGCGCAGGGCTTCGTCGTGCGGGAGCGACGGGCGGACTTCGTCCGGGCGCGTGACATTGACCAGCGGCACAGCGTGGGCGGTGGGTTCGACGCCGGTCACGTCGAGTTCCTTCAACTTTTCGATGTAGCCGAGAATGCCGCCGAGTTGCGCGCCGAGTTTCTTTTCCTCGTCGGGGGTGAGATGGAGCCGCGCCAGATGCGCGACGTATTTGATGTCAATTTCAGCGGCAGCCATGCGCCGAAGTTAAAGTCCAAAGCCCAAAGTTCAAAGTCCAAAGTTGAAGAGATCTGCGTGTTCCGGGTTGCGGATCGCGTCAAGAACAGACTTCTTCACGGCTCATTCCTCATCAAACTTCCGTTTGACGAGGGCTTCGATTTCGGTGATGGCGGCCTGGGCGTCCGTGCCGCGGACGTGCAGGGTCAGTTTGCTGCCGGGGCCGGCGGCGAGCATCATCAATCCCATGATGCTCTTGCCATTGATTTTTTCACCGTTCTTTTCAACGAAAATTTCGCACGCGAACCGGTTGGCGGTCTTGACAAACATGGCGGCGGGCCGGGCATGGATGCCCAGCTTGTTCAAGATCGTGAGTTCTTTGGTGAAGAATTCACTGTCCGCCAGCTTTTTTGCGCTCATCGGTTTGCTCATTTTACACTAAATAATGCAGAAATAAAGGGCCACGGAAATTTATTTTGCCGGCGGCAGCTTGGCCCGGCTCATGTGGGCGATGAGGCGGTCGTTCAATTCCTGAGCCGCGTTATGGCCGGACATTTTCAACTTGGTCTGAAACGCGGCGACTTCGATGAGCCGCGCCAGGTCGCGTCCAGGGCGGACCGGGATGACGATGTGCGGAATGTCCACGCCCAGGACCTTCTCGAATTCCTCTTCCAGGCCGATGCGCTCCACATCCGCAACTTCGTTCCACACCTTGAGGGTGACGACGAGGTCCAGGCGTTTTTTGTTGCGGATGCTTTTGATGCCGAACATCGTGGCGACGTTGATGATGCCGATGCCGCGGATTTCCATGTGGTCGCGCGTCAATTCCGCGCAGGTGCCGACGACTTCGCGGCCGTCCAGCAGGGAGACTTTCGTCACGTCGTCGGAGACCAGGCTGTAGCCGCGCTCGATGAGCGCCAGCACCGCTTCGCTTTTGCCGATGCCGCTCTCCCCGCGAATCAGCACACCCACGCCGAGGATGTCCACCATGCTGCCCATCTCGGAGCCGCGCGGCGCAAACATCGTTTCGAGCTCGAGGGTCGCGGCATTGATGAACTTCATCGTGACCATCGGGCATTGAAAAACCGGCACCCCCGCTTTTTCGGCGGCGGCCAGAAATTCCTTGTCCGGACGAAGACCGCGGCTGAAGACGAGGCACGGGATTTTGAAGGCAAAGAAATGATCGTAACGTTTGGCGCGTTCGGCGGCCGGGAGCGACCGCAAATAATACACTTCCGCGTTGCCTAAAACCTGCACCCGTTTGTAGGCGAAATAGTGCGTAAATCCGCTCAGGGCCAGGCCGGGCCGGTTGACGGTCGGCTCGCGGATGACGCGCTTCAGTCCGCGTTCGCCGCCGCCGAGCCGCATTTGCAGCGTGGTTTTGTGTTCCTGGTAGAACTGCTCGACCGTGACGATCTGGTGTTGCATATTTACAGGTTGAATTCCGGTCCCAGGTAAATTTCGCGCGCCTTCGGGTCGTTCGCCAGAAATTCGGACGACCCCTCCACGAGCACCTGGCCTTTGTGGATGATGTAGCCGCGGTCAATCAACTTCAAGGTCTCGCGCACATTGTGGTCGGTGACCAAAATGCCCAGCCCGCGCTCCTTCAGCCGGCGCACAATCTTCTGCACTTCATAGACCGCAATCGGATCAATGCCGCTAAACGGTTCGTCCAGCAGCATCAACTTGGGGCTCGTCACCAGCGCGCGGGTGATTTCCAGCCGCCGTTTTTCCCCGCCGCTGAGCGTGTAGGCCTTGTTTTTGGCCAGCGGCGTCAATGCCAGTTCATCGAGTAAATATTTCAATCGCACGGCGCGTTCGTCACGCGACAGCCGGCACATTTCGAGAATCGCCAGAATGTTTTCCTCCACCGTGAGTTTGCGGAACACCGACGGTTCCTGCGTCAAATAACCGATGCCCAGCCGCGCGCGCCGGTGCATCGGCAGGCGCGTGATGCCACAGCCTTGAAATTTCACCGCGCCCCCGTCCGGTTTCACGAGACCGACGACCATGTTGAACGTCGTCGTCTTGCCCGCGCCGTTCGGCCCGAGCAACCCGACAATTTCGCCCGCGCCCACGGAAATGGACACGTCGTTGACCACGCGGCGACTGTGATATTCCTTCACCAGATTTTCCGTGGCGAGCAGCAGGCCGTTCGATGATGGGGCGGGCGTTTCCATTTACTGTGTAATAATTCTGTCAATATTCTGAATCGTTCCCGGTGGAAGATTCGTTTTGACCGACGGCGAATTGGTGTCACCCGTCACACCATTGAGGCTTTGTCGGAAAATCATGTGTGGATTGTCGAAATGGAGTCTGTTGTTCGCGAGATCCAGGATAATAACGTCGCCCGCCTGTGTACCTTGCGCGTTTTCCATCTGCGGATTGCCCGTCAGCGTCACCGTCTTATTGGTCACGCCGTCCTGTTCTGAATAAACGTAAACCGCCTTGTCGCCGGTCGCGTGGTTGGTCTGGCCTTTGGTGTCCGTGAAATCAATCACCACGTTCGTCTCGGCCACAATGTGGTTCGGACGCCCGCCCGCCTGCGGCATTTCAGCGACGAGCTGTTCACATGTCAGTTTCATCTGCGGATCGTCCACGCGCACGTGCCGGTGATAAATTCCCTGATGCCCGTTCAAATCAAAATCTGCGCTTTCCGAATTGATCAACGTCGGAGCATGTGGCGCGGGCAACGCGCCGGGCGTGTTCGTTTGCGCGCGACCCACCAGGCCGCCCAACACGGCAATTATGACAAGACTGTAACGTTTCATGGCTTGATGTTCATGGTTGCCCCGTTTTCGATCACGGAGCAGGCATTGTTTGAGATGGTGAGTAATTGCTCGCTTTGCCGCCACAAAAAACCGTCGCCCTCGGTGCGGAACTTTCCATCGCCCGTCCGCACCTCCAAATGCCCCGGCGAATTCGCCACGCCTTTGAACGTGTCATAAACGCATTCCGGCGCATTCACCACCCATTCCAGCCTGCCGTCCGGGTTGAACATTTCGAGCTTGAGTTGTTTGATGATAAGCAATCCCCCCGGCTGGGGCAACGCCTCGGCGCCGGACAAAATTGATTTGATTTGTTGTTGATTCGTCGGCCCGTAGTATTCGGTGGAAGTGAAATTGTTCGCGTGCTGGAGGCCGTTTGGCTGCGCGCGAACGCCGAGCGCGACGGCGAACAACAACCCCGCGCCCGCGGCCAGCGATACCCGTATGATGTTCACTTTCGCATTCATTTCGCGTAATGCGCCACGATCGCATCCCATTTGCCCTGCGCTTTTAAAAGCATTTCCGCAACCTCACGCACCGCGCCGCGCCCGCCCGCCGCGCGCGTGACCAGATGCGCCGCCGCTTTCACCTCGGGCCGGGCATCACCCACCGCGACGGCGAACCCCGCGCGTTTCAGCGGTCCCAAATCCACGACGTCATCGCCAACGAAACATACCGCGTCCCAATCCAATTTCGCGCGCCGCAAAAGTTTTTCGACCGCGCCGATCTTGCTGATCCGGTCGGTTTGCTGGACGAGAAAATCAATGTGCAGTTCGGCCGCCCGCAGTTCCGTCACCGCCGACGGCCGCGCCGAGACCCAGCCGACTTTGAGGCCGGCCCGGCGCAGAAATACCAGGCCCAAGCCGTCCCGGATGCTGAACCGCTTGATTTCCCGTGCTCCGCCGATGAACACCGAGCCGTCGGTCAACACGCCGTCCACGTCGCACAGGAGAAGTTTCACGCGCTTCAGACGCGAGTGAAATTTTTGGGAAATCTTGGCGGGCATGAAAATTAAGGATGAAAAACATCCAACTCCGATAAATCGCGAGCCGGCAACCAACATTCAACATCGAACAGCCGCTGATTTCCTGCGTGGGGTTCGATTGGATGTTGGGCGTTGAATGTTGAATGTTGAATGTTCATTCCTTCACCGCTTGGAACACTTTCAGGAAACTTTTCAACAACCCGGACATCTCCGCCAGCGGAATCATGTTCGGCCCGTCGCTGAGCGCGTGCTCCGGTCGTGGATGCGTTTCGATAAAAAGGCCGTTGGCGCCCGCCGCCAGCGCACACCGCGCCAGCACCGGCGCAAATTCGCGCTGCCCGGATGATTTGTCGCCGCCGCCGCCCGGCAATTGGACGGAATGTGTCGCGTCAAAAATGACCGGAAAGCCGGAACGTTTCAGGATTGGAATCGAGCGCATATCGGCGACGAGATTGTTGTAGCCGAACGTCGTGCCGCGCTCGGTGAGCAGGATTTTTTTCGCCCCGGCGCGCCTGGCTTTTTCAGCGACCTGGCCCATTTCGCCCGGCGAAAGGAACTGGCCCTTTTTCAAATTGATGATCCGGCCGGTGATGGCGGCGGCTTCAATCAAATCCGTCTGGCGGCAGAGGAACGCGGGGATTTGCAAAATATCCACGACTTCACCCGCGATGGCGGCCTGCGTTTCGGTGTGAACATCGGTCAGCACCGGCACGCCAAATTCGGCGCGGACTTTGCCCAGCACGCGCAGGCCTTCGTCAAGACCCGGTCCGCGAAAGGATCTGGCCGACGTGCGGTTGGCCTTGTCGAAGCTGGCTTTGAAGACGTAGAAGATGCCCAGTCGGGCGCAGGTTTTCTTCAGTGCGCCGGCGACTTGCAGGCACAGCTTTTCGTTTTCAATCACGCACGGCCCGGCGATCAAAAACAGCCGGCGCGGCGCGTTGAGATTTTTCCAGATGGCGGCGTCGTTGAGCACACGGGTTTTGTAGCAGCGCCGGGGCGGAAAGTAAATGACGGCGAATTAATTCGTCCCGATAGGATTTTTCCATTTCAACCCGCGAAAACGGGCGAAGTCCGAGTCGGTCGAATTCAAAATACAATTATGTTCCACCGCCAGCGCCGCGAGATACGCGTCCGAAACGAGATTGGCCGTGGCGTTTCCCGCGCGGAGCATCTGCTGGAAAATTGTCCAATGGTTTTCCGTCGGCTGAATAATTTTCACCCATGGTTGGTCGAGCCAGCTTTGCACGCGTTCAATCGCCTCTTTGATAGTCAATGGTTGTCGGCTTGCGCGTGGATTGGTGCCAATGCGGATGAATGCCTTTACAACCGGCCAGCATAGACAGACTGGTTCCACGCCGCTCAACTGTGCATCCCACCATGTTCGCGCAGCGGTGTGATATTCGGATAAGCTGTCCTCGGCATAAATCAGCAAGTTCACATCCACCAAAATCATCGGTAATCCTCTCCCTCAATTTGCGCCAGCAGTTCGCCGATGTTGTCATAATTCAAGCCGGGCCGAAGCCCCATTGGTCGCGGCTTGGTGCGGTAAGGCTTGGCGGCGGCCGGTTTCAAGACTTCGTCCAGGCCGATTCGCAACGCGGAATTGATCACGCTTTTGAACGGTTTGCCGAGCTTGGCTGCGCCGCGTCTGGCTTTCGCGGCAACATCAGGATCAAGCGTCAAGGTGGTTCTCATATAAGCATCATGATGCCTATATGAAGAAAGTCAATGTTAATTTTCGCAGAGCAGCGGCGTTGAACACGTGAAAGTTTTAACCGCCAAGCGATGGAAAGCAAATGCGGCGATTGAACCACCGATGGACACGGATTTATTTTGGTGGGGCGAGCGTCCCCGCGAGCAGAAAGTTTTTTGCTCCGTAGCGGCGCGTCGGCAGACCGCCGGTGACCAAATTCAAAATGGCGGCGCTCTGCCGAGACGCCGCTACGCCGACACGCCGCTACGCCACGGGCATCTCTTCACGCTCCTGCTGGTAAAGTTTTCAGAACTGTTCCCAAAAATCTTCACTCAGCGGATGCAGAAATGGATGGCCTGGCACAACCGCGCCCAAGTGCGGCCAGTTGAACCGGCAGACAGACCAGAGAAGCTGGCAGTTTGATTAAATGAGACGGCAGATTAATTCGATCAACTGGCAGAAACGATATTCGAACCGCATTTTCAAATCACCGTCCCGTGCGGGATGATGGCGTTTTTGGGAATGATGACGATGCCGTCGCGGATGTAATAAAGTTCGTGATCCACCTTTTCGGGCTTGCCGGCGGGCGAAATCTTTACGTTGTTTCCAATCCGCGCATTTTTATCAATGATGGCGTTTTCAATTTTGCAATTCGCGCCGATGCCGATGCGCGGTTTGCCTTCGCGTTCGTGCTGTTCCACCGATTCCTGCGACTCGTAATAATCGCTGCCGAGGCTGATGACGCGGTTCAATTCCGTGCCCGCGCCAACGACCATGCGGAGGCCGACGATGCTGTTACTGATGCTCGCGTAGTTGATGATGCAGCCGTCGGCGACGAGCGCATGGTCAATCTGTGCGCTGTTGATTTTTGAGCCGGGCAGAAAGCGCGGACGGCTGAAAATCGGCGCGTTCATGTCAAAGAAATTGAAACGCGGCAATTCGGAAACCAGATCGAGGTTCGCTTCAAAGAATAAACGGATGGTGCCGATGTCCTCCCAGTAGCCTTGAAAAATGTGGGAGTAAACACGGCGCTCATCGATGGCTTGGGGAATGATGTGTTTGCCGAAATCAGTCAGCGGATTGTCGAGCAGGCTGCGGATCAAATCGCGGTTAAAAACGTAAATGCCCATGGACGCGAGGAACAATTCGCCCTGCGCCACAGGCTCGGCAATGCCGAGTTTCGGATACCATTTCGGTTCCAGCCGCAATGAATCAAGCACCGCGGGGTCTTTTGGCTTTTCCTCAAATCGCGTGATGCGCCGGTCTTCGGCGATTTGCATGATGCCAAGCGATTGCGCTTCGCGCCGCCCGACTGGAATCGTCGCAACCGTGATGTCCGCGCCGGTCTCGACGTGTTGTGCGATCATGAGACGAAAATCCATCCGGTATAATTGGTCGCCGCTCAAAATGATCAGGTAATCGAAATCGTGATTGAGGAAGTGAATCAGATTTTTCCGCACGGCGTCGGCGGTGCCTTCATACCAGGAAGTATTGGTCAGTGTCGGCTGCGCCGCGAGGATTTCCACGAAGCCACTCGTGAACTGGTCGAATTTATACGTTCGCGAAATGTGGCTGTGCAGCGAGGTGGAATTGAATTGCGTCAGGATGTAAATGCGCCGGAAGCCGGAGTTGATGCAGTTTGAGATCGGGATGTCCACCAGCCGGTACTTGCCCGCCAGCGGCACGGCGGGCTTCGCGCGATCTTTGGTCAACGGAAACAGGCGTGTGCCCTGGCCGCCGCCCATGATGACGCAGAGGACCGTGCTGGTGTTCAGTGACTGGCGCCCGGTTCGTGACATATCCTATTTTCGCCGTAATTATACCGTTGTCCGCAGGGTCAGGCAAGCAGCGGATAAAAAAATGATGAAGGCGAAATGAAGAATGAAGAAACAAAAAACGGACGCGTTGAACGTTCGCCCTCATCCCGGCCTTCTCCCCCGGGGAGAAGGAGAATCGTTCGCCATGTCTTTGGAATGTCGTGTGCCTGGGTTGGCCGGACAACCTCCCGCCAATCGGAAACTAGCGCTGGTATGTCCTCTCCTTGGGGAGAGGAAACAGGTGAGGGAGGTCGTAATTCAACAGTGTCTGCATTCTTACTTCTTCATTCTGCGTTTGTGACGATGTAAGGCGCGAATTCGTCGTGGTACTGCGGCGGAATGCGGGCCTTGAACCGCGCCGCCCGGCCGCGATAACTGCGCGAAATGACCTGGCCGACCTTGTGCAATCGCGCAATCACCGCCGCCTGTTCGTGCGGCACGCGCAATTCGAGAAACTCGCGTTTGGGACGCAACTGTGTTCCGATTTCCGCGAGCAATGACGCAATCCCTTCACCAGTAATGGCCGAAATCGTGACGGCATTTTGATGCCGTTCCTTCAAACGGTTCAATGTGCCCACGCCGCCTGCCCCGATTCCGTCGGGGTTGCCGATGAGCCGGTCCATTTTGTTTAAAACCATCAACGTCGGTTTTCCGCCCGCGCCGATTTCGGCCAGCACGGCATTCACGGCGGCAATTTGTTCCTCGGCCTGTGGATGGCTGATGTCCACAACGTGCAGCAGCAAATCGGCCTGCACCACTTCTTCCAGCGTCGCCTTGAACGCCTCGACGAGTCCGTGCGGCAGTTTGCGGATGAACCCGACCGTGTCGGTGAGCAACACATTCTGGTTCGTCGGCAATTTCAACCGGCGCGTCGTGGGGTCGAGTGTGGCGAACAAAATGTCCTTCACCAAAACGTCCGCGCCGGTGAGGACGTTGAGCAATGTGGATTTGCCCGCGTTCGTGTAACCGACGATGGAGGCCAGCGGCCAGTTGTTGCGCTGGCGTCCGGTGCGCTGAATTCCGCGCTGTTGCCGCACCCATTCCAGTTCGCGTGAAATTTTCGCGATGCGGTCCTGCACGCGGCGGCGGTCGGTTTCCAATTGCGTTTCGCCTTCGCCGCCGCGCATGCCGATGCCGCCGGCCTGCCGCGACAGGTGGCCCCAAAACCGCGTCAGGCGCGGCAGCAGATGCTGGAGCTGCGCCAGCTCAATCTGCAGCTTGCCTTCGCGCGTGCGGGCGCGTTGCGCGAAGATGTCGAGAATCAGCGACGTGCGGTCGAGAATCTTGCAGTTGAAAATTTTTTCGAGGTTGCGGCTTTGCGCCGGCGAAAGGTCGTCGTCGAAAATCACGGTGTCCACGTCCTGCCGCCGACAGAAATCCGCGAATTCAGCCGCCTTGCCCTTGCCGATGAACGTGGCGGGATTCAGCGATTCCGTTTTTTGCAGGCCCTCGCCGATGATTTCGCCGCCAGCGGTGGCGGCCAGTTCCCCGAGTTCGGCGAGCGAATCGCTCGTGTCCACATGGTTGCGCGATTTGAGTTCGACGCCGACGAGGAAGACCCGTTCCGGCCTCGTGTTTCTGGTTTCAATGAGGGCTTTCAACGGCTTGCGAACAGGGTAGTCAAATCTGAAAATCCACACCGGCCGTTTTTTTCGCTCTGTTTAACACGCGCATGTCAGGGCTGTCGTAAATGACCAGTGACTTCGGCGCGACGCTGTCCATGAGAAACACATTGCCGCCAATCGTACTGCCGGCGCCAATGACGGTTTCGCCGCCGAGAATCGTCGCGCCGGGATAAATCGTCACGCGGTCCTCGATGGTCGGATGCCTTTTCTTGCCGCGCAATTGTTCCACGGCGGCGGTGGATTTCGCGCCGAGCGTGACGCCGTGATACATCTTCACGTGGTCGCCGATGATGGCGGTTTCGCCCACGACCGTGCCGGTGCAATGGTCCACAAAAAAGTGCGACCCGATTTGCGCGCCCGGATGCAGGTCCATGCCCGTGCGCGCATGGGCCCACTCGGTCATGATGCGCGGAATGAGCGCGACGTCCTTCAAATACAACTCATGCGCCAGACGCTGCACGGCGATGGCCTCGATGAACGGATAGGAAACCAGCACTTCCTCCTTGCTCTTCGCCGCCGGGTCGCCGTCGTAAGCCGCCTCGACGTCCGTCTGCAGCACGTCCCGCAACCGCGGCAGGCTGCCGAGAAATTCCACCGTCAGGCGGTGCGCCGCCGTCGTGATGTTTTGTTTCGGCAGATGGGAGGGGGGATTGTATTCCAGGCTTTTGCGGATTTCATCCTCCAGCGCGCCCAGCACCGAATCGAGCAACTCCGCCGTCACCACCTTGATTTCCGACGAATGGATGAGTTTCTCGTCGAAATATCCGGGGAACAGCAGCCGCAACAAATCCTGCGTGATGGCGGCAATGGCGCGTTTGGACGGCAGGTTTTTGCCGTCCAGATGATTGATGCCGCCGACGCGCGCATACGACGCGACGAGCTGGTTTGTAAGTTGAGTAACCGTTTCCACAAAGGCGAATTTACCACGGAGACCCGAAGAAACAAAGATTTTGTACTTTCGATTTGCTTGCTTCCCAATCTTCGTAGCCGCGGACGTCAGTCCGCGCTAACTATCCGGGACAATGGCGCCGATTGACGTCGTCGGCTACGCGGTATGGAAATGGCCGTCTTTGTGGTTCAACCTCAATCCGCCTTGCCGAAAACATTGCCGAGAAATTCTGGCTGCTTGGGAAGTTTCAGCAAAGGTTGTGACCATTCGTAAAGATTCCGGGCCGGCCAGTACCACAGGCTGCCGTCCGCAGCCAGCGACACGACACCGTTCCCGGTTCCGACAATGGCAACCCAATCTTTGTGAATCCCCATTCGTGTCGGAGGCGCTTTTAAATCAAGGGTTAAGGCATGGTTGTTCATGCCCCATTGCCAGAGGGTGCCGTCGGACTTGAGCGCGACCATCCTCCAATCCCAAGTTACTGCCACTGAAACCCAGTTTGTCTCCGTACCGCCTTGCAGCGGTTGAAATTCAGACAGGTTGTGACCATGACCGAATAACTCGCCCCATAGCCATAAGGTCCCATCTGCGCGAACATAGGCCCCGAATTGATCACCCGCTCGGGAAAATTTTCCCAGCGGGATTCGGTCAAATTTTGTTATGGGCATCAGTTCGTCATTTCCGCCTTTTTTTACTTGGACTGTCCAGGCGGTGCCATCAAACCTCTGGGCAAGGAATCCATATCCACCGGCCGTCGAAATTATCTTCCAGTTGGAATTTGTTCCGATCCGATACGGTATGAAAGCGCGCAGCCCCGGCCATCGTTGTGGCTGTTTGTCCCCGTTAAAATGGTTGGTTCCCCATCGCCACAGCGTGCCGTCCTTTTTCAAAAGCAAAACCGAAGGAGTTGACCATGATCGGGCGACTTGCTGCCAGTTGGTTTCGTCGCCGAACTGTGCCAGCTTGTTCCCTGTCCAGGCTTTCGGGTTCGAATTGTCGGAAACCCAAAGTGTGCCGTCGGACCGGATGCCGACCGTGTCCGGACGACCAACAACCGGGGTTGTTTGATCCTGCCAGGTACGAAGCTCGTTAGCGCGTCCGGCTATTGCGGATACCCAGTTTGATCCGGCAATGAACAACTGCGATGAGGCACTTTTGGGCAACGGGTTGACCATGCGCCGCCAGTTGGCCCATGAGAAGGGAGACCAACCAGAATAAATATCATCCAAAAAATCAAACGAGACCAAGCCGTTGGTCAATCGCACCAGCAGATTGTCATCAATATCACGCTGCAGGAGTGGCGGGCTCGACAATGAAAATTTCGCCGGACCGTGGGATGGTTCCGCCGGCTCAAATACTTCCCAGGCGCGATGGTAAAGCGCGATAGTTGTTACGACGATGAATGCAAATGCCCCGGCAAAGCCCAGCAGGTTGCGCCGCCACAACGGCCAGCCGTCGCGGAAATTCTTGAAGTTCAGGTAAGCCAGCCAGAGCAGGGTGACGATGAGCGTCGGGACCGTGATCACCAATGGCAGGATGGAATGCACGGATATGGAGTCAAAAAGTATCATCCGGTTGTTGGTGAAGATTGGAATTAACAGCAGGCAACTGAAGAAGGTGGCGATGGCCAGGCCGACGGCTTGGAGAAAGCTTCGGGCGAGCGTCGAGGCGAAGAAGCTCACCAACACCAGCCACGCAGAAAAAGCCACGATGCCCAATGGGAACCATGACCCCGGATTGGCTTCCGGTGCGAACATCGGACTATACGCGCCAAATCTAAAGGCCATTTCTTCCAGCAACATCGGCATGACGCCACCGAGGAATGTGCCGAGCAGCAAGGTCAGAAATGCTTTGATGGCGAACTGGACCCGGCGCGAAACCGGCAGGCATAATTGACCTTCCATCACGCCGAGCCGCCGTTCCTCAGCCACGGCCATGCTGCCAATGACGGGGGCCATGACCAGCCACAGCATCCAGAAAATCGCCGTGAGGATTTCGCCGCCTGAATCTTTGGCAAAATGGTGGTATTTTCGCAGAACAATGACACCAATGTGCAACGCCAGCAATCCGGCCGCCCCCATCAAGCTGGCTTGCTGCAATTGAAACTCTTTTTTGACCAACGCGAAAATCGGTTTCCGGTTCCGGGGTGAAATGGCATTTTCCGCGCGCGCCGCGAAAAATTTCCATTCCGGAAGCGAAATGACTCCACCGGACCAGCCCACGTCCTGGGCGCGGAAAAACAGCCAGCGCGCAAACAGGAATCCCCCGATCGAATAGACCGCAAAAATGACACACAGAACGGCGATGAGCAGGTTGTTGGACTGGTTTTGGGCGAGAAATGCGCCGGAGAAGCCGGACAGGGTCGCCGGCACCAGTAACGTGAGCCAGAATGCACCCGCGAGCTGGCGAATCAACAGCGTCGTCCAGAGCCCACCAGTGAACGTCGCGGTCACAATCAGGCAGATGGTGATGAAGAGATTGTACGAATCTTCCCGGCTGGAGGCGTCCATGTTGGGATTTTTAGCGAGGCCAAAGGCCAGGAGCCACACGCCGAAGACAATCAGAAATGCGACGGCCAGAACGGTGATTTTGGTCTGCCAGATCCGCAGCCGCTCCGCCGGCTGGGCCAGCAGCAACGAAAACGTGTTGAGACTGGATTCACGCCCAATCGTCGTCAGCGCCATGATCGTTAAACCGAAGAAAAGCAGGCACGCGACATAAAAATCGTAAGGCCGGGCAATCGCTTGAACCAGCGCCAGTAGCATGGCCACCATCCAGCTTGGCAGCAGCAGGCGGATTTCCTTTTTAACGAGCGGATTCATGGGCGGGTTGGGACAAAGTTGGCTTCGCTAACGCAGAGACGCAGAGAACGCAGAGGTTCGCGGAGAGAGAGAAAAATTCCAGCCACACAGAAAATCAGGATAACCCGGGACAGCTCCGCGTTTCTCCGCGTCCTCTGCGTCTCTGCGTTGAACTGAAAGCCGGTTTGAAAAGTCCGGCGTCGGAGTGCGCCCGTCCCGGGCGCAGCAGCGTGAGCATTTCCGGCGCACTCGAAAAATCTACGCCCCCCGTCCTTCCAACTTTGCTGCGCCCGGGGACGGGCGCACTCCGTCCAGTATCGTCGCCGCCGCCAAAGCGAGTTTTCAATCAGGCGCTGAATCTGAATGGTCGTCGCACTCATGGTTTTCCTGCCTTTGCCTTTTTCAAAATGTCAGAGGCCACGAAAATTTCCTCCAATGACAACGATTCGCAGCGCAATTCCTCCGGCTGCAACGCGCGGAGTTTTTCGAGTAATTGTTCGCTGTTGCCGTTGGCCAGAACTTCCACCTCCCGTCCGTTTTGCTTCACGTCCAACGCGCCGGGCAAATTGAGTTGCGCCGGAGGCTGGGTGAACCGCGCGCGGATTTTCCGGAAACGGTCGCGCGCGGCGTCGGCTTCCATCGTCAACAGTTCGCGTCCCTGCTCAATGATGGTGAACTCGTCAATCAAGCCCTCGAATTCCGCGATGAGATGCGTGGAAACGAAAACCGTCCGGCTTCCCGGGTCGCCGGATTGGTAGGCACCGATGACGGTCTCAATGAATTCGCCCCGCACGATGGGATCAAGTCCGGAGGTCGGCTCGTCCAGCACGAGCAATTCCGGTTCCGGACAAATCGCACCGATGAGCGCCAGTTGCGTGCGCTGGCCCTTCGAGAGATGGCTGGCTTTCTGCTTCGGGTCGAGCTGGAACCGTTTCAGCAAATCGGCTTCGATGTCTTCATTCCAGTGTTGGCGAAACGAAGCGAGGTATTCCAGGGTGCCTTGCACGGTCATCCACGGATAAAACGCCACCATGTCAGGCACGTAGGCGAGGCGCGATTTTACGGCCACTTCATTGCGTTGCGGATCCAATCCAAATACCCGCGCGGTGCCGGAATTCGGGCGCAGCAGGTTCAGCAGGCATTTGATGGTCGTGGTCTTGCCCGCACCGTTGCGGCCAAAGAAGCCATAACATTTTCCGGCGCGGACGGTCAGGCTCAGGCCGTTGACGGCATCCAGCTTGCCATAACGGCGGGTCAGGTTTTTTATTTCGATGATGGGCGTGTCAGTGTTCATGGTTTCACCTCAATGATAATTCGGCGTAGCGGCGTCTCGGCAGAGCGCCGCTGAATGGTTTCCAAAAGACGCCGGCGCTCTGCCGAGACGCCGCTACGAACCTCGCCAGCCTGCGATTTACTATTCATTTTTTCCCTTCACTTTGCATTCGAAGTAGTCGAGCCGTTCCCGGACCAGCGCCAGGAATTTTTCCCGGTCCACCTGCAGGTGATGCGCCATGACCACGGCCTCGTCAATTTCCGCCGCCAGCAGTTTCTGGCGGACTTGTTTGTTGAACGGAGAATCGCTTTTCTTCAGGAAGCAGCCCTTGCCGGGAATCGTCTCAATGACACCCTGCCCCTCCAGTTCGGCATAGGCCTTGGCGATGGTGTTGCGGTTGACGCGCAATTCCTCGGCGAGCGGGCGGATGGACGGCAGCGGTTCGCCGGAACGCAACGCGCCCGAAGCCGCCGCGTAGCGGATCTGGTCCACCAGTTGCAGGTAAACCGGCTTGCCGGACTTGAAATCAATCTGAAAAATCATGGCCGTCTTTTACTGTCATAGAACAGTATGACAGTTGGCGGCGAACGTCAAGAAGAATTTTTAGGCGTGAAATTTAGACTGTGGAGCGCCGGCTTCCAGCACGGCATGATGCTGAAATAGCCCTCAAAACGCCGTGCCGGAGGCCGGCGCTCCCGCCCTGCGGGATCAGTCCGCGCTGATGATCCGGGATGATGGCGCCGACTCACGTCGGCGACTACACGGTTTTGAAATGGCCGTCTTCGTTGCTTCGTTGCTTTGTGGTTCAAACCAAAGACAAAACGGCTTCGACCGCGCGCTCGATGCTGATGCCGTTCAGGCAGCGGAAATCAATCGGGCATTCGCGCAAAAAGCAGGGTGAGCACAGGGCGTCGGATTTGAGCAGCCGGTGCTGCGGGTCGCCCGGCAGGCCCGGCCCGGTGAGTTCCGGCGACGTGCTGCCGAAGGGGACGACGACCGGGATGCCCAGCGCGGCGGCCACGTGCATCGGGCCGGAATCGTTCGTGAGCAACACGCGGCAAATTTTTAGCAGCGCCATCAGCTCGCGGAGTGAGGTTTTCCCGGCGAGATTTAAAATTGCGGATGGCGGACTGGGGATTGCGGATTCGATCCGGTCGGCAATGGCCGTGTCGGCCTGGCCGCCGAAAACCAGCCAGGTGCAATTTGTCTGGTTTTGGATTTCGCGAGCGGTGGCGATGAATTTTTCCATCGGCCAGCGTTTGGCCGGGCCGTATTCCGCGCCGGGGTTCAGCCCGAAGAGTGGCCGCTCAATTTCATTCAGGCCGAATTTTTTCCTCACGGCTTCAATTTCGCCAGGGGTCACAACCAACTGCGGCGGCAGCGGTTCCGGGTTGGCACCCAGCGCGGCGACGAGATGCAGATACTCATGAATCTGGTGGGCCGTAGCCGCGCTTGTGAAAGCGCGGTCGTTGCGGTCAGTCCGCCGACTCACGTCGGCGGCTACAAGTTGTCGGATTTCACCAACGGAGCGCTTCTGCATTTTCACCGCGCCGGGGCGCGAAGCGACGGTTTGTGTTAAAAACCAATTCCGCCACGGGCGCGTATAACCGATGCGTTGCGGAATTCCCGCCAGCCAGACTTCGAGCGCGGAGCGGGGTGAATTTGGCAGCACGAGTGCGAGATCAAAATTCCCGGCGCGCAATTTTTGACCCACGGAAAACACGCTTTCGTCCGGGGCAATGGAAATTATCTCGTTCACTGCTGGATGAGCGAGCCAGAGGTCGCGCAGTTTTTCCGGCGTGAGCAACGTGATCTGCCCCTCGGGAAAACGTTCCCGCAATCGCATCAGCGCCGGCGTGGTCATGACCGCGTCGCCCAGCCAGTTGGTGCCGCGCACCAAGATTCTGCGCGGATGGAGTCCGCCTTCGCTTTGCTTCGACGCGACGAGGATGGAGGATGGAAGATGGCTGTTCATGGCGGTTTTTCCATTTTCTATCCTCCATCCTCCATCTTCGCTTTCGTTTCCGCCGCTTTCCAGCGGCGGTGGACCCAGAACCAGTTGGCCGGGTCGCAGCGGACGGCGGCTTCAAAAGCGCGATTGACGTCGCCCATGATTTCCCCAGATGGACGGGGATGGTTGTTTTCGTGCGTGGGAATTTTTTCGCCGAGTTCGATCCTCCATTTCGCCAGTGCGACGCGGTAGCAGAAGCCGGTGAAGAGTTCGCATTGATAGCGCAAGGCGAACACGGCAGGCGCGAGCGTGGTGGAACAGTCGTGGCCGAGGAACGGTGCCCGGAGGCCGTTGGAGCTTTGGTCGGTGAGCAGGCCGAGGAGGACGCCTCCCCGGTTCATCGCGGCGCGGAGCAGCGGGCCGTCGGTGCGGCGCTCGAAGAAAAGACAGCCACTGCGCGTGCGCAAATCCTGCATGAGCCGGTTGAACGCAGGCTGCTTGAGTGCGCGGTAGGTCGTGGCAATCTGGTAATCCGGCCGGACGTCTTGAATCCGCGCGTTAAGCTCGAAGTTGCCGAAGTGGCCGATGGCGATGACGGCGCTGCGCGGCGGCTCGTCGCCGGATTTTTGCGGCAGGCGGTCAATGCCGGCGAATTCGACATGCGGGCGCAATTCGTCAAAAGTCATCGCGGCGGTTTTGATGGCGCCGACGTAATTTTCGCCAATGCGCCGGAAATTTTCCCGGGCGAGCGCGCGGATTTCCTCCGGCGATTTTTCTCCGCCAAAACACATCGTCAGGTTTTTCAGCGCCACGCGCCGGTGCCGCACGTCGAGCCAGAAGGCCAGTCCGCCGCCCGCCCGCCCGAGGCGCGCGACGAAGGGGAGCGGCAGCGCTTGAATCAACGCAACGAGCGCGCGGGCAGGCCAGTAAATCAGCGTGTCCATTTTTGGGGGATGAGTGGCTGCAATTCGGTTTGGAGTTCCGCCTTTAGGCGGTTCGGGTGGAAACGGCAGTCCATCATTGGCAATCGCCGCCTGAAGGCGGAACTCCGAACTCGCCTTCGACATTCGTATTCATTCGTGTTCATTCGTGGTTTAACGGAAGCAGATTTTGCGGACGCAGTCCTGAAAGTCGTTTGCGCCGCTGACGATTTGGATTTCGACGCGCATGAAATAAATCGGCAGGTCCCGCCGGTCGATTTTGGGAAAACGCACGGCGTCCTTTTGGGTGGTGATGATGGTGGTGGCCTGGCGTTTTTTGGCGCGGTTGATGACGTTGAGAATTTCCTGCTGGGTGAAGCGGTGATGATCGGCAAAGCGTTTGGAATAAACCAGTTCCGCGCCGAGTTTTACGAGGCTTTGCTCAAAACTTTCCGGTTGCGCGATGCCGCTCAGCGACGCGACTTTGTGCCCTTGCAGTAAATCCAATTTACGCCGCTGGCCGGTGAACACATCTTCGAGGAAAAGCGGATGATGTACACATTCGATGATGGCGGCGGCGGAATTGAATTCGGCAATGCGCCGGCGGAGTTCGGCGGTCTGGCCGTCGCTTTTGGTGATGAAAATCGTCTGGGCCCGCGCGAGGTGCGACGGCGGCTCGCGCAACGTGCCGCGCGGGAGCAAATGTTCGTTGCCGAACGGCTGCTGGCGGTCAACCAGCACCACGTCGTGCCGGCGCCCGCGCAAATCCCAATACTGAAAACCGTCGTCGAGCAACAGCGTGTCGCAGCCGAATTTTTCTATCGCATAACGTCCGCTCTTCACGCGGTTCTTGTCCACGAGCACGACGACGTCCCGGAGATTGGACGCCAGCATGTAAGGTTCGTCACCGGCCATTTCCGAATCGAGCAACAGCGATTTGCCGTCGGACACGACGCGCGGCGGGGTCTGGTCTTCGCGCAGCAGGATTTTGTTGAGCAGCCATTGATGAAACGGCGGTGGTTTGGAACGGTAGCCGCGCGAGAGAATCGCGACGGTGCGCCCGGCGTCGCGCAATTCGCGGGCGAATTTTTCCACGACCGGCGTTTTGCCCGTGCCGCCGACGGTCAGGTTGCCGATGGCGATGACCTGGACGCCCAGCGTTTTGTCGCGGAGGATGCGCACGTTGTAGAGCCAGCGGCGCATTTTGACGCCGACCTCGAACACTTTCGAGCTGCCGAACAAAAGACCGCGCGTGAACTTCGCCTTGAAATCGTGGCGTTCACCGTAAATGACTTCGAGGCCAAAGGTGTAAAGACTTTCAATCCAGACCCGGAATTTTTCGCGCATGCTGCGTCAGTGTGCCAAGTCACCAGGCGTGCGGCAAGAATTGGCGGCTTGAATTAATCGAACGCAACTATCGAAGTTGTTTGGACTGCGCTGGCAGAGCGCAGCGGCGACAGCGCTTTTTAGGGGAGAACTATACCATCGTCACTCTGTGCCAAAGCGGCGTCGCGCTTCGCTTGCCGCCGCAGTCCAAGATTCCCCATTTTGAATACACGACCTGATTATTCATTTGGCGAGTTGAGCCAGGGAGATTCGCTGAAACCCGGTTTGCGGGGATGCTCGTTTCGCCAGTCAAGCCAACCATCAGAATCCCATCCGCGCTATTTCGCTTTGCAACGCCGCTTGAAATTGCTGCACGTCGGCGGCGGACGGTTTGTAGCCCTGTTGCTTCGTCACGACGCCCAGCCGCCCCGTTTGATCCAAATACCAGTCGGCCTGCTGACCGTCGCTGAACGTGACTTTGCCGCTGACAATCGCGCCGGGTTGCGCCAATTGATCCACCGTCACGGACACACCGCCAGTCGCGCCAGCCGGCCCGGCGGGTGGCGGAGGGCTTTTCTTGTCGGCGGGTTTTGTCGCCTCGGCAACCGGCGCGGCAACTTTGGGCGGGTCCGGATCTTTTGGCGTCAATTTCAAATCGTCCACCAGGAAACGCACTTCCATGTAAGTGAGCTTGAGGCCGAACTCCGACATGAGCCGGGTTTGAATTTCGGAAAGTTTCGCGCCGTCCGCAATCCAAGCGGCGACTTTTTCGCGTTGGGCTTCGTCCAAATTCATAAGTTTCCCGTGGTTACGCGGCCTTCGTGATCCAATCGTAGCCCTTCGCCTCCAGTTCGAGCGCGAGTTGCTTGTCGCCGGATTTTACGATGCGGCCATCGTAGAGCACGTGGACAAAATCGGGAATGATGAAATTCAACAACCGCTGATAATGCGTGATGACCAGTTGTGCGCTGTCGGGCCGCTTCAGCTTGTTGACACCGCCGGCGACGATGCGCAACGCGTCAATGTCGAGGCCGGAATCCGTTTCGTCGAGGATGGCGAGCCGGGGTTCGAGCACGGCCATCTGGAAGATTTCATTGCGCTTCTTTTCGCCGCCGGAAAAGCCCTCGTTCACCGAGCGCCGCAGCAAATCCTCGTTTAACTCCAGCAATTTGATCTTGTCCTTGACGAGATTCAGAAATTCCATCGCGTCCAATTCCGACTGGCCCTTGGATTTGCGAACTTCATTGAGCGCAGCCTTGAGAAAATAGGTGCTGTTCACACCGGGAATTTCGACCGGATACTGGAACGCAAGAAAAACGCCTTCGCGGGCGCGTTCTTCCGGATCCAGTTCGAGCAGGTCCTTGCCGTTGTAAATGACCTCGCCCCCGGTCACGTCATAACCGGCGCGGCCGGCCAGCACGGCAGCCAGCGTGCTCTTGCCGCTGCCGTTGGGCCCCATGATGGCGTGGACTTCGCCGGGAGAAATCGTCAGGCTGATGCCTTTGAGGATTTGCTTGTCCTCAACACCCGCGCTGAGGTTTTTGATTTCGAGAATCGGTTGTTTGCTCATCGTTTGTTTGGTTAAATCATCACCATTCAGTTTTTCGTCCTCGTCCTCGTTCTCGTCCTCGTAATCGAAACCTTACAAATCGAGGACGAGGACGAGAACGACGACGAGGAGAAAATATTACCCCACACTGCCTTCCAAACTCACGCCCAAAAGTTTCTGCGCTTCCACGGCGAATTCCATCGGCAGTTCCTTGAAGACCTCCTTGCAGAACCCGTTCACGATCAGGTTCACGGCGTCCTGCGTTGCCAGCCCGCGCTGATTGCAATAAAAAATCTGGTCCTCGCCGATCTTCGAGGTCGAAGCCTCGTGCTCGACACTCGCCGACGAGTTCTTCACCTCGATATAAGGGAACGTGTGCGCACCGCACTTCGATCCGATCAACATCGAGTCGCATTGTGAGAAATTGCGGGCGTTCGTGGCGCTTTTCTGGACTTTCACCAGTCCGCGATAGCTGTTCTGTCCGTGACCGGCGGAAATGCCCTTCGACACAATCGTGCTGCGCGTGTTTTTGCCGATGTGGACCATCTTGGTACCGGTGTCGGCCTGCTGGTAATTGTTCACCACGGCGACGGAATAAAATTCGCCGATGGAATTGTCGCCCTGCAGGATGCAACTGGGATATTTCCAGGTGATGGCCGAGCCGGTCTCGACCTGCGTCCAGGAAATCTTCGAGTTGCTGCCCTTGCACAAACCGCGCTTGGTCACAAAATTGTAGATGCCACCCTTGCCCTTTTCATCGCCCGGATACCAGTTCTGCACGGTCGAGTATTTGATTTGCGCGTTGTCGAGCGCGATCAACTCGACCACCGCCGCGTGAAGCTGGTTTTCATCGCGCATCGGCGCGGTGCAGCCTTCGAGATAACTCACGTGCGAGCCTTCGTCGGCCACGATGAGTGTGCGCTCAAACTGGCCGGTGTTGGCCGCGTTGATGCGGAAATACGTCGAAAGCTCCATCGGACAGCGCACGCCTTTTGGGATGTAACAAAACGAACCGTCAGTGAAAACGGCGGAGTTCAGCGCGGCGAAAAAATTGTCCGTGTAGGGCACGACCAGGCCAAGATATTTGCGTACGAGGTCGGGATGTTCCAGCACGGCTTCGCTGAACGAGCAGAAGATGACGCCCTTCTCGGCGAGCTGCTTCTTGAACGTCGTGCCGACCGACACGCTATCAAACACCGCGTCCACGGCCACGCCGGCGAGCCGCTCGCGTTCGCGCAGGGGAATGCCGAGCTTCTCGTAGGTCTCCAGCAATTTCGGGTCAACCTCCTCCAGACTTTTCGGTCCATCGCCCTTTTTCCCGGGCGCGGAGTAATAAATGATGTCCTGATAATTGATTTTTTCGTGGTGGACCTTCGGCCAGGTGGGTTCCTGCATCGTTTGCCAGTGCCGAAACGCCTTGAGCCGCCAGTCGGTCAGCCATTCCGGCTCCTTTTTCCGGCACGAAATCAGCCGGATGGTGTCCTCGCTCAAACCCGGCGGCGCGGAATCGGTTTCCACGTCGGTGTAAAAACCGTATTTGTAATCCTGTTTGACCAGGCTCTCAATGGTTTCCGTGGCAGTGCTCATTTTTCAAATCCGTTAAATCGTTACATCGCAAGTCTCATTAACACCCTGCTTTAGCTGGGTGCCTGGTGTCAGACGGCAGGCAGAAACTGTTTCAACAGTTTTCATCCCGCGCGAAAAACCGTTGAAACGGTTTTGGCTTCCGTTTGTCGTTGCTGCACCCCGCTGAAGCGGGGTGTTAATGAGAAACGTTTCGTTCATTTCTTCTTTTTGGCACATTCCGGGCAGATGCCGTGGATGGCGACTTCGTAATGTTTGGCCTTGAACCCGTGCGGCAGCGTGATGCCGGGCCGCGGTTTCTCCGGCAAATCCACATCAAACACCGTGTCGCACGAATCGCAATAAAAATGGCAGTGCTCGCGCATGTTCGGGCAGAACCGCGTCGCGCCGCGATCCAGCGTCACTTGCCGGGCGAGCCCGCACTTTACCAGTGCGTCGAGGCAATTGTAAACCGTGGCCATGGAAATATCCGGCATGGTCTTTTTGGTCCGGATGAAGACCTCCTCGGCGGTCGGATGGTCGCGCTTCTGCAGCAACACGCTGTAAACGTGCTCGCGCTGCGGCGTGGACCGGAACCCGCCCGTCGTCAGGCGCTCGTTCAGGTCCCCGCTCATCGTTTTCTTCTCGACCAGGTTCATGCCACCGGCACACTAGACCGGACTCAAGCGCCTGTCAATACTTAGAATAATTCCAAATTATGAACTTGAGGGCGGTCTGTGGGGTGGAGAACCGTGGGTTGACATTTCACACCGAAAGATTACAGTCTGGTGTATGACACTGCTGCAAACACGAGTTGACGACAAAATCGCCCGGCGGTTTGAAAAGGCCGCCCGCGAACGGGGCGAAACTACTTATTCATTCCTGCAAAAAGTTGTCGGCGAAGCGGCGGCGGCATCCGAACCGGAAACCTGGGACAGCCACTGGAAAAAGATGAAATCATTGAACCTTAAACCGTCGCGCAAAACCGTGGCTGAACAGCGCGAGGAAGCCGGCGAACGATGATTTACGCCGACACCAGTTTCATTGCGTCCGCTTACGGCTTGGATGCCAACACCGCCAGTGCCCGACACTTCATTGAAAGCAACAAGCCCCGCCTGCCGCTGTTTTTTCTGCACTGGCCGGAACTGGCAAAATCCTTTTGGACCAGTCATCCCGAAAGCGCCGAAACACTTTGGGACTGGGTCAAGGAGGATATGGCCGGGGGCAAAAAACTTTACCCACTGGAGCTGGAGGCCGATCTCGTCGCCCGGCGCGCTGCGGGATTGATCATCAACTATTGCCCGCGCTGGAAAAAGCTCCGTTCGTTGGATGCCCTGCACGTGGCCGCCGCCGTGACCGGCAATTTCAAAACCTTTGTTTCGTTCGACAGGCGCAGTTTTCAGCGCGTTCTGGCGGTCACACAGAAACTCAAAGTGTGGCCGCCCCTCACCGCCGGGGAAAACCAGTCTTTGAAATAATCCGGCCTGCACCAACGCGCCGTCATCCGCACGGAAAGTTTCAGTTGCCGGGTGAAGGAAAAATCGGGATAAACGCAGGGGCGCGGATTTTTCATACAAATTCGGCGGTGTCGGTGTCTATTCAGTGATGGTACTGGACAAATTGTGCTGAGACGTCCATGGAATCGCGGCCAAACGCAAAACTATGAAGACGACAATCAAATCACTGGGGGCGGTCATTCTTGGCGGCGGACTTTTTATCAGTGGCTGCGCCAAAAAGCAATCGGCGACGTGGGACTCATTCAAAAATCCGGAAACCGTCACGCAATTAAAATCATTCGTTGCGGAAAAGGAGGCGCAGGCGAACGCGGCGACGAACCAAATGCCATCGGAATTCAAATCGTTTTTTGACGCGGCGGAAAAAGGCGACTGGCTGGCGGTCAGCAACGCGTTCGTAGAATTCCGAAAGCACGCGGGACAATACGAGCATTCCGACAAGACAAAGATAGATGAGCGTTTGCGTGGCACGGCGTGGCAGGCAGTATTGGAAATCTGGGGTGCCTTTGACGCCTTCGGCGAGGGCGATGAAAAATACTCCACAATGTTTGGCAACGACATCATTCAATCCATTCCTCCTGGCAGCATTTATTTTGGCGGCACAGATCCAGGCCGCTTCCTTGTCACGGCGATGTGCAAATCGCAGGTGAACGCCGATCCTTTTTTCGTGCTCACGCAGAATGCGCTGGCGGACGCCACGTATCTGGAATACCTGCGCGGCATGTATGGCGCGAAGATTTACACGCCAACGGATGAAGATTCGAAAAAATGCTTCCAGGACTATATGGCAGACGCCCAGGAGCGCGTTCAAAAGCATCAACTCAAACCAGGGGAAAACGTCGCCGTCGGCGCGGATGGCAAGATTCAGGTCAGCGGCCAGGTGGCCGTAATGGAAATCAACGGGCTGCTGGTCAAAACCATCTTCGACAGAAACACCAATCACGAATTTTACATCGAGGAAAGTTTCCCATTCGACTGGATGTATCCCTATCTGGAACCACATGGCTTGATCATGAAAATCAACCGGCAGCCGCTGTCGGAATTGTCCGACGAAATCGTAAAACAAGACCACGATTACTGGGTAAAATATGTTCAGCCAATGATTGGTGATTGGTTGAATGATGACACATCGGTTGAGAAAGTAGCCGCCTTTGCCAAAAAGACTTTTGGGAAACAGGATTTCACCGGCTTCACCGGTGACCCGCGGTTCATCCAGAATGCCTATTCCCACAAAATATTTTCCAAGCTGCGGAGCTCCATCGCCGGGCTTTACATGTGGCGGCTGGACCAGGCCGCCGGCGAGGAGGAAAAGGACCGCATGGCCCGCGCGGCGGATTTTGCCTTTCGCCAGGCCTGGGCCTTGTGCCCGTATTCACCGGAGGCCGTGTTCCGGTACGTGAATTTCCTTCTGAAACAGGAGCGGTTTTCCGACGCGCTTGTCGTGGCGGAGACCGCGGCGCAAATGCCGTCAATGCAAGGCCAGGATGGCGAGCAAATACGCGCTCTGGTTGAACAACTGAAAAAACTCCAGAAGGCGAAGCAACCGTCATCCGACGGGAAGTAACAGCGGTTGCTTCCGACAAACGTTCACACGGGCGGCTGGTTCCGCCGGACAATTCTGGAAGCCCACCGGACGCGTGATGGCCTCTCTGCAATAGGTCAGAATCATCGTGCGCCGCGAGGATTTTGGACTGCGGTGGCAGAGCGCAGCGGCGACACCGCTTTTCGACTGCGGACAGGGCTTCCAAAGCGGCGTGGCTCCCGCTCTGCGGGATTCCCGCCGCAGTCCAAAAAGATTTGGTGCGGCTTCGCCTCCCTGCCGGCCTGACGTAAAAGTTAACCATTGAACAACGCCGGGTTCTTCTGTTAACAACGCGCCAGCTTGAATTCCGCGAAATCCCAACGCTGGCTGCGCCTCATCCCCGTCGCGCTGATCATGTACACAATTTCGTACGTGGACCGCACGAACGTCGCGCTGGCGCTGGACCCGAAAATTTCGTCCATGATGAAGGACCTGCTCATGGACGACCGGTTGAAAGGCCAGGCCGCCGGCATCTTCTTTCTCGGCTATGTGCTGTTGCAGATTCCCGGCGGTTACCTGGCCGGCCGCTGGAGCCCGAAGAAATTGATCTCCATTTTCCTGGTGTTCTGGGGCGTTTGCGCGGTCGGCTGCGGTCTGGCTTCCAATTTCCGGGAATTTGCCGTGATGCGCTTTTTGCTCGGGATGGCGGAAAGCGGTGTGTATCCGACGATGCTGGTGCTGCTGGCGAACTGGTTTCCGCGTTCGGAGCGCGCCCGCGCGAATGCCTACTGGAACCTTTGCCAGCCGCTGGCGGTCGCCGCGTCGGCGCCGGTCACCGGCTGGCTGCTGGGCGGCTGGGGCTGGCAGACGATGCTGATGGCTGAAGGTGCCCTGCCCTTTTTCTGGCTGCCGGTCTGGCTTTATTTCATCAGCGACCATCCGCGCGACGCGAAGTGGATTTCGCGCGAGGAAAGGGATTTTCTCGAAACGACGTTGCAACACGAGGCGGAGGAACTGGAGCCGGCAAAAAAGATTTCCCTCGGGCGCGCCTTCCTGCAACCGGCGGTTTTCGTCATGCTGGCGGTTTGTTTCCTTTACAACTTCGCTTCCTACGGCTGCAACACGTTCCTCACGGAAGGCATCAAGGGCGGCGGCCACAATTTCACCGGCCTGGAAACCGGGCTGCTTTTCGCCGTTCCTTACGTGGTCACCGCCGTCGTCATGGTGCTCATCTCGCGGCACTCGGACAAGGCTGGCGAGCGCCGCGGTCACGCGGCCTTTATTTATGCTGTGAGCGGCACATCGCTCATCGCGAGTGTTTTGCTCAAGGAACACTCCTTCTGGCTTTCGTACGTATTTTTATGTCTGGCCGTTCCTGGGCCGTTTGCGGGACTGGCTCCGTTCTTTGCGATTCCCACGGAAACGATGCCGCGCGCGACCGCCGGCGCGGTCATTGGCCTGGTGAATGCGCTCGGCAACGTCGGCGGTTATCTTGGCCCGGCCATCGTTGGTGAATTGAAGGGCCGGACGCATGGCATCACTGTTCCGTTTGGGGTCTTGGGTGGCGCGCTGCTCATGGCGGCGGCACTTTGCTTTTGGCTGCCAAAAACCGGGCGAATTAAGCCGGACAATTTTGCAAAACCGTGACAACTACGGCTTGCCGGGCGCGTAAGCTGGTCACATAAAGAACGCCCATGGCCGGCCCACGCACATCCCGCAAACCGACTTTTTTCTGGCAGGGGATGCTGATCCTGCTGCCGGTTGCCGTGCTGGCGGCCCTCGGCTGGGCGTCGCTGCGCCAGGACAAAATTCTGGCTGAACACGACGCGCGGGAGCGGGCGCAAACCATCGCGGATGCCTTTCTTCAAGAATTCTCCGCCGATCTGACGGCAACGGAGTCGCGGACAAACGCCGCCTTTTCTTTTGTGGTTGATCCGGCCGGCAGTCTGATTTTCCCGCCCGCGTGGAATCCGCTGCCAACGCCACAGCCGCTCAATTGGTCGCAACTCGACAGCCGGCAAAAACTGCTCTGGCAAAAAGTCCAGGAAACCATTTCTGACGGAACCAACGGGGACGCCGCGACTGAAGCCGTCAACGACTTCATCGCTTCCGGGCCGCCAAAAAATTTCGCAGCGGCGGCGTGTTACGATTTGGGCTTGCAGTTGGCGCGGCAGAAAAAAGTCGAAGAGGCGATACGGGCGTTTGATTTGCTGCTTGAAAAATTTCCAGAGGCCGTCGGCGAAAGCGGGCTTTCCTTTCAGCCGTTGGCGCAATTCCGATTGCTCGAACTGGAGCGGGATTTGAAAAATCAGCGTGGGCGCCTGGTCTCGCTCGATTTCTTTTACTCAAACATTGTCTGGCATCCAGGGCCGCTGACGCCGTATTTCCTGGGCTGCGGGCCGGAGTCGGGAACGGTTTCAAAATGGCAGCGCGTCTGGGATGAGCATCAGACCGGGCGCAAATTGTTTTCAGCCGCCGGCAAATTCATTCCGACCAATGCGAATTCCGCGTTCGGGCAGCTTTTCTTCCGCGCAACGGCAGAAAGCGAGTTGGAAAAAATTCCCGTCGTGCGCAAAGCTTCAAATCTGTTTTGGTTCGAAACGCCGATGCTGGTTGTTCGCCGAGCCTCCAATACTGTCCCGCTGTTGGCGGGCACGGAACAATCCTGGCTCGCCGTCCGTTTCGATGAATCAGCAACCGCTCAACGGTTTGTTTGCCACAGCGAATCCGATCTGGGCCTCCGCATCAAGGAATTGGCGGCTGGCGAAAAACACATGCCCGAATATTTTGGCATCGGCGTCGAAGTGGCTGGAAGGAAAATCAGGGCGTTCGCGCCGGATCTCCACCTGTGGACCTTTTCTTACGCTGGCGGCGGCAAGTCCAGCGCCAGGGAAGTCAGATGGCAATTGGATGCACTGGCCACCAACGTTCTGGCATCCGCAGTTCAGCCGGAACAGCTCCTGAAAGTGAATGTTTATCTCACCAGTCCGGACAAGCTCTACCAGCGGCAGGGCGCCCGCACGTTCTGGTTTGGCTCGCTCGTGGCCGTCTCGGCCGTGGCCGCCCTGATCGGGTTGCTGGCCGCCTGGCGGGCGTTCCGGCAGCAACGGGAACTCAGCGAAATGAAATCCAATTTCGTCTCCAGCGTCTCGCACGAATTGCGGGCGCCCATCGCGTCGGTGCGATTGATGGCCGAAAATTTGGAGAGTGACAAAATCCAGGAACCCCGGAAACAGAAGGAATATTTCGGCTTCATCGTCCAGGAATGCCGGCGGCTGTCGGCGCTCATCGAAAACGTGCTCGACTTCTCCCGCATCGAACAGGGCCGCAAACAATACGAGTTCGAACCGACCGCCGTGGTGGCGCTGCTTCGGCAAACCGTGACCTTGATGCAGCCCAACGCCGCTGAAAAGCAGGTGCAACTTTTGTTGAAGCTGGATGACTCTCAACTCTCAATCCTCAACTCTCAACCAATCGAAATGGACGGCCGGGCGATCCAGCAGGCACTGGTGAACCTGATGGATAATGCCATCAAACATTCGCCGAAGGACGAGGTGGTAACGGTGGGATTGGAAGTGCGAAGTGCAAAGTGCGAAGTGCGGAGTGAAAATGTCCCAGTCGAGGACGAGGGACGAGGACGAGAACGATCTGAAAAGTCCTTCAACCCTCAACCCCTCGGCGCGACGAAGCGTAGCGAAGGCGGCTCAACCCTCAACCTGTTTGTCAGCGACCACGGTCCGGGCATTCCGCCGGAGGAACACGAGAAAATCTTCGAGCGGTTTTACCGGCGCGGTTCCGAGTTGCGGCGCGAGACGCAAGGTGTTGGAATCGGTTTAAGCATCGTGAAACACATCGTCGAGGCGCACGGCGGCCGAGTGCTGGTACAAAGCGAGGTTGGCAAAGGCAGCCGGTTTATCATTGAATTGCCAATACAACAATGAAAGCTCAACAACCAACATCGAACATCGAACATCGAACATCCAATGTTACCTGCGGGCGCGGAAGCTCGATTGGATGTTGGGCTTTGGATGTTCGATGTTGGATGTTTATTCCCTTCCACAAATGTCCCGCATCCTGATCATTGAAGACGAAGCGCCCATGCGCACGGCGCTGGCCGACCTGCTCACGACCGAGGGCTATCGCGTGCTCACCGCCGCCGATGGCGAGAGCGGCCTCCAGCGCGCCCTCGACGAAAAGCCCGACCTCATCCTGCTCGATGTCATGATGCCGAAGCTCGACGGCTTTGCGCTGTGCGCCGAGTTACGCCGCCTCTCCAATGCCGTGCCCGTGCTCATGCTCACCGCCAAGGGCCAGATCGAGGATCGCGTCGCCGGCCTGGACGCCGGCGCGGACGATTATCTCGTCAAGCCATTCAGCACCGAGGAATTGCTCGCCCGGGTGCGGGCGCTGCTGCGGAGGTTTCAACGGCACCACAAGGCGGTGGGAAAATTGAAGCTGGGCGAAATTGAAATTGACCTGGCCCGGCAGACCGCCGTGCGCGGCAAAAAACAGGTTCACCTGACGGCCAAGGAATTTTCCATGCTGCGGCTGATGGCTGAAGCCGAGGGCGAACCGGTCACGCGCGAACGGTTTCTCGACGTGGTCTGGGGTTACGCCGCGTTTCCGACGACGCGCACCGTGGACAATCACATCGCCAGCCTGCGCGCCAAGCTGGAGCCGGTCCCGGATGAACCGTGCTGGCTCAAGACGGTGCATGGGGTGGGATACAAACTTGAAACGGAAAGAAAATGAACATCGAACATCCAACATCCAACGCCCAACATCCAATGTGGCTTGGGACGTCATTGGACGTTCGATGTTGGATTTTGGACTGCGGTGGCAGAGCGCCCGTCCTCCGTAGCAGCACTGCGGAGGGTGGACAGCGGCAACACCGCTTTTCGCCGGCGGACAGAGCTTCCAAAGCGGCGTGGCGTTTCACTTCCCGCCGCAGTCCAAATTTTTGGTTGAGGCTGGATCCCAGGCCCGATTTTGCAAAAGCGTGACAATTGAGGCGGGTGGATTTGGCAGCATTTGAGCAAGGCAAACCTATGAAAACAAATTGGCTCGTTGGTTCGGTTTTTCTGGCCGGGGCGATGGTTCTGCGGGCGCAAACAAACGATTTGAGCGCGGCGCTGCGCCAGGGCTTGTTCGAGGAGGAGGCCAATCGCAACCTCGACGCGGCCATTTCCAATTACCAGGCGCTCGCCACACAATTTGACCGGGACCGGCAGATTGCGGCCACGGCGATTTTCCGGCTGGGTGAATGTTACCGCAAACTCGGCCAGACGAACGACGCGGTCATCCAATATCAGCGCATCATCCGCGAATTTTCCGACCAGCAAACGCTCGCCACCTTAAGCCAACAGAATCTGACGGGGCTGGGGACAACGCCGCAAGCATCGTCAGCTTCAGCAACAACCTCTGAATCAACGGCCAAGACAGCAGAGTTGGAAGCGGAAGCGACTGCTCTGAAAGCGCAAATAGCGCACCTTTCGGGTTTGAACCGGGAAGACCGGCGGACCGCCATCCAGCAAAATTTTCCCAACCCGGTGCTGACGACATTGATGCAGCAATTGAATGAAGCGGAACAGAACCTTGCGAGTCTCACAAACGACTACGCGCCGACAGATCTCCACGTCGCCAGGGTGACCGCACTGGTAAACGCCATCAACGGTCAGATTGACGCCCAGGTGGATGGCGTGATCAAGGGATTGCAGTCCAAAATGGAAGCTGATCTGGACGCCGCCAAAGCCCTTCACGAGCGATCCGGACCAGTTCAGGCAGTCCACACGGAAGCTTCGACGGTGACCGACGACGAAGACCAGGAAATCCGCCGCATCCAGCAATTGATTCAGGACAGCCCGGATTTGATCAATTCGGCGACCAGCGGTGCCACACCGCTATTTCAGGCGGCGGGTGCCGGCTGGTTCCGCGTAGTCAATTTTCTGCTCGATCACGGGGCGAACATCAATTTGAAATCCGGCGGCCAGGGGGTGCCGTTGCATGGCGCGACGGAAAATCGAAACAAGGCAATGGTCGAATTGCTGCTAAGTCGCGGCGCGGATGTGAATGCCACGGGTGGCTTTGGCGAAACTGCACTGCATATCGCCGCTGAAAAGGGATTTCTGGCCGTGGCGGAAGTATTGCTGGCTCATCACGCAGACTTAAATGCTCGCGATAGTCAGAGTAGTGGTGAACGCACACCGCTTCATCTCGCGGCGGAGCGCGGCAATGTCGAAATGTTGAAATGGCTGATCGCTCGCGGAGCCGACATCAACGCGAAAAGCACAGACGGTTCGACTCCTCTTGGCGATGCTGCCAGCGCTGGTCAACTGGATTCGATCAAGGCGCTGCTCGCTGCAAAAGCGGACCCGGACACTGCTGACAATTACGGCCACGCGCCCATGAGTCACGCCGCCGAAGGAAACAATTTGGAAGTCGTGAAAACACTTTTGGGCGCCAAAGCCGATCCCAACGGCGGCAAGCTGGACGCGCCGCTCTTTTGCGCCATTAAAGGAGGCAATACCAACCTGGTTGAACTGCTGCTCCGTGCCGGTGCCAATCCGAATCTGCCGGGAAGACTTGATTATCAGATTACAGGTTATCGCCCTGGCCAAACCAGCACGCTCGCTCCTTTGGAACTCGCCATCGCACAAGATCACGCCGAGATCGTAAAGTTGTTGCTTCGATTCAAAGCCGATCCCAATGGCAACAACTTTTTGGGGAAGCCGCTGATTTTCGACGCGCTTCCCAATGCCGAAATACTGGAAGTCATGCTGGACGCGGGCGCGGACCCAAATCAAGCCGGTGCGGACGGCGAACCGCCGTTGATGAAGCTTTACAGTTTTTCCGAATCATCGGAAAGAAACGTGGCGCTCGCCAGACTGCTGGTCGCTCATGGCGCCAAAGTCAATATGCAAGACAAACAAGGTAACACGCCATTGGTCGTGGCGGTTTTTCGCGGAGATCACGAGTTAATGAAATTGCTTCTCGCAAACGGGGCCGACGTCAATGCGCGGCGGCCTTTGGATGGCGCAACCGTTTTGCATCTGGCCGTCCAGTCGGGTAATCGTGAGATCGTCGAGCTGCTTCTCGCAAACAAGGCGGACGTAAATGCGCGGAACAATGATGGCCTGACACCGTTGGATTTGGTCAAAAACAAGTTGTTGCCAAATGCGGCTCCGAGTGACAAAACCAACGCCAGCGAAATCGCCGACCTGCTGCGTCAGCACGGCGCGTTGGACAACTTGCCGCATTGGGACCGCATCACCGTCAGCCGTCCCTCGGCCAATTATTCGGAAACGGTTTTCCGAAAAGGAACCAATGACTGGAACCAAATCAGTTTGTTCGATGTGTTGGGAGTTCAATACGAGCTGATCAGCAATTCGCAATCGGAGCCGGCACGCATGCAGTCCGCTCCTTACAGCTACTACGCCGGCAACAATTCGCTGTCCTTTCCAGACCTTGCAAACATAATTATCCGCCGGGCCACCGCAGACGGCAAAGGTTGGGAGAATCGGACAATTGATCTAACCAGCGCCTTGAATTCGGGAAATTGTGCCGCTGATTTTCAACTGCGATGGGGAGACGTTGTGGAAATTCCCGAGAAGGACCATGTGCTCAATGAACGGTGGCCCGGCCTCTCCACCAATGAATTGTTCACGTTGAAAAACTGTTTGACTCGCCACTTGCAAATTTCCGTCAAGGGGCAAATCACCAACATCGTCATTACGCCACAAGTCAAGGAATTGGTGCCGGGAAGCCGTGAATATCCGTTGTCGTCATACGGCGCAAAAATGGAACCGGCGGTCAGTTTGCTGAAATTTGAGCCGTTCATGTTATGGCCTGTGCTGAAAGATTCAAAATTGTTACTCGCTTCATCGGATCTTTCCCACATCAAGGTTAAACGCCGCGACACCACTACGGGCAAGATGCATGAGTGGATAGTGGATTGTTCAAATCCGCAGGCGCCGCCCAATCTCTGGCTCCGGGATGGCGATGTGATTGAAGTGCCGGAAAAGTAACGGAGGTTCTCCGGCGTTCATTGACAGAAGTAAACAAAGAAAACGAAACGGGACGATCTTTGTTTCCTTGGTTTGCTTCTGTTGAAAACTGCCATCCGGGGACAGGCGGCACGCGCTGTCCTATTTTTGATAAACGTTCACGCGGGCGGGCGGGAGATTCAGCCAGATGATCTTGGAGGCCAGCCGCTGGAAGTGCGTGGCGCTTTTGTGGTGCCCGTTGCCGAGATGATAGCTGTATTGAACCCATTTGCCGCCGTGCTCCAAAATCGCGCGGATTTTTTCGGCGAGCGCGTCGGCTTCAGCCGCCGGGAAATTCAGCAGCGGCAGGCTGGAAATAACCGCGCCGACGCTTTCAATCGGTTCGTCGTGTTGCCGCAGCAGAACGTCCAGATGCCACGCGTCGCCAGTGATGATATGGGCACGGGGAAAGCGCAGGCGGAGCAAGCGCGCCAGCTTGGGATTATTTTCAATGGCCACCAACCGCTCCTCGCGCAGGCCGTGTTCGATGAGCGCCTGGGTGACCGCCCCGGTGCCGGGGCCGAGTTCGAGCACGTAACTTTCCGGGTCGGACGGCAGCCAGCGCGCCATCGCGGCGGCGAGTTTGGGCGAACTCGGCGTGACCGCGCCCGTCCGTTGCGGATTGGCGAGCCATTCGCGCAGGAACAGGCTTGAGTCCGTTAATGCTGCGATGAGCTTTTTGGCCATGACGTTGAAAACTTTTGTTCGACTCTAATCTTCAGGCGACAGAGTAATTCACCCGTGCGGTCGCTGCCATAGAAAATTTCAGTTTTATTCAACGGCCGCTTTCGGCGGTTTTGCCGGCGCGGCAGTTCCTTTGAGTTTTTTGCGCACAACCTCGCGGCGCGTTGACCAATCATTCCAGCTTCGTTCCCACGCTTCACCGGTAAAATTCGTTTGCGCAGACGGCCAGAGCGCATCGAGCGTTTTTAATTCGTTGCCGGCGGCTTCGCGGTCCTTCCATTGCCAGTACGATTCGACAAGATTCAACCGGTTTTCAGGATAATCGGGCGCAAGCTTGACGGCCTGTTCCAGCCATTCGCGCGCCTTGTGCCGGCTGCCGATGCTCACCGGCCAGCCGGGCGCGTCACGATACAGCAGGCCGAGACAGCGCGCAGGGCCGGCGTAATCGAAATGTTCGTCCAGGTCGTCCGCCGTTTTGAACTCGCGCTCCATTTCCCTCACCATTTTGAAGGCCGCCGGGTTTCGCTTGGTGTCCGCCAGCTGGCCGAGTTCGACGGCCAGGTAATAATGTCCCGGGGCCGAATTGGATTCGCGCGCGAGCGATTGCCGGCACGCGGCGATGCCCTGATTGGCCAGTGTGGCGCGCCCGGCGTTGTTCGTGACGAAGTCGTTGAAGTCAAAACACGCGCGGGCAAACTGCCAGGCGGCCGCGGGGTCGTTGGTGTTCGATTGGAATTGCGTTTGCGCGCGACGATATTCCGCCTCGGCGCGCCCGGCAAAAATGGGGTTGCGCGGCTCGTCGGCGAAAATAATTCCGATGCCGGCAAAAAGGAAAAAAGCGGCCACCCCTCTGCCTTTTACCCTGCACCGGGTATTGAAATTAAGAATTGCCATGTTTGGAATTAAAAGTTGCCATCGCATCGGATTGATTTATACTGGGCAGGTGAGATTAAATTGGAATTTGCCCCGGCTGGCAATGCTGGCGTTTTTGACGCTGTTCAGCACCGGTTGTGGCGGCATCAACGCCAGCAAGAGCGTTTCGCCCGCCTCGTTTTTTCTGCCGGGACTGATGAAGGCCGATCCCCCGGCGGCGACCAACGCGCCGGTGGCGGTATCCGCTCCGTTCCAACAATTCGCTCAAGCCCGATAATTCTATGCGATTTCCGTTTGCACTGACGAAGAAAATCGCCAGTCACATCATCAAACACAAACTGCGCAAGACGCCGAAGTTCGCCATGGTCTTGCAACTCGAACCGCTGCACACGTGTAATCTCACCTGCACCGGCTGCGGACGCATCCGTGAATATTCCACCAATCTCAAGGACATGGTGCCGCTGGAAAAGTGCCTCGAAGTGGCGATGGAATGTGACGCGCCGATGGTCAGTATTTGCGGCGGCGAACCGCTGATTTATCCGAAGATCGAGGAACTTGTCGCCGGCCTGCTCAAACAGGACCGCGTTATTTACATCTGCACGAACGCCATGTTCATGCGGAAGAAAATGAAGGATTATCTTGCCGCGATTTATTCGCCGGAAGTCGAGCCGAAGCTCAAAAAACTGCTCGACCAGAAATTGATTTCCGACAAGGACGCCGAGACGATCCGCAACTCGAATCGGAGGGGCGAGCTCCGCGAGTCCCAAACTTCGAAGAAGCCCGTCATCCGCCCGACGAAATGGTTGTATTGGAACGTCCACGTGGACGGTTTGGAATTCACGCACGACCTCATTGTCGAGCGCGAAGGTGTGTTCAAGGAATGTATCGAGGCCATCAAGATGGCGAAGATTCTCGGCTACCAGGTCGCGACGAACACGACCGTCTATAAGGAAACCGACGTTCAGGAAATCGAGGACATGTTCAAATTCCTCAGTTCCCTCGAAGTGGATGGCCACACGATTTCGCCCGGCTACGAATACGACGCGGCAAAGAAGGACATGGTCACGCGTCTCGGCAAACAGCCCGAAGATTTTTTCCTCACGCGCAAGATGACGCGGCAGAAATTCGCGAAGATTCTCGACTGGGGCAGGGCCTTCACGATTTTCGGCACGCCGGTGTATCAGGAATTTCTCGCCGGCAAACGCGAGTTGACCTGCACCGCGTGGGCCATCCCGACCTACAACATCAAGGGCTGGAAAGCGCCGTGTTACCTGATGACCGACGGCCATTACGACGGCTACCAGGAAATGCTCACGAAGGTGCAATGGGACAAATACGGGGTCGTGGACGGCGTCGCGCGCGACCCGCGTTGCGAAAACTGCATGGTCCACTGCGGCTACGACCCCAGCGGCGCGCTCGGCACGAATTACCAGAGCGGTGACAACTGGAAAAATATCAAATACAACTTCGGTGCGAAGCCCAGGCCGTATCCATCCTCACCGGAATTGGCGCAGCGCGCTTACAACGGTGTCACCATCGGCAAAGGCCATCTGGCCGAGGCCAAGGCGGCGATCAATTCACCCGCTGCCGGCGCTCGCGGCGCGTTCTCGCGCAAGGAAGAAGAGCAGCATGAGACACACGTCAGCACTGTCTGCGGCACCAGCGACACGTCGCAACGCGATGATTTGCTGGCGAAGATCAAGGATGCGAAGAAAACCGAAGCGAGGCCGGAGTAAATTTTTGAAGTTCAAATGAGCAAGACGCTTTATCTTTCACCACCGAGTTTCGACGGTTTTGACGGCGGCGCCGGCGCGCGTTATCAGGCACGGCGCGAAGTCACCAGCTATTGGTATCCCACCTGGCTCGCGCAACCCGCCGCGCTCACGCCAAATTCCAAGCTGCTCGATTGCCCGCCACATCACATTGACATGAAACAAACCCTCGCCATCGCGAAGGATTTCGATCACGTCATCATCAACACCAGTACGCCGTCGCTGAAAAACGATTGCAAGGTGGCCGAGGCCATCAAGGCGCAGAAACCCGGCACCAAAATCGGGTTCGTCGGCGCGCACACGATGGTGTTGCCGACCGAAACGCTCAAGGCGTCATCCGCGATTGATTGGGTTGGCCGCAAGGAATTTGATTTCACCTGCAAGGAAGTTGCCGAAGACCGCGAGCTTTCGACCATCGCCGGGCTTTCCTACAAGGACAAGGATGGCAAGATCAAACACAACCCCGAGCGCGAGATGATTCAGGACATGGACACGCTTCCGTGGGTGGCGGACGTTTACAAGCGCGACCTCCAGATCGAAAAGTATTTCATCGGCTACCTGCTGCATCCGTACATCAGCATGTACACGGGGCGCGGCTGCCCGGCGCAATGCACCTTCTGCCTCTGGCCGCAGACCATCGGTGGACACAAATATCGCGTCCGCTCGCCGCAGAATGTTGCCGACGAAATGGCGTACATGAAGAAACTCTTCCCGCAGGTGCAGGAATTTTTCTTCGACGACGACACGTTCACCGCGAACCTGCCGCGCGCCCGCGAAATCGCCAAAAAACTCGGCCCGCTCGGCGTCCACTGGTCCTGCAACAGCCGCGCGAACCTCGATTACGATACGATAAAATCCTTCAAGGACAACGGCCTGCGCCTGTTCCTGGTGGGCTACGAAAGCGGCAACGACGACATCCTCACGCGCATCAAGAAGGGCGTAACCATGGACGAAATGCGCCGGTTCACCAAGGCCTGCCATCAGGCCGGCGTGGTGATTCACGGCACGTTCATCCTTGGCCTGCCCGTCGAGACGCAGCAAAGCATCGAGAACACCATCAACTTTGCGAAGGAACTCGACGTTTTCTCGCTGCAGGTTTCACTCGCCGCGCCGTATCCCGGCACGGAGCTTTACGAAATGGCCAGGCAAAACGGCTGGTTCGTAAAGAAGGACAAGACCGACCTCGTGGAAACCGACGGTTTCCAGCAAAGCGCGCTCGAATATCCCGGCCTCAGCAAAGACAAGATTTTTGAGGAAGTGGACCGTTTCTACCGCGCCTATTATCTCCGTCCGAAACCGATTCTGCGCATCATCAAGACGATGCTGGAGGACAAGGACGTCTGCGTCCGCAGATTGCGCGAGGGTTATGAGTTTTTCCGAAGCCTGCGCCAGCGCAAGGCCGACCTGGCCGCGTCCCAAGCCGCCGTAGTGTGAGGTAGCACACGCGATTCGCAACAAAATCAAATCCAATTCGCCAGCAGCGCGCCGAGGTATTTCCTGGCTTGGCCTCTGCGAAGATTCTGATGCGCGAATTGATTGCGATAGCACCGCGCAGCGAGTGGCCGGCGTAGGACAGCGCTTCCAGCCTATCGGGGCAAGGGGTGAACCGCGAACAACGCGAAACACGCCAAAGGTATCGCCGCAAGGGAACGCAAAACTCGCAAAGAAGCTTTTCTTACATGCTGCGCCTTGGTCGTTGAGCCAAGAGCAAGTAAAAGACTTGATTGCGCTTCTCTTGAATTCACTCCGCGAAGACCGCGCGGGCGAAATCAAAACCGAAAGCGGGGTCGCGGTGCAATGGGATGAGTTGGCAACTCACTTCACGGGTCGAGAGTTTTTGGTTGAGTGTTGATGGAGTTCGGAAACCGTGTGCAGCGGTAATTACGCCACCGTCAGCGGACCGTCGAAGATGGTCAGGCTGATGACTTCCGTTTTGGCGACATGCGGGCCGTGCCGGACGCCTTCGGGCGCAAAGAACAGCGTGCCGGCGGTGTAGGTCTTGTCGGATTCCTCCCATTCGCCGGAAAGCACGTAAGCCCATTCATTGGCGTCCGGATGCGTGTGGGCCGGAATCGTACAACCGGCCTTGAACTTGCGCAGCACCACGACCCCGCCGGTGCTTTCATTTTTGTGCAACATCATCAACTCGACTCCTTCGTAAGGGCCGGGCTGCCACGCCTTGTCTTTGGTCAATGCCATGTAGGGAAACATGCATCCATCGAAGCGGATTGCATCCGATTTGCAAGCGCGGAGTTGAAAACCGCAAGGATTGTTCATTGCCGGCCGTTGTTGATTTCATATTTATCCGTTTTTTATCGCGCGAAACGGATTTGATTCTTTCCGCTTAATTCTGCACTCTGCATGGGTTGTGAATATTCCCGAACATCGCAAGGTGATTGACCGGCTGGATGCGCACATCGTGCGGCTGCTCAACGAGCGCACGAAGCACGTGCTCGCCATCGGTGACATGAAGCTCAAGGCCGGCGAGGAAATTTACGCGCCGCACCGCGAACGCGCCGTGTTGCAACGCATCTGCCGGTCGAACGAAGGGCCGATAACCGACGACCAGCTCTGCGCGATTTACCGCGAAATCATGTCCAGCGCGCTGGCGTTGGAGAAGACCATGTCCATTGCGTATCTCGGCCCGGAGGCGACGTTCACGCATCAGGCCGCGATTCAAAAATTCGGTTCCAGCCTGCGCTATGTGTCGCAAAAGACCATTGCCGACGTGTTCGCCGAGGTCAGCCGGAACCGCGCGGACTACGGCGTCGTGCCGGTGGAGAACACCACCGAAGGCGTCGTCACGCACACGCTCGACATGTTCGTGGACAGCGATTTGAAAATCGTTTCGCAAATCGTTTTGCCGGTTCAATACTGCCTGGCCGGCAATTGCCGGTTGCAGGACATCAAGCGATTGTACGTGCATCCGCAAGCACTGGGGCAATGCCGGCAATGGGTGCAGGAGCATCTTCCGAAAGTCGAAATTTTCGAAACGTCGTCAAACGCCCGTTCCGCTGAATTGGCCGCGCAAGGAAAAGTCAACGCCGCCATCACCGGCATTCTCGCCGCCGAAAAATACGGCCTGCCGGTGCTCAAGCAGGACATTCAGGACAACGCCGCCAACGCCACGCGCTTCCTCGTGCTCGGACGCCAATGCAGTCCGCCCACCGGCGACGACCGCACGAGCCTGCTGGTCAGCGTCGCCGACAAGGCCGGCGCGTTGCATCAGGCGATTGCCGCGTTCCGCCGTCACAAAATCAACATGACGAAGATTGAATCGCGCCCCAGCAAACGAAAGGCATGGGAATATTTCTTCTTCATTGATTGCAACGGCCACATGCAGGACCGCAAGGTCGTCAAGGCCATCCACCTTCTGGGCGAGCATTGCAACTTCGTCAAAGTCCTCGGTTCCTATCCCAATGCGGAATAACTTCCGGGGTTGAATCCTACGGCAATTTGACTGGCAACTGCATCGTATCCAATTGGCCTGGAATGATTTGCATGTGACATTACTTTTTGCTTTTCAAAAGGTTACGGATGGTGATAGGATGTGAGGATGGAAGGGAAAGAGGTTCCCAATGATTTTTTCATTTGGGGGATTGACGATTCCCCTTATGGCCCTGTGGAACTGCCGGTTTTGATTGACTGGATCAGTGACGAGCGCGTCCTGGCCGACACTTGGGTCTTCGCGCGCCGCGACGGAAGCTGGCGGCGGGCGGCGGAAATCACCGGACTTCAAGCGTATTTCAGTCAGACCAGCATCCCGGATTCCGCCGCAGCTTCGGGTGCGGGCATCGCTCCCGGCTCGCTGCGGCGCATCAAAATCCTGTCCCAACTGAACGACGCACAGCTTGATCGCCTGATTGAATTCATGGAACTGCACCCGGTGCCGCAATGGATGGCGGTGGTGAAACAAGGTGATGCCGGGGACGGCATGTACCTCATCCTGCAAGGCGAGTTGCGGGCCCGGGTGATGGTCGGTGACAAAGAGACGATTCTGGCCACGTTCGGCCCCGGAGATTTTTTCGGTGACATGTCGCTGTTTGATCAGGGTCCGCGTTCGGCGGATGTCATTGCCAATGTGGACAGCACCGTGCTGAAAATCTCCGACGTTGCTTTTGACCGTCTCACCCGGGAAGCGCCCGCTCTCGCGACGCCTTTCCTACAGGCCACGGCCCGGACCCTCGCCGCGCGGATTCGCGCTGACAACAAGCGCTTCGAACGGGTCACCCACCTGTTTCGCGCCAGCACCTGATTTTTATTTCACTGTCGTTTCCGCCAGTTCGAATTTGCCATCGAGAAGCAGGTCGCGCGAGGAGCTGCCGACCAGGATTTTGTAGGCGCCCTTGTCGGCCACCCAGCCTTTTTTATCCGGGTCATAATGGGCAAAGGCGTTCCGGTCGAGGACGACGGAGACTTTTTGTTTTTCCCCCGGTTGCAGCAATACTTTCTTGAAGCCCTTCAATTCCTTGAGCGGCCGCGGGAGGCTGGGGCTGACTTCCTGCACATAAACCTGCGCCACTTCCGCACCGGCGCGGCTGCCGGTGTTGGCCAGCTCGAATTCAACCGTCACGGGCGGCCCGGACGCGTCCTGGGCGGGAGCGAGATTGAGATCCGAATATTTGAATTGCGTGTAAGAAAGGCCGTAACCAAAGGGGAACAGCGGCTCGATTTGTTTTGTGTCGAACCAGCGATAACCGACGAGGAGTCCTTCCTTGTAAACCACCTTGCCGTTTGTGCCCGGGTAGGCATCAAGCGCGTGCGCCGGCGAATCCGCCAGCCGCTTCGGGAAGGTGCAGGGCAGTTTGCCCGAGGGATTCACGTCGCCGAACAGCACGTGCGCCAGCGCATTGCCGCCTTCCAAACCGGGATACCACGCATAGAGCAAGGCCGGCACCTGGGCGAGCCACGCATCCATTTCAACAGCCCCGCCACCGTACAGAACGACAACGGTCTTGGGGTTGGCTTGCACCACTTTCTGAATCAATTCGTCCTGGCCGCCGGGCAGTTTGATGTCTTTGCGATCCGTCCCTTCGGTGTCGTAACCACCATGGTGGTTCAACCCACCGACATAAATGACCACATCGGCTGATTTGGCGGCGGCCACCGCTTCGGCGACCAGTTTGGATCTGTCCAGAGGAGGCGCTATTGCTTCGGGCTTCGGCTTGAAGCCCACCCGTCCCGAATCGACGGGGGGATTGTAGCCTTGGGCATAAATGAGCTTCACGTTGCCACCAAGGCGATTGCTGATTCCCTCCAGGGCGGTGATTTCGTAGGGCGGCTTGATCATCGCCGAACCGCCTCCGTGGGCAAATTTGGCGGTGGCATTGGCACCAATGATCGCGATGGTTTTGGTTTGCGCCGGGTCGAGCGGAAGCAGGTTTTGATTCTTCAGCAGCACAAGGGATTCTTCGGCAATCTTGAGGGCAGTTTCCTGATGTGCTCTCGTGCTCAACAGGGTTGGCGGCGCGGCATTTGTGGCTGGCGGCGCAGATGGATCGTGAATCAGATTCAATTTAAACATCACGTAGAGATGCCGGCGCACTTTATCGTCCAAAACGGACCCGGGGAATTTGCCGGACTTCAACCCTTCCAAAAACGGATTGGCCAGATAATACTCGTCGTAGTCCTGCCAGGACCCCATTTCGATGTCCATGCCATTGAGTGCTGCCAGATCGGTGTGATGCACGCCGCCCCAGTCGGAAATGACGGCACCTTTGAACCCCCATTCATGCTTGAGAATTTCATTCAGCAACCGTTCGTTCTCGCAGCAATGCTGGCCGTTGATCTGGTTGTAAGCTCCCATGATGGTCATCACGCCCGCTTCCTGCACCGCAGCGCGAAATGCCGGCAAATAAATCTCGCGCAACGCGCGTTCGTCTATGATTTCATTGATCGAGCCGCGTTGATATTCCTGGCTGTTCGCGGCGAAATGTTTGACACAGGATGAAACACCTTGAGCCTGCTCGCCTTCGATATAATTGACCGTCAGGCGCGACGTCAAAAACGGGTCTTCGCCCATGTATTCAAAATTGCGGCCGCACAACGGCGTGCGCTGAATGTTCACCGCCGGTCCAAGCATGATGTCCTTGCCGCGCTGTTTTGCCTCCTGGCCGATTACCGTGCCGTAAGCCTTGGCCAAATCCACATCCCACGCCGCCGCAAGCCCGAGCGTCCCAGGCATGGCCGTTGCAAAGTCATCCTTGTGGTCGAGAACGACACCATGTTCGCCGACCTCTTCGCGCACACCCAACGGGCCATCGTCCATTATCAAATCGGGAATGCCAAGTCGCGGAACGCCCGCTGCTGAAAAATGGCCATTGGCGTGGACCAGCGGAACTTTTTCCTCCAGCGTGAGCCGCGAAAGCAAATCCTCGATGCGCACCTCGACTGGTTTGGTGCCGTCAAGATAAGGCGGGCGCTCCTGCGCGCCAGCGTTCCCGGAACCTGCCACGAGCACCGAGACAGCAAACAACGGTATCGTGTGATGCTTGATTTTGGACATAAGATTCATAATTTTTCCATTGGTTCAATTTGTGTTAATCAATCCGGTCACTGACCGCCCCGCCCCGCCGGGCGCAGGCCAAACGCTATTCATCCGGCGTTTCCACCGGTTCTGTGACGGCGGTGAAACCACTGTAAAAAATTCCCGATGGCTCCGCCAGCGAAAACACACTCCCTCTCCACCAACGAAGTTGGGGGAGAGGGACGGGGAGAGGTGGTGCGTTTAAATTCAGATACAAGAGGGAGTTAGCGGCACGTGCCTGCGGATGCGCCCTAAATCGCGGACCGGCCTAGGCGCGGCGACTTGTCTCGGCGAAGCAATGCGAAGACGGAAGCGAAGCGGAGACGGCAGGCTTTTGGGTTGACTCCCCACCACGAAAATCCTATTCCCAAGTTCATGGAAAGGGACAAATGGATTTTCCCGGTCAGGCGGCCATTATCCGATGGCAAGGAAATCTTTCCTGCTGATTAAATTGTTAGACCTCATCGAGCGTATGAGTGATTCCGCAGCCGAACGTCATCCGAAGCCGCAGCCAGCATGGAGTGGCGGTCCACCGAAACCACCCAAGAAAACCGCGAGAGGTCTTGAGGATGGGTCACCCGGAGGGCCAAAGGGAAGCGACATTTCACAGCGTTTACTCGAAGAGTATTCCAAACAAATGGTAGATCCAAATTTGAGCGCCGCTCGTCGGGCCAAAATCAAGAAGTACATTGAAGAACTCCAACAGCACCTTAGAAAGAGAAGCTAAAATCATGAGTATCAAATCGCTGTAGCCAACACGGGATGGCTGGTCCAGTTTCGCTTCGCGGTTCACGTCATCGACCCGGCATGGCTAAGTTCTGGCGCAGGCGGCAGCGCAACAATCCGATTTCGTGATCAGGACCGGATCATGGTCAGCATCATCTTGAACCGCGTGAACGCCTTGAGCGCGTGCGGTTGGTGGGCGGGCATGAGAATCATCTCCCCGCCGGTCACGTGATGCGGCTTGCCGGAAATCATGATCTCCACCTCGCCTTCGAGCACCTGCACCAGCGCATCGAACGGCGCCGTGTGTTCGCTCAAGCCCTGGCCTTCGCCGAAGGCAAATACTGTCACCGTGCCGGTGGGTTTTTTGATCAGTTCACGGCTCACGATGGCGCCGTCCTGGTAATTCACCAGTTCGGCGGCCCTGGCCACCTGCGCGCCGGTGAACCCTTTGGATTTTGGTTCTGTGTCCTGTTTCATGATTGCATTCAGTTCAGTTTGGAGTTCCGCCTTCAGGCGGTTCGGGCGCATCACCGCAATTCACCGCCTAAAGGCGGGACTCCAAACAGTCAAGCCGGCTTCGCAATAAACATTTCAAGTCGCATCCCGCAGTGGCGGGCATGATTCGCCGTGCATGATTCTCCGTTGATATGCCGGTCTGTTGCTGGCAACCTACGCCCGATGACGCATCTCGTCCATGCTCGTAAAGTCTTCGACATCGAGCTTGCCGCGCTCAAAGCCGTGCGCGCGCAACTCGACAACTCGTTCGCGCGTGCGGTCGAAATGATTGTTGAGGCGGTGAAGCGACGAAGCAAGATCATCATTGTCGGCATTGGCAAATCCGGCAACGTCGGACAAAAAATCTCCGCTACGCTCACCAGCACCGGTTCGCCGAGCGTCGTGCTCAACAGCGTGGACGCCTTGCACGGCGACGTGGGCATCGTCAACGACGGCGATGTGATTCTGGCGTTGAGTTATTCCGGCGAGTCGGAGGAATTATTGAACCTGCTGCCCGCGCTGAAGCGGTTTTCGGTCAAAATCATTTCCGTCACCGGTGGTGTGAAGTCGTCACTCGCGCGGCACAGCGACATCGTGTTGAACGTCCACGTGCCCCGGGAAGCCTGTCCTTTCAATCTGGCGCCGACGGCGAGCACGACGGCAATGCTCGTCATGGGCGACGCGCTGGCGATGGCCGTGTTACAGGCACGCGGGTTCAAACAAAGCGATTTCGCCAAATATCATCCGTCCGGCGCGATTGGCCGCGCCATGCTGCTGCGTGTCGGCGACATCATGCGCACCGGCGAGCGCAACGCCATCGCGCGCGAAGAACTGGCCGTGAAGGAAGCGTTGTTCGTGATGACGCGCGCCAAATCCGGCAGCCTGAGCATCGTCAACGCGCGCGGCAAGCTCACGGGCGTGTTCACCGACGGCGATTTCCGCCGTCACATGGCTGCGAACGAAAATCTGCTGAATCAGCCGCTGAAAAAAGTGATGACGCCCAAACCGATTTGCATCTGTGAGAACGCCCTGGCCGTTGAGGCGCTGAAAATTTTCAACGAGCGGAACATTGACGATCTCATCGTCGTGAACGCGAAGCGTGAGCCGGTGGGCCTGGTGGATTCGCAGGACCTGCCGAAGCTGAAAATCATGTGATTTATGCCAAAGCTCCCTTGGATTTTTCTTTTATTGATCGCGTTGACCTTGACCGCCTGTCATACGGAAAACGATTTATTGACCGGAAAATCCGCGCCACTGCAAACCGCCCGACATTTTTCCGTCACGCAAACGCGGATTTTGTCCGCCAACTACCTCCTGTTTTTACCGACCGGTTATGCCGCGCAAACCGGCAAAAAATGGCCGCTGATTTTGTTTTTGCACGGCGCCGGCGAACGCGGTTCGGATGTCTGGCTCGTCGCCCAACACGGTCCGCCAAAAGTCGCGCCGCAAAGCACCAATTTTCCCTTCATCGTCGTTTCCCCGCAATGTCCGCCGGACAAAATCTGGTCGAATGATCTGCTGCTCGCGTTGCTCGACGAAGTCACCACGAACTATGCCGTGGACACGCACCGGATTTATTTGACCGGCTTGAGCATGGGTGGTTTTGGCACTTGGACGCTCGGTCTGACTTTTCCCGAACGCTTTGCGGCCATCGCGCCGTTGTGCGGCGGCGGCGATTCCCTCACGCCGTATTTGGCAACCGGCGCGCGCAAGGAGGCCTTGAAAACTTTGCCAGTCTGGGCATTTCATGGCGCAAAAGATCCGGTCGTGCCGCCGATTGAATCCGAACACATGGTCGGGCTCCTGAAACAACTCGGCGACAAAGATGTTAAGCTCACAATTTATCCCGACGCGCTGCACGACTGCTGGACACAAACTTACGCGAACCCGGAATTGTTCGAGTGGTTTCTGAAACACTCGCGTTGATCAGCTTTGGTAGCAGCGGACATGAGTCCGCTCATTTCAATTTTTGAGCCGGCTCCCGTCGGCTGCTACGATGAAAACTTCAGGTAAATCACTTTCAAATATTCCGCTTCCTTGAAGCTGGCCGGGTGGTCCGGCGGATGCCGCAAAGTTTTCAGCTCCGTGAATTTTCTTCCCGATTTCATCGCCGCGCGCCGGACGACTTCAAAGAAGTCCTCCGCCGGGACGTGCGCGGAACATGAACCCGCCACCAAAATTCCTTCGCGCGCCAGCCGGGCGATACCGAGCGCGTTCAACCATTCATAAGCGCGCAGAGCGCCCTCGCGCTCCGTTGCGCGCTTGGCGAGCGACGGCGGATCAAGCACCACTAAATCGAATTTCGCCGCACTCGCCGCCAGCCAGTCAAATACATCCCCCTGCGCGGTGTCGTGACGACACGCGGCCACGCCGGGAAAATTTTGGTTCAGCGCGAAGTTGCGTTGGGCGGCGGCCAGCGCGTGTGCGCTGATGTCGAGGTCGGTCACCGCCGCAGCCCCGCCCCGCGCTGCGTAAACCGAGAAGCCGCCGGAAAAACTGAACGCATTCAACACGCGGCGGCCCCGCGCCAGCGTTTCCACCTCACGGCGGTTCTCGCGCTGGTCGAGAAAAAATCCGGTCTTCTGCCCGCGCAAAACGTCGGCCTCGAAGCGCAGGCCGCTCTCCAAAAAAACAATTGGAGCGCCGGCCCCTGCCGCGCCGAAGCTTCCGAGCGAAGGCTGGTCCGGCACGGCGTGTTCAGAAAAAATAATTTCCCCATCGCGCCGCTGGAGCCGCTCTTCCGCAAACGATTGGATGTTGCGGCTCAAGCGGAGAACGACACGTTCGCATGGGACATTTTCTTTGAGCAGCACGAGTGTTTCGTCCAGACGTGGCAGCCACGCCGCCGTGTAAAGTTTCAGCACCAGCGTCGTGTCGTAGTGGTCCAGCACCAGGCCGGGCCAGCCGTCGCTTTCGCCGTGGATGAGGCGATAGCCGGTGGTCTGCGCGTCGAAAAGATCGCGCCGGCGGGCGAGGGCTTGCTCCAACCGCGCCCGCCACCACGCGCGATCAATCGTCTGCGGTTTGCCTGCGTGCAAAATCCGCACGCGAATCGGCGAGCCGGGATCGAACAATCCCACGGCGAGGAAACGGTCCTTGCGGTCGTAAATTACCGCCAGTTCGCCGGTTTGACCGGCGCGATTCAAATCCAGGATACTATCGGAAAAAACCCACGGATGGCCGGAGCGCACGGCGGTTTCCGCCGCTGCAGTGATGCGCAATCGCAAGCGTGTTGCCACCGGCTGGTTTGCGGTAGCGTTATGGGCGCGAGGCGAATTTTTCATCCAAAATTTATGACAAGTAGCCGCGGACGTCAGTCCGCGCACTTCTTGATGCGAAGAACAGCGCCGACTGATGTCGGCGGCTACGTTTTTATTCCAGCCCGCTTGCCTTCCGCGCGCGCTTCAAAACCGTTCGCGCCAGCGTGCGGGCTTTGACGGCTCCCTCCGCGAGCACCTTGTTCACGAAATCTGGGTCCGCGGCGAGTTCCGCGCGTTTCTTCCGCGCTTCGGTGAAATAAGTCCAGTAGTTCTCAAACAATGCCTTCTTCAAATCGCCGTAGCCCAGCCCGCCGACGCGCAGGCGGTTTTCAAAATCCCTGGCCGCGTCCGGGGGCGCGACGAGTTTGAGCAGTTGGATGGCGTAGTTCTTGTCCGCGTCCGGCTTCGGTTCCTGTGGCGTGCGGCTGTCCATCTTGATGCCCATGACTTTTTTGCGCAGCACCTTCTCGTCGCCGAAAATTTCAATCGTGTTGCCATAGCTCTTGCTCATCTTCTGGCCGTCCGTGCCGGGCACCACGGCGACCTCGTCGCGGATTTGCGGTTCGGGAATCACGAACGTCTGGCCGTATTGCTCGTTGAACTTGATGGCGATGTCGCGTGTGACCTCGACGTGCTGCTTCTGGTCCTGACCCACCGGCACGACGTTCGAGTCGTAAATCAAAATGTCCGCCGCCATCAGCACCGGATACGCGAAGAGGCCGAAGTTGAAGGTAACGCCCTTGGCAAGCTTGTCCTTGTAGGAATGGCAGCGTTCCAGCAAGCCCATGGGCGTAACCGTGCCGAGCAGCCACGTCAACTCGGCCACTTCCGGCACGTCGGACTGGCGGAAGAAAACGGTCCGTTTCGGGTCGAGGCCGCACGCCAGAAAATCCAGTGCCACGTCGAGCGTGTTTTGCCGGCGTTCGGCGGGGTCGAACAGCGACGTCATCGAATGATAGTTGGCAATGAAGTAAAACGCCTCGCCCTTTTCCTGCAGCTCGAGGGCGGGTTTCATCATCCCGAAATAATTTCCGAGATGCAGCGCGCCGCTGGGTTGAATGCCCGACAGTATTCTCATGGGGCAAGGATAGCGGGGAATGAGGAAAACAGGAAAGAAGGAAACATCCAACATTCAACACCCAATATCGAACATCCAATAAGGCTTCCGTTCACCGCCATTGGATGTTGGGTGTTGGATGTTCGATGTCTTGCCGAGGCGAAGCGCCGCGAAGACTGGTGGATGTTATTTTTTCAGCAATGTTCCGGCCTTCACTTCCCATCGTTGCAGGTCCACCCCCAGCTCCGCCGGCCAGTTTTCCTCCGTGGCGGTCATGAAGACCTGGCCGCTGGTTTTGCGCGCCTGCTCCAGCAACGGCACAAATCCACTGCGGCGTTTCACGTCCAGTTCGCCCATCACATCGTCAATCAGCAGCACTGGCGCGGAGCCGTGAATGCCCGTGAGATATTCCGCCTGCGCCATTTTCAGCGCGATGGCCAGCGTGCGTTTCTGGCCTTCGCTGCCGAACTGCGCGGCGGATTTCTCGTTGAGCAACAGTTGCAAATCGTCGCGGTGCGGCCCGACGAGTGTGGAATGGTAACTTTGTTCGCGCGAACGTGACTGTGCGAGTTCCACGGCGAAATCCTTTTTGACGCTCGGCTGATATTCGATGCGCAGTTCCTCCGCATCGTTGGAAATGCGGCGATACGCCAGCCGCGCGAGCGGGGAAAATTTCGGCGCCAGCTCGCGGCGTTGGCGAATGATTTCATTGCCGAGCTTCACGAGTTCCTGCGAAAAGCTGTCCAGTGCGGCTTCGTCGGTGGAGCGGTGTTTGAGCAGCGCGTTGCGGGCGCGGACGGCGCGCATGTAACGCTGGAGCAGCGGCAGGTAGGCCGGCTGCGTCTGCGCGAGCAGCAGGTCAAGAAAGCGGCGTCGGGCGCGCGCGGGGCCCTTGACCAGATGCAAATCCTCCGTGCAAAACACCACGGCGCGCAACACGCCGAGATAATCGCCCAGGCGTTTGACTGGTTGTCCGTCGAGCGCCAGTTTGCGTTCGCGCGCCGACCAGTAGATTTTGACTTCACGCTCGCTATGGCTGGTCAGCATCGTGGCAGCCGACGTGAGTCGGCTCTGATCAGATGGAGCGGACTCACGTCCGCTGCTACAGGAAGAAGCTGGAACCGTCCCACCGACCACAGTCCCGCCTACGAAATAGCCCTTTTGCCCATGCCGGATCATCTGCGCGCCGCCGACGCCGCGAAACGAGCGCAGAGTGGCCATGAGATAAACCGCCTCGAGGATGTTCGTCTTGCCCTGCGCGTTGTCGCCGAGCAGGAGATGGAAGCCCGGCGCAAAGTCGGCGTCCAACCGCGTGTAATTGCGGAAGTCCCGGAGTCGCAAATGGGCCAGATGCACGCGGAGAAAATAGGAGCGCGGACAGCCTGTCCGCGAGTTTTTTCATTCCGGTTGGAGTTTAAACTTCAGCTTGTGGTAGTAAAACATATTCAAATCCGAACTCCGATTTCTGCACTTGACGTCGCTCCGCAGCCTGATGGAATTACTCATTGTGAGTGCAATGTCGAAACCAGCCGACTGGCAGTCATTTCTAAAGAAGTTTGCCGACGCCGCTAATATCGAGGAATGGCCCGGTAATCCGGGCGCTTCAGAAGGTCAACTGCTCGTGGCGGAAAAGCGGCTAAAAGTAAAGTTTCCGCCGTCTTATCGGGCATTTCTAACTGCCTCCAACGGTTGGCTGCAAGCCTCTCGCGCCGTGCCGTTTGTGCGTCCTGTTGAAGACATCTGCTGGTTTCGTAAAGAGCATCGGGACTGGTATGAAGCCTATCAGATGAGTGCTGAACCCCTTTCCATAATCGAACAAGATTATTTCAATTACGCGCAAGCCGACTGTGTCAGCTTTGATTTCAAGCATCTTGCCCAAACTCTCTGCGTCAGCGAAATCGGAGACGACGCCGTCCTTTTGCTCAATCCGATGGTCGTTTGGCCGGACGGAGAATGGGAAGCATGGTTTTTTGCAAACTGGCTGCCAGGAGCCGCACGCTACCGTTCGTTCGCCGATTGGATGCGCCAGGAACTTGATCAACTGCTCAATCAGCCGTTCACACACACGGCAACCCCCGGCGAGCTACCCACGGTCTATCTCGATGCTCCCGGCAAGCCGAACCGCCGCATTCGTCCGCGTGAAGAAGTCCTGGTGCTGGAAACCGTTTTGGAGAGACTCCGGTCGAAAAAGAAAAGTGACCGTGTCAAGGCTACCCAGCAACTCGGCCTTTTGGGTGGAAAACAGGCCGTTGACGCACTGTTGGACGCGCTTAAAAATGATCCAGAGAAAGAAGTGCGTTGGCGAGCTGCTGATTCCTTGGGACTTTTAGGCGCACCAGAAGCTGTCGAAGCACTAATTGCGGCCATTGATGACCCACTCGTCAATACGACCGCCATTCATGCTCTTGCCGGTTTTAAAGATGAGCGAAGTGCGCAATGTTTGCTAAAAATTCTTGAGGAGGGTGGGATGTATGCCACCTCCGCAACAAACCCCTTGGTAAAACGTGGCGATGTCCGAGCCATTAAACACTTGGTACATTTTCTCACTGCCACCGCTTCCGACAACCCACGCGTCCAGCATATCGGCGACATCGCCGGCCGGCTGATCTCACCATTTGAAGATGCTGGCTATGTAGCGCTTGAACCGTTGATGGTCCATCCTGATATCAAAGTTCGGCACCGCGCAATACTCGGCATCTCTGATATCGCTTACTGCGCAAAGGAAAAAATCGTAAGACGCAAAGCCTATGAGCTTCTGCAGCGATTTCTTGAAACCGATACGGATACGGGATTGCGCCAACTGATTGAGGTTTCCATTACAGTCTCGACCAAGAAAAATCTCAAATAGCCAGGAACCGCTTTTTGATTTTCTTCAATCGCGTCTTTCGTCCAGGCATGAAATTTGCCGGGTTGTGTTTTCCGGGTTTGCGGCGTATTTTCCAGTCATGAGTTTGAGCGTTGAACAGATTGCTGAGGAAGCTTTGTCGCTGCCCAGCGAGGCGCGCGTATTGCTCGCCGACCGTCTCGTGGAAAGCCTTGATTCCGTGGAGGACGAAAAGATTCACAGACTCTGGGCGGCGGAAGCTCTTCGCCGCCGCGATGAAGTCCGCAGCGGTCGCGTTAAAACCATTCCCGGCGGCGAGGCGCTGAAGCGTGTTCGCAAAGCCGTCGCGCGGTGAGAATCGAGTTCCATCCCGAAGCGCTCGCTGAATTCGAGGATGCGGCGCGTTATTACGCGAATTGCCAGGATGGTTTGGAATTGCGATTCATCTCCCGCATCGAGTTCGCCTTGTCTCAAATACAGAAAACTCCCGACCGCTGGCGTATTTTCGAGGAGGACGTGCGGCGGTGTCTCACTCGCGTGTTTCCTTACGCGGTACTTTACACGATTGAACCGGATTACCTTTTGATCATCGCGGTCATGCACTGTCACCGCGAACCGGGTTACTCGCGACATCGTCTCAAAACGAAGCCCTAAATCGTCAGCAGCAGCTTCTTGATTCCACGCTTTCATTTGGGCGTTGGAAAATGGTTTCATCTGCGCATGGCGCCGTGCGTGATTTTTGAGGATGAGCATCTGCTGGTGGTCCACAAGCCCGCCGGCTGGAACACGCACGCGCCCGGTCCGCACGCGGGCGAGGGCATTTACGACTGGCTGCGGCATCGCGAGCCGCGCTGGGCCACGCTCGCCATCCTGCACCGGCTCGACAAGGAAACCAGCGGCGTGCTGGTCTTCGGCAAAACGCCGGCCGCCAACCGCTCGCTCACGGAGCAATTCACCGAACGCCGCGTCCGCAAAAAATATCTCCTGCTCACCGACCGGCCAGTGCCGCAAAGCGAGTTTATCGTCAAAACCGCACTGGTGCGCATCGGCGAAAAATACGCGAGCCGTCCGCCGCACGCGGGCGCAGAAATCGCGGAAACGTGGTTTGGCGTTCCGGCTTTAGCCGGTGCGGGCCGCCTAAAGGCGGGACTCCAAACGGTGGAGGCCGAACCGCTGACAGGAAAAACACATCAAATTCGCATCCATGCGGCGGAGAGCGGATTCCCGATTCTCGGCGACACGCTTTACGGCGGCACACCGGCGGCGCGGGTATTCTTGCACGCGGCGGAAATTTCCTTCACCCATCCGGCAACGGGCGAGCTGGTGACGTTTCGCGCACCCGCGAATTTTGACGCCGACCCGCGTCTGGCGTTGCGCGCCGCTTTGATTGACCCGCAGGAAACGGACGCTTTTCGCATAATTCACGGCGCGAGCGATGGCTGGCCGGGCTGGTATGTCGAGCGGCTGGGGAAATTCCTGCTTTCGCAGTCCGAACAACCGCTGCGCGACAAACAGCGGGAAGATCTGGCGCGGCTCGCAAAAATGTTTTCCGCACGCGGAGCGTATCACAAAATTCTCTCGCGCCAGGTGCGGCGCACGACCGCAGCCGAAGCATCGCCGCAACTGGTACTGGGCGAAGCTGCGCCGGAGCGGTTTGAGATTTGCGAGAACGGCGTCCGATTCGAGCTGAGTTTCAACGAAGGCTATTCAACCGGATTGTTTTTGGACCAGCGCGACAACCGCCGCCGTTTTTTGACCGGCCACATCGCCGCTGATTTCGACTTTGGACCGTGGACTCCGGACTTTGGACTTTTGAACTGTTTCGCCTACACCTGCGGCTTCTCGGTTTGCGCGGCACGGGCGGGTGCGAAAACGACGAGCCTTGATCTCTCGAAAAAATATCTCGAATGGGGCCGGCGCAATTTCGCGTTGAACGGCCTCGAACCGGCGGCGCACGATTTTATTTACGGCGACGCGTTCGACTGGCTGCGGCGGCTGGCAAAGAAAGGGCGCGCGTTCGACGCGGTGGCGCTCGACCCGCCGACGTTTTCACAATCGAAGGAACACGGTGTTTTCCGCGCGGAAAAAGACTACGGAAAACTGGTGACGGCCGCGCTGCCGCTGGTCAAGCCGGGCGGAGTCTTGTTCGCCTCGACGAATGCGACGGACTGGCCGCCGGAGAAATTTCTCGCGGACGTGGAAAAGGCAATTTATTCATCGCGGCGGAAAACATTGCAACGGCATTATGTCCCGCAACCGCCGGATTTTCCCATCAGCCGCGCTGAGCCGGCATATTTGAAAACGGTGTGGCTGAGGATCGGGTACACGCATCACGAAATGGACAATCTCCGCGCCGCCGTCAAAAAAATCCCGTCGCTTGGCTGAATTTAATTTCCGCCCGCCGGACATTATCAAACACAGTTGACATTGCCGATAGCGTGATACATATTGGTATCACGATGAAAACAGCGACCGTCAGAGATTTGCGAAACCGCTTTCCCCGCGTTGCCGCGTGGATTGATGAAGGCGAGCCGGTGGAGATCACCAAGGCGGGGAAATTGTTTGCCCGCCTCGTGCCGCCCGCGCCCGTCAATGCGCCCAAGCTCGTCAAGCCCGACATCATGGCGCGATTGAAAAAAACCTGGGGCAACCGCGTTTTCTCCACCAAGGAAGTCGCCGCCATGCGCGCGGCAGAATTGGAAGGTGAGGAAGGATGATTGCTTTTCCAGACACGTCCTTTCTTTGCGCGTTCTACCGGCGGCAGGACAATTCGCCGCAGGCGGCGGCGTATTTCAAGGCCATGCCGGAAGCGTTGCACGTCTCCAGGCTGCTGCTTTACGAATTTCGCCAGAGCGTCCGTTTTCAAGTCTGGCTTCATGCGCGGGACAAGGCCAAAGGCTACCCGCAGGCCGATTGCGACCGCGCGCTGGCCGATCTGCAAACCGATTTGGACACCGGCGCGGTGGTGGTGGTGACTGCCGACTGGCCGGACGTTCACCGGCTGGCCGAAACCATTTCCAAACGCCACACGATTGCGGGCGGGCATCGCAGTCTGGACATTCTCCATGTGGCGACGGCGTTGCACCTGGGCACGCGGGAATTTTTGACCTTTGACGCCAATCAGCGCAAGCTCGCCGCCGCCGAAAAATTAAAAGTGAAGCCGTGAAACGAGCCGCACACAAGCTGCCGCCGATTCATCCGGGCGAAATTCTCCGCGAAGAATTTATGAAACCGCGCGCCCTCTCGCAAAACGCGCTGGCGCGGGCGTTGAACGTACCGCCGCGCCGGATCAATGAAATCGTCCTGGAAAAGCGCGGCATCACGGCGGACACCGCCTTGCGGCTGGCGCGGTATTTTGGCACCAGCGCGGAACTGTGGACGGGCTTGCAGGCCGATTACGATTTGCGCCAGGCGCGTGTCACCAAAAGGCGCGAGCCATTGAGCGCGACGTTGAACCGCTGGCCGCGTTGCAACCGGCAATGGCGTAAGCCTGCCAACTTTTACGCCAGCCGTTCCTTGTCGCGCCGTAGTGAAGCGAAGGCGGACGCGCCGCCGTCAAAAAAACTCCTTCGCTCGGCTGAATTCAAATCATCGCCTGCCTGATCTGAACCCCAATCACCGGCACCATCTTGTCGTCGGAATGGCGCTTCAAATTCGGATGCACTCGGAACCGCTACGCAACTCAACGGCAGATCGACCGTCAACAGCCTCGAAGAAATAGTGGCCGGGGATGAAAATGGAAATGAAACATTCCAGATCCATGACGTGCTCTCCAACAACCGGGAAGATCCGTCTCAAATCGCGGCTAGGAAGATGGATTGGCAGACGCTGCTGGCCCGCCTGACGGAACGGGAAAAGGCCATCGTGGTGTACCTGCTGGAAGGCAGGACCGTTGCCGACGTGGCAGTGGCATTCAAGGTGAGCCGTTCCACGATGCAGCAATGCAAGGATCGGCTGGTGTACTTGATTCAGGAGTTCATGGGCGGTGACATCTTGACTGTAATTGCGCAAAGACCTGGCTGGCGGAACAACCTCGATGCTGAACGTGAACTGCTGGCCTGCCGGTATGAACGGCGGAATTGACGGGCTGTATTAAAAAGAAGTCGGCCGTACGCGGCTTCTTTTTTACCTGTCAGGTGTGTGCTCGTTCCGTCGCGCTGAAATTGCACCCGCCCCCGCGCCAGACTTTCAGCCAACGGGCTTGACGCCGTAAGCCAAAAGACTGGCTTGATGCACCGCCTTGGAATTGTGTCCCAGCGCCTCCTGCGCGAACCGTTCCGGATAGTTCATAAACAGGGTTTCAGGAGTTTTGCAGAGATCCCTTTCTGTGTTTCTGGACATTGGACCTAAAAAACGGGACAAATTATCAGTCAAGCTCCAGAACGTATTTAGAATCCCATCCTTCTGCCAACACCTTTTTCATAATCGGAACCAAAAATGCTTAAACTTCAAAGATAACCTGACGGCGCAAGCACGCCGCTATCGAAAGGAAATTATGATGCGCTTGGCCTCCGTCATATGGCAGGCTGGATTGAAAGATGGCACAGGACTTATTTCGACGGAAAGCGGCGTCCTCAAAGAGACGCCGTGTTCCGTCAACCCAAGCTTTGAGGGGCAGCCCGTCACCAACCCAGAGGAATTAATTGCAGCGGCCCTCGCCAGTTCCTTTTCCATGGCACTCTCCGCCGAGTTGGACAAAGACGGCCTGATTCCCGAAAACATCCGCACGGCAGCGGGTTTGATGATGGAGCGACTCGAAAGCGGCTGGATCATCACTCAGATTCACCTCGAGGTGAGGGTGAAGCTCCTGAAAGGGGATTGGGACAAGTTCGAGGCCGCCGCGAAGGCAGCCAAGGCCAGCTGCACCATTTCACGCCTGCTAAACACGAAGATCACGATGGATGTAAAGCTGGAAAGTTGGGGAAGTTTTGGAAAAATTGCACGCAAATCAGGTTCAATCCCGTTGGGGGGGCGGTTGGTCACGATTCCATTGCGAGAGGAAAATGAATTTAGTAAATAAAAAACGGATTCCAAAGTTGAAGATTGGCGGTGTGTTTGAGGTTGCTTGCATAGTTACGAAAGCGCCGCTTGGATCGGGCGTTGAACGCCAAGGAATTTGCTGTGCTGGCCGGAATCTCCTACTCGACCGCGCGTGAGTGGTTTCACCTTCCCGGTTTTCCAGTCTTTCGCGGGTCATTTTCTGGCAAGATTTTGTCGAATGGCGCACGGCGCAAAACGGGTTAGAGAATGCCGGAAAAAAGTTGCCATCGGGCAATACGAAAACAGCCCCAGATGCCAGCTTATCACCGCGTGCTGCGAAAATTTTGCAGGCAGCATAATAAATGCAATCATAAAAAAGGCCCGAAGCCTTTCGCTTCGAGCCTTTGAATCAAACCCAATATTATTACGGCAGAATATGGGGGTTGGCGGT
>Ga0208191_1000127_pt1 | contig 69881 bp, 60 predicted proteins | sample June2015DPH_13_5_FD_184709 | JGI IMG/M metagenome (GOLD analysis project Ga0208191, IMG submission 184709) | Peatland microbial communities from SPRUCE experiment site at the Marcell Experimental Forest, Minnesota, USA - June2015DPH_13_40... | ecosystem: Environmental > Terrestrial > Soil >... | reverse complement strand
CTATGGAGGACAGGTTCCTCCGTCGCGCAAGCGCTATGGAGGACAGGTTCCTCCGTCGCGCAAGCGCTATGGAGGACAGGTTCCTCCGTCGCGCAAGCGCTATGGAGGACAGGTTCCTCCGTCGCGCAAGCGCTATGGAGGACAGGTTCCTCCGTCGCGCGAGCGCTATGGAGGACAGGGCGGTGAGGGCCAGAAAAACGGGGGGACATCCAACATTAACCCCGTGGAATTGCCGCCCAGTATTCCACAGGGTAAACATCGAATGTGAGAGACCGCGAAATACAAACTACACGAAAGAAGACTCGGAAGGGGAACGCCAAGGCGCACTTTCAGATTTGAACAACTCCGCTGTCGCGCGAGCGGGCTCCGCTGTCGCGCGAGCGGGCTCCGTTGACACGCGAGCGGGCTCCGCTGACACGCGAGCGGGCTCCGTTAACACGCGAGCGGGCTCCGTTAACACGCGAGCGGGAGACGCAAAGGCGCATAGTGGAAGGCGGCGTCTTAATTTGGTGGCGGCCCTGCATCATCTGTCAGGCGTGAATCGTTATAGCCGAAGCGCTTAATTCGATGAAATCGTGCTTTGCAAAGGCAGTTTCCAAAGTGGTCAGGTTCGCGGTGATGAGTCGGGACAAGGCTTCATTTGAAATGTTCCCGGTTGAGATCAGCAGCAGTTTTGGCGGAGTGCCCTGGAGCAGAAACGTCGTCACAAAATCGCTGTCCTTCGTCACGACCACACGACCTTCCCTGACCGCCAGCGCGGCAATGTCTCCATCCGGTGTGCGGTTCCCGAGGGGAAGTTCCAAGGCATGGGCGACATCGTGTCCTGCCGCCACCAGTTCCCGGGCGAGACGGCGCGGCAGTTGCGCACGATGAATTTCATGCCGCCACAGGTTCCACCCGCTTGATCCGGCTGAGACGCGCGCCATAGGCACAGGCGGCACGCAGGTCATTCGCTTCGAGGTCGGGATAGTCCGCCAGAATCTGCCCGACGGTCATTTCGCCACTGAGCAGTTCGAGCAGAAATTCCACCGGATAGCGCAGGCCGCGAACACATGGTTGCCCGTGGCAGATTTCCGGGTCCACCGTGATGCGCGAAAGCAGATTGTCGCTCGTCATGCAAAGAAATTACACCAACTGTTCGCCACTGCCAAGAACGCTCTTCAGGCGGCGACAGCAGGCCCCGGCAGACCGGCGGAGTCCGAAGGAACGCAGCTCCGCTGTCGCGCGAGCGGGCATCCAACATCCTTCACCCCGTGGAATAGGGGCAGCAATTCCACAGGGGAACTCCAACATCGAACTCCGATAAATCGCGAGCGGGCATCCAACATCGAACAGGGGCTATGCAGGACAGGGGCCGGTCGTCGGGGAGCACGCCCGCCATCGGGCGTTGCTGGACGCGTCCTCGCGTCCGGCATCTTGCACGCGAAACTGACACGAACGCTTGAGGCATTTCAGTCCATGCGGGTTTTCCGCGAGGGCGCGGAAAACAGCGCCCGGGGCGGGCGCGCTCCCGTTTTGACTTCGGGGTTCGGGGAGATTCGCGGAGTTTTTGAAAAGGCAGGCTGCACGGCACCCCGATATCCGGCGGAGCGTCCGTTTACGTTTCACTTAAGCGCGCAAGGCAGCTCCGCCCTGCCGGATCGGGTTTTGGCAGCAATCGGAGAATGTCTGCTACCGCGCTTGCTTCCGGACTTTGTCCCGTTCAAGGGCGGCGTAAATCAATTCAGCGTCGAGCCGGGCGTTCGTCTGGCGAAGCCGTTCCATCGCTTGCGGCAATTCAATAAGTCCCCGCGCCGCCGCTTGTTCCAGCAAACCAATCGTGCCAACCACCGCGAGGCCGCAATGAATGGCTGCATTGCGTCCGGCGCGGTCGTCCATCAATATGGCGTCGGCTTTGATTTCTTGCGCCAGACAGATCGCTTCCAACTCGCCAGCGTCCACGCCCAACGAGAGATTAAGCGTCTTGGGCGTTTGAACGGCAATCCATGCCGGCAACGAGCGCGCCCACTGGCGCACCAGCGGCGGCGTGTTCGGCTGTTGAAGTTCGCGGAAGACGGTGGGCGGAATCACCACTTGGCGGAATAGGCGCGGCAAAATTGTTTCCGCGCCGCACAGAATGAGGTAGTGCAACGGCGAAGTATCCGAGACCACGACGCTCACGGGCGGGCGAGGATTTTGTCCAGCATGGCGTTGTCAACGGCCAGGTCCGTTGCGGAATAATTCAGCGGCACGGCGCGTTCCGAAAGGAAAGTTTCCGTCTGCCAGTAATCGAGTCCCAGCATCGCGCCCACTTGCCGTTGCGTGAGGCGTCCGGCGCGATAACCTTCAATCGCCGCGTCTTCCATGACGTGACGGCCTACCGTGTCCGGGTTTTCCCCCCACTGACGGGCGACTTGATCGGGCATTTCGACTGTGACTTGCATAACGCTGTAAATCTAACACGGGGACGGGGTGTGTGGCAAACGACTTCTGACGCCTGACCAATCGCGCAATGTCACGACTCCGCCCTGCCGTTTGTCCACCTCTGCGTGTCTTTGCGATCTCCGCGTCTCCGCGTTCAAACCCCACCCGCCGGCGCGACAGGCCGGCGCTCCCAGGAGCCGCGCAAACGCGGAACACTCAACCCTCAACCTCGTAAAACGGCATGTCCGACCAAACGAGCTTGACTCAACATTATTTTATGGGAAGTTTCCCATATGACAACTGTAGCCAAAGCTGACAAGAGCCGGTTGACCATTCGCGGACTGGTGGACGGAGATCAATACATCGTGCGCGAACAGCCTGGCGGCTGGTTCATTACACCCGAAAAAAAACATCGGGTAAAAAAAAGCGGCATGAGCGCGGAGGCCTTCGCCCGGATCTACCATTCCCGCACTCCTTTGGACCCGGCCACCGCGGCTGAAATTTCCGCCAACCTCGCCGCCACGGACAAAGCCCAATGAGAATCCTGATTGACACTTCTTTGCTGGTGGAAGGTGAACGCCGGAATTTTGATCTGGGCGAATGGGTGGTCGCCGCCCGGCATGAAGTTTTTATTTGTGATGCGACGGTGGCGGAATACATCGCGGGCAAGCCGTTGAAAGACGCGGGAAAGGAGCAACGCTGGCAGGATTACTGGGAATCGTTCGTTTCGCTTTTGGAGTCCGTCCCACTGGATCATCAGGTCTGTGAAAAAGCCGGGGAGTTGCTGGCGGATGCCCGCCGCAGGGGAAAAACCGTGCCGCTCGGCGACGGCTTTCATGCCGCAGTTGCGGCGTTGGAAGATTTGACCGTCGTCACGGTTGACGTTGATCACTTCAAAGCCCTCGGGGTCCGCGCGGTCAACCCGCTAAAATAATTTCCCGCACGGGTCCGCACCCAGGAAGAGGCAATTTATGAGCAAACCGAGGACGACAGCGCGGAATCTTGAATCCCGGTTCGATGCCGGCGAAGACGGGTTGGATTACTTCGACACCGCCAAAGCCGTGCGCCGCAACCACTCCAAAGCCCGCATCAACCTGGACTTGCCGGAGTGGATGATTCAAAGGATAGATCGCGTAGCTGGCCGGAACGGAATTGCGCGACAAGCGCAAATCAAAACGTGGTTGGCGGACAAGCTAAAAGCCGAGGCGGTTTAAAACAGCTTCCCCGCCAGTTCGGCGCCGCTTTCGCGGTTGTCTGCGATGAAGCTCCCGCGCGATCAGGGGTTTCTTCTTTGCGATCCTTGCGATCTCTGCGGTGGAACGGCTCCGGTCAGAGACCGGCAGGATGCCGGTCCCACGTTTGGAGATTTGAACCACCAAGGCGCGACGGCGGCTGGCGCCGGGCAACCTTCCACATCAGAGGGCGTTCCAGCCGTGGCTGATGATGATGGCGCGGACGATTTGCCGCCGACGTTCCAGCGCCACTGTGCCGCGATGCTTTTTCAATTCGTCGCGCGGGATGGCGTAGAGGCAATCGCATTTGCAAAACGTGGGCCAGTCCATGCCGTCGGCTTTGTCCAGAATCACTTCATTTTCATTCGAGGGACGGTTTGCCCGTTGGGATGAGCAGTCCAGCACTTCGACAAAATCCTTTCGGGCGGCGCGCGCCGGGTGGGAAACGACAACCACCGGATGGGTCTGCCATCCCCAATCGGCTTCATAGACCTCCCAGGCGTTCACGGTTTGGCGCCTTTGCGCGCGGCGGCCTTCAGTGCCCTGAAAGCGCCCCGTCCGACGGCGGCGGCCTGCTGGTCGGCGCGTCCGTAGATGGTTTCCACCTGCGCCGGTGTGAGCGGCGGCGGCGTGAGATAATCTGTCTCCTGGCGTTGCATCCGGCGGAGGGACTCCCGCACCGCCTCGCTTTGGTTGTTGAATCTCCCGGATTTCACGAGGCGGGAGACGAAATCCTGTTGTTCTTTGGCCAGGGCGTAACCCATGCAAGAAGATTGGACAACTATTGGAGAAAGTAAAGCGGAAAAATATCATCTGATTTTGAGCCGCCAACAATGGAGCGCGGCGCACGATGATTCCGACCCAGCCGTCAGAATCGTCACCAGCCGCGAGGGTTTTTCAAGGCACCGACCGCCGGCCTTTGTAGCGCAGGTTTCCAAACCTGCTGTATCGCCGACTTCCAAGTCGGCAGAACGCCCGCAGTCGTGCAATCTGCGGGTTTGGAAACCCGCGACCAGCCCCGAACGCCTTCGGGGTACACAGACTTGGAAGTCTGCGCCACTGGGATTGCGGCTACGCCGCGTTGCGCTTGTCAGGCAGCGGTCGCACTCGCGCGCGGGCAACAGCCTGCGCAAAGTTGTCCAAACTGTTTTTCCCCAAAAATGGCAAACAAATGGCAATAATAGTCAAGCCCGCGCCTGGGTTCCCAATTAACCTTTAGTCAGGAAGATGTGCCGCCGGTGCCGGTTGGTAACGACGCCGCCAGCGCAGACCCGCCGTGACCACGGCTGGGTCGGCCGGCGCAATTGATTTTTAGACAAGAATAGAAATACGTTTTATGAACCAACGCGCTTTGAAAACGTATGTTTTTTATTGCTCAAACAATCTGGCGGCCGACCAGTTTGCCGGCCTTGGCCACGGCCTGGAGGGCGACACCATCAAAACCATCAGCCTGCCCTGTTCCGGGAAGGTGGATGTTCCTTATTTGATCAAGGCGTTTGAAACCGGCGCGGACGGCGTGGCGATTGTGACCTGCCCAAAGAACGAGTGCCGCCACTTCGAGGGCAACCTGCGGGCGCACAAGCGCGCCGAGGCCGTCGAATCGCTGCTGGAAGAAATTGGCCTGGGCGCGGGCCGGATGGCCGTATTTGAGTGCGGGCAACAGGGCGCCGGCCAGGTCCTCGGCGAAATCAAGCAGTTCATTGAACGGGTGAGAAATCTGCCTCCAGCACCCGACCGCAGCGACGGCGCAAACAAACAGGAGAGCACGGTTGCATGAAACCAGACAGCAAACTCGCAAAAAAAATTGAGTCGGGAGATTTTATCGTCACCGCCGAGTGTGCGCCGGGCGCCACTGCGACCGGCGCCACCGCCGAAGCGGCCTTGAAATTCCTCGACGGCAAAGTGGTGGCCATCAACCTGCCGGACAACTCACATGGCGTGGCGATCTCATCGGTGGCCGCGGCGATGGCGGCCATAAAACTCGGCGCCGAACCGATCCTCCAAATGGTCACCCGCGACCGGAACCGCATCGCCCTTCAGTCCGATTTGCTGGGCGCCGCCAGCCTGGGAATCAAGAATTTGCTTTGCATGTCCGGCTATCATCAGATGCTGATCGGCTGTCCGGAATCCGCCAACGTTTTCGACGTGGATTCCTCCCAATTCATCGATCTGGCCACCCGGATGTCCGAAACCGGCGTCCTGGCCGACGGGACAAAAATTGACGGGCAATTTTCGATGCTGGTCGGGGCGGTGGCGAATCCGTTCCTGAAACCGCTGGATTTCAACCTGTTCCGGCTCGGCATAAAAATCGAAGCCGGCGCAAGGTTTATTCAAACCCACGCGGTGTTTGACCTCGAGGCCTTCAGCCAATGGCTTGACGCCGTCCGCAAAGAGGGTCTCACCAAAAAGGTGGCTATTTTGGCCGGTGTTTTTCCCCTGGGCAGCGCGGCGGAAGCCCAGAAGCTCCGTGACACTTACGCCGAATTTCGCATTCCGGACAAGGTCATTGAACGGCTGAAAAAAGCGGGCGATGACGGTGCGCAGAAAAAGGAGGGGCTCGCCATTTGCGTTGAAACCATCAAGCAACTCAAGGCGCTCGAGGGTTTGCGCGGGATACATATTCTTTCGGGCGGCAAGGAGGCCTTGGTGCCGGAGATCCTGGCCGCAGCCGGACTGTAATTACCGGAAGAGATCATGCCTGAAAAATATCACATCAAGACCCAGCCGGTTCCGCCGCGGCGTCCGCGCATCGGCAAGCATGGCGTGGTGGATTGGCGGGAAGACTGCGCCCGGTGCCATAACTGCGTCAAAAAAGCCTGTGTCTATGACCGCTACAAACAGGAGGCGGATTACATCCGCAATCTCAGCGACGTGGATGCGCTGTTTTTTGAGTGCATGGGATGTTTTTCCTGCGTGCAGAATTGCACGAAGGGCATCCTGTGCCTGTCAATAAATCCGGCTTACGAAAAACTCGGAAACCATTACTGGAAACCCGATATCATCAAAACGACGTGGCTTCAGGCCGAGACCGCGAAAATCCCGGTTTCGGGCGCGGGCTATCGCGGGCCGTTTTCCGGTCTTGGTTTTGATTCCATGTGGACGGACATGTCGGAAATCGTCCGCCCCACCCGCGACGGCATTCATGGACGCGAATACATCAGCACGTCGGTTGATCTCGGCCGGAAGCCTTCGTATCTGTCGCTGAACGGAACCAAATCGGTTGCCGGCCTGCCGCCGCTGGTTTCGCTTCCGCTGCCGTTGATCATTGATTTGAGTTCGCCGGCGCACACCCTGCCGAAGCTGGACGCGGTGATCGAACAGACCGCCGGCGACACCGGCTTGATTGCCATCATGGATTCGCGTTACCGGCCGGCTGACGAGGCCAACCTGGAGAACATCGCGTTTTATCTGGGCCCGGACAGCCCGCCGGTGCCGGACGCGATGCTGAAAAAGACCCGGCTGGTGGAAATTGCCGACAACCCGGCGGTGGCGAAGCGCATCGAGGAAATCAAAAAGATCCATCCGGAAATCGTGGTCGCCATCCGCGTGGAGTTGACCGCGGCGGGCATCGGACGCGCCATCGAACTGGCCGGACTGGGCGAGGTCGAGGTGATCCACGTCGTGGCCGATGCCAACGGCAACGAATTGACGGCGCAAAAGCCGCGGTTTTTGAAGGAGATGATCCGGCAGATTCACACCACGCTCATCGAAAAAGGAATCCGGGATGAAATCACGCTCATGGCCGGTGGCGGCATCGCGCTGCCGGAGCACCTGGCCAAGGCCATCATCTGCGGCGCCGACCTGGTGACCATCAACCTGCCGCTGTTGGTCGCGCTGGAATGTCATCTGTGTGACAGTTGCCAGCCCGGCATGCCGTGCCCGGCCCGGCTCGAAAAAATTGATTTCAAATACGCCGTGGGCCGGATGACCAATTTGATCGCCGCGTGGCACGACCAGTTGATCGAGCTGATGGGCGCCATGGGCATGCGCGAGGCCCGCCGCCTGCGCGGCGATGTCGGCCGCGCCATGTTCTTCGAGAACCTGGAGGAGGAAGCCTTCGGCAAACTTTTCGGCGCCAGAAAGGGAGCGTTATGAACACTTTGCCTGAAAATACGCTGAAGACGCGCGTGCCGCAGGAGGAAGTGGAACGGGTTGTCAAACCCGCGCCGTCCCGCTATCGCAACGAGATCGCCAAGTACATCGTCCATCGCAGCCTGGACTGTCAACGCTGCGGCAAGTGCGTGGAGGTTTGTACCCATGGCGTCCATGTGCGAAAACCCGGGTTTGAATATTTTGGCGAGCCCAACCATCACTTGTGCATCGGACCGGCCTGCGCAAATAACGGGCATTATTGCGTGGCCCATTGCCCGCAGCAGGCGCTGCAAATCCGGGAAAATCCCATGTACCGGGCGCTCGGTGATTATCGCTGGTCGGCGGATTTGATTTTGGCGACATGGAAAATGGCCGAGACCGGCGAGGTGCCCTCTGAAGAATACGACTACAATTATGAGTGCGGCAATTCCGGCGGCGGCTTCGACAAGCTCCGGTTCAAATTCCCCAAACAGCCGCCCGTAAAAATCGACGCGGACCAGATTGACACCAGCATCTCGCTGAACAAGCGGGCTGATGGCCGGCCGGAAATCAAAATTGATGTCCCCTGGTATGGCGGCGGCATGTCGTTCGGGTCGGTCAGCAATGTGACTCAATTGTCAAAGGCCCGCGCAGCCGTGGCGTGGAACACGTTTACCTGCACCGGTGAGGGCGGATACATGGAACGCATGCGACCGTACGACGACCATGTGATTACGCAGGTTGCCACGGGACTTTTCGGTGTGCGCGAGGAAACGATTCAGCGGGTGCCGATCGTGGAATTCAAGTATGCCCAGGGCGCCAAGCCCGGTCTGGGCGGCCACCTGCTGGGCGACAAAAACACCCCGGCCGTGGCAAAAATGCGCGAAACCGTGCTGGGCATTTCACTGTTTTCACCGTTCCCGTTCCATAGCGTCTATTCCATCGAAGACCACGCCAAGCATATCGACTGGGTCAAGCATGTGAACCGGCGCGCCTTGATTTCAACGAAAGTATCCACCCCCACGGACGTGGACATGGTTGCCGTGGGCAGCTATTCCGCCGGCACACATATTGTCCACATTGACGGCGGCTATGGCGGAACCGGCGCGGCGCCGGACATTGCCAAAAAGAACATTGCCATGCCCATCGAATACGCCATTGGCAAGGTGCACAATTTTCTCACGGATGAAGGCGTCCGCGACAAGGTGACCCTGATCGCCAGCGGCGGAATCCGCACGGCCCACGATATCGCCAAGGCCATCGCCCTGGGCGCGGACGGAGCGGTCGTCGGGACGGCGGAACTGGTGGCGCTGGGCTGTGTGCGGTGCAGCCTTTGCGAGAGCGGACGCGGCTGTCCGCGCGGCATCGCCACGACCGACCCCGAGCTTTCCGGGAAAATAGACATTGAGTGGGGCACCCAGCGGCTGGTCAACCTTTACAGCGCCTGGCACAAGACGCTGGTCGGAATTTTACAGCGCCTCGGCCTGCGCAGCGTCGGCGAACTGCGCGGACGCACCGACCTCCTGATGCACCTTGATTACACCAACGACTTGCCCAGTGGAGTAATGACGACAACGAACATACCCAGCCAGATGGAACAGACTACTCCACGGGGCGAGCCGGCAACAAAATGAACCGAAACCTGTTCAACCAATCTAGCGGTGTAGCGTCCGGCCTCTGGCCGGATAGTCCGGGAGTAATTGGTTCGAGGCATAGCCTCGACACTACACGTGAATTGATAAAACGGCTGGCCGGTTCAAGAAAACGACTGGCGGAAAGCCTCAACTATTCCCCGTCCATCCGGAAGGAAGCGGAGGAAGGCGGCTGCGGCGTGGTCGGTTTCTGCTGCAGCGAGCCGGTGCCGGGCAGGCACATCTATGAACCGTCGTGCCAGATGCACAACCGCGGCAACGGCAAGGGCGGCGGCATCGCCGCAGTCGGGCTTGTCCCCGAACAGCTCGGCGTCAGCCGCGAGGTGCTGGACAGCCATTACCTGCTGCACGTGGCGTTCATAGACACAAAGCTGCGCCGGGAAATCGAGGAACAATATATCACGCCGTTCTTCGACATCGCCGCCTCCGCGCAGCTCGACAAGGTCGCTGACTGGAAATCCGTGCCGGGCCTGGAGGTCTTGCCGCCCGATGTCTGCCGTTACTTTGTCCGCGTCAAGCCGCTGGTGCTCGATGCGTTCATTGCGAAGAACCATCTGCAACAACTCGAACGCGACGAGGCGGAGGATGAATTCGTCAACCAGAATAGTTTCAGTCTCAACCAGAAATATTACGCGTCGCTGGGCGAAAAACGGGCCTTCGTGCTCTCGCATGGCCGGGACATCATGATCCTCAAGGTGGTCGGTTATGCCGAAGCCATTGTCAAATACTACAAGATCGAAGAGCTGTGCGCCTACGAATGGATTGCCCATCAGCGTTTCCCCACCAAGGGCCGCGTCTGGCATCCCGGCGGCGCCCATCCGTTTGCGGCCATTGACATGGCGCTGGTGCACAACGGCGACTTCGCCAATTACCATTCGGTGACCGAATATCTCAAGCAGCGCCAGATCTATCCCCAGTTCCTCACCGACACGGAAGTGTCCGCGCTGTTGTTCGACCTGCTCACCCGCACCTACCATTATCCGCTGGAGTATATCATCGAGGCGCTGGCGCCCACCACGGAACTGGACTTTGACCGGCTCGATCCGGAGAAACAAAAGATTTACCGGGCCATCCAGGCCACCCACATCCACGGCTCGCCCGATGGCCCGTGGTTTTTCATCATCGCCCGCAATCTTGCCCGCCAGAAGCAATTCCAGTTGATGGGCATCACCGACACCGCGATGCTCCGGCCCCAGGTGTTCGCCTTCTGCGACGGCGAAGTCCAGGTGGGGCTGATCGGCTCGGAAAAACAGGCCATCGATGCCACGCTGTTGAGTCTCTCGAAGGATGACAAACGGATCTGCCCCGTGGCGGACCGCTACTGGAATGCACGCGGCGGCAGCCATGATGATGGCGGAGCGTTCATTTTCAATCTGCAAAAAAATCCGGCCGGCAAAATCCGGATTGCCTGCACGGACAAATTCGGCAAACCGGTTCCCATGCCGGGAGGGACCGAGCCGTGCGATTTTTCAAAGGATGTAGCCGCGGACGTCAGTCCGCGCACTCTGAACGAAAATACAGATCAGCGCCGACTGACGTCGGCGGCTACTTTCGAATGGATGCGCGACCAGCTTCCGCAATGGACGTTTGATGAATTCCGCCGAGCGTGCCGGCAAATCACCAATCAGGCAAAAGATGCCTCCAGGACGGCGACGGCGATTGAGGTCTTTACGCTGCTTAACGACCGGCGCTACTCAACCGGATCGAAGAAACGCAGCCACGTTCTGCATGTCATCCACAGCGAGTTGAGCCGGTTGCTCGGCAACCTCCCCAACATCGGTTCAAAGGATTCCGGCAAGAGCGCGTTCCGGCTCATTGATTTCGCGACGCGCGGCAACCTGCGGCCGCCGCAGGAGAACGAAACCACACTGGTCATTGACGCCGCGAATTTTGCGCCGGAAGGCTGCAACTGCGACGCGGAGTTGCTGGTGGACGCGTTCATGAAAGGCTGGCGGCATTTCATCAGCTTCAATTGCATCGGCCAGCGATACCTCGGTTGCGGCCTCGGCCCGGAAACCGCCGATGTGACCATCGAGGTTTATGGCAGCAGCGGCGATTATCTGGGTTCCGGCATTGATGGGCTGACCATCACGGTGCATGGCAATGCCCAGGACCAGTTGGGCCAGATCATCAAAGAGGGAAAAATGATCGTCCATGGCGACGTGGGCCAGACGTTTATGTATGGCGCCAAAGGCGGCGCTGTCTTTGTGCTGGGCAACGCAGCCGGAAGACCGCTCATCAATTCCGTCGGCAAACCCCGGGTGGTCATCAATGGCACCTGCCTCGACTTTCTGGCCGAGTCCTTCATGGCCGGCGACCCTCATCACGGCGGCGGTTTCGTTGTATTGAACGGGGTCAAATTCGACGACGAAGGAAAACTGGTTCCGCTGCCCGAGCCTTATCCGGGCAGCAATCTGTTCTCGCTGGCCTCGGGCGGCGCAATTTTTGTCCGCGACCCCGGCAAGACCATGGTTGATCAGCAGTTGAACGGCGGCAAGTTCGCCCGGGTGACCGCCGCGGACTGGGAATTGATCCTGCCGTACCTCGAGGAGAACCAGAAACTTTTCGGAATAACCGTCGAGCAACTTTTGACGGTGAACGGTCAGCAGCGCAAACCCGCACAAGTCTATCGCAAGGTTATTCCCGGCAATATCAAGGCCATTGCCACGGAGGACACCGACGACGTCGGGACCGAAGAGCTGGTTGAAGCGGTGGCTGCGAAATAGCGGGAGATAATCACGTGATAACCATCAAAAATAAAAAGAACGGACAGGGCCTGAAGCGGGCCGTCGAAGAGATTTCCGGCGTGGACATCAGCGTCTGCTTCCAATGCAAGAAATGCTCCAGCGGTTGTCCGGTGGCCAAACTCACCAGGTCCCGGCCTTCCGAAATCATGCGGCAACTGCATCTGGGCGCCGGCAATGAACTGCTGGAAAGCGATCTCGTCTGGATGTGCGCCTCGTGTGAGACCTGTTCCGCCCGCTGCCCGATGGGCATTGATGTGGCGGCGGTCATTGACGCGTTGCGCAAGCTGGCCCTGGCCAGAGGGTCCTCGAAGCAAAAAGGCAATGTGCCGCTGTTCAACCGTGCCTTTTTGAAAACGGTAGAAACTTTCGGCCGCTCCTACGAAATCGGCATGATCACCGCCTATAAAATCGGCACGGGGAAATTGATGAATGACACGGAAAAATTCCCGGCCATGCTGAAGAAGGGGAAAATCGCCTTGCTGCCGCCCCGGGGCGGCGACCGGAAAACCGTCCGGCGCATTTTCAAGACCGTCAAACAAAACAAAGGGGCCAAAGCATGAGATACGCCTATTATCCCGGATGCTCGGCTGAATCAACGGCCCGCGACATGCACCAGTCCACCCTGGCAGTTGCCAAGGCGCTGGGAATTGATTTGGTTGAACCCAAAGGCTGGACCTGCTGCGGCGCCACCGCCGGGCACCAGACCGACCGCCTGCTGGCCGTGTCCCTGCCCGCTGCCAATCTGACCAAGGTCCAGGACATGAAGCTGGACATGATGGTCAACTGCGCCGCCTGTTACAACCGGATGAAAGTGGCCAACCACGAAATTGCGGCCCATCCCGCTGTCCGCCAGGGCGTTCGCGAGGCGCTTGACCGGGATTATGATGGTTCGGTCAAAGTCCGCCACCTGCTCGAGGTGCTGCTCGAAGATGTCGGTCTGCCGGCCATCACCAAGGCCGTCAAACGTCCGCTGAACGGCCTCAAGGTGGCCTGTTACTACGGCTGCCTGCTCGTCCGTCCGCCAAAGATTCTAAAATTTGATGACCCGGAAAATCCGACGTCGCTCGACCGGCTGGTGACCGCGATGGGCGGCACGAGTCTGGAATGGCCGTCCAAGGTCGAATGTTGCGGCGGCGGCCTGTCGCTGCCGCGGACGGACGTGGTGGTCGAGCTTACAGGGTCAATCATTGACATGGCGGCCAGCGCGGGCGCCGATTGCATCGCCGTCAGTTGCCCCATGTGCCAGGTCAATCTTGATTTGCGGCAGCAGGACATCAACAAGCAGACCGGAAAGAATTATCAAATCCCGATTGTCTATATCACCCAGCTTCTCGGGCTTTGCCTGGGCATTGGCTCCGGTGACCTCGGGTTCGACAAGCTGATGGTACCGGCCTCAAACGTTTTGGAGAAGGTACATGAACGCGCATAAAACATCCTTCATCTCCGATAGGTTGGTGAAGCGGCATAAATGCCGCGTCCCCGGAGCGCGAGTTGTCTCAACTCGCAGCGGTTGTGGTTCCGAAAGTGGTTGGAAGACTCCCCGGCGCGCATGCATTCGTAATTGCTGCGGTTTGGGACAAACCGCGCTCCGATTTTTAAGCAAACAACCATGAGTAAATCCGACGGCAAAAAAATTGGCGCGGTGCTGGTGCAAGGCGGCGGCATTGCCGGCGTCCAGGCCTCCCTCGACCTGGCCAACAGCGGCTTCAAGGTTTATCTCGTCGAACGCGACGCCGCCATCGGCGGCATGATGGCGCATCTGGACAAGACATTCCCGACCGGCGATTGCGCCACCTGCATCGTCTCGCCCAAACTCGTCGAATGCGCGCGGAACCTGAACATTGAAATAATGACCCTTTCGGAAGTGATAGGTCTGGAGGGTCAACCGGGTCATTTCACCGCCACGGTCAAACGGCATCCGCGCTATGTCATCGAGGACAAATGCACCGGTTGCAGCGAATGCACGCAGGTTTGTCCCGTGGACATTCCGGACGAATTCAACCGCTGTCTGGGCACCCGCAAGGGCATCGCCAAACTCTACGCCCAGGCCACCCCGAACATTTTCGGCATTCTTAAAAACGGCCACTCGCCCTGCAAAATGACGTGCCCGGCCCGGGTCAACGTCCAGGGCTACGTCCAGCTCATCAAGCAAAAGGAATATCTCAAGGCGGTCGAACTCGTCCGCCAGCGAAATCCGCTTTCGGCCATCTGCGGCCGCGTCTGCACGCATCCCTGCGAGTCCGAATGCACGCGGGGCAAGGCCGACGATCCCATCGCCATCCGGCTGCTGAAACGGTTCGCCTCCGACAAGGAAATGGAAATGCTGGACGCGGGCAAACTCGCCCTGCCGGAGGAAAAAATTCCCGCGCCGGACGCGAAAAAGGTGGCCATCATCGGCGGCGGCCCGGCGGGACTTACCGCGGCCAACGACCTTGCCGATGCCGGATTTGCCGTCACCGTTTACGAAGCGATGAGCGCCGCCGGCGGCATGCTGCGCTGGGGCATTCCCGGGTATCGCCTGCCCAAGAAGGTGCTCGACCACGAAATCGAAATCATCCGCCGCAAGGGCGTCACGTTCGTCTATAACTGCCGCATTGGCCGGGATGTCACCATCGAGACGCTCCAGAAGGTTTATGCCGCGATTTTCATTTCCGCCGGCGCCCAGAAGAGCCGCAAACTCCGGATTGAAGGCGAGGACATTAAGGGCGTGCTGCACGGTATTGAATTTCTCCGGGACGCAGGCTCGGCCAACAAACCCGCGGTGAAAGACCGCGTGCTGGTCATCGGCGGTGGCAACGTGGCGGTGGACGTGGCCCGGACCGCGCTGCGCCTGGGCGCAAAAAATGTCGAGATGATATCCCTCGAACAACGGAACGAGATGCCCGCTTACAAGGAGGAAATCGAAGCGACCCTGGCTGAAAACATCAAGATTCGAAACGGCTGGGGCCCCAAACGCATCCTCGGCAACGGCTCCGTCACCGGCATCGAGCTGAAACGTTGCACCCGGGTTTTTGACGCCCAGAAACGGTTCAATCCCGCCTTCGACGAAAACGACCTGGCCACGGTCGAGGCCGACCAGATCATCGTGGCCATCGGCCAGGCGGTGGATGAGGAGCTGGTCAGCCACATCAAGATCCAAAACGAACGGGGCTGTTTCAAGGCCGATCCGGTGACCGGCCAGACTTCCGTGCCCGGCATTTTTGCCGGGGGCGACAACGCCTCGGGTCCCGCGTCCGTGATTGATGCCGTCGCCGCCGGCAAACGGGTCGCCGAGTCCATTGAACGATTTTTGAAGGGCAAGGATTTGCTGGGCGGTCGGTTCGAGGATTCGCTCCGTCCGATTCCACCGGCGTTCATGCCCATGCTCGACAAGCTGGAGAAAAAGTCCCGGCCCCAGGCCGAGGAACTGTCGCCGGTCGTTCGCTTAAATAATTTCGACGAGGTTGAAAAGGGACTCACCGAGGAGCAGGCCCTAGCGGAGGCCGAACGTTGCCTGAATTGCGCCCTGTGCTCGGAATGCAACCGGTGCGTTGAAACCTGCAAGCAGCACGCCATTGACCACGCCATGCGCGAACGGACGGTCACGCTCGAGGTGGGTTCGGTCATCCTGACACCAGGTTTCAAGGAGTTCGATGCCCGGCGCAAAGGTGAGTTCGGTTACCGCCGCTATGACAATGTTGTCACCAGCGTCCAGTTTGAACGGATGCTTTCCGCCGCCGGTCCGTTCGAAGGCCATGTCATCCGTCTGTCCGACGGCCGCGAGGCGAAACGCATCGGCTGGATTCAATGCGTCGGTTCGCGCGATTCGTCGTGCGGCAATGAATATTGTTCCTCGATTTGCTGCATGATGGCCACGAAACAGGCGCTGGTCGCCGGTGACCACGTTCACGGGCTGGACGCGACGATTTTCTACATGGACATCCGCGCCCACGGCAAGGATTTCGACCAGTATTACGAGCGCGCCCGGGCGCAGGAGCACATCCATTATCTCAAGAGCATTCCTTCCCGGATTGTCCAAATGCCCGGCAGCAAGGATCTGCGCGTTTTGTTCATCGATGAAAACAGCAAGCTGGCGCAGAAGGAATTTGATCTGATTGTTCTGTCCGTGGGTATGGAACCGGCGAACGGCCTGGCGGAACTGGCCTCCCGTCTGGACATCAAGCTCAACGGGTTCGGCTTCTGCGACACCGACCGGCTCCTGCCGCTGTCCACCTCCCGGCCCGGCGTGTTCGTCGGCGGCGCGGCGGCGGAACCCAAGGACATTCCCGAGACCGTCACCCAGGCCAGCGCCGCAGCGTCCATGGCCATGGAACTGCTCGCGTCGGCGCGCAACACGCTCATCACCAAAAAGAGTTATCCCGTTGAACATGACGTGGCCGATGAAGAACCTCGGCTCGGCGTCTTTGTCTGTCATTGCGGCATGAACATCGGCTCGGTCGTGGATGTCGAGGCGGTGGTCAAACGCATCGAGCATGAACCGAACGTGGTTTTGGCGACCCACACCATGTTCACCTGCGCCGACACCAGCCTGTCCAACATCAAGGACATGATCCATCAACACCGGCTCAATCGCATCGTGGTCGCCTCCTGCACCCCGCGCACGCACGAGCCGCTGTTCCGCGAAACCCTGCGCGAAGCGGGCCTGAACCCGCACCTGTTTGAAATGGCCAACATCCGCGACCAATGTTCCTGGGTGCATTCCGCCGTGCCGCAATCCGCCACCGAAAAGGCGGTTGAACTCGTGAAAATGTCCGTCGCCCGGGCGCGCACGCTTTCGCCCTTGGAAGGCGGAACGCTCGCGGTGGACCAGACCGGCATTGTCATTGGCGGCGGTCTGAGTGGCATGACCGCCGCATTGGCGCTGGCCGATCAGGGATTCAACGTGCATCTGGTCGAGCAAGCCGACCGTTTGGGCGGGACCCTGCACGATATTCATCGCACCTTCGAGCACGACGACATCGCCACCTTCACCCGCGGCCTAATTGATCAGGTCCAAAAACATCCGCACATCAAGTCGTACCTGGAAGCTGAAATCTCCGGCATCAAAGGTCACATCGGCAAGTTTGCCGTGACGCTCGCCAAGGGCGGCGCGAACTTTGAAGTTTCCGGCGACGCCATCATCGTGGCCACGGGCGCGCAAGCGGCCAAAACCACCGACTTTTTATACGGCAAGTCCGACCGGGTCCTGACCCAGGTTGAACTGGAACAACGGTTGCACGACAAGACCTGGCCGGCGAACGGACAAAACATCATCATGATCCAGTGCGTCGGCTCGCGCAACGAAAAGCATCCGTACTGCAGCCGCATCTGCTGCTCGATGGCCGTCAAAAACGCGCTGGCCATCAAAAAACTGGACCGCGACGCCAATGTCTATGTGCTTTACCGCGACGTCCGGACCTACGGCTTCCGGGAAATATACTATCAGCAGGCGCGCGAGGCCGGGGTGGTCTTCATCCGTTACACGCCGGAAGCGCCGCCGCAGGTGACCGACAACAACGGGTTGGTCGTCACGCTCAAAAGTCCCGACCTACCTGAACCGCTCGCGATTGAGGCCGACAATGTCGTGCTCAGCACCGGCGTGGAAGTGGATTTGAAGAACAACAAGCGCATCTCGGACATGCTCAAGGTGCCGCTCAACGCCGACGGTTTCTACGTGGAAGCCCATATGAAACTGCGCCCGGTGGATTTTGCGACCGAAGGCATATTCCTCTGCGGCCTGGCCCATTCGCCGAAGTTCATTGATGAAAACATCTCGCAGGCGCGCGCCGCCGCCGCGCGGGCGTCCACGGTGCTGTCCAAGACGCAGCTCGATGTCAGCGCCCAGGTCTCGTACGTGGACCAGCAGAAGTGCATCTCCTGCATGACCTGCGTCACGGTTTGCCCCTATTCCGCGCCCTACTGCAACAAGGACGGCAAGGGGCAGATCGAAGCCGCCAAGTGCATGGGCTGCGGCATTTGCGCCGCCGAATGCCCGGCCCGCGCCATCCAACTGCATCATTTCGAGACCGACCAGTTCGAGGTGATGATCAAGCAATTGTTCCCCGGTGAAAACGTTGAAAACAGCGCGGCCTCGCCCCGGCACGATGAAACGTTAGTGGAACAGGTCTAGCATGATTGCCAAAAGAAACATCCAGACGGTTTGCGGAGCCGGGGTAGGGCGCGCAGTCCCCAGCGCGCCGTTTGGCAGCAGGCTCACTCTCGCCATGAACCTCCTGGGAGCGCTGGCGTCCCGCCGGCTGGTCGGGAGCCAAAAACCGAAATTCGCCGGCGAGACGCCAGCGCTCCCAGAGTGCGAGTTGTCTCGACTCGCAGCGGGTACGGTTTTCCCATCCGTGTCCATCCGCTCGCCTCGGCGAAGCTTGGCGAAGCCGGGTGTTCATCCGTGGTTAAAAGTTTTTTCGCAAATGGCATAACCCATGAAAACCGAAGTATTTGAACCCAGGATCGTGGCCTTTTGCTGCCACTATTGCGCCTATTCCTCGGCGGATTTGGCGGGGGTCATGCGCATCCAGTATCCGCCCAATGTGCGCATCATCCGCACCCCCTGCACCGGCCGGCTGGAGACCGAATACTTCATGAAAGCCCTTGAAAACGGCGCGGACGGCGTGCTGGTGGCCGGCTGCCTCGAAGGCGGCTGCCATTTCGTGGAAGGCAACCTCTGCGCCAAACGCCGGGTCAATTACACCCGCGACCTGCTGGAGGAAATCGGCATCGAAAAGGAACGTCTCCGCATGGTCAACATTTCCGCCGCCATGGCGCGGCCATTGGCGGACACCATCACCGACATGGTGGAAACGATACGCAAACTGGGCCCCAGCCCGATGAAACCCAACGGCAAATTAAAACAGGAGAGCTGCACATGATCGTCGCACAAAGAAAAAACATACCCGAACTGCTGGCCATAGTGGAAAAACACCGGAAGGTCCTCCTGCTCGGCTGCGGCACCTGCGTCACCGTCTGCCTCGCCGGCGGCCAGCGCGAAGTCAGCATCATCGCCTCCGCCCTGCGCATGGCGGCCAAATTAAAAGGCCGCCCCCTGGAAGTCGAAGAACTCACCATCGAACGCCAGTGCGACAACGTCTTCCTCGAACAAGCCGCCGAAGCCATCAAGAGAAACGACGCCGTGCTATCCGTCGGTTGCGGTGCCGGCGTGCAGGCCATCGCCGAGCGTTTCGCCAGCAAACCCGTTTATGCCGGCCTCAACACCGCCTTCATCGGCATTCTGGAGGAACGGGGAGTCTGGACGGAAAAATGCGCCGCCTGCGGCGAGTGCGTGCTGCATCTATACGGCGGCATTTGCCCCATCACCCGATGCGCCAAGAAAATGATGAACGGCCCATGCAGCGGTTCCCGCGAAGACCGGTGCGAAGTCAACCCCGACCGTCCGTGCGCCTGGCAATTGATTTACAAACGGCTGAAAGAAATCGGCCAGCTCGACCGCTTGAAAGAGCTCAAGAAACCGAAAATCTGGCGCTCCAGCCAATCCGGCGGCTGCCGCAAAATCATCCGCGAAGATCATCGTGTGTAAGTTGATATAAATCGCCTGCCGTGCGCAACGTGCGCGAATCGTTGTGGATGCCGCCGACTGCGCCACAGGCGAAGCGGAATCCGCAAATGAAAATGGCAGGGACGTGCTACTGCGCGTCCGGGTCTTGATTCAAAACGGCCTTCGTTACTGACCCTTTCATGGACTACACGTTTCCGGTTTTGTAGTTCGCCCAAATGCCGCTCGACTTGACGCGTGAAAAAACTATTTTGGCGTTATGAAGAAACGGTTGCATCATCAAAAGCCGGAGCCAGGCGCCGCCCTTTTTGACAGCCTCGTTCGCAACGCAATCGACTTTCTTCAAAAATCCGTTCAAGAACTCGAAAAGCACCCCAAATATTCGGTCATTCATTTTTACATGGCGCTTGAGCTTTTTTTGAAGGCACGCCTCCTTCGCGAACACTGGGCGTTGGTGGTGTCCAAAGTTGAAAAGGCCTCGCTCCAAGCATTCCAAAGTGGGGACTTCAATTCGGTCACGATTGACGAATGCCTCCAGCGGCTGGCAAACATTGCCAACGAATCTCTGCTAACGCACGAGCATGATTGCTTCCGGACAATACGCGACCACCGCAATAAATTGGTGCATTTTTTTCACCCAGATTATCAGCCTCCGATTGACAAAAACATTCTCGCTCAAATCGTTTCGGAACAATGCAAAGCCTGGTTCTATTTGCATCGGCTGCTAACTTCAAAATGGGAAATTCATTTTGCCAACTATCACAAACAGATCGCCGGGCTCCAAAAATTGATCCGCCATAACCAGCACTTTTTAATGTCAAAATTCAATGCTCTCGCCCCAGAAATTGAAGCGGACAAGAAAAAGGGAATATCCTTTGTTACGTGTCACGTCTGCGGTTACGAGTCAGCGCGAATTGAAAAACTTCACGATCCGCTTTTCGAGCGAAGCTGTCTCGTTTGCGATTGGCGGTCCTACTTTCTCAAAATTCCCTGTCCACAGTGTGGAAAGCCTGTCACAGTTGAGTCAGAGGGAGGCGGTGAATGCGAAGAGTGTGAAACAACCATTGATCTGGATTACCTCCTTGAAAAGCTGGGTCCATATCAACATCCAAAAGAAGAAAGCTCAATTGCCCGCTGCTCAGAGTGCGAAAACTTCGAACCATCGGTGATACCGTTCGGCGAACATGAATACCTATGTTTGAACTGCCTTACGTTGCACGATGAAGTCGGACAGTGCGGCTGGTGTGGAGAGCTAATCACTGGCGATACGTCGGAGACTTCAATTTGGGGCTGTTTCTGGTGCCCAGGTCCTGACCTCAAGGACTAATTTTTTCCCTTGAAAGGATTCATCTACATCGCCAGCGTGAAGGTCCTAGAAAAATGATATTTCTGGCTCGGGAAGCTACGGCGCAACAAGCCCGCTTTCGGTTTCACGCTCTTTGCGTGGTGGATTCAGAATTCCATGTCGCGGCACTTTTCGTCCAGGGCGGCGATGATTCGCCGCACTTGGGCCGCTTCCAGTTTCTCATCCTCACGACGCAAGAATCCGGCGAGATAGGCGCCGTTCATCGCTTTCACATTAAAATTGCCTTTTCCCTGCTCCACAAACCAGCCCGGCAGAACGACCAGCGGTTGAACTGCCACATTTTCACCGGTTTTTTTTGTGAGGTAGTTGGACAGCCAACGGGCGTTTCGCTCCGCCTGGGGAACGGCCTCGGCGTCGTAGCCCGAAGGGAATTGAAGCGTCCTGCCGTCATAAACAACAACGTGCTCCGGTTGCTCATTTCGACTTTGGCGTCGGCGTCGGGCCTTGGTTTCGATCAAAAAAACTCCGCGAGTGCCGACGGCTACATGGTCAATGTTTCCAAGTTTTTCTGTTTCCAAATCGTGAAAAGCGCGAAAGCCACTGTCCGCAACTTCGTGCAACACTTCGGCAACGGCCTGTTCACCGCGCAAGCCGAGACGATAATCCTGCGCTTCCCGAAAATAGTGAAAAGCCCGCAACGTCGCCCATATACCTGCAACAGAAAATCCCGCAAGAAGCACGACGGCAGGGGCGAGCCATAAAACCGGAGCGTGTGCGGCCAGCAATTGAACCGTGGCAATAACCGAAGCCCCTGCAAAACTGCAAAGGGCACAGGCTGAAAGCATGGTATCCGGGATTTTATCCAGTGTTTCATCAAGGCGGATGGAAAGCGAGTAACCCGGCGGGCGCAGGAGTTTTTCTGTTTGGGGCGACTTCTCAATGTGTTTCCGGCGGCGACGGTCAATGACCATCGCCAGAATCAAAACAACCATCGGTACAAACGCCGCGAGCCACACGGAAACCATGACTAAATCAAATTTCATGCAACGGTTAAATCATTTCTTCGGCGGCGCGCTCTGGGAACAAGGTCAGAATCGGAAGCCGAAAAGACCACCGGTTTCCTGAGCATCAGTAAGTTTGACATCCTGTAAGTATTTATCAAAGTCGAAGCCAACAGACTTTGTTTTTTGGAGATCGTCAGAATTCATCGTGACGATGTATTGAAATCCCAACGCATCTGCCAACTCTGCTCCGACCTGAAGCGCCTTAGCTGCTTGGCGCTCATCAACTCCGTCGAACAAATGACTATCATGAACCAGAAATCTAGGGCCAATTCCTCTATTTGTACAAAGTTGCATTAGCATCATGTCAAAGCAGAAAATCTGCATGTTTTTGATGCCTTTACTTCTTGAGCCTTGGATTTTTGCTTCGAATACCGGCCCGTTAAGAGATTCGTTAATTACTAAGCTGCCGGCCGACTCATACAATTTATTCGACGTTGCCTCAAAAGTGAGAATAGCAGTCTTCAACGCCTCCTTTTGCTCTTCAAAGTCCTGCCGCAAGCGGAGTAAAAGCCGGTTGCGTTCGATATCGAGTTCCGCCTTTTGACCTTCAAGTTGTTCTGCTGCTTGATATCTTTGGCGGAGGGCTTCTGTTTTGGCTTCCTCCTTGCTCAACTCTGACTGAAGGTGAACAAATTGATCAAGCGCACCATGCGACTTGAGAATTGCCATGACCTCAGCTCTGCGACCATCTAGCTGGGCTTTTATTCGCTCCCGTTTCGCAATCCTCTCTTTGGCCGCATTTATCTCTCCACCCAAGTAATCTCGACGATTCCTAAGAACTGAATCGTGGAACTCCTTTACTTCTTCGAAACGACGTACGACAGAAGAAGAAAGAACAACTCCAGCTTCGGCATAAAGTCGCTCCAAGTCTTGCGGTGGCGGTGGAGACTCACTTTTCAACGCATCTTCCAAATCAGAAAGGAGATAACGATCAAGGGTGTTTTCATCCGCCAAATCAGCCAGTTGCTTTGTGAGATCAGCAGCTTCTGATTCCAGATTTTCGTATTCGGGCAAAACATGAAATCGAGAAAGCCCCTCTTTGACTTGGTGAGTTTTGTCTTCTGCAACCGTCAGTTGAGTTCTCAATTCAGCAGCGGTTCCTATGATCGATCCAAAAGCCCCTTCATTTGCAGCTTTACGCAACTCCCGAAGAGTTTTCTCCCGTTCACGAACAGCTTGCCAATCTCTAGCAATAGTCCAATCCAAGCCAAGCAGATAAGTGATAGCCACTTGCTGATCACCAAGTTGTTGCATGTCAGACTGCTTTTCGGGAGTTGAAAAAGCGTTCGCACCTTGACGGCGAACGAAATAGGCAAAAAGCGAACGGAAAGTAGGTTGCGCTTGTTTGGCTTGTGTTTCTTCCTCTGCCTCCTTTGTGTTAAACATCAACGCGCCGAGCACGGCTCTCCAATCGGTGTTAGAAATCTGAAGCGGGCCAGATGCACGGCGTGAGGGTTGAATTGGCCAATGACTGGTGTCACTGCTTAAAACCGACAACTTGCTCTTCGTTTTTCCGGATCGCTCAACCACAGCTCTCTTTCCACCGATATCAAAATCCAGTCCGAACTTGAACTGCTCAAGCGCACTCGTTCGGAACAAAGAGTCTGTGTCGGCGTTTGCACCTGTAAGAAAGTGAATTATCTCAATCAGGCTCGTCTTCCCGGCTCGATTGCGGGTTTGGCGTTCCGTCGCGCCAGGACTTTTATCCGCAACCAAAATGTTTAGCCCTTCCCGAAAGGAAAGGTTCTTAAACATTGTCAGGTTGCTGTAAATTCGATGAATCACTTTGTTTGTCTCTTGATTCGTCCGTTTTCGGTTTCAACCGCGCCGAGCATATAAAGAAGTGTCAGGGCTAACACAAACCAATCATACGTTACCATCCGATTGCCCAACTGTTTAGCGCGAGATTGTTTTGCTTCACTCCAAAGGCGTGAAACCGTTTTGGTTTCGTCCAACAGAGAAAGAATTTCCGCGCCAAGGGCTAGGAGCGCCTTGTCCTGACCCAACTTTTTTGTCGGTAAAATCATGTTTCAGTCTTCTTTCTCGGTGGTTCAAAGATATCGCACTCCTCGAACAGGTGTGCCAACACCGCTAATACGGCAGTTTGATGTGTTGAGTTTCCTCGAAGTTTTCCGCCAGCGAAATCTTGGAGGTGAACGAAGATGTCATCCGGTGACAGTTTGAGCGACTTTAATCTTCGGTATTCATTCCCAAATGCTTCCGTTACGACATCGCCGAAAGTCGGGTCGTGCCATTCGGCAAAGAATTTCTCAACCAGCTTTGCCTTTCTCATACCGGCTGCCAGCAGAGACTCCGCGTCTGTAGATAGCGCGTTCGCCGCCAGTTTGCCTGGGTCCACCGGCTTGATCGGATCGTTTAGCGGCGGCGTTTGCTTTGCTATTGCTTCGAGGACAACCCGTAAATCTTCGTAGCCGAGTTTCAGGAGTGCTTCCGCTGTCGGCCCCGCACCAAACCAACCGACAATTTCGTGCTCTGGTAACTTCCAAAACTCTCGCCGCAGCTCTTCAAATCCCCATGATTCGATTTTGATTTTCGGATGCTTTTTCCCAATTTCGAGCAGTTTCTTCAAAGCATCAGGGCCAAGTCCTTTGGAATTGTGAACAAACACCCACCGATCAAAATGAGTTTTCCAATATGGCAGCGCTCCGTCGAAGTCTGCTCCAATCTTGGAGATGGCTTTGGAGGCTGTCATTTCGTCTGGCGCATAGACTTGGAATAAAGTCCGGGCCGACTTCAGGTAACCGTCGTTTTTCTTGTCGCCGACCTTTCCCCACGGTTTGGTCGGAATGAAATCTGCAGGATGAACTTTTTGCATCAGTTCAGAAAAAAAATCTTGGAAGGCATTCCCTTTCTTTTCCAAAAAGTCGCACTTGAACCTGAGGTCGTAGTGATGGCGGGCAACTTGATCCATAGATTTCAGGAATTAGCCATAAAGATTCGACCGCATCGTAAGCCGCGGTGGAGCTTTCGCAAACATTAATTGAAGTGCGAGGTGGCCGCGTAAAGCTGCGCCACGCGGCAGGCCGCGTAAAAGGCGCTGCCTCACGCGGTGTCTCGGGTCTTGGGTCTTGGATTTCGGGCCACGGGGAATTCGCGGCACTTTTCGTCCAAGGCGGCGATGATTCGCCGCACTTGGGCCGCTTCCAGTTTTTCATCCTCACGGCTCAGGAATTCGGCGAGATAGGGGGCGTTCATCGCTTTCACATTGAAATTGCCTTTCCCCTGCGGCTTTTTAACGCGTTTCCGGCGGCGGTTCCAAATCCCAGACCCGGGACGCCAAAACAGGCAGGGGAAAAATGTCACAATTCCAGGACCCTTTCATCAGAAAATTCCGCAACCGCGCTTTGGAGATGCGCTTCAGGGTCTGGCAACGCACTTTTCCCTTTCGCTTTGTGGTCAACGTGGTAAAAGCACGCCATGAAAACTGCTCGCATCCTGCTCGCCGTGTGGATGCTTTGCCGCGTCGCCGGCCTGGCGCGGGCCGAAGAGTCTGCGGACGAAATCCAGTGCCGGAAATCGGCCGCGTTCCTGACAGCGCCCGATTCCTCCGATTACCGGAAATACGCGCCGAGCCGCCAAATCAACATCCTGCACGTGGCGCTGGATGTCACTCCTGATTTCACCAATCACACTGTCGCCGGGAAAACCACGATCACCTTCAAACCGATCGCGAAACCGCTGGAGAAATTGAGCCTGGACGCCGTTGACCTGACGGTGATCTCCGTGACCTCCAGCGAAGCGATCCTGGATTACCAGGTTACGGACGAGAAAATCATCGTCACCTTCGCCCAACCGGTTCCCGCGGACAAGGAGGCCTGGGTCACGATTGAGCATCGCGCGGAGCCGACGGAGGGAATGTATTTCCGGACGCCGGAAATGGGCTACAAAGCCGGGGACACGCATTTGTTCACGCAAGGCGAGCCGGTCGAGGCCCGGCATTGGTATCCCTGCCTGGATTCGCCCAATGAAAAGTTCACCTCCGAAATCACCTGCCGCGTGCCCGCAGGAATGACCGTGCTGTCCAACGGACGGCTGGTTTCCGAGGAGAAAGACCCCGCAACCGGCCTCGTCGCCGTGAAATGGCTTCAGGACAAGCCGCATGCCAATTATCTGCTGTCGCTGGTGGCCGGCTATTTCAAGAAGGTGGAAGACAGGCACCGGGACGTTCCGCTGGCGTTTTACACGCCCCCGTCCGAGATCGATGAAGCCACCAATTCATTCTGCGACACCAGGGACATCATGGCTTTTTACGAGGACGAAATCGGCATGCCCTTTCCCTGGGCCAAGTATTACCAGGTGGCGGTCAATGATTTCGTCGCGGGCGGCATGGAAAACACGACGCTCACCACACTCACGGACTACACGCTCTTCACCACCAACACGGAAAACATCCGTTCCAGCCAGAACCTTGTCGCGCATGAAATGGCCCACCAATGGTTCGGTGACCTGGTCACCTGCAAAGACTGGAGCCACATCTGGTTGAATGAAGGGTTTGCCACCTATTACGCGCTTCTGTACGACGAGCACCGGAATGGCCGGGACTCCATGCTCTACGGCCTGTATCACGACGCGCAACAAATCCTGTCAATGACCGACTTGTCGCGGCCGATTGTGGACCGGAAGTACGACAACCCCATGGAGCTGTTCAGCGTTCTCGCCTACCAAAAGGGCAGTTGGGTGCTCCACATGCTGCGCGCGCAACTGGGCAAGGATCTGTACCGCCGCTGCATCCGGACCTACCTGGAACAGCACCAGTTCGGGTCGGTCGTCACCGAGGATCTGAACGCGGTGATCGAAGAACTTTCCGGCCGTTCCTACGATCAGTTCTTCGATCAATGGGTCTATCACGGCGGCTGTCCCGACCTGGATGTAAGCTACAGTTGGGACGCGCGCAGCAAGCTGGCCAAAGTTTCCGTGCGTCAAACGCAAAGAATCAGCGACGACACCTTCCTCTTCAATCTGCCGCTTACCATCCGTTTCAAAATGAAATCAACCGCCGTGGACAAGCCGATCATCGTGAAGGAAAAATCGGAGGACTTTTACTTTGCGCTCGATGAGGCGCCCACGGCGGTGCGCATCGACCCCGAGTATGCGGTGCTGGCGAAGATCCATTTCATCCCTCCCACCCCAATGCTTTACGCGCAACTGGAGGATCAAACCGACGTCGTCGGCCGGCTGCTTGCCATCGAAACGCTGGCCACAAAAAAGGACAAGGAGGCGGTGGAAAAGCTCAAGGGCGCGCTGAACCACGACACCTTTTACGGCGTGCGCATGGAGGCGGCGCAGGCGTTGAGGGACATTCACACCGATGACGCCCTCGATGCGCTGCTCGCATCCACCCAACAGCCCGACGCCCGTGTGCGCCGCCGGGTCTATGCCGGAATCGGCGGGTTTTACCGGGCGCGAAGCAGCGATGCGGAGCGCGGGATGCTCGCCATGGAAAAGAATCCGGACATCCAGGTCCTGGCGATCCGGGATTTGGGGACCTATGCCGGACCGGACACGCGCGCGCTGTTGCTGCAGTATCTGAATTCCACCTCGTATCGCAACGGGCTGGCCGAGGCCGCCATCCGGGGACTGAGAGCGCAGGATGATCCTTCCTCCATCGATCCGTTGCGCGACAACCTCAGGCAGCGCGAGGCGGACTACACCAGCGACGGATTTGTCCAGGGATTGAGTGCGCTGGCTTACCTGGACCGCGATGAAAAGGACAAGACTGCGGTGCGCGAATTTCTTCTCGGCTATGTGAACCACCGAAAGGAGAGGGTTCGACTTGGAGCCATCAACGCTCTGGGCGCGCTGGCGGACCCGGTCGCTTTGCCGGCTCTTGAGAAATTTGCGCTGGCCCGCAGGACGAGCCCGGAACAACGCGCTGCTGCCAGTGCGATCCAGAACATCGAGAATTTCCGAAAGACCACGGAAGGTCTGGCCGACTTGCGCAAGGAATTCCTGGATTTGCAGAAGGAAGACCAGGCTTTGCGCAAAGACTTCGACTCGCTGGAGAAAAAAGTCGATGCCAGGGCCTCCAAAGGATCCGGGGCAAAGAAATCGTCATCCGCGGTGAAGTCGCCGAGAAACTCCGCTGATTAAGGCGGATCTCAAGCCTCGATGAACGCAGACAGGTCAATGGGCGCCGAAGCCAGCCCCTTCTTCAAATTGGCCACCGACTTGTCCAGCATTTTCAGGGAACGGGCGGAAATGGACCGGGGCGATACCAGCACACGCGGCTCCAGCAGATAGCAGCCGTTCGACAGTGCTTTGACGTGAAAATATTTCGTCCGGGTCCGGCGCAGGCTGATTCGCTTTTTCGCATCAGCGGCGACGTCGTAATTCTCCACAATCGTGAGGCGGTGTTTCTGCCTGGGGCGTTCAAGTGTCGATGTTGGCATGGCTCTACCATGGTGGGATTTCCCACCCTTGTCAACCCGTGTCTTTGCCAAAGGGGTCGGCTGGGGGTCGGCTGGGGATCAGTCCTAGAATTATGACAGTGTAAAGCTTCACACGCGGGGAGTTGATTTTCCAGTTCGAGGACGAGAACGAGGACGACAAAACTTTGTCCCACGTGGGACAAAGTTTTGTCAATAGGGTCAGTCCCTCGTTTTGACACATTTCTCATTTTCGCATTCAGACACGAAAGGCCGGCGGGACAAGCGGCGGGACGAGCCAACACGCCGGGGATTTAAGCGCCGTATTCCTTGGGGGGCTTTTCCCGAAGCGCGAGCGGGGCGGTGGCGGATTCGATCCCTTCCAGCTCCACCCGCCGCATGGTTTCCTTGCCGCCAAACCGTTTTTGCGCGTCAAGGATTTCCAGCCCGGCCAGCCGCCCTTCGCTGTCATAATCAGCCGCGATGCCCTCGGCCAGATGTTTGGTCGTGACCGTGGTTTCGCGGAACGTGATGCTCAACGCATCCACTGCGGCATCGTAGCTGATTTTCATGGTTCAAAAGGAATACGTATAGACCGTTATCACAACTATTTCTCCAGGCTCATCCACAAACACCGGGCGAACCTGTTTGGTCGCATAAACTTTCCCGTTCCAATTCTGTCTGAAAGGGAAATCTTTCCGGCAATCCAATCGCCCCAGCTCGGCGGCGCCCCACGCACAAGTGCGGATGTTTCAATGCATACCTGACACTTGGCGAGATGCGGATCGTTTTGACCTCCCACAAGGCATTCTTCATCAGCTTAGACGCAGCAATGCGCCAATAAGCTTCCGCCGGATTGCCGGTTTTGTTTTCAAATCCGAGGATTGCCACCGTCAGACGATTGATCGGTGCAGGACTGTCCTTGGTTGTCTCCACGCCGATGTTCCCGGTAATGCTTAACGTTTGGGCAAATGACGGGGACAAAGCCGTGAACAGAAAGAGCCAACCGATGGCTGGCGTCAGCCACTGCCGGAAACGATGGTGGTGGATGGGAACGCAGACTGTCCGCCGGACGCGGGACGCTTTCCATTTGACCCGACTGATAATGGCGTGTTCCACGTGGGAATCGTTTCTTCCGTTCAGGGAAAATATCAATACCAAAATGAAGACGATTACACGCAGTTGGCGAGTGAAATTTGGGTGCCGTGGCGCTCCGCCCTCCGAAATACGCCGGTTTGCGAGGACGCTCGTTCCACCGGTCAGAATGCTTTGCGTGACTCCGCGTTAAGAAGCTTTTCGAGAACGAGGACGAGGACGATTTCGTGGTTTACGGTAGGTCTGTCGAACCCATCAAATACCGATCGCACTCCCTCGCGGCGCCCCGGCCTTCGTTGAAGGCCCATACCACGAGGCTCTGGCCGCGACGGCAGTCGCCGCAGGCGAACACGCCCTTGAGGTTCGTCGAGTATTTCTCGAACTCGGCCTTCACGTTCGTGCGCGGGTCGCGTTCGAGCTTGAGCGCGTCGAGCAGCGGCTGTTCCGGTCCGAGAAAACCCATCGCCAGCAGCACCAGTTGCGCGGGCAAAATCTTTTCCGTGCCGGGCACGTTCTTCGGAATGAACTGGCCCTTGTCGTTTTTCTCCCATTTCACCTGCACAGTGTGGATGGCCGTGACCTGGCCGTTCGCATCGCCTTCAAACTTCGTAGCGGTGGTGAGATAAACGCGCGGGTCGGCGCCGAATTTCGCGGCGGCCTCGTCCTGACCGTAGTCCAGGCGATAGACCTTTGGCCACTCGGGCCAGGGATTGTCGGCGGCACGTTCCATCGGCGGCTTCGGCAAAATCTCAACCTGCACGAGGCTCTTGCAACCGTGACGCATCGCGGTGCCCACACAGTCCGTCCCGGTGTCGCCGCCGCCGATGACGATGACGTCCTTGTCGGCGGCGGAAATGAAATTGCCGTTCTTTTTCCCGTCGAGAATGATCTTCGTGTTCGCGGTGAGAAATTCCATTGCGAAGTGGACGCCTTTGAGGTTCCGGCCTTCCACCGGCAAATCGCGCGGCTTGGTGGCGCCGGTCGCGAGAACGACGGCATCGAATTCCTTGAGCAGTTTTTCCGCCGGATAATTTCCGCCCACATTGGTGTTGCAGACGAACCGGATGCCTTCGGCTTCGAGCTGCCGGATGCGGCGCATCACGACCTGTTCCTTGTCGAGTTTCATGTTCGGGATGCCGTACATGAGCAGCCCGCCGGGGCGGTCGGCGCGCTCGAAAACGGTGACGGTGTGGCCGGCCTTGTTCAGTTGCGCGGCGGCGCAGAGACCCGCCGGGCCGGAGCCAACCACGGCCACCTTTTTGCCGGTGCGCTGCTTCGGCAGGTCGGCGGTGACCCAGCCTTCGTCCCAGCCGCGGTCAATGATGGTGCACTCGATGTTTTTGATGGTGACGGGTGGGGCGTTGATGCCGAGCACGCACGAGCCTTCACAAGGCGCCGGGCAGACGCGACCGGTGAACTCGGGAAAATTGTTCGTCTTGTGCAACCGCTCAAGCGCTTCCTTCCAGAGACCGCGATAGATGAGGTCGTTCCATTCCGGGATGAGGTTGTGAATGGGGCAGCCGCTGGCCATGCCGCTGAGGAGCACGCCGGTGTGGCAGAAGGGCGTGCCGCAATCCATGCAGCGCGCGCCCTGTTTGCGCAGGGCGGCCTCGGACAGGTGCAGGTGAAATTCCTTCCAGTCCGCGATGCGCGCGGCCGGCGGACGGTCCGCCGGCAGTTCGCGCAGATACTCGATGAATCCTGTGGGCTTGCCCATGACTTGTCAGAAACCAGTTTTCACATCGTGCCGCTATATTGCAAATCCGAATTCCTAAGCACTAATTCCTAAATAAGCTCGAAGCACGAAATCCGAAAACAGCCATCGTCCTGATGAGAACCGATCGCACTTAGGTCGGCATTTGGCATTCGGTATTTGGATTTCTTTAGTCATTAGGATTTTGGGTTTAGGATTTTCCTTTTCAGCCGCCACCGACGCGCGCGACGTCGCGGACGTTTTCCTCGAACGCGGCCATGATGGCTTCGTCGCCGCTCAAGCCCTGTTCCTTCACTTTCTTCATGGATTCGAGCACGCGCTGGTAGTCCTTCGGCATCACCTTGACGAACTTCGGCACAAGCTGCCGCCAGTCCGCCAGCACCTTCGCGGCGCGGTCGCTCTTCGTGTAAGCCTGGTGCCGCTGGATCAACTTCCAGATCATCTCGATCTCGTCGGCGTCCTTCAGTTTTTCCAAACCGACCATTTCCTGGTTGCAATGCGCCGGGAAATCGCCGGCTTCATCCAGCACGTAGGCAATGCCACCGGACATGCCAGCGGCGAAATTGCGTCCGGTCCGGCCCAGAACAATCACGCGTCCGCCGGTCATGTATTCGCAACCATGATCGCCGATGGCCTCGACGACCGCATTTACGCCGCTGTTGCGCACGCCGAACCGTTCGCCCGCCATGCCGCACACGAACGCCTCGCCGCTCGTGGCCCCGTAAAAGGCCACGTTGCCGATGATGATGTTTTCCCCGGCGACAAAGGTCGAACCTGCCGGTGGATAGACGATTATTTTGCCGCCGCTAAGGCCCTTGCCCAAATAATCGTTCGCGTCGCCTTCGAGTTCGAGCGTCATGCCCTTGGGTATGAACGCGCCGAAGCTCTGGCCCGCGCTGCCGGTGAACTTGAGATGAATGGTGTCCTCCGGCAGGCCGTTCGGACCCCATTTCTTCGTGACTTCGCTGCCGGTGATGGTACCGACGACGCGGTGAATGTTGCGGATGGGCAAGTCAGCGTGGACGCGCTCGCCGCGTTCGATGGCCGGCTCGCAGATGTCCAGCAACCGCGTCACATCGAGCGACTTTTCAATGCCGTGATCCTGGTCAATCTGCCGGTAGCGGATGACCTCCGGCCAGACATCCGGCCGTTGCAAAATGCTCGTGAAGTCGAGGCCCTTCGCCTTCCAGTGCTCAATCGCCTTCCGCGGGGCCAGCTTGTCCGTGCGGCCGATCATTTCGTTTATGGTCCGGAAGCCGAGTTTGGCCATGATTTCGCGCAATTCCGTCGCGATGAACCGCATGAAATTGACCACGTGGTCCGGGCTGCCCGTGAAGAATTTGCGGAGTTGCGGGTCCTGGGTGGCCACACCCACCGGGCAGGTGTTCAAATGACACACGCGCATCATCAGGCAGCCAAGCGTGACGAGCGGCGCGGTGGCAAAGCCAAATTCCTCCGCCCCAAGCAGCGCGGCGACCGCCACGTCGCGGCCCGTCTTGAGCTGGCCGTCGGCCTCGACGTAAATGCGGCTGCGGAGATTGTTGAGCACGAGCGTCTGGTGCGTCTCGGCCAGGCCGAGCTCCCACGGAATGCCCGAATGCTTGATGGAGGAGAGCGGCGACGCGCCCGTGCCGCCGTCGTAACCGCTGATGAGCACCACGTCAGCGTGCGCCTTGGCGACACCGGCGGCGACGGTGCCCACGCCGACCTCCGCGACCAGCTTCACGCTCACGCGCGCGTTGCGGTTCGCGTTCTTCAGGTCGTGAATCAACTGGGCGAGGTCTTCGATGGAATAAATGTCGTGGTGCGGCGGCGGCGAAATCAGGCCGACGCCCGGCGTGGTAAGGCGCGTTTTGGCGATCCACGGATAAACCTTGCGGCCCGGCAACTCGCCGCCTTCGCCCGGCTTCGCGCCCTGGGCCATCTTGATCTGAAGTTCCTTCGCGTTGACGAGATACTGGCTCGTCACGCCGAAGCGGCCGGAGGCGACCTGCTTGATCGCGCTGTTTTTCGAGTCACCGTTGGGCAACGGAACGTAGCGCTCGGGGTCTTCGCCGCCTTCGCCGGTGTTGCTTTTGCCGCCGAGGCGGTTCATGGCGATGGCGAGCGCCTCGTGCGTTTCCTGGCTGATCGAGCCGTAGCTCATCGCGCCGGTCTTGAACCGTTTCACGATTTCTTCGACCGGCTCAACCTCTTCGAGGGGCACGGATTTCTCCGCCCAATTGAAATCGAGCAGTCCGCGCAGCGTGCACAGGTTTTGCGACTGGTGGTTGATCAATTCCGCGTATTCCTTGAACAGCTTGTAGCTGCCGAGGCGGCAGGCGATTTGCAGCTTGTGGATGGACTGCGGGTTGAACAGGTGAAACTCGCCATCGCTGCGCCACTGGTACTGGCCGCCCGGGTCAAGCCCCGACGAGTCGGGATTGACTTGGCGTTCAGGGAAGGCCTGGCGGTGGCGGGCCAGAGCCTCTTCGGCCAGCACGTCCAAGCCGATGCCCTCGACGCGCGACACCGTCCAGGTGAAATACCGGTCAATGACGTTGTGGTTCAACCCGATAGCCTCAAAAATCTGCGCGCCACGATAGCTCTGGATGGTGGAGATGCCCATCTTGGCCATTGTTTTTACCACGCCTTTGACCACCGCCTTGATGTAATTTTTTACGGCGGTCTTGTGATCCAGGTTCACAAGCAACCCCTCGTGAATCATGTCGTCGAGCGAGTCGTACGCGAGATAGGGATTGATGGCGCTGCAACCGTAGCCGATGAGCAGCGCGAAATGGTGAACCTCGCGCGGCTCGCCCGATTCGAGCACCAGCCCGACGCGCGTGCGCGTGCCCTGCCGGATCAAATGATGGTGCAGGCCCGCCAAGGCGAGCATTGCGGGAATCGGCGCGTTTTTGGCGCTGATGCCACGGTCGGAAAGAATGATGATATTCGAGCCTCCGGCAATTGCCTTGTCAGTGGCAGCGAACAACTGGTCGAGCGCGCTTTCCAAACCTTGGGCACCCTCCGCCGCCGGGAACAAAATTGGCAGCGTAACCGCTTTGAAGCCGGCGCGGTCCACGTGCCGGAGCTTTTCGAGATCCTCGTTGGTGAGGATGGGATGCTCCAGCTTGATCATGCGGCAGCTTTCGGGTGTGGGTTTGAGCAGGTTGCCCTCCGAGCCGACCATCGTTTCCGTGGAGGTGATGATTTCCTCGCGGATGGGATCAATCGGCGGGTTGGTGACCTGCGCAAAAAGCTGTTTGAAATAGTTGTAAAGCAATTGCGGCTTGTTCGAGAGCACCGCGAGCGGTGTGTCCGTGCCCATCGAGCCGAGCGGCTGCACGCTGTCGTTGGCCATGGGGCCGAGAATAAATCGCAGGTCCTCGAACGTGTAGCCGAACGCCTGCTGGCGCTGGAGCACGGTCCGGTGATCCGGTTCGTGAACGTGCGGCGGCTCGGGCAAATTTTCAAGCAGCACGTGGTTCCGATTGAGCCAGACCTGATACGGATGCTCCGTGGCAACCTTGTTTTTCAACTCCTCGTCCGCCACGATGCGGCCCTGCTCGGTATCAATCAGGAACATCCGCCCGGGCTGCAGGCGGCCTTTCTGGACGATCATTTCCGGCGGCAGATCGAGCACGCCGACTTCGCTGGCCATGATGACGCGGTCGTCCTTCGTCACGTAGTAACGCGAGGGGCGCAGGCCGTTGCGGTCGAGGCAGGCGCCAATGCGCACGCCGTCCGTGAACGCGATGGAGGCGGGACCGTCCCATGGTTCCTGCAGGCAGGAATGGTATTCGTAGAACGCCCGTTTTTCCGCGTTCATGCTCTCGTGATTTTCCCACGGCTCGGGAATCATCATCATCACGGCGTGCGGGAGGGGGCGGCCGGTGAGCGCGAGAAACTCCAGCGCATTGTCGAACATGGCCGAGTCACTGCCATCCTCGTTGACGACCGGCAGCAGTTTCTTGAGATCGTCACCGAACAAATCGGACGCGAACAGCGACTGGCGGGCGTGCAGCCAGTTGATGTTGCCGCGCAGGGTGTTGATTTCGCCGTTGTGCGCCACGTAACGGTAGGGATGCGCGCGTTCCCAGGTCGGAAACGTGTTCGTGCTGAAGCGCGAATGCACAAGGCACAGCGCGCTGGCCAGTGACGAATCCGTGAGGTCGGGGTAGTACCGTTCCACCTGGTCCGGCGTCAGCATGCCTTTATAAATCATCGTTTTGGCGGACAGGCTACAGACGTAAAATTTGTCACCGCCCCGGATGCCCGAGGCGCGGATGCCTCGTTCCGCCAGTTTGCGGACGACGTAAAGCTTGCGCTCGAATGCGAGATCGTCGGCCAAGCCGTCGGGACGAGCAATGAACACCTGGCGCACGATGGGCTCGGACGCGATGGCAGTTTGGCCCAGCGCACTGTGTTCGGTGGGCACGGTCCGCCAGCCCAGCAGTTGCAGACCTTCCGTGGCGACGATGTCCTCGAAAAGCACCTCGCAGTTGTAGCGCTCCGCGGGATGGGGTGGCAGAAAGACCATGCCAACGCCGTAGCCGCCCGGTCCGGGCAGGACGATCTTCATTTCGCGGCAGGCCTCCTCCAGAAACCCGTGGGGCACCTGCATCAGGATGCCCGCCCCGTCGCCGGTGTTCACCTCGGAACCGCAAGCGCCGCGGTGCTGGAGGTTGCGCAAGACCTGGAGCGCCTGCTGGACGATGGCGTGCGATTTCTTGCCCTTGATATTGACGACAAATCCCACACCACACGCTTCGTGCTCGAAGCGCGGGTCATAAAGCCCCTGTTGCGCCGGCGCGCCGGCCCGGCCCGGCGCCCGATGTTTGAGTTGCTGCATCGTTTTAGTCGTCATTTTCCGGCGAATCGCTTCGCCTTCATTTTGCTTATACTTGACATAAATTTTGCTATTCCGCAATAAATGTTTTTAAATACTGCCGGAATGGAACCATTCCCGACCGGTTTACGTCAGCGGGATAGTCGCCTTGCGGAAAGATATTTTGTCAGCTTTTCGCGTCGGCGTAAATAAAGGAATGAGTCCTGAACGGTCGAACGGCTTTTACAAACCTGGCCCTTGCAGTATAATGGCGGCCTTGTGAATTCCGAAAAGCGTCAGCGTGTGGTCTGCGGCATGAGCGGTGGAGTGGACTCCTCCACGGCGGCGGCCCTGCTCGTCGAGCAGGGTTATGATGTCATCGGCGTCACGCTCAAGCTGTGGAAGCACGACTGTATTTCACCCGACGAGGACCAGTTCAAGTGTTGCGGATCCCGGGCAGCGGCCGACGTGCGCGCCATTTGCGATCACTTGGGCATTCCGTTTCATCTGATTGACGAGGCGGAGGAATTTCAAAAGGAGGTCATCAGCCGTTTTGCCGCCGAATATCGGGCCGGACGCACCCCAAATCCCTGCATCCTTTGCAACGAACATCTAAAGTTTGGCACGTTGCTGCAACGCGCGGATCAACTCGGCGCGCAATATGTCGCCACCGGCCATTACGCGCGGGTGGAACACGGCCACGGACGCACGCGGCTCAAGCGCGGACGCGACCCGCGCAAGGACCAGAGCTACTTTTTATTTTCGCTCCGGCAGGATCAACTGGCCCGCGCCCTGTTCCCGGTCGGCGACCAGACCAAGAGCGACACGCGCGAAGCCGCCCGCGATCGCAAGCTCAAGACCGCCGATAAAAAGGAGAGCATGGAGATCTGCTTCGTGCCGGACAACGACTACGGGAAATTTCTCCGGGAGGCGAACCTCGTGCCGAAACATCGCGGCGAGATTGTGGATTTGCACGGGCGCGTCCTCGGCCACCACGACGGCATTGAATTTTACACCATCGGCCAGCGCAAAGGCCTGGGCATCACCACCGCCAGGCCGGTTTACGTGATTGAACTGGATGCGGCGAACAATCGCGTCATCGTCGGCGACGATTCAGCACTCGACCGCGATGAATTCACCGTGGACCGCTGCAACTGGATTCCATTCGACAATTTGACGGAGCCAATTGAAGCCACGGTAAAAATCCGTTACAACCATCCCGGCACAGCGGCAACGATAACGCCCCTGGACAACGGCGGCGCGAAAGTGAAACTGCACACGGCCCAGCGCGCCATCACTCCCGGCCAGGCGGCGGTGTTTTACCAGGACGATCTGGTGGTCGGCGGCGGGTGGATTGTGCGCTGACCCAAACGCGGCGCATTGACAGTCTGCGCCAGCCGGTGCATTGTTTCCGTCATGAAAATACTCATCCTTTTGGCCGTGATCCTGATTTTTCAGGTCATTTCCGCCTATGCCGCGGAATCCATTTACGACATACCGCTCAAGGACATTGACGGCAAGGACGCGACGCTCAAGCCGTATGCGGGCAAGGTGCTGCTCGTCGTCAACGTCGCGTCGCACTGCGGGTTCACGCCGCAATACACGGCGCTCGAAGCCACTTACCAGAAGTATCAGGCGCAGGGGCTGGTCGTGTGCGGTTTCCCGTGCAATCAGTTTGGCGGACAGGAACCCGGCACGGACGCGGAAATCAAACAGTTCTGCTCCTCCAAATACGCGGTGACCTTCCCGATGTTCGACAAAATCGAAGTCAACGGCGCCAACCGCCATTCACTTTACGTGATGCTGGCGGGCAAGGAATCGCCGGTTGCCGGGGACATTGGATGGAATTTCACCAAGTTCCTCATTGGCCGCGACGGCAAAATCCTGAAGCGGTTTGAGTCGAAGGTGAAACCCGATTCGCCGGAAATGATTCAAGCCATCGAAGCGGCCTTGGCGGCGAAATAGAACCGACGCCTGGCAGGCGGCGGTGTTTCATCAGGACGATTTGGTTCTCGGCGGCGGATGGATTCAGTAAAGAACACCGGGGATTTATTTCGCCGGGGATGCGAGCCTTCTTAATTCCGCCTCAGCACTTTGATATTCTCCAAAATATTTGACATTGGTCGCCAGGCATTTTTTGAAATAATCCGCCGCCGTTGTTTTGTCACTCTCAAGGAGATGTTTCATGCCGGCATAGAAATAAGCTTCGCAATGCTGTTCCTGGTCGGTCTTAGCATTTGTATCGGCAGCGGCTTCGAGAAAGTCGGCTTCGCTCAATTGACCGGTGAGGAAGTGTCCGACCTTTAATGGCCAATCATTCGACTTTTCCACATTGCGATGTTCCAGATAAGTTGCCAGTTCCTGAGTCGCGGCGTCTTTTTCACCCAGGCGCGCCCGAATGAGCCAGATACGAAAGCAAGAGTAATCCTGGGCGTCTGAACCCAGTTCACATGCCTTGCGAAAATCGGCCAAAGCATTGGTGAATTGATATGTATCATAGTAAAAACAACCGCGATCGTAATAGGCCCGGCCATTTTGAGGAAGATCCTGAATCATTCTTGTATAAGAACGAATCGCTCTTGTATAGAAAGGTGATATGAATTGGTTTTTGTTCGTCATCCACCATTTCCCCCATTCATCGGCCTGGTCTTCGCTGAAATTCTGACCGGTTAGCTCACGCAATGTCTGGGCCGCTTTCAGGCGCACGAGTTCATCCGGGTCGCGCAGCAATGGCAGCGCCAGTTCGACAGATTGTTTATTTGCGTTTTTGGAGAAAATATTCAGCGCAACCATCCGGGCCGATGGATCGGGATTTTGCAGCAAAGGAATGACCTCATCGTTGGATACGTCTTCGCGATACAACGCTTGCCCTACGAGGCCCAGCGACAGGTCGTCGTGAACATTGAAAAGCGGCAACAAATCTTCAACCGGGATCGGGACGGAAAGGCGTTCGAGCATTTCCACGGCCGAAACCCGGATATCCATGTCTTTGCCTTTGAGCATTTCATAAAAAACTGGAATATATTTCCCCAAATCATTCCGAAATCGCGGCAGGGCAAAGGCCAGTTCGTGCCGGACACGGCGGTCAGGATCACGGAGCATAGACGCGAGCAAGTCGGCATTGGTCGGATTCCAGTTCGAATACTCGGTCAACAGGCTAACCCCCGCCACCCTGACTTCGGGTTCTGAATCCTTCAACCAATAGACTGCGGCCTTTGTTAATCTCGGATCGTATATTGAGCCGTAATGCCGGTTGAAAATGGAGGCGGCATTGACGCGGACGACGGAATTCGTGTTTTGAAATGCAGCGATGAGCGCGGGGACCGCATCGGCTTGGAAACGCGCGAGGCCTTCCACGGCGAAATAACCGTATTTTGTGCCCAGCCAATCGGCAAAAACGGACATTGCCGGCTCAAATGCCAGGTCGCGCATTTCTTCCGGTTTGAAGGTCCAGGTTTGTTTCGTCAGCCACCAGGATCTGTTCGCAAGACGTGAAATCGCTTTGCTGCAATCCGGCAAATCAGCTTTGGTAACCTTGGCGTAGGGCGGCAAATTGCCGGGATCAGCTATGGGCGTTTCACTCAATTTTTGAATCCCTTTTTGCATTTCGGCTGACAAGGGTGGATTGGCTGACATGTTTCCACCCATTATGTGCCTTTGCATTTCTCGTTGTCTGATCTGCATTTGTTCCATTCGTTCTGCTGATTCCTTCGCCCGCGCCAAATCGTTGCTGTAAATCGTCGGCAACTTCTTTTCGAGCATCGCCTTTTCCAGCAGCGGCTCCGGCGACAGCACATAGACCTGCACTTCCGACGGCTGGCCATTGACGGAGGAAATTTTCAGCGGGTAAACGCACCGGTCGCTCGCAAAGCTGATTTGCAGCGGATGCAGTTCGCCCGACGCCAGTTTTAGCTTGCTCGAAATGGTTCCCCAGAGACCTTGGCCGAGGTTGACCTTGACGGCGATGAAATACCAATGCTGTTTAACATAGGCATCCAGCGCGGCGGTTTTGTTCGTGGGAAAATAAAAACGGTTGGTCGCCAGCCAGTTTTCCAAAGCACCGGCATCTTTCGTCGAGAGGACTGCTATTTTGTAAGCGCCGACGGTTTTCGTTTCAATGACTTTGACCGGAGGTTCGGTTTTGGCTCCGGCACTATCCATGCCCAGAGTCATGGCGCCGGACCTGGTTCGGCTGCTTTGGTGTCCCCACTCAAAATGCTTCTGCGTGTATTGGCTCAATTCGTAGAAACACTTCATCGAGCCTTCCTGGACGGTCGGCAGGTTCGGCACGGGAATGAGCCAGCCAAATTCGTCCACCGGCCCTTCGTATTTGACCTGCAAAATCAAATCCTCGCGCCCGGCGTCATATACCATGATGGCTTTTTGCGTCGGTTCATTGATGTCCTTGTGTTTGTCCCAGACAAATTTTGGCGCGACAAACATCCCGTCGGCCTGCACTTTTGTGAGACTTCCCAGCCCGGCGAAGAACACCAACATCAATAATGATCCGGGAACGGAGGGAAACGATTTTCGGATGATTCCTGTTGATTGAACGAAAAGAAAATTAAAGTTCATAACCCGGATTTGCTGACGGGGGTCATCTCAACAGTTCGCCCGAAATTGTCAAGCCGTTGATGTCTTTTCTGCGGGAACGGTTGAGCGGAAAATTCGTGTCCTTCACCGTGGGCGTCTGCGACTGGATTGCATCCGATTGGCCCGGCGATTTGCAAATTGCACTGCTCTTTTTCAAGACAACCCCTGTCTTGAAGGTTTTTTCGTCAGACCCGGATAGGATGCCGCTATTTGAGGCATGGTGGTTAAAATAATTGCAAGCATTCGACCTCCCCGTTGAAAGCATTGGTTTTCTGTATAAATTTGGCAACTCCACTTGTCCCAAAGTTTGTCACCCGTTTTCAAAAATTTACTGCGCGCCCGCTGTCAGGTTGGCAAGCCTTATGCATAGAGAGCCGGTGTGATGTACCAAGTGGAAGTATTTATCCGGTCAAGACGTGCCATTTTGGGTTCTTTTCTCTTCAGCGTCTTGTTTGCGGTTATGCAGCTTTCAGCCTTCGCAACCGGGAGTGTAACGTTGGCGTGGAACGCAAGCACTGATCCAAGCGTTGTGGGTTACAACGTTTATTGCGGAGGAGCCAGCGGCGTCTACACCAACGAGATTTGTGCTGGCAACGCAACCAATGCAACCATTTCCGGCCTGGTTCAGGGAACCACCTACTATTTTGCGGCGACAACGTATGCTGCTTCGGGCCTGGAAAGTCCGTTCTCAAGCGAGGTGTCCTACCTGGTTCCCATGAATGCTCCGATTGTGAATCAGCCACCGACGTTGAATGCGATCACCAATCTGACCATCAACGAAAACGCCGGTCTGAAAACTGTCAGTTTATCCGGCATCACCTCCGGCGCGACCAATGAAAATCAGAAACTCACCGTCACCGCGGTTTCCAGTAACACGGGTTTGATTCCCAATCCGACGGTTAATTACAGCAGCGCGAACAGTACCGGCTCCCTGACCTTCACACCGGCGGTCAACAAGACCGGGACGGCGACTATCACCGTTACTGTCAAAGACAGTGGGACGAGCAACAACATCGTCACCCGCACATTCACCGTGACCGTTGCCAGCACCACTGGCAGAACCAGCAGAGGTCATCTTTCGTTCAGCAAACCATTGGCCAACTCTGTGGCCCTGGTTGGTCAGACCAAAACCCTCAGCGTAACAGCCACCGGAACCGGGGCTTTGAAATACCAATGGAAATTCAATGACACCAATCTGCCTTCGGCGGTCAGCTCGGTGTTAACGCTAAGCAAAGTTACCACAAATCAAGCGGGCACATATTCGGTAATGGTGTACAACAGCACGGGTTCGACCAGCAGCACAGCCAAATTGACCATCTATGCCACGGCGGCGGCCACCCTGGCATCAACCGCCCATGCCGAAGGCCAGTATGCTTTGATTGTTGCGGGTGTGCCCGGGTATAATTATGTAGTTCAAGCCTCCACCGACTTGGTTAATTGGGTTCCGGTACAGACCAATACCGCTCCGTTTACCTTCGTGGATACCCACGCGAGCCAATTCGGCCAGCGATTCTACCGCTCGGTTTATGCTCCCTAGGTTGATGGAATGACCTGAATTCCGTCTTTGGGACCGATGACCGTCTTCTCGATTGGGCGCATCTTGCCACCAACAAGTTTGGGCTAACCGGCAGGTTTGTCCTGCCATCGCGTGTTGACTCTTGATTAATTCAAAAATGGCGCTTGCCTCAACGCCTGTCGCCACGTATAGTTTGGGCTCTTTTGCAATTGAGAAATTAAGATTTATGCGACGACCCAAAGGCATCAAAACAAAAAAGTCCGTGTCCAAGCGGTTCAAGATCACTGGCACTGGCAAGGTCCTGTTCCACCACGCCGGCAACCGCCACCTGGCCCAGACCAAGAATCCCAAGCGCCGCCGCCATCTCCGTGGCGCAGCCACGGTGGACCCCACCGACGCGTATCGCATCACGCAAAATCTGCCGTTCAGCCATTAATTTTCCAGACCCCGGACCCCAGACCCTAGACGCCAGACCCCAATTTTTTTATGCGAGTTACCAACGCCGCCGCCTCCCGCAAACGCCGCAAACGGATGGTCACAGCCGCCAAAGGCTACCGGATGCGCCGTTCCAAACTTTACCGCTACGCGTCCGACGCGGTTGATCATGGCCGGCAATATGCCTATCGTGATCGCCGCGTCAAGAAACGCACCTTCCGTTATCTCTGGCAGGTGCGCATCAATGCCGCCGCCCGCGCCGCCGGCATCACTTACAGCCGGTTTATTGAAGGCCTCAAGGCCGCCAAGTGCGCGCTCGACCGCAAGGTGCTCGCCGACCTCGCCGCGACCGATGCCGCCGCGTTTACTCACCTGGTGAAGATCGCCCAGGACGCGCTCAAGGCCAAAGGCGTGAAAGCATAGGAAGTTTTCAGTTTCAAGTTTTCCGACGGGCGCCAGCAATGGTCCGCCCGTTTTGCTTTGGAATGGGAACATCGAACACTCAACATCCAATGTGTTGGCGCGTCACTGGATGTTCGATGTTGGATGTTTTCTTGAAATTTTTCTTTGTGTCTTTTGCGCCCTTTTGTGGCTAATCTTTTTGAAAAATTATGGCCGGACTGATTGACCAAATTGAACCATTGAAGCAAACCGCGCTTGCCGAACTCAAAAGCACCGCCGACCTTGCTGCACTCGAACAGACCAAGGGCGCATGGCTCGGCGCCAACGGCAAATTCACCGCGCTGATGAAACAGCTCGGCACGCTGCCCAAGGAGGAAAAGCCCGCCGCCGGCAAACTTATCAACATCACCAAAATCGCCCTTGAAGCCGCGCTCGCCGAACGCCGCACGGAACTCGAACTCAAGGCCGCGTTGCCCAAGGAACCAACCGATTTCACCCTGCCCGGACGCCGCCGCGCGCTCGGCAAACTCCATCCGCTTACGCAAGTGACCGAAGACATCGTCCGCAGCTTCCGCAAAATCGGCTTTGTCGTCGCGGACGGCCCGGAAATCGAGGACGAGTATCATTGCTTCGACGCGCTCAACACCCCCGCCGACCATCCGGCACGCGATACCCAGGACACGTTTTATCTTAACGCGCTCGGAGCGTCCCGCTCCGAGAGCCATTCTGCCGGCGAGACGCCGGCAGCACGTTCACTGCTTCTCCGGACGCACACTTCCTCGGTCCAAATCCGCGTCATGAAATCGCAGCCGCCGCCCGTGCGCATCATCGTGCCGGGCCGCGTGTATCGCCGCGACAACGCCGATGCCACCCACAACCCAACTTTCCAGCAGATCGAAGGGCTTTACGTGGACAAGGGCGTCACCGTCGGCGACCTCAAAGGCACGGTCGAATTCGTTTTCAAGGAACTGCTGGGCCGCGACGTGAAGATTCGTTTCCGTCCGCACTACTTCAGCTACACCGAGCCGAGCTTCGAGATTGATTTCAGCAATGCGCTCGTGAAAAAGCTCGGCAAGGACTGGCTGGAGATCGCCGGCTGCGGCATGGTGCATCCGCAGGTGTTCGAAAATGTCGGTTACGACCCTGAAGTCTGGACCGGATGGGCGTTCGGTTTCGGCATCGAACGCATCGCCATGATTCGTTACGGCATCAACGACATCCGCCTCTTTTACGAAAATGATGTGCGGTTCTTGAGGCAATTTTAGGGAATCCAAACAGCGGTTGACAGGATTCCAAATAAGGCTATTTTAGAAGCATGAAAACAACGATTGATATTCCTGAAGATTTGATGGAAGAAGCTATGAAATTTACCGGCGCGAAGACCAAGCGGGAGGCTGTGGTGACCGCTGTTGACCGTTTCAACCACCTTAAGCGGCTGGAAAAATTGAACGCCCGTGTGCGTGGCCAGTTCCGTGATTTCATGACGCAGACCGACCTGAAGGCGATGCGCGCAGCCGATATGCCAAAAGCCAAATGAAGCTTGTTGATACATCCAGTTGGGTGGAATACCTGCGCGACCGCGAATCCGAGGCGGGCGACAAGGTTGAGGTGCTGGTTTTGAGCGGCGAGGCGGCTTGGTGCGACATCACTTTGGTGGAATTGTGGCATGGGGTGCGTGGCGCGAAGGAAAAACGGGAATTGGCGGAGATGGAAAACGAAGTCGAGCGCATCCCGGTGGATGCACCCGTCTGGCGTCTGGCCTCCAAATTGGCGCTCCGTTGCCGGGAAAAAGGTCTTACTCTTCCCATCAGCGACATTGTCACGACGGCGTGCGCTGTGACTCACGGGTTAGAATTGGAGCATTGCGACAAGCACTTTGACGACATTCTGCCACTGGCGAAATCGTTATGAATGCGAACACGTATGAAACCAATGATTCTTTCAAAACGATTTGAAGTGACAATTCCCAAACAGGTGAGGGATTCGCTTCGGTTGCGAGTCGGCCAAAAATTTGAAATTAAGACCATTGGCTCGTTAATAACTTTGGCCCCAAAAACAACATCCGGCTCTTTTACGAAAACGACGTGCGGTTTTTGAAACAATTTTAAGTAATGACGAATTACGCTTCCAATTTAACCGATGTAATCAGCCGAAAAGTTTCATCGGTTCTGCAAGAGCTTTTGGAAACAAAGCATCTTTATCAAAGCGTTCAAATTTCGGAGAAAGATTTCAATGAGGTAATTAACAGCATCATTGAAGAACACAAACGAGAAGCTTCACGAGCCGAGCCCGGGATCAACCTAGATGGAACACCGTATCTGAAGAATCGCGTCGACAAACTGAATAAAGAACGAGATGCCCTCCTTTATTCGGATTGGTATTTTTATACAGAATCAAATCCTCCACCCGGAGTGCCACCAATAGGTTCTGTAGATTTGCCGCCACTACCGTTGCCTTCTGTCAGAGTCTCCTGCGGCAGCAAGCAGTGCAAAGGTTCGATTCAACCTCATAATTCTGGTTTTGTCGGATTGCGTTATGGAACCGCGTCCTTCGACTTTCAACAAGACGGTTCGGTAATCCAAATTTTTTCTTTTCCATATCAATGTCAAAACTGCAAGGAAGACCCGTTGGTGTTTCTGGTCAAACGCGATGATCTTAAATTAACTCTGGTTGGCAGAAGCCAATTTCCTGAAGTTTCAGTTCCAGATTTTATTCCTGATGCGCAACGTAAATTTTACAGAAACGCAATCATCGCCGACCAAACAAGCTTCACTTTGGCGGCGGCTCTGTATTTGCGGACTGTTATTGAGCAATATTTTCACTCCACGATTCCAGAGGTGGAAATCAAAGCGATCAAAGGAAACCCGACTGGCGATGAATTAGCTGACCTTTACGCAAAAACTTTACCCAAGAACTTTCCAAGTAATTTCCCTTCGTTGAAGAAAGCATACAATGATTTGAGTGAGATTGTTCACTCAGGAAAGGAAAACGACGAAGTGAAGAAATCCTTTTCAGCAATTCGCACCGCAGTAGATGGCCATTTCAGAGCTGTCCAATTGTTCAAGCAAATGCCAACGCAATAACAATGAAACTCACCCTTAACTGGCTCAAACAATACGTTGATTTTGACTGGTCGCCCGAGCAACTGGCGGAGCGGCTCACCATGCTCGGCCTCGAAGTCGAGGGCGTCCATAAAACCGGCGGCGAGTTCGATGGCATAGTCGTCGCCCAAATCCTCACGCGCGATCCCGTGCCCGGCTCGGACAAGCTCTCCGTCTGCAAGGTCAACGACGGCAAGGGCGAGCGCGTCATCATTTGTGGCGCGCAGAACCACAAGCCGGGCGACAAAGTCCCGCTCATCCTGCCGAATTTCGCGCTGCCGCTAAAGCCGGGCGACAAGGAGCCGTTCGTCATCAAGGAACGAAAGGTTTTCGGCATCACCAGCCACGGCATGATGTGCTCCTACCAGGAACTCGGCCTTGACCCGGAAAAAATCGGACTTAAACGCGAGGAAGGCCTGCTCATCCTGCCGCCCGACGCCAAGGTCGGCCAGCCGTTCGCCGAATATCTCGGCCGCACCAGCGGCGATGTGGTGTTCGATCTCGAAATCACGCCGAACCGGTCGGATTGGAACAGCGTCATCGGCATCGCGCTGGAAATTGCGGCGGTGACGGGCAACAAGTTAAAAATGCCGGATGTCAATCTGGTAGGGACGCGTTCCACCGCGTCCCTAAATTCAACGCGGAAGGATGGGGACGCGGTGGAACGCGTCCCTACCACAAGTGAGTTAGTCTCCGTCCGCTTGGATGATCCGGATCTTTGCCCGCGCTACACCGCCCGCGTCGTCAAGGGCGTGAAAATCGGTCCCAGTCCGGATTGGCTCCGAACCTCCCTGGAAAAAGTTGGTATTCGCAGCATCAACAACGTCGTGGACGTGACGAATTATGTGATGTTCGAAATCGGCCAGCCGTTGCACGCGTTTGATTACCATCTCATTGCTAAACAACGTGCTGCCGGCGTCCCGCCGGCAGATCAAACTGAAACTGGGAATTCCGGCAAGATGCCGGAATCACGTTGCAAACCCACCATCGTCGTCCGCCGCGCCAAGGCCGGCGAGGAGTTCATCACGCTCGACGGCCAGAAACACAAGCTCACCACTGAGAACCTGCTCATTGCCGACGAAGAAAAAGGCATCGCGCTGGCCGGCGTCATGGGCGGGCAGAATTCCGAGATCAAGGACAACACCGTGGACGTACTCATCGAGAGCGCCTATTTCTCGCCCACGAACATCCGCCGCACGAGCAAGATACTGGGACTGCGCACCGATGCCAGCTATCGTTTCGAGCGCGGCGCGGACATTGACATCAACGACTGGGCCGGCGCGCGTTGTGCGCAATTGATTCTCGAAACCGCCGGCGGCCAGTTGGCCGAAGGTGTCGTGGACGCCTATCCGAAACCGGTCAAACCAAAGGAAATCACGCTGCGGCATCACAAGGTGAACGAATTGCTCGGCATTGAGCTTCGACCTGAAGAAATTGAGTTTTACCTCGGCCAGCTTGGCTTGAAAACCATCGGTCGCAAGGCGCGGCCAACCGGCACAAACGCCGCGCCGGAACCGGTGACGTTTCAAATCCCGACGTTCCGCGTGGACTTGAAACGCGAGGCGGATTTGATCGAAGAAGTCGGCCGCCTGCATGGCGTGGACAAAATTCCGGCCACACCGCCGCGCGGCGCGATTGGCACGAACGCATTCGACGCGACGCACGACGTCCTGGCGGAAGCACGGCGGATTTTGAGCGGGCTGGGCTTGAATGAAGCGCAGGGGCAGACGCTCGTGTCGAGTGCCGAGTGTCGAGTATCAAGTTCGGAAACAGTGGCGCTGGCGAATCCGTTGAGTTCGGACATGGACGTGCTCCGTCCGAGTCTGTTGCCCGGCCTGATTCATTCGTTGCGGCACAACATCAGCCGCAAAAATTACGATGTGGCTTTGTTTGAAGTCGGGCGGGTGTTCCAACGTGCTGCCGGCGTCCCGCCGGCAGATCAAACTAGAAAACAATCCTGCCAGCAAGATGCTGGCAGCACGTTCAAGGAAGAACGTCGCGTGGCCATCGCTCTCACCGGCCAGCGTGCCCTGCCCTTCTGGAGCGGCAACGAACGTGACGCGAAATTTGACGCATCTGATTTGAAAGGTGTGCTGGAGGAATTTTTTGAGCAATTCGGTCTGCGCGGTATGGCGTTCACGCGTCAGGCGGAAAGCACCGCGTTGTTTCTCGAATCGGCCACGATTCAACTCGGCAAGCAAACGCTCGGCGAGTTCGGTCAATTGCTACCCGCGCTGGCGAAGAAATATGATTTGCGCGACACCGTGCTGCTGGCGGAATTGAATCTGGATTTGCTGCTGGCGCGGCGCAATCCGGCCAAGTCATTCAAGCCTTTGCCCGCGTTTCCCGCCATTCGCCGGGACGTGGCGATGATTGTGCCCGAAGCCACGACACACGACGCCGTTTTGCAGGTGGTGAAGCAGACCAAACCGGCGAACCTGGAAGCGGTGGAATTGTTCGACGTGTTTCGCGGCAAAAACGTTCCCGAAGGCCAAAAGAGCCTGGCCTACGCCTTCACCTACCGCGCCGAGGACAAAACGCTGACCGACGCCGAGGCGAACGCGGCGCACACGACAATCGTGGAGGCGTTCAAGTCACAATTACAGGCAACGGTACGGGAATAAACCAACCGTTTTAACGTGGCGACGACCGGCAGGCATGACGCGCGGATTGCCGGCATCCTGCAAAATCTTGGTTGAAAGTCATTTCTCCAAGAGCTATAAGGATTTTACACATTCAATTACAACCCACAAATGGAACACTTATGAACATCAAAACCTGCCGCAATATCGTTGCCAGTGTCGTGTTGTGTATGGCGGGCGCCTGGGTTTGGACCACAACGGCGGAAGCGGCGTCGGCAACCAATTATGAGGGGGCTGATGCCATTCTTCGTCAGGCGGCAGAAGGCAGCAACCAACCGAAATCGAAGGAGGAAAAACCATCGCCGACGTCACAACTGCGCGAAGATTTGAAGGCTTTCAAGCAACAGTCCGCCAGCCTGGCGCCGGCCGAAGCGGCGAAACAATGGCTGGCACTGGTGGATCGCCTGCTGCAACTGAATGAGACGCCCGCCAATTATGGCCAACAGGGCGGGATGTCCCATCCCATTCAACCGGAGGAATTGGTCGAGGCGCTGCCTCCGCCTTCCAGTTGGCCGGAACTGGGCAAGGCCATCGAAGCGCGTCCGGCGGGCGAAGGCGCTCAGTCGTTGCAAAAGCTTGGCTTGCGGCTGCTGGCTCACACCCTTCTGAGTGACACGACCAAGCGGCGGGAAGACATCGCCGCCTTGGAAGCCCTCGCCGCCAAGGCCAAAACCCGGCAGGCCTACTTTTACAATTCCCTGTTTGAGGAACTAAGCAGTTCCCTGATGGCCACAATGGACAATCCCGATGCCGTGCTACAGGCCTTGGACCGGAAACTGGCAGCCCAACAATCCGGGGAAGGCTATCGTTATCAATCCAGTCTTCAAGTCCCGGACCTCGTTCCGCTGGTCGGACCGGAAAAAGCCGAGGCATTTCTCCGGCGCGCCCTGGTCAAATCCACAGCCCAAATAAGTATTGATGCCGGCACAGCCACCGACAAGCTGGCGCAGAAACTGGCGCTGGAATTGGTCAAGGAATTAAAAACACCACAGTGGTCGCTGGTCAATTCGCTGGAGTCGGTTGACTTGTATGAAGCGATGGACAAACGCTTTGCCAAACCCGAAACCAATGAGCCCCCGGCAGCCGCTTCCGACATGCCTTCAATGCCGCTTCCGACCGAGGCTTCCGGCGACTATGAAAAGAAGAGCGCCCAGATTTATTATCTGCTTGGCCTGATTGCCCATGAACGCACGACTGATGCCGTGGCGGTGGCCAGACAATTTGAGAAGGAAAACGACGCTTACTTCCCGAATGAAGCCGTCCGGCAGATGGAACGCGCCGGTTTCGCCGGCCAGCTCAATGGTTTTTTCCATGAACTGTTGCAGCAAAATCCGGGTCTGCCTTTTTGGGAGGAGTATGTGCAGGTGGCGGCGCACGCGGGTCAAACCGCGGAAATGGTCAAGCTGGTCCAGTCGGCCATTTCCAAGCCCGGCCTGAGCAAGGGCCAACGGCTGCATCTGCAACAATTGTTGTACCAGGCATTGCTCGCCAACGATGAAGTTGAGGCCGGTGTGACTGAACTTCGCCGCTTGATGCAAACCAATGAACCGGTTTCAGCCTCGGCTCGCTACGAGCGTGAAAGCCGCAGCGATCTGGCACTGAAGTTGGCGCAAATCGGCCACCTCCTCAATCGTCCTGAATGGCTGGAGGAAGGCATCACTGCCGCCAAGGCGGCTGTTCAAAAACCGGATGAACAGGATTATTATCCATGGAGAAACACCACAGCGCCGTCGCTGGCGACGCTTTTGGAAGATCTTAACCGGGGACCGGAGGCGGAAATGGTTCTGGCCACAGCCTTGTCCAACGCCGTCTCGAAGAAGGCCGACCCGCGAATGTACGGTTACGAAGGACGCTCCACTCCCGCCACTCAAATTCTGACATCGCTGGCCCGGCTTTATCACCGTGCCGGACGGGATGCGGACGTACTGAAATTATTTGATGATGCACCGTACTGGGGCGTAAAAGACCTGGCTGATTTGAACTCCCGGTTTGCCGAACTGGAAGATATGGTTCCGAATTATTCCCACCAGCCCGTCATCGTGCCGGTGGGCTATTACGCCGCCGCAGCGCTGGCCAAAACCGGACACACAGCAGAGGCGCGCAAACTGCTCAACCCACTGTTCGATCAGTCCCCCGGCTGCGACCGACTTTATGAATTGCTGCTCTCATTGGATGATGAAAACGTCCCGGCCGAACTGGATGCTTTGTTTGCGCGGGACCAGTTCGAGGAACGACCGTTGATCTGGAAGGCACACTGGCTACGCACCCACCAGCATTTGGCGGAAGCCGAACAAGCCGCCCGCCAGGCCATTACCATTGATCCCACGGATGGCGAGGAAGGTCCCGGCGACCGCATCCGCGCCTATGTCGAACTGGCAGAGATCCGCGCCGCCCGGGGCGACACCAATGAGGCAGCAACTTTGCGTGGCGTTGTTCAATCCGTGCATCAAGCGGAATTAGCCGACCAATTTCATGCCGCCGGCCTGCTCAAACGGGCCGTGGCCATGTATCAGGATTCATTAAACCGTTTTGCGGACGCCTATTGCATCCATGCGCGGCTGGCCGTGCAACTGTCGGACATGGGATTGCACCAGCAGGCGGAGGAACATTACCGTCGCGCCTACGAATTGATGCCCGACCAGTTTGGCCGCATGGAGAGTTATTGTTTCGGGTGCGAGCGCGCGTTTGATGGTGAACGGGCGCAAGGCATTGCCGAAAAGGTGTTCACCGAACTGGCCCAAAAAACGCCGAACAAGCCGCAGGTGCATTATCTGCTCGGCTATCTGCGGGAAGATGAAGGGCGTTATCCGGAGGCGCTGACCAATTATCACGCGGCGGTCAGACTGGATCCGGATTATCTCAATGCCTGGGTCAAAATCGAAGGCATCAGTTCTCATGTTTTCCAACCCGCGCCGGAACGCGACGCCGTGGTTTTCAATCTGCTTCGACTGGATCCGCTGGGCCGGCACACCCATCCGTCGTTTGAGAATGTCTCCGATCTGGCCGCGCTCTGGAGCAATGTTGCCATCGCCGCCGGGAAGCGCCCGGCCAAGCCCGAAAGTCTTTATCCGTTGCCGGCCAGCAAGGCACAAGTTGAAAAGCAGGCGGCGCAAGCCAGCGAACAAGACCGGGATATGGAATACCGTTTTAGGTCGCAGGAACTGGAGGAAAACATCACCCCGGGCAAGGCAATCGGCCAAAATGGATTTGTTCGTGCCGCCCAGGAGTTGCTTGGCAACCAGGCCGCAAATACTGCGGACGAATGAAAGTTCTGCCGTCAAGATTTGGTTGTGGACAACAGGCAACGCTGCACACGAAAATTGTGGAGGCGTTCAAGTCACAATTACAGGCAACGGTGCGTGAATAGCTCAACGAACATCACCTTGCTCGGCCCGGGCCGCTTCGCGTCGCCGATTCGACACTCAGTCAGTGACGAGGCACACATACCGTTGCAAATTGTGCGGACGCCGGGCGTCACGCCACCGGAGGAACTACTTTTCGAGATGGCCGGCCCGCGCGAAAAACTTTTCTTCGATCCCAAAGACACTCGTGCCGGCATTGTCACCTGCGGTGGACTTTGTCCCGGCATGAATACCGTCATCCGCTCCGCCTTCTTGGAACTGCACCATACCTACGGCGTGAAACAAGTGCTGGGCTTCCGCGATGGTTATCACGGACTTGATCCGGCGAGCGGATTGGAGCCAATCGTGCTCAACCCCGACCTCGTGGACGACATCCACAAGGAAGGCGGCACGGTCCTCGGCACATCGCGCGGCCCGGTGGACATCAGCCGAGCGGTGGACAATCTCATCAAACGCGATGTGAACATCCTGTTCGTCGTCGGCGGCGACGGCACGCAACACGGTGGTTATAAGCTTTTTCAGGAGGCACAAAAGCGCGGTCATGTGCTGGCGGTCGTGGGCATTCCGAAGACCGTTGACAACGACGTGCCGTATGTTTCACGCACGTTTGGTTACCAGACAGCGGTGCAGGAAGCGACCCGGGTCATTACCTGCGCCCACACGGAGGTTCACAGCGTCCAGAACGGCATCGCCCTGGTAAAATTGATGGGACGGCACGCCGGGTTCATCGCCGCGGAAGCCACGGTGTCCAGCCAGGAGGTGAACTTTTGTCTGATCCCGGAAATTCCGTTCAAGCTGGAAGGCGAAGGCGGGTTTCTCAACGCGCTGAAGAAACGCACGTTGAAACGGGCACACGCAGTCATCGTGGTGGCTGAAGGCACCGGACAGGACCTGCTGGAAAACAAAGGCGCGGAACGTGACGCTTCGGGGAACGTCAAACTCAGGGACATCGGCCCGTTCCTCCGCGAAAAGATCGAGTCTTACTTCCGGGCAGAAAAAATTCCCGTGGTGATGCGTTACCTGGAACCGAGCTACATCATCCGGAGCGTGCCCGCCGATGCGGAAGACGCGATCCTATGCGACCAATATGCCCGCCATGCCGTGCATGCCGCGATGGCGGGCAAGACCGGGCTGGTGATTGGGTTGCTGCATGACCACTTCATCCATGTGCCCATTGAAATGCTGGCGAAACAGGAAAAGCGTGTGGATCCCAACGGCTCCATCTGGCACGCAGTGCTGGCCACCACTGGACAACCCGCGCGTTTTGAGTAAGGCCAGTTCCGGCTGATGTCCGGTAATTGGGGGGGGTTGCCTTGCTCAAAAGAATACTTGCGTTTGGCTTAATCTCGTTTTGAATTACCGCCATGAACGTGAGACCTTTTCTTGTCATCCCTGTTGTCAGCATCTTTTTCCTCGGTCTTTTGGCGGGTTGCGCCAGTCCCAAGCATCCGGTTGCTCAAAGCCCGAAGCCACCTGTCAGCCCGAAGCCGCCTCCTGCCGTTGTGAAAACCAACCGGCTCGTCATTCACGCGGACCAGCCGGGCGCGGAAATCAGCCGGAACATTTACGGCCAGTTTTCCGAGCATCTCGGCCATTGCATCTACGGCGGCATCTGGGTGGGCGAGGACAGCCCCATTCCCAACACCCGCGGCATCCGCAACGATATCGTCGCCGCGCTGAAGAAAATCCAGGTGCCGGTGGTGCGCTGGCCGGGTGGCTGTTTCGCTGATGAATACCACTGGATGGACGGCATCGGCACGCCCACCAACCGTCCGTCCATGATCAACACCCATTGGGGCGGCGTGACGGAAAACAATCATTTTGGCACGCATGAGTTCATGGATTTTTGCAATCAGATTGGGGCGGCCCCTTACATCTGCGGCAACGTCGGCAGCGGCACGGTGCAGGAAATGATGGAGTGGGTCGAATACATGACCTCCGATGCGGATTCACCGATGGCCAATCTGCGCCGGCAAAACGGTTGCGAACAGCCGTGGAAAGTGCCCTACTTCGCCGTCGGCAACGAAAGCTGGGGTTGCGGTGGCAACATGACGGCGGAGTTCTATGCCAACAATTTCAGCCGTTACAACACCTTCGTGAAAAACTACCCTGGCAACAACATCTACCGCGTCGCGAGCGGCGGGCTGGAGTCCGATTACCACTGGACCGAAGTGTTGATGAAGCAGAACGCGGACGGACTGAAACATGGGGGGCAGGCGATGAACGGCTATTCGTTGCATTATTACACCCTGCCCACGAGCAACTGGTCGCACAAGGGTTCCGCCACCAAATTCGACGAGACGGAATGGTTCAACACGTTCCGGCGCGCGCTGGTCATGGATGAACTCGTCACCAAACATTCCGCCATCATGGACAAATATGACCCCCAGAAAAAAGTCGGCCTGATCGTGGACGAATGGGGCGCGTGGTACGACGTCGAGCCGGGAAGCAACCCCGGCTTCCTTTACCAGCAAAACACGCTGCGCGACGCGCTGGTGGCCGGCGTCACGTTGAACATCTTCAATAATCACGCCGACCGCGTGAAGATGGCGAACATCGCCCAGATGATCAACGTGCTCCAGGCGATGATCCTCACTGACAACGAAAAGATGACCGTCACGCCGAGCTATTGGGTGTTTGAAATGGACACCGTCCACCACGACGCCACGCTGCTGCCCAGCGAACTGCAAAGCGTGGATTATGCCTTCGACGGCAAAACAATTCCGGCAGTTAGCGCCTCGGCCTCGCGCGACCAGACGGGTAAAATCCACGTCACGCTGTGCAATCTGAATCCCAACCAATCCGTTGAAGTCCCGTGCGAATTGCAGGGCGCCAGGGCGCGGAAAATTTCCGGCCGCATCCTGACCGCGCCGGAAATGAACGCGCACAACACCTTCGACCAACCTGACGCGGTGAAGCCCGCCGAGTTCAACGCCTTCAAGGTTACGGACAACGGATTCGTCACCACCCTGCCGGCAAGGTCGGTGGTGGTCTTGGAAGTGGAATAAAATACAGGCGGGACACGCCGATCAAAAGCGCCAGAGGACTGGCGCAGTCCAAGACGCCTCGCGTTACTTTAAAATCGTCGAAGTGTCCGACAGGTTTTGGAGTGCGGCGGCCCTCCGCCGCTTTTGTTCCACCCATTGTTCGACTATTCCGTCTGGACGAACGGCGGGATGGGGCAATCCAGCGTGTCGGCGACGGCCCGGAGCAGTTCGGCCTCGCTTTCTGTCATCACGCCATCGGCGCCGACCGTATGGACGCAGGCTTCAATCAAATTCTTTTTGATGGTCGGCACGGCCAGCGCCAGGCGGTTGAGCGCGGCGTCAATCTGGTCCACGCCGCATTGTTCGCGTGGCAGCAGCGTCAGATCGCCGTCGTTGGGCGCGCGCAGATACGGCGCCCCGGTTTCAAAGGCCTTTTCGATTTCGCCGGCATCGCTGCTGCCGACGTTGGCGAGCGCCGACAGCACGACGGCGCAATCCGGCACGAGCGGCTTGAGCGTGTAGTATTGGGCGACCGGCGGACGCGCCCCGGTGAATTGCGGCGTGAGATGGCGGAGAACAATTTTTTGCAGCACGAATTCAAACAGCTCGATCTTGCCGTCGCTTTCGATGAGCCATTGGAGTGTCTGCGAAAATTGATTAAACTGCTCCGCGCGCAACTGCCGCAACGCGCCCAACGCGAGATTGATGATCGGCAAATGCGCGTGCGTCGCGGCGGTCAAAACATCGGGAAACAACGCAATGGTTTTTTCCTGAATTGCCGGATCAATCCGTTTGGCCAGTTCGGCGAGTTGCGTCATGCGCACCGTTTCGTCCGGACTGAGCAGCATCGCGTAAATCAGTGCAACGGCATCCAGCGGTTCGCGCGCGGCGGCTTTTACGTTGTCGGGCAGCGAATCGCGCAGTTGCCCGGCGTATTTGAGATGCAGCGGCGTGGGATTGCCCAGACTTGGCAGGACGGAATGCGATCTGATGACCGGTGGTTTTTCCGCGTCGCCCGAAGCGAGGATCGCGCCGCCCAGCATCGTGCCGAAAAGGTTCGGCATTGGCGGGCGTTTCAGTTTTGAAATTTCTTCAGGCGGCCGGTCGCGTCCGTCGTAACGAACGTAGGGAAATTTTCCATCGAAATTCGGGTCAAAAACACGGATGCGTTCCGCGAGTGGCGGATGGGTTTCAAGCAGGCCGATGAACGGTTCGCTGACGCCGTTTCCAAAAAACATGTGAGAAAGTTCCTCGGCGTGCGCGTGGCTGAGGCGCGAACCCGTTTCGCCCAGGCCGCCGATTTTTTTCAGCGCGCCGGTGATGCCTCCCGGATTGCGCGTGAATTGGACGGACGAGGCGTCGGCGAGAAATTCACGCTGGCGGCTGACAGCGGCCTGAATGAGGCGTCCAAAAAAAACGCCGATGTAGCCGATGACGAGCAGCAACAAACCGAGCAGGGGCAACGGATTTTGTCCGCGCCCGCGCCCGCCGACGCGCGCCGTTTGCAAAAGAACCCGTCCGATGATGGCGAGGCAAAGGATGCCAAAGATGATGCCCATAAGCCGGAGGTTCAGCCGCATGTCGCCGTTCAAAATGTGGCTGAATTCGTGGCCGATGACGCCCTGTAATTCGTCGCGTGACAAAATTTTTACGCAGCCGCGCGTCACGGTGATGGTCGCGTCGCCGGGTTTGTGGCCGGCGGCGAAGGCGTTGATGCCGTCCTCCTCGTCCATGACATAGACGTGCGGCACGGGGACGCCGGAGGCGATGGCCATTTCCTCGACGACATTGAGCAGTTTGCGTTCGTCGGGATCATTCGTGTTCGGGCTGACGAGCCGCGCGCCCATCATTTCCGAAACCGCGCTGCCGCCCTGGGCAAGCGCCACGGTCTTGTAACCGCTGCCGATGAGAACGACCGCCAGCACACCGCCGGCGACGCCAAGAAACAGTTGCGGATTCCAAAGCGCGAACTGCGGCGATTCGCCGAAATTACGATGCTGTTGCGCCTGAACGCCGGAAAAAATCAGCAACGCGGCGAAATACACGGCGACGATGAGCGCCGCAACCGCGAGGATGAAATAAAAAACGAGTAGTTTGGTCTTTTTTCTGGCTTTGTCCTGTCGCTCGAAGAAGTCCATTTGAATTTTTTGTAGCAGCCGAGGTAACGAGGCTCACTCTTTCCGATTTACGTGATGTGCCTGGATGGTAGCGAGACTCGTCAATCGTAAATCCAATATCGTAAATAAATTCGAGCCTCCTCACGTCGGCTGCTACATGTGATTTACTAAAAGGAGACTTTGGGCGCATCCTTCTGCTCCGGCTTGTCAACGACAAACAGTTCCGCCGGGCCGAAGTTGAACATGCCGGCGATGAGGTTGCTCGGAAACACTTCGCGGTCGGTGTTATAAACCATGACGGAGTCGTTGTAAGCCTGCCGCGCGAAGGAGATTTTGTTTTCCGTGGAGGTCAGTTCCTCGGTGAGTTGCATCATATTCTGGTTGGCCTTCAAATCGGGGTATTGTTCGGAAACCATCATCAGGCGGCTCAACGTGCCGGCCAGGCCGCTTTCGGCGGAGACGAGATTTTTCATGGCACTGGCGTCGCCCGGATTGGCGGCGGCGGCCTGCGAGGCGGCGTAGGCGATGTTGCGCGCCTTGGTGACATTTTCCAGCGTCTCGCGTTCGTGCTTGATGTAGCCCTTGGCAATCTCGACCAGGTTCGGGATCAGGTCGTAGCGGCGCTTGAGCTGCACGTCAATTTGCGCGTAGGCATTTTTGTAGCGGTTGCGCATCGTGACGAGTTTGTTATAAACGCCGATGACAAAAGCAATGAGTCCCAGCGCGCAAACCAGCACCACTAAGGCGATAATCAGTCCAATTCCGATGGCCATAAATATCCTTTGTTGAATTTGCCAAACAATTAGGCCAAAGCCAGCCACCCGGCAATGATAATTTGGCCGTCTTTTTGGAATCAGGTTCCTGGGAGCGCCGGCATCCCGCCGGCTTGGCGTCTTGCGGCAGACTGAACCACTTGCCGGCGAGACGCCGGCGCTCCCAGGAGGAGGAAGTCATGCCTCACGGCTCGACCAGCACCGGCATCCCCACCCACACCAGCTTCGACAGGTATTCCGCGTCCCAATTCGCCAGCCGGAAGCAACCGTGCGATTCCGTCCGCCCAACCTGTTCGGGAACCGGCGTGCCGTGAATGCCGTAGCCGGTCTTGTCCAGGCCAATCCACGCCACGCCGACCGGATTGTTCGGGCCGGGCGGCAGCTTCAGTTTCGTCTTCAATTGCTGCGCCTCAGGCGATTCGGGAAACAAGTCCGGGTCGAACGTGTAATCCGGGTTCGGCACCACGACGATCACGTGCAACTCGCCCACCGGCCGTTTCTCGACGTTCGCCGCAATGCTGCACGGGAAATGCGCGAGCAGGTTCGTTTCCACGTCGAAGGCTTCCAAAACCTTGTCTGCCAGATGGATGACGGCGAACGCCGCCTTGTTCGATGCCGCCGGATAATCCACGTCGGGAACCTGCAAAACCGTCCCCGCCGTGATGTTGCTCCAGTTGACGTTCAGGTTCAGCCGCCGGATCAATTCAGGATGCGAATGGCTTTTTTCCGCGACGAGCTCCAGTTCCGTTTCGTATTCCAGCGCCGTTTGCTGCGACTTGGCGAGCCACGTTTTGCCGAGCGGCTGCAGCCGCGCAAGGTCGTTGGTCGTGACCACATAAGTCGTCATCAGCGGCGCATTGAGCATGAGCCGGGCGCGCGTGTCCGCATTGAGCGCGCCGGTCACCGGCAAATGTTGGGTTTCCTGAAAAATGGAAATTGCCCGGCGCGTTTGCGAGCCGAGCGCGGCGTCAATGGAACCCGATGAAATCGCCCGGCGCGCCAATGCCACCTGCGCTTCAAACACATCGCGCACCGGACGCGGAAAACTGGCCGGCGATTCGGGGGCAACGACAAATGGCCGCAGGCGCGGCGCCACGGCCTTCACCGGCGGGCGGACGATTTTGGTTGGATGCTCGTGGCGCCACCAAAACCATGCCGCGACCGCGAGCACAGCCAGCACCAACAACCAGCGCCAGCCGCCGCCCCTTTTGCGATGCGGACGGAACGACGAAGAATTGTAATTGCGGCGCACATGGAGATTAAGCCACAGGCCGGACGGCGACCCAAGACCGAAGTCGGCCTCAGTGCAAGTTCAGAACCGCGTCGCCGATCAGCTTCGCGGCGTCATCGAAATTGACCAGACCGGTGTTGATGATAAGGTGGTAAAGCAACGGGTCGTTGATATCGGCGTTGAAATACTTTTTGTGATAACGTTCCCGGCCCCGATCCTGGCTCAGGCAGAACTTGTGCGCTTCGGTCTCGGTCAGGTGGTAGAACTGGCAGACATGTTCAACGCGCTTTTCCAGCGGGGCGGTCAGGCGGACGCGGAGCACGTACGACAGCTTGGCCGTGATCACCGGGCTGCCGCGGCCGATGAGGATCACGTTGCCCAACCCGGCCAGCTTGAGAATGGTCTCGATGGTTTGTTCGATAACGGTTTGCGCCGGCGGATGCACCTCAAACACATCGGCCAGGATGTCCTCAATTTGCGACACCCGGTCTTCGGGCAGGAATTTGGCGAGGCGGGTCGGTAGATTGTGATCTTCCAGCACCTTGTCCATCAGGTTGCGGTCGAACACCGTCCACGGACAGGCATCCCCGGATGAATGATGTTGCAGATAATGAGCGAGCTTTTCGGCGACGACGAATGCCCCGGAACCCGTTTGCCGTGAGATTGTCACTGCCCGGCGGACACTTTTTTTCGCGAATTCCCCGTGTTCGTCCGGGGTTTGGAGCTGGCTATGGATGAAAGACAAACATTGTTCAGCGCTGGCATTGGCGATCATAACGGCCTTTCATTTTCAAACCGGTGGCGGGCGCCACATGCGTCATCGCGGTTTCCACCTCAAAATAGCGCCGGCCCGACCGATTTCAACGGGGCCAAAAACGATTTGATGACAACTAATCCAGATGATTAACCATTAGCGGCGGGCTTACGGCTTGGCAAGCATTTCGTGATAGGCGCGCAAAACCGGGTCCAGCAACGGCGGCGGCGCGACCGGTTCGCCGTCCAGCGTCGTCACCGGCACGATGCCGAGCGCGCTCTGGGTGATGAAAATGCCCTCGGAATTCCGCAGCGCCTCGGGTTTGATGACACGTTTGTTCGTCGGCAGGCCAAGCGTCTGGCAGATTTCCAGCACCACCGAACGCGTGATGCCGGGCAGCACGCCACGGCGTGGTTGAGCCGCTTCGTGCCAGGCAACGGCTTCAATTTTCAAATTGGATTCCTTCATGACTGTCCCATCACGTGAAACAAAGGCAACCGCCACCTGGCCGAGTCGAACAAACAGTGGACGCAAGGGCTCCTCCTGCTGAATGGCGCGAGCAGACAAGTCATCAGCGCCTCGTGCTCTTCTGGTGAGCCGACAAAGCCAACACTGAACTCCTCGCAAGCGTCGCCGTACTTCTTGTACCACTGATAGAGAGTGTCAACCATCAATCCAAACTGTGTCTCGACACTATCCCCCGGTTGGAGGAGACCGTAAAGCCAACCCCTTGGAGTTCGCGTCCGTCCTTCTATATCGTCTTCCGTCCTGCTTTAACCATATCAAGGACGAGGCACAAAGCCCATTAGAGTCAGAATTTCCTGCCCGCGCTTTGACTGGACAAACTGGACAAAATCCCGTGTCGTCGATGATTCCTTCGTCGTGTCGGTGTAAAGGTGGAGCACACGCGCGTAAGGATATTGACCTCCATTCACCGACGCGATGGTGGGGGCCACGCCTCCGATTGACACGGCCTTGACGCCGTCCTTGCCGACCAGATCAATGCTGGCATAACCAATTCCGTTCACATCTTGAGCCACCTTCTGGATGATTCCCAGGTAATTGGTGAACGCTTTCAGGCCCAAGGCATAAGGCTTGTTTTCCATCGCCAATTCCCGGAAGCCCAGATAGGTCCCTGAAATTTCATCGCGGCTGCACAAATGAATCGGCGCATCCGGCCCGCCCACCTCTTTCCAGTTTATGACCGCTCCGGTAAAAATGTCCCGCACTTGATCCCGCGTCAGGTTCCCAATGGGGCTGCCGGCATTGACGACGACCGCCACGCTGTAAGAGCCGATGACGTGATCGTTAAACTCTATGTCCCGATCCTTGGCCAGTTGCAATTCGTTCGTGCTCACCGGGCGCGAAGCCGCGGTGATGTCGCATCGCTCAACCATCAATGCCCCCATCCCATACGTGGTTCCTTTGTATTCGGTGTCAAAAACAACCGTGGGGTGCTCCTTCCGGTACTCCGCAATAAGCCGCGGGGCCAATTCTTCTCCAAACGTGTTCGAGCCCCGGATGGTGATTTTCCCAGGTTTCCCACAGCCCGCGACCACCACACTGAGCACCATTAAACTGAGGCTGCCCACGAGTGTAATTCGGCGGAGACCAAAGCCATCGTTATTTGTTTTCATAACGCATCTTTCTGTTCACAGCAAAACCATTTTCGCGCTGATACTCCACCCGTTGCGGCAAATAGTTCAAGGAAAAAATTCGCGCCGTCGCAGCGGGGGGCGCATCCGGCACTGCCACCGTAGCGGCAGCCGTTGCTGGCTGCCGTATCGCCCGGCTTCCAGCCGGGTGGTCTGAGAGAGGTTGATGGATGAGGGTTGAGGGTTGAGAGCCGGGCGGCAGGGATGCCGCCGGCTACGGCAGGCAAGGAAGCCTGCCGCTACAAATCGGGGCAGTTTCCGTGATACGCCCGCAGCGGGCCGGCCCGGCGGAAAGCAAAACGAAGATGGAAACGCCGACGGATGAATCCGGATGTCTGGAGAAACTTTATTAATTACCCCCACCGTTTCCACCCCCGCCGCCGATGGGCCCATCCCCGATGATGGCGATTAATGGCAGGAACATGGCAATGACGATGCTGCCCACCACGATGGCCAGGAAAATAATCATGACCGGTTCCAGCAGCGACGTCATGGCACTAACGGCGTTGTCCACCTCCTCATCGCTGGTGTCGGCGATTTTCATGAGCATGTCCGGCAGCGCGCCGGTTTGTTCGCCCACGTCCACCATGCCGGACACCATCGCCGGGAAAATCCGGGATTCTTTCAGCGGCCCGGCGATGCTCCCGCCCTCCTTCACGCTGTCGTGGATTTCGGAAATCACGCCGCCCACGATGACATTGCCGGCCGTTTCCTTCACGATGGTCAACGCCTGAAGGATTGGCACGCCGCTGCCGAGCAGGGTCCCCAGTGTCCGGGCAAATCGTGAGAGCACCACCTTTCGGCAAACCGGGCCGATGATGGGCATGATCAGTTTGAAGCGGTCAAACCATCGCCGGCCACGCCGGGTGCGAACGAGCATCGGCAACACAACCGCCAGGGCCAGCCCAACCATTCCGACCGTCAAAAAGTGGCTTTTGAACACATCGCTGATTTTCAAGACCAACACGGTGAACGCCGGCATGGGCCGGCCATTGAGCAACCCATCAAAGATCGCTTGGAACCGCGGAATGACAAAAACCGTCAGCAACGCAAGAATGCCCGTCGCGACCACCAGCACGGCGACCGGATAAAACATGGCGGCCTTGATCTTGCCTTTGATTTTCAGCGCCTTCTCCATGAACTCCGCCTGGCGCCGGAGCGCCACTTCCAGGACGCCGCCCATTTCGCCCGCCTTGACCATGTTCACGTAAAGCGGACTGAAAACTCTTGGATGCGCCGCCAGGGCCTCGGACAACGTACCCCCGCCTTCGATGGCCGCGGCCACGTCCGTGATGACGCGCTTCAGCGCGTGATTCTCCGTCTGCTCCTGCAGGATGTGCAACCCGCGCATGAGCGGCATCCCCACATCAATCAGCGTCGCGAGCTGACGGGTGAATACCGCGAGGACGACCGGTTTGATTCTCCCGCCCGGCATTCGAACCTGCAGTTTGAGCATTTTGGGAACGGCAAATGCCTTTCTTTGCCTGCGCCGGAATGGCGTTGGTGGCGCGACCCTGGTCGGAAACAACCCCATTTCCTTGATCCGCCTCAACGCCTCGCTTTGATCAGTGACATCCAGCGTGCCTTGGGTCTTCAGTCCGCCAGCATCCACAGCTTCATAGCAATAACTTGACATAACAACCTCGTTTCAGGCGCTGCCCCGGTTGGCAGGTGCTCTTGCTGGTTTGGACAGCGCCCGGATGACTTTGTCACGCAGCAACGAAGATTGAATTGTTCCAGCGCGACTTGTTTTGCCGAAAGCTGACTTGTCTCGGCAAAGCAACGGCGAAGACGGATGAAGGCGGATGACCCGAAGCTATCGGGCGGGTTCGTGTCACGAATCTTTGCCGAGCGCCTTTTCGTAAAGCGCCCGCAATTCCGGCGGCATTTCATCGGGAGAATGGTAGGTGTGCTCTTTGCCAAAAGCATTCCTAACGATAATTGGGGCGACATTCTTGCCACTTATTGCCGCCTCCCGGGCCTGCCGGATTTGCTGGCGATGCTCCAACGGCACTTCCTCCAGTGAACCGTATTCCCGCAACTCGCCCGTCCGGCCGTCACGGATTGTGATTCGATCCGTGGCTTTGATGATCCCCACCTGCGTTGCGCCCGTGGCCGATTTCCCCACACTCACACGCACGCCGCCGAAGATTCGCAGCAGCCGCGACAAAAAACCCTCGCGTTTGACCGGCTCGAAACACGACCGGCACACCGGCGAACCTTCGGGGATCTCCGCTCCGCATTTCTCGCAATGTCTTGTCATAATGGTCCGGCTAATAGCCCCGTCCGGCCCGGGTATCAAGGCCAAAGCGACCGGGCATTTCTCTGCGTCGCCTGCTCGCGACACCAACCTTGCCGCGCGCTCGCGCTTGCGGAGTTGGCGTTCCTTGCCGCGCCGGCTTGCCGCACCCAATCTCGCATTGCGGGGGACATGGTAAAACGCGCCACCTCACCTCAACCCTCTCCCCCGTCGGTGACGGCGGAGAGGGAGACGCTACGGCAGCCGTCAGCCACCGCGAATTGAATTCGTGATCATTCGTGAAATCCGCGTACAAAATCTGGTGGACAACGGGAAAACCGGCGCCTAGCGTTGGTGGCGTAAACGAATCAACCCGCACTTTGCGGTTTAACAACAGTTGGGCATCACCAATGAAAATCCGCGGCACCGACTTCGTCATGTATCCGGTATCCGACCTGGCGCGGGCGGCAAAATTCTACCGCGAGGTTCTGGGTCTGCCGCAGGAGGTTTACAGTGAAGAGTGGCAATGGGCGGAGTTCAACTGCGGCAACCTCACGCTATCCCTCAAGGGAGGAGAAAAGTTGCCGGAACCGGTTCCCGGCGGGCGCATCGCCCTGGCGGTTGAGGATGTTCATGCGGCATACGAAGAACTGAAGCGGCAGGGCGTTCGGATTGTGAAGGAACCTCAGAATTATGGGTGCTGTCAGGCCATCGAGATTCTCGACCCGGATGGGAACCACGTGATTCTGCACCGGCGAGCGGATGGGAGTTTTGGCCCGAACTCTCCCTGAACTTGAAGTTACTGAGGAACTTTAACGCAAAGGCGCAACGGCGTCAGGAAACATATGAAAACCAGAAGCGACATTGCCCTGCAGAAATTCCTGGCGGGGTACAACTGCGCCCAAGCGGTGCTTTTCTCATTCTGTGACGATCTTGGTTTCGACCAAGACACGGCGCTCCGGCTCGCCTGCGGGTTTGGAGCGGGAATGGCGAGGAAGCAGGAAGTATGCGGAGCGGTCGCCGGAGGCATACTCGCCATCGGGTTCAAGCACGGACGTGGCGAGGGGCAGGACCGGGAGCCCACGGAAACAACGTACGGGAAAGTACGGGAGTTGATGTCCCGATTTGAATCCAGGCACGGCACGTGCCTCTGTCGCACACTGTTGAAGGGTTGCGACCTGAACACGCCCGAAGGACAGCGCTATTTCAAGGAGAACGATCTTTTGAACCAGACCTGCACGGGTTGTGTAAGGACAGTGGTGGAGACACTGGAGACCATCCTTTAAACCCGAAGACGCCCGACCCCGCGCCGGCCTTTGCCGTGTTATGTGTCAATACTCGGGACCCGTTTTCGTTTTTGTCATGCCGCCAATATGTTTGCAGTCGCTGGTCGCAAGGGTATGATGGGGACACAATAATCTTATGAGCGTCGAAAATATGTGGGGGGAGATCAATGCCCCCGTCAACCAGAGAACTCCAACATCGATTTTACGCGAGCAGGCCTCGATTTTGAGCCAGCTCACCAAGGGCGTCTTGATCGGATCCATTGAGCAGGAACCAACGACCAATAATACCCTCATCTACAATTTTGCCATCACGGCCCCCGCCATCAATAATCATAAATTTGCGATTCTCACCCTGCAATACTCCATCACCATCTACCCCCTGACCGTGACTGACCACACCGTTCATGTGCAAAGACAGTGCTTAAATGAAGAAAGCTTCACGGCCACCCTCAAAAGCATCCTGTCCTCCACGCAGGTCAAACGGGTCATCTCCGCCCTGTTGATTCAAAGTCGGGACAACAAGGAAGTTTAGCCAGCCGGCTCCTAACGGAACTTGCGGCAGACGCCAGCAACCGCTCTGCCGCAATCCGCACTCATCTGCGTGTTTTCAGATGAGAAACGGCACGAGGGTTTTTACGCGGGTTTGATAGGAGGGATATTCGTCGGGGAAATGCCGCAGCATGAGTGACTCTTCCTGTTTGAGTTTGATCCAAAAGCCGGCGCACAAAAACAGAAATCCAAGCCAGGAGCCAAACCGGCCAGCCGCAATGGCCGATCCCAGTCACATCCGGAGGATGCCGGTATAGATGGGATGCCGCACGAATCGATACGACCCTGTCTGCACGAGCTGATGTCCCTGCTTGAAGGTGACCGTGCTGCTCCAATTGCCGGCCAGGGTCCGGCGCGACCATATTGCTCCGAGCAATCCGAGCACACAAATGACGGCCCCAATGGCTCGCGCCAGGTCCGTTTGCGGGGTCAGAGTCAGGCTCAGCGGATAAGACAGCGTCGGACACCAAAGCAGTATGCCCCCCAGCGTGGTGGGCACCCGGTGCGCCATGATGGATGACCAGTTTTGCCGTTCCGCCGTCGGTTTTCCCTTCAGCGCGTTGATGGTCCAATAGCCGATGAAAATTATCCAACAGGCAACGATCGACAGATTTGAAACCGCCATGACGTTGAGATGATTGGTCATCCTTTTCGCCTCACATCGTTTTAAAAATATGGCGTGTTGCAGAGGTGAGCAAGGAAATCCGGGGCATCCCCTTGAAACCGCCTGACATTTTTCCAGTCACGGCAGCCACCAGCGGTCGCGCCCGACGGGCTATCAGATAAAAAGAAGGCGCTGGCGAAGTGGTACCAGTGCCTGTTAGGTATGGGCTTGCGTCTTTTATTAATTACTACAAATCCAGCAGGCCATTCATTCGTCATTTCGTCAAAGGCGAACCGGAAACAAAGCGGTGACATTTGGGAAAACCACGGGAATTCCACCCCTCACCGGGAGCAATTCACCCCCGTAAACCCGCAATTTGTCCCTGATTCCTTTTGTTTCGACCCATTCCGGGTAAAAATTGATTCACTTTGGCGAGAGCCTTGGCTGATTCCAAGGTGTGAATCTTGAAAGCGGATCAGGAAATAAACATGAAAAAGCCATCGATGTTGTCGCTATTTGCCGGCAGGCGGGGTCTGGTCACAACCGGTTCCGCTGTTGCGCACCTGGACAATCGTTATCTGCGTTCCAGGACCGCCGTCACATACAAATCCATCTCGCGTTGGAGCCGCCAGTATAACCCCTGAATTTTATGATGCCGGTTGCCATTCACGGATTGAAATGCCTGAGAAAGGACGAGCACGTGCTCATCAAGCGCGTCAATAATCATCTGGCCAAGCGCCGGCAAACGATCACCCAAACCAAAGACCGGAATATGTTCGAGGGGTATTGGCCGTTCGTGATCAAGCACTTTTATTGGAACCTGAACCCGGCGATGGGAACCTGGTTTGATGTTTACCCGAACGAGGACTTGAAGGGACAATACTTTTTCCCGGATCACAAAGATTGCGGCTGGCTCATCCATGTCCGGATTAATCTCCACCGGCACACCAACCTTATTCCGGAAGAATCCGAAACGTTTGTTCGGGAACTTCTCGACTCAACGATGTTCGAGCATCGTGTCATCAAGGAAAGCGCTGATTTGTTCGAGGGTCTTCGTCGCGGCTACATCGGTTAAATCCGATTAAACGCGACTCCGCTAACGCGCGAGCGGGAGTTGCCAAGGCAACCCGCTGTGCGGGATCGGCAAGCTTTTTCTTTGCGTCTCCGCGTCGCCTGCTCGCAACACCGACTTTGTCGCGTGCTCGCGGAAACGGAGTTTATCGGAGTTGCGCCATTGCGTTTGAAAATGCCGCTTCGTTCAAGGGGTGGTGAAATGGACTCTGTTCCGTAATGAAAACCAGTTTCATTCTGATAACCGAAGGGTATCCGGACTTCGATGCTGGCCCATAACTTGGAGCTTATCCATGATAACTCATTGGGCCGGACCTCTTTCGCAGATTTTTGGCTGTTAGCCATGCTCGAGAATAACCCGGCAAGCCACGCGGGCGCTATGGGGGTGTTCTACGTATATTTGATTTATCAGGATGGAGTTTTTCCAGTTCGCGGGTGAAGTGGGGAGAGAGAGCGTCTCTCGCGCGGTTTTCGGCGTCGCGCCGAAAACTTCGTTTAATCTGATTTCAGATGGGTTGACGAGGATTCGGGCGTGACCCCCGCATCAGCACGCGGGACGCGTGCGCTCCCCCCTGATTTCACCCAGCGATTTGACGTGCGGCTGTGGGACCCCCGTTTGTGTCAATACTCGGGACCCGTTTTCGTTTTTGATCGGGAATTTAACCGTCCCAAACCACCCGGCCCTTCAAATGACCTCCCGCGCGCTTGAAGCCGAGCGAACCGCTAATCAGATAGAAGGCCGGTCGTCCCTGGGAATGTTCCTTGAGGGCATCATTTCTGACAAATTTCATGATCGAGGGCAATGACAGCAAATCCGCGGCGATCAAATCATTGTCCCGGTAGATGGCATACTTTTGTTTCGGGCTGTTCATGGGGTTGTCTGCCGTTCCATGGCTATCGGTTCGCCGCGCCCCGCCAAATCATCACCGCGCCCAGGACGCCGGCGACAATCAGACCCAGTGACAGGGTGGCCGCAATGATTTTGAACTGTTGGTTGTATTGTGAAGAATGCAAGCGTGGGAAAAACAATTTTCCAAAATAATCTTTCAGCATGAAAAACCTTTGGTTGCCATTAAACCCATTCCAGCACCTATTCCCTTCAATGTCCACACATTCTTCGGAAAATATATTCTGAAATTCACCGGAGGGCGGAATTCTACGACGCCCCAGCTTCCCTGAATCAGGGTCTCACGGAGCTCGCCCCTCCGAAACGAGGCGGCGGATGGCGTTGAGCCTGGCCAACCAGGCGGAAGGCCAAAAACGTCAGAAGTGAGACAAACCCGTTTACGGTCAACCGCGGAAGGCTGTCCACTCCCGCAGAAATCATTTCAGCCCTGGCCCTGACTTGTCGGGGCAGTTTGGGTTTCGCGGAGTTTGGCCCTCCAAACCGCCGCACAATGTTCGGCACATCCAGCGTCCGGGCGCTCAAATTTTCTTCGCCGCTGCCAGCGCCGAAATCTTGAAAGGATTGTTTCGCTTCGGCTGCACATTCGGCACGGACGGCCTTTGCGCCTGGGCAAAGGCGACCCGGGAACGCAGCCGCAGGGTGAAGCAGCACAAATCGGCGAGCGGCAGCACCACGTTGAAGTTTTTGCCCATGTAACGGTGGTGCAACAGGTGGTGCCCGTTCAAGTGGAAGAAGATGCCCGAACGCTCCACGTTCTAGGAGACCCAGTTCAATGCGATGTTGCATCCAACCCACCCAGCCCTGCGTGCCGTGGGTGGTAGGGCTGCGGCAGCACCGCCCTACCCATTGCACCGATTGTCTCTGGGATTGGGTATGAGGGGATTGATTATTGCGGCCATGAAATTTCAGTTATGCAGAGAGAATTACGCAGCCAAGCCAACCCACTGTCCCAATTCAAGACACGGCCAAATAACAAAGTTACTTGACTAATTAATAAAAAAGTTGCAAAATTGTATTAAAGATAAGTGTTTTTGTGGCCGAAGAAACCGAGAACTAACTTATGAGCCGAACTACTGGACAAGTCTGTCCTGTTTCTGGAGTGTACCGTGCCGTTGGAAGTTGCGGCCATTCGGTTGAGCGGGTCATTCCCGCAGGACACACGTTTCCCCCTTGTGAATATTGCCGGGAAAAGGGCGAACGCAAAGACATCACCTGGGTCTTGGTGGTGGAAACTCAACCCAAGTAATCGCCCACCCAAATTTCCGACCAGCCAGCCCAAGGCGTGGGTCTGTCTTCAACAAAACGGCGCTGGCGTTCGGCCATTTTTACCAGCCGATTAGTATTCAGAGAAAGGCATAGTGTTTGAAATGGCCGTCCTGTTTTTAGACGCTGCCGGAACATTTGCCATTCAACCCCAAGAGTAAACGCGATTTCCGAGTTGACCCCTTTTAACGAATTATCATTCGTTTCAAACGGTTCAATCAACTCATAATCACCCTCGTCCTTAGGCTTCATACGCACCACTTGAAGCAAGAATCGTGCTAAGCCGGAACGATGCCGTCGGAATTGATTTTTGATATGGTTTCATCCGCTGAAGGCGGGGCGATTTTCTACTGCATTGCAGTTGGGTAATGGGCTCAAAATCTTTTCCCACAATCGTCGCCACCAGCCAC
>Ga0208191_1000125_pt1 | contig 70397 bp, 66 predicted proteins | sample June2015DPH_13_5_FD_184709 | JGI IMG/M metagenome (GOLD analysis project Ga0208191, IMG submission 184709) | Peatland microbial communities from SPRUCE experiment site at the Marcell Experimental Forest, Minnesota, USA - June2015DPH_13_40... | ecosystem: Environmental > Terrestrial > Soil >... | reverse complement strand
GAGGGCGGACGCAAAATCATCACCGCTCTGCTGGCCGCCCGCCAAGCGGATGTTGAACAACTCACGGCTCTAGCCGCGTAAAAAATCTTCTCAGAAAGGAACGATGTTATGAGATAGCACTGCAAAGAACGCAGAGTTACGCAGAGAGCAGAAAGAATTCTCGGCGCTTCTCCGCGCCCTCCGCGTCTCTGCGTTTATTTTGTCCGCCGTCTGCAAGCTGGCTTTCCGTCGATCCGGCGTAGCGGCGTCCCGGCAGAGCGCCGCATTCTGCTCCTTCATTTTCAGATGGCGGCATTCTCCCGGAAGCCGCCACGCTGCGGCGCGTTCATTTTCTCCCTCTCCGCCGTGAAACGGGGGAGAGGGCCGGGGTGAGGTGGCGCTTATTTTATTAAACTCAATCCCCTCGCCCTGTCCCTCTCCCCGCCTTGCGGGGCGAGGGAAAACAATCGTTTGCGCTTCGTTCCATTTATGTTCCATCCGTGTTAATCCGTGAAATCCGTGTTCCGCCAAAACTTCAATGTCGCGCCCGGAAATGGCTTTCATTAGACTCCGTGGCCGTGCTCAACCCGTTTATTCATTGGATTGAAGCCAAAGGGCCTTATGCGCCGTGGCTGTTCCTGGCGCTGTTCCTCGTCGCGTCGTTTCTGATGGTCTGGCGGCTGGAAGTTTTGAGCGCCAAGGGCTTCGAAGGCACGGTGCTCGGCACGCTCGTCATGCCGTATTGCACCGGCATGGGCAACCTGATCTTCACGTTCATCATCGGCCGCACCGGCGGCTCCGGCGCGGACGTGATGACGAACTCGCTGGTCAACAACGTCACCAACATGACGCTCGTGCTCGGCCTGCCCGCGATTTTCTGGCGAATGAGCATATTGCCCCGGCAAAAGAAAAACGGCAAAACCGGCAGCAAGGCTCATGAACTCAACCGGCTTTCGCTGTTGCTCACGCTGATGGCCGTATTATTTTTCACCGGCGCGGTCTGGGCGCTCGGACGCAAGGGGGAATTGAATTTCAACGATGGGCTGGTGCTGGTGGGGCTGTTTTTATTCTGGCAATGCTTCCACTTTTTTGAAGTGCTCAAGTCAAACGTACGCCAGGGCAAATCACTGGGCTGGACGCTGCCGTTCGATCTGGCGCTGCTGGGCATTGGTGCGTATGGCATTTACGTGAGCACTGACTGGCTGGTGCATTGGATTTCCGGCATCCAAACCGGTTTCATCAGCGCCAAACATCTCGGCTGGCTCAGCGGCTGGTTGATGGTGCTGCCCAATGCCACGCTCGCCTTTTACTATGGCTGGCGCGGACAGCCGGAAACGGTCTATGCCTCGCAGGTCGGCGACGCGCACGTCTCGATTCCGCTGTGCCTCGGCATTTACGCGCTGTATCACACGATGGTCATGCCGCCGTTTTTTCAAATTGGAATGTTCATCCTTCTCGGCGCGACACTGGTGCATTTCTTCTTCGTCGCCCTGTTCGGACAATTGCCGCGCTTCATCGGCTGGGTGCTGGTCGCGGCTTATGGTTATTTTCTCTGGAAAGGTTTGCTGGGCTGAAGCGCCACCGCACCGTCACAGGGGCTTTTTGAAGAACTGCGTGTCTCCGGAAACCGTCAGCGGATTGTCCCGCACCTTGTCGCTCAACTCGGCAAACGGCACCTGGGCGTTGAGCCAGCGCGGATTTTTTGCGATGGATTCCATGGATTCGGCGGTGTTGTTACAGATGAGGTAGGCACCCGCGCCCAAAACCATGAACGACTCGAAACCCGTGCCGGCGCCATACCGCGCAAATTCAAAGTCGCCCACGCCGTATCTCCCGCCAAGCAGTTCCGTGCGCAAGGCGCCCAAATCCCTCACGAAATTCTTCAGGAAATCGTCGTTGCGCGGGCCGTAGTAAACCAGCACCCGCGCCTTGTTTTCCGTGAGCGATACCACCGCCCATTCGTCGAAAACGGTCCGGCCATAGCGCGAGTTCATCTGGTTCGCGCAGGTCCTGATGAAACTTTTGGCTTCGTCCAGCGTCATGGTGCGGATTCTCTGAGCCAGAGCAAAGCACGTTTGCCGCCGGGGAACAAGCGAAATTGGAATTCTGTCATCCCTCGAATTTTCATTTCTCGTCATCTTCCTTGCCAAAGCGCCAGGGGACTGGCGCACTCCAGGACGCTTCGCGCACAACAATGGACCGTGGAAATATCCGACAAGTTTTGGACTGCGGCGGCCCTCCGCCGCTTTCTCTCCAACGCATTTCCCCGCCGGGAACGATTTCAAAAAAATGACTGCACTGGCAGCGGCAAATTCATACGCTGTTTGAAACATGCAACCGTCCACCCCGCCCGGAAACCGGCCGGCAATCACGCTCGCTGAAAAAATGAAGGCGTGGTTTCACTGGCTGTTTGTCGTCCTGCTCGCCGCCGCCTTTGCGCTGGTGCTCGCGGCGAATGGCCTGTCGCTGGAGCTGCCCGGCCGGCCCGGCTGGCCGGAGGCGCTGCTGATTTTGCTGGCCACGGTGAGTACGATCACCGCGCTCGCACGACAGTTGCCGCTGCAAAATGTTTTGCTCGCCGCGTTCGTCATCGCGCTCATGGGCGGCACGGTCCACTCGCTCGCGGTGATGATGGGAATCCCGTTCGGTCCATTTATATTCGGTGCGGAAGCCGGACCGCAATTGTTCAAGACGCTGCCGTGGGTGATGCCGTTGATCTGGGTCGTCGCGGTTTTGAATTCGCGGGGCGTGGTGCGGTTGATTTTGCGTCCGTGGCGAAAAACCCGAAGTTATGGCTTCTGGCTCATCGGTCTGACGGCAGTGCTGACGATGTTGTTCGACCTCACATTTGACCCGTTCGCCTCACGGGTGAAACATTACTGGCTTTGGATGCCGACAAAATTTCCGCTGACCTGGCAGGGCGCGCCGCTGGTGAATTTTTTAAGCTGGGCGGTCGTGGCGCTGCTGATGCTGGTGTTTGTCACCCCGGCACTCATCAACAAAAATCCGGCCCGGCGGGCGCCGGATTTTCATCCGCTCGCCGTGTGGCTCGGCGCGATTTTGCTTTTCGGGATCGCGTCCGCTATGCACGGAATGTGGGTGGCCGTCGCGCTGGATGGGACCATTGCCGTTATGGCGGCAACGTTTGCCATTCGTGGCGGGCGGTGGTAGGGTCGCGCTGGAGTTCTCCCGTTAGATTTCCGGACTTTCCGGCACGGCGTGTTTGGTGATTTTCAAGCGGGACACGCGCGGGCCGTCCATCTCCTCGACGCGCAATTCACAGGCACCAATCGTCAGCGCGTCACCCGCCTTCGGAAAACCGCCGAGCTTTTGCGTCATCCACCCACTCGCAGTGGCAACCGTTTCCTCGTGTTGCGTTTCACCGATGATTTTTTCCAATTCATGCAGCGGCAGCGTCCCGGCGGCCTCCCAAACGTTTTCACCCACGACCGTCAATTCGGATTTTTCCTGGTCGAACTCGTCCTGGATCTGGCCGACGAGCGCTTCGAGCGCGTTTTCCAGCGTGACGATGCCGACCGTCCCGCCGTATTCGTCCACGACGATGGCCATGTGCAATTTCCGTTCGAGAAACAATGGCAGCAGTTTTTCGAGGCGCGCGGTTTCCGGCACGTAAATCAACGGGCGCACCACCGGCAGCAAATCCGCCGCCGTCCGTCCCACTGGAGCGGGATTACGCAAAGCGGGATAAAGGTCTTTGATATGCACGACCCCGCGCGTTTTGTCCAAATCGCCGCCCTCGCAAAGCGGAAAGCGCGAGTAGTGCGTCTTTTCCGCCAGCGCGAGACATTCGGCCAGGCTGGCGTCGGTGTCGAACGCGATAATTTCGTGGCGCGGGCGCATGACCTCGCGCACGACGCGGTGGCGCAAATCGAGCGCGTTGAGAATGATGTTGCGACCCACCGCCGTGCCCTGCGCCGATGTGATCAAGAGACGCAATTCTTCCTCCGATTGTACGCGGTCCGTTGCGCCGTCCGGTTCAATGCCGATTCTTTCCAAAAGCCAGCGGGCCGCGTAATTCAGCAACCGGTTGAACGGATAAAACGCCAGGTAAAACCAGCGCAACGGATACGCCGCCCCCAACGCGACGGGCAATGGTTTTTGAATCGTCAGCCATTTCGGCGCAAGTTCGCCAACCGTAATGTGCAGAAACGTCAACGCGCTGAAACCAACGGCAAAGGAAATGGAGTGCAGCCACGCGCTGGACACGACGCCAAGGGGAACGAGCAATGGCTCCAGCAGGGTGGTGAACACCGGCTGGCCCAGATAACCCAGGCCCAGACTGACCATCGTGATGCCGAGTTGCGTCGCGCTCAGGTAGGAATTCAGATTATGGACGATGTGCTGTGCCATCTTCGCCCGCCGCCAGCCTTTGGCCACGAGGATGTCCAGTTGTGTTTCGCGGATGCGGACGAGCGCGAACTCGGCGGCGACAAAAAATCCGTTCAGCAGCACCAGCGTCAGCACCGCCAGAATTTTCAGCACAACCAAAATGGCCGCATCCCAGTTCACAGTTTCACCTCGCCGAACATCAGCTTGAAAATGTCTTCCAGACTCACGATGCCCATTTCGCTCCCGTCGTGCGCGAGCACGATGGCCAGCCGCTCGCCGGCGCGCTGCATCCGGCGCAATGCGACTTCCAACCGTGTGTCCTCGCCGAGAAACAACGCCGGCGTCATGTGCGCAGCAGCGGGCTCTTGCAGGTCGAGATCATCACGGAACAGCAGCGGACCGAGCATGAGCAATCCGGCGATGCACGGGCGTCCATCGCGCGTTTCCCGGACCGGCAGACGCGATAATTTCCGTTCGCGTGCCAGCGCCAGAGCGTCAGCGATGGGCGTTTGCTTTTGAATAGCCACCGTTTGCGCGAGTGGCGTGGCAATCTGGCGGACGGTAAAGGTTTGCAAATCAAGCACCCGGTTGATCATCGCCCGCTCGTCGGTCGTCAATGACTGCGCGGATTCCTGCATGACCGCGAGCATTTCCTCGCGATTGCCGAAAAGCCGCCCGGTCAACGCGCGCCCGCCCGTCCAGCGCAGCATCACCCGGGACATGTCGGCCATAAGCGACACGAGCGGACGCAGGACAAAATGAATGGGCTGGAAAAGATTCGCCGCCGACAGGCACAGTTGATTGGGATATGCGCGGAACAGCATTTTTGGCAGCAAATCGAACAGCGCGTAAAACAAAAAAACAGCGGCCGCGAAAACGGCGATCTCCCAGGCGGGATGCTCGAAAAACCATTCGTGCAGCTTGGCCACCGTCCAGCCGAGGATGAGAAAATTGGCGAGCGTGTTGCCGACGAGAATCGTCCACATGAATTTTTCCGGGTTTTCAAGAAAGCCGTGAAGCAGTTTCGCCGAGTGCTTGCCCGCGCGCGCCAGCCTCCGCACCCGCAGCCGGTTCAGCGCGAACACGCCCGCCTCCATGCCGGACAGCAAAAACGACGGCCCCAGACACGCAGCAAAAACGAGCCAGTTGAGGAGGTTGGTGTTCATTTATTTCACCCACTGAACAATCAACTTGCGCACGCGCCGTTCGTCGGCGGCCTCCGCGGTGAGTTTCAAACCGCGAAACGTTGCCGACTCGCCCGCCGCCGGCACGACGCCGAGCAAATGCGCCAGCAACCCGCCCATCGTTTCCACCTCGTCCACGTCGCCGAGCGCGGGAAATTCGCGGCGAAAATCGTCCAGCCGCATCGTGCCGCTCACGCGCCAGCGGTCCGGCGCGAGTTTTTCCATCACCAAACCTTCCGTCTGCGTCTCCGTGTGAATTTTGCCGACGAGCTGGCCGAGAATGTCCTCCATCGTCACCAGGCCCGCCGTGCCGCCGAATTCGTCGAGCACGATGGCCAGGCCGCGCTGCTGTTTTTGCAGGCTCTTGAACAGTTGCAGCAGGTTCATCGTCTCCGGCACGAACGAGGGAAATTCAATTGCGTCGGCCAGGTCAATGGTCGGATCCAGCAGCAGCGCGCGCGTGTTGAGAATGCCCACGATGGTGTCCGGCGTTTCGTCGTAAATCGGCAGGCGGCGGTGTTTGAACCTTTTCGCCGCCGCAATCATTTCCACGACCGGCGCGTCATCGGAAATGCACGCCATGCCCGCGCGCGGACGCATCACTTCGCGCGCCGTGCGCTGGTCGAGGTTGATGATTTGCAGGATGATTTCCTTTTCTGATTCTTCGAGCGTGCCCTGACGGTAGGCCATTTCGAGCAGTTCCTGATACTCGGCGTCCGTCAACGCCCCGACCCCTTGTGGGGGGGCGGTTTGCGGCGTGATAATTTTCAAAATGGCCGCGTTGAGTTGTTGGGCCACGCGATGCAAGGGCGCCGTGATTTTTTCAAAAACCAACATCAGCCACGCGACCCGCAATGCCCAGCGTTCCGGTCGCCGCACGGCCAGCGTCTTGGGCAAAACCTCGCAACCCAGAAGCGTCAACGCCAGCAACGTCAGCATCGTCAGCGCCAGCGTCCAGTGCGCGGTGAAGACCATTCGCAGCGCCACCGCGAGCATCGCGGCGTTGGCGAAGGTGTTGCCCAGCGCCAGCGTCGCCAGCAAATCCTGCGGGCGTTCGAGCAGTTGCGTGACAATTTTGCCAGCGCCCGGATGATATTCGCCCAGTTGCCGCGCCTGCCATTTGCTCAGGGAAAACAACGCCGTTTCCGCCAGCGCGAAAAAGAAACTCGCGCCCGCGAAAATCAGAATCGCCGCTATCGCCATCCCCATGCGCGAAGTTTGAAGCAAATTGCCCGCCGAAAAAAGCAGAAAGGAGCGACGCGAATTGCGCGAATTAACGCGAATTTAATCTGAGACCTCTGCAAAACAGACGTAGCGGCTTTCGGTAGAAAGCCGCACTTTTCAATTTTCAGGGACTGCGGCGCTCTGCCGAGACGCCGCTACGGTCAATCGGGTGTTTTTCAAAGGTTTCATTCGTGAAAATTCGCGGAATTCGCGTCAAAAAAACATCCTCCGCGGTTCATCTTTCCAAAATTGCCGTCGCCGCCGCGTAATTTACCGTGTGGCTCAGGCTGACAAGCAGTCGCTTCGCGCGGCGTGACTTGAATAATTTTTTCCCCTTGCCGTGCAACACCACGAACGGCTCGCCGGATTCCTTTTTGCAAATTTCCATGTCCTGCCAGCCCAGCGACGCGCCGATGCCCGTGCCGAACGCCTTGGAAATCGCCTCCTTGGCCGCGAACCGCGCCGCGAGGAACGGCGCGGGATTTTTGTGCGACAGGCAGTAAGCGATTTCGTCCGCGAGCAAAAGGCGGTTCACAAACCGCTCGCCGAATTTTTCGTAAGACGATGCGATGCGCGCCACTTCGATGATGTCAATGCCGATGCCCAAAATCATGGGATTTACGATTTACGATTGACGATTGACGCGCAAGCAAACTCGCTGGACAAAAATCAAACAAGATTTACGCTCAAACACAAATCAGTGAAAATCATCCGCCTAATTCTTGCTTGTGTTTGTCTGCTGTTTTTGTGCTCTTGCACGACGGAAAATTCGATTCACCCGCAGCTCCCAGCAACAGTGGCAATGAACAAGGATGCGGGCCGCTCACAGCTAATATTCGTTACCCTCCAGTTGGAAGACGGCCAGGAGTTGCCATGCGAAGTGGACACCGGATGTTTCATCACCATTCTCGACCAATCGTTGGAGCCGAAATTAGGAAAGCGTTGCGACACGGAGTCGACCTCGGCTATGGGTGTCACACATGAAGTGGGCATCTATAAGGCAACCAAGCTCTATCTGGGCGGCGCCCTGCTAGAGCACACCGGCACCAACATCTGCACCTGTGATTTCAAATGGTTGTCAACTCTTTGTGGCAGACCGGTGATGGGCATCCTTGGCTGGGATGTGCTGCAACAATATTGTATCCAACTGGATTTTGCCTCCCATAGAATACGCTTCCTCGACCCGGACACGCCCGCAAAGGGGTTGGGGCAACCGTTTGTCCTGACTGGTCCTCCCGACGAAAAAATTTACATCAGCAATAACCTTGTTGGCAACAAAGGTTCAGGTTCACTCACAGCGATTGACCTCGGTTGCCTAGGCGACGGCTGGCTGGTCCCGGGGCTGTTCCAACAATGGACCAATCAGGCGCTGCCGCTCATGGCGGGCCAGGTTCATTCTCCCGAGGCACAGCTCGGCGGAGAGATTTATCCTGAGGTCTGGTTAGACAGGGGCAAGCCGTGGGAGACGGGCGAGCCGGAGCATAACGGCATCGGAATCTTGTTCCTGTCAAGGCATCTGGTCACCCTGGATTTTCCCCGGCACACGCTTTATCTCAAACGCACCAGCATCGGTCCGTTGTTGGATGACGTCTCGGCCAACGCCATGGCTACCGCGACGAGTTTTCTGAAGGACTTGAAAAAAAAGGGCCGGTTGCCCGGCTGGTCAAAGGATGAGCACTCCCAGCCGGGTGGAGCGACAGTCTATTTGACTGGCAACTCGACCACGGTTGAGGTTCAGAAGAAAGGCGATCCGTCCACGTATCACTACACCGTGATTCGCGCTTCAGAAAAGGGTTCCTGGAAGCTGCAAAAAGCCTGGCGAACGGACGCGAATGGACATGTGCTTAAGGAGTATCCCGTTCCGTAGAATTTTCACCCGCGATAACTTTTCATCAAGCGCAGCATTTCCTTGACGGCCTTTCCCAAACCCGTCGTCACCGCACGGCTGATGATGCTGTGGCCGATGTTCAATTCCACCAAATGCGGCACGCGACGCAACGCGGGCAGGTTCGCGTAATTCAATCCGTGTCCGGCGTTCACCTTCAAGCCGAGCACGTGCGCCTGCTTCGCTCCGGAAATCAACCGCTGCAATTCATTGCCTGGGAGCGCCGGCGTCTCGCCGGCGAATCGGGATGATTGGTCCTGAGGAACACGCCGGCGGGACGCCGGCGCTCCCAGGAAAAATTCTTCTGCAAACGCGCCGGTGTGCAATTCCACAAACTGGCTGCCAGTGCGCGCGGCGGCTTCAATCTGCTTTTCATCCGGCGTGATGAACAAGCTCACTTCGATGCCCGCGTCGTTCATTTTCTTGCGGGCGTCGGTGATGGCCTTTTCCTGCGCCACCACGTCGAGTCCGCCTTCGGTCGTCACTTCCTGCCGCCGTTCGGGCACGATGCAAACGATGTCCGGCTTCAATTTCAGCGCAATGCCGATGATTTCCGGCACGATGGCCATTTCCAAATTCAGCCGCGTCTTGACGATCTCGCGCAGCTTCCAAACGTCGCGGTCCTGGATGTGGCGACGATCTTCGCGCAGGTGCGCGGTGATGCCGTGTGCGCCCGCGGCTTCGCAAATCCGCGCGGCCTCGACGGGATCAGGTTCACCAAATCCGCGTCCACGATAGCGCGCCTCGCGCAGCGTGGCGACATGGTCAATGTTGACGCCGAGTTTGAGCATATCAGTGTGACGGCGGCGGAGCAACCGATGGAGCACTGAGCGTTTGCACCGGTGGCGTGCCGGGAGTTTTCGGGTGCGGATGCCTGGGTTTTGGCGGCGGCAAACGCAAATCGCAGCCGGGGAAATTCGGCGCTTCGAGCCAGTTTGCCAGCGCGGTGAGTTCAACCGCCGTCAAACCACCGGACGCTTTGCGCACGAACGTCAATTGATTCGGCGCGGTCTGCGTAACCTCGGTCACGCTGTTGCCGAGCGTCGGGCCGACGGCGGCCAGCCATTTGCCCGCGGCGGATTGCGCATCGAGCTGCCGGTGGCGCGTAACCATCAGCGCCAGTTGCGTCAGTTGGGGCAATAATTTCAGGCGTTCGGCGGTGATTTCCCAGTGGTAATAAACCAAGTTGGTCTGGCCCAGCAGCGTCAACAACTCCGGCGGCAGCGGTTTGCCTTTCGGATTGTTGGGGAACACTCCGGCAAATAAAAAGTCACCGGACGGTTCATGCAGTGCCTCCAGTTTCGGGGCCACGAACGGCAATCCGGTCCAGGAAATCTGGTTGTTGGTCATCTCCATCGTGAGCGGCATCATGAAATGGCTCTGCCAGTTGGTGCTGGCGGACAACTTTTGGTCGAGTTGCACGAGCGCGTTGGACGCGTCCGGCACCGGCACGGCGGCAAAAGTCTGGAGCGGCATCTGCGCCAGCGCCCAGATGAACCCCTGGTTCGGCACCGGCAAAATTTCGTACGGCTGCGCCCAGTTTTGTTTTTCCAGCCACGGCGCAATGCCCCGCGCCGCCGTGAAGCTGACGAACGGCTGGTGAATCGTGTTCGTCGGCATCCGCCATTTTTCAAGTGTCATCGCCAGCGGCTGCGGGAAAATCAGTTTGCCATCCACATGCAAATTGCCATCGCGTCCGACGGCCTGCCATCGCGTCTCCGGCAAATCAACTGCGCTCAACGATGGCAACCAACGCGCCAAACGCGGCCAATCCAAATCCGCGGTCAACCAATTATTTTTCTCCGCCGGCGCCGGGCGTTTTTCGGCCAGCACGCGCCGGACCAGTTCGTCATTCAACAGAAGTTTGTCCTGACCCCAGCCGAATACGACCCAATCGCCAACGCGGACGAAACGAATCACATTGGGTGGAAGATGTTTTTTCAACTCCCAGCCGTTCCGGATTTTTTCCACGGACATCCCCGTCCACGCTTCGAGAACATTTCCCAAATTGGTCTGCCAAAGCTGCGCGCGGCCGGCATTCAGCCGGATCGCCAGTGCAAATTCCGGCGACCCGTTCGTCGCGTCGCGAATTTGCAAAAACCATTCCGCGCCCAACAAATCGTCGAGCAACGGCCGAAGCTGCCCGGCCCCGTCGTTGGTGCCGGAAAGTATTTTTCGTTTGAACCAGTTGTAAGGCGCGCGGGAAAGTTTGTTCAGCGTTTGTTCGCGGAGCGCCTGCGCCTCGGGTGAACACCAAAGATTTGTGAATGCAACGGCATTGGTGTCGGCGGAAATCTGTTCAGCGCCCGCGAAATGAACCCGCGCCATCAAGTCCGGCGCCGGTGGCGACGCTTGAGCCACAACCGCGGCCATCATCGCCGCACAAAACAAAAACAACTGTTTCATTGAAGGTCTTTTCTGTGCCAAATGCGCCGCCACTTGGCAAATCCAATCATATTCTGATTGCCCTGCGCGCTGAATCCGGTTTTGATTCGCCGTGCTCAAACTCCGCCCGTTCTTCAAATACTGGCTGCCGACGTTGATTTGGATGGCGCTGATTTTTTCAGCGTCGAGCGATTCGCATTCCTATGAGCATTCCTCGCGCTTCGTTGAACCGTTTTTGCATTGGCTGTTTCCGCAAATGCCGGAAGCGCAGGTGAAAGAATTTCATCTCGTGATCCGCAAATGCGGACATCTGACCGAATACGCCGTGCTCGCGTTGCTGCTCTGGCGTGCGGTGCGCCGACCAGTGAAAAATGATCCCTCTCCCTGGATTTGGCCGGAAGCCGGCCTCGCGCTCGCCATCGTTTTTCTTTACGGCGCCAGCGATGAATTCCACCAAATCTTCGTGCCGACGCGCACGGCACAGGTGTCTGACGTGTTCATTGACACCGCCGGTGGCGCGGCAAGTTTGCTCGCGCTTTGGATGATTGGCCGCTGGCGAAAACGCTGGTAAGAACCTGCCATGAAACGTCCGTTCGTCGCCGTCGTTTCCTGTTACGCCATTGGCTTGTTGCTGGCCGGAATTTTTCGACCGCCGCTCGTCGCGCTTTTTGGAATCGCCTTTGCCGTTCTCGTTCTCGCCTGCCGCGCCGAAGCGTCTGCGCGAAGGCAGGTTCTCGTCCTTGAAAAACTTCGTCCCCTGTTGCTTTGGCTGCTCATTGCGTTTGCCGGCTGGACGAATCTCGCCAGCCGGACGGCCATGGTTTCACCCAACGACTTGCGCGCGTTGCTCGGCGATACCAACGCCATCGTGACTGTGCGCGGAACTTTGATCGAAACACCGCACTGGCGCATCACCGAACGCGACGGCCAGCAAACCGAACGCTCGGTCGCACAAGTCCAGGTCGCGGTGTTGTGCCGCGACGCAAACTGGCAACCGGCGGCCGGTTCAATTATCGTGACGACGCCAGGCACACTCGCCGCCAGTTTTTTCGCCGGACAACCGGTTAAAGTCACCGGTGTCATCAGCCAGCCAGCGTCGCCTTTGGCCGAGGGACTCTTTGATTACCGTGATTACCTCCAAACGCGCGGAATATTTTACCAGCTCAAAGCCGGTTCCACGAACGACTGGCGGCCCGGTTCTCCGTTATTGTCCAATCCTCCGCTGACCGACCGTTTTTTGAATTGGTCGCAACGCACGCTCGCGCTCGGTCTGCCGGGGGAAGACCAGCCGCTGCGGTTGCTTTGGGCGATGACGCTCGGCTGGCGAACCGCATTGACGGCTGACATCAGCGAACCGTTCCTGCGCGCCGGCACGATGCACCTCTTCGCGATTGACGGCCTGCGCATCGCGCTGATTTCCGGGATGCTCGTCGCGCTGTTGCGCGTGTTGCAGGTCTCGCGGGCATGGTGCGGCATCGTGGCAATTCCGCTCATCTGGTTTTACACCGCCGCGACCGGCTGGGAATCCTCCGCCATTCGCGCGTCGGTGATGATGACCGTCGTCCTCGGCGGCTGGGCGTTGAAACGGCCGGGCGACACGATCAACTCGCTCGCCGCCGCCGCGTTCATTATTTTGCTGTGGGACCCGCGGCAGCTTTTTGAAGCCAGCTTTCAACTTTCCTTTTTCGTCGTGCTCGTCATCGTGCTGATGCTGCCACCGCTGAATAAAATTTCCGACCGGCTCTGGCAAAGCGATCCATTGCTCCCAGCCGAATTGCTCCCGCGCTGGCGGCGCGCGCTCATCGCGACGCTGCGAATGTTGTCGCGTTACTTTGCGCTCTCGTTCGCGGCCTGGGTCGGCTCGATTCCGCTGGCGGCAAAGTATTTTCACCTGTTCAGCCCCGTTTCAACGCCTGCGAACATCGTTGCCGTGCCGCTCGGCACGCTCGCGCTGATGAGCAATCTGGGCAGCCTCGTCTGTGGCACGTGGTTCCCGTGGGCGACGGAATTGTTCAATCACAGTGCGTGGTTTTTCATGTCGGCGATGACGGCGGTGAGCGAATTCGCGACAAAGATTCCCGGCGCCTATTTTTACGTGCCGGCGCCATCCTGGCTGGAAATCGGCATTTACTACGCCGTGCTCGTCGGCGCCTTGAGCGGCTGGCTTTTCGCACCAAAACAAAGAATCTGGAGCGCGACGGCGCTGGTTCTAATTGTCGCCGGTTTTGCCTGGCACTGGCAAACGACACGCGGCGAAACCAGATTGACCGTCCTTCCGCTCAATGGCGGTCACGCGGTCTTCGTGGATGCTGCCGGACGGAAAAACGACTGGCTCGTGAATTGTGGCGACGAAAGTGCCGTGAACTTCACGCTCAAACCGTTTCTCCGCGCGCAAGGCGTGAACCGCGTTCAAAGACTCGTGCTGACACACGGTGATTTGCGAAGCTGCGGCGGCGCGGAATTGCTCAACCAACTTTTCGGCACCGGTGAAATTTACACCAGCCCGGCGCGTTTTCGCTCGATGGCGTATCGCGAAATCATTGCAGAATTCGAAAAGCAACCCCGGCGACACCGAATCATCAATCGCGGCAGCACTGCCGGTTGCTGGCAGGCTTTCGCTCCCGACGCCACGGATAATTTTGAGCGCGCTGACGACGCATCGCTGGTGCTGTTGGGAAATTTTTACGGCCCGCGCGTCCTCCTGCTGTCCGATTTGGGTCGCGAAGGACAAAACGTCCTGCTCTCACGCACGAACAATCTGCGCGCGGACATTGTGATTGCCGGTTTGCCCGACGAAGGCGAACCGCTTTGCGATGCGTTGCTCGATGCGGCACAGCCAAAAGTCATTGTCATTGCCGATTCAGAATTTCCGGCGACCCGCCGGGCCAGCCCGAAACTGCGCGCCCGACTGGAGCAAAGGGGGGGTCCGGTTATTTACACGCGCACGGCGGGCGCGGTGACAATCTTGTTGCGATCGAACGGTTGGGAATTGCGCACGATGGACGGGCAAAAAAATTCATATCGAACCGCGAACGGGAATTGAGCGGATCACTACCACCGCTGCCACCACCAAAATGGCCGGTTATAGCTTTCGGGCAAAGGCCGCTGTTTCGTGAGGCTTACGGAAACATAACGGGCCTCCGGAATCGAAAATTTTTTCACTTCGATTGTCACACTTTCGGGGTGGAATTCCGATAAAATTTTGTCGGCAACGTCCGTTGCCACGGACTCTATCAGCCTCCAGTTCCGCGTTTCGCCAAGTTTCAATAGTCGTTGGGTAATCTCATAATAATCTATGGTCCGCCCGATGCGGCCACTCACTGCCGCTGATGAAAAATCGAACTTGACATCCAACGTCAGCAACAAGCGTTGCGGCTTGGCGCGTTCCTCTTCAGAAATGCCGACACGATAAAAAACTTCCAGGTCAACAATGGTGATAAAAGACATGACGATTCTTCTGATTTGTTTTGCGTCTGCGACCGAACGTTTTTACTTCCCGCTTTTTGGTTTTCTGCCTTTTCCGCCGTTCCATCACGGCGTTAATCAGGACCCGCGTCGGCATATTAAGTTTCATTTTGCCGGCTTCGGCAAGCGTAACCCACCGGAATTCGCGGGCTTCGTGGTTCAACTTCACACGCGGTTTGCCGGCGCAACGGCAGGTGTAATTCAGCAGGACGAAATGCGCGTCGCGGTAAAACTCCCGGGAGTGGATGCAATCCTGCACGAGCACAAATTCAATGTCCGTCACGTTGAGGCTGGTTTCCTCCTTGATTTCGCGGCGGAGCGCGGCCTCGGAGGGTTCGCCCCATTTGATTTTGCCGCCGGGAATGCCCCAGAGATTCGACCATTTGTGGGTGCGGATCATCAGCACTTCGCCCGCGCCGTTGAAAATCAGGGCGCCGACGGTGGCCAGCGGCGGATGGGTTTCCTCAAAGTTTTTCACCGCCGGTTTGAGGTGGAAATCATTCTGCTCCAGCACCCGGCGCAATTCACCGAGATGCTCGACAATCAAATCCGGCTGCGCCGCGCGCAATTGCTCCAGCGTGTTGTAGCCGGTGAGCACGGCGCAGGAATGGACGCCGCCGTGATGCGCGGTTTCGATGTCGTGCTGCATGTCGCCGATGAACAGCGTCTCGGCCGCGCGCAAATGATTTTCGGCGAGGATTTCGTGAATTTTTTCCCGCTTGTCCCAAACGTCCGTGTAGGGCTTGTCGAGGTAGGCGCCGAATCCGGTGACGCGGCATTGCGCCATGAAATGATCGCGATGCACCGTGCTCAAAAGAAAAGTGCGTAACTTCTGCGCGCGGCAAAATTTGAGGAAATCGCGCGCATAAGGCAGTTCGCTGACGGAATCCTGTGCTTGCCGGAAACTGCTGTGGAACCAGTCTTCAAGCTGGGCCATCGGGACGTGCGGTGTGTGGCGATCGTAAAAATTCGTGAACGGCAGGGAAAACTCGGCGCGAAATTCGTCCAGCGACATTTCCGGGCGGCCGGCCTGGGTGAGGACGAAATTTGAAGCCTTCAAAACGGCGGGCAAATCGTCCACGAGAGTGCCCGACCAGTCGAAGATGATGTTGCGAATCACGAAATTGATTTAACCACAAAGAACACATGGAACACAAAGAGAAATGAATCCTCCCCGCCGTCGCGGAATGACTAATTCCTAAACCATAATGACGAAAGAAACCCAAAGTCCGACCCGTCCTCCGCAGTAGCCCGCTACGGAGGGTGGAAGCTCGAATGCGCGGTGAGGTTGGCCGGTTTGGTCATTTGGATATTTGAGCATTCTTTAGTCATTAGGGTTTCGGGTTTATGGTTTTAATCGTGGTTTTGTCTCCCTCTGCCCACTGGCTTTCATCAAACTGACCCATCACCCAATCTTCTTGAAACCTGACACCTGACATTTGAAACTCCAGCGGTGCTCATCGCATTCAACAAACCTTACGGCGTCGTTTCGCAATTCACGCCCGACGGGTCGCCCAATCGCACACTGGCGGAATTCGGTTTCCCGAAAAATGTTTATCCCATTGGCCGGCTCGATGCGGACTCCGAAGGCTTGCTGCTGTTGAGCGACGAGCCGGCGTGGAACGAACGGCTGCTGCACCCGCGCCATGCCCACGAACGCGAGTATTGGGCGCAACTGGAATGCATTCCAACACCCGAAGTTTTGAAGAAGCTCGAACACGGCGTTGTGGTTCAAGGCCGGAAAACATTGCCCTGCCGGGCGTGGATTCTGGAACCGCAACCGGAAATAATCCCCGCCCCCGTAGCGGCGCCTCGGCAGAGCGCCGCTGATTATCTTTCCGAAAAAATGGCGGCGCTCTGCCGAGACGCCGCTACGCCAAAAATCCCACCGCGCGACCCACCCATCCGTTTCCGCAAAAGCGTGCCGGATTGCTGGATCGGGCTGGAACTGATCGAAGGCAAAAACCGGCAGGTGCGGCGAATGACTGCCGCCATCGGCCATCCGACTCTGCGGCTCATCCGCGTGCGCATCGGACAACTTAAGCTGGGTGATTTGCCACCCGGCCAATGGCGAATTCTGACGGCGGGAGAATGCGCGTTGGTTGGAAAGAGTGGCACAGGCCTCCGGCCTGTGTGCTGAATTTCACAGGCGAGGACGCCTGTGCCACGCTACAGAAATTGACGCCACCGGTTCGCGGCGGTAACTTCTTGTGATGATTGGTATCACTGAAATTCAACCGCGCGGCGCGATGACGAAGAGTCGGTTTAAGCCGCTGGCGAAGGAAATATTTGCGCTCAAAAAACAGCTCCACGCCGTCATCCTCGCCCACAATTATCAGGTGCCGGAAATCCAGGACGTGGCCGATTTTGTGGGCGATTCGCTCGGCCTTTCCCAGCAGGCCGCGAAGACGGACGCGGACGTAATTGTTTTCTGTGGCGTGCATTTCATGGCCGAGACGGCAAAGATTTTAAATCCGAAGAAAATTGTCGTGCTGCCGGACAAGGACGCCGGTTGTTCACTGGAAGAAAGCTGTCCGGCGGACAAGCTCGCCGCGTTGCAAAAGACCAACCCGAATTTCTGGACCATCGCCTACATCAATTGCAGCGCGGCGGTGAAGGCGTTGAGCGACGTGATTTGCACCAGCGGCAACGCGGTGAAAATCGTCGAGGCCGCGCCGAAGGACAAGGATTTGCTGTTCGTGCCGGATGAAAATCTCGGCGCGTGGGTGATGGAACAGACTGGCCGCCCAATGACGCTTTGGCACGGCGACTGTTATGCGCACGTGGAGTTCAAGCGCGATCAAGTGCTGCGATTGCGCGAAAAATTCCCTGACGCGAAGGTTGTCGTTCATCCCGAAAGTTTGCGTGAAGTGCGCGACCTGGCCGACGCAATTTGTTCGACGGAGAAAATGATCAGCTACTGCAAATCGAGTCCCGCCAGACGATTCGTCATCGTGACCGAGTCGGGCATCATTCACCGGATGCAGAAGGAATGTCCGGGCAAGGAATTTCTCTGTGCGCCGGTGTTTGATGTGATGCGGATGCCGTCGGACAACTGCCGGTGCAGCGAGTGCAAATACATGAAGTTGAACACGCTTGAGAAGGTGCGCGACTGCATGAAAAAACTCGCCCCGCGAATTGAATTGCCGGAGGATATTTTGAGACGCGCCCGCCTGCCGATTGAGCGGATGCTGGAGATTTCAGCCCGACCGGCTTGAGCCGTTCCCATTTGTCACGGCAATTTCACTGCGCCGACATGTGTTCGGCATGAGCGTAATCCAGTTCTCCCTCGCTGGCATTCACAAAGGAGGCTGAAGCTGCAGGTTGATGGTTTTGATTCAAAAAGTCGGCAGCACTTTACGCGAAACGCCACCCTTTTTTCAATCCCAAGGCAGCCTCGAATCTTTTTGCTGGCATGCCATTCAAACCAAAACCCACCCAGGTTTGAAAACAAGTTAAGTGGGTATCGCCGTTGGCAAAGAACATTTAGAATCTCCAGGTCAAGTCCAGTTGCAACACATTGTAATTTTTTATTGGGTTGATGCCCGGAATATCCAAATTGTTGCCACCCGTGCCAAGGTTGGCTTGGATCGGGTTGGCGTGGCCGAAGCGAATGGTGCCGATAATGTCGTCGGTGAAGCTATAGGCAAATGCCGAGTAAAAGCCTTGCAGATTAGCCCGGCCTTCGAAAAAGTCGGAGTCAATCAGATTCACATCCAGGGCATATTGTTCGATATGCTGCCAGTAGAAGCGGGCTTCCCAAGTATTTTTCTTCGAGGTAGAACCATAAACCAAACCTTGGACCGGCCCATAAACCGGCCCGGCGCTGCCAATGCCAATGCCAACTTGATAGGCCTTGACCTGATCCGTCTCGGGGCCATTCACCCCCGGGAATGCCCCAGGACCGCCGGCTTGGTAGGCGGCACGCGCGCGATCAGCACCATCAAGATTGTAGGCAAAATCGCCGAAGATTCGTCCCTGCAAGGTTCCCAACGGGGTTTTCCAGATTTTGAAATCGAACTCGGCGGGAATTTCCAAGATCAGGAGGTCATTGATGCCATTTTGGTTGTAAGCATATCCACCCGGATAATTTACATTCACACCGTGACTCCCCTGCCCGGTGTAGGGTTTATTTAGTCCATTGGCACTGCCTCCGTTAGTGCTGCCTATGCCAGTATAGGTGTAAAGCATGGGCGCAATCTTGACTGACATGTCCTTGCCGATTCTCACATTGGCGCCCGCCTGCCAAGTCAGCAAGAACGTGTCACTGGAAGGAATCTCTGTGGCTTGACTCGGGTCCTGATAGTCCCATTGTCCGAAATCCACGAACAGATCCACGTTATCAATTGTATATTTGAATTTTTCAAACGCGCCTTCCGGATTGATGTCCGAATCCCAAACCATGGGCGTGGTGTAAAGTGGCATGGCCATTCGACCCACGGTCATCTCATACCAGTCGGTCGGATGCCAGCCGAGATAAGCCTGGCCAATGTAAATGCTACTCTGACTTTTGTCCGAGGGAGAGACCGAGCCGCTGGTGGTATTATTGCCGAAAGTGGACCAAGGCGAACGCGGATTGCTCGACGTTTCCAATCGGATTCCATAATTAAAGTCATCCACCAGATCGCCCCGCAGACCAATACGGAGAGCGTAACGAAATCGTTCGCGATAATACGTATCCGGCGTTGCCTCGGGAACATTATCCACCCCACGATATTCGTAACGCAATCGCAAGTCGCCGAAAAGCTGCATGCTCTTAATAGCATCGGACATCTTCCATTTTGAAATTGGCGGGTTGTTCACCGTGTTGGTTTCTCGCGCTGCGGTTTCGGCCTCGATTTTTTTGGCCTCATCGGCGGTCAAAATGCCTTTCTCGATGAGCGTGTCCACCAGCGGATTTCCCGACGACGCCGGCGGCAGTGATGCTGGCGTCGTTTGCGCTCGGGCATTAAAGTTGAATATGACCAACATTCCTGTCGCAATTGTCGCTGCTATTCCGAATTTTATTTTTTTCATTTTTTTCATAAATGGATTCCGAACCTAGACAGCGGCACTATTGAACACCGATGTTACAAACATAATTCGGATTTGTTACGTTTCTGTAACAAATCCCGGCAGCAGGCTGGGATGCGGCTTGACTTGCCCGCAAGACGGAGGGCAAAGGATGCAAACCGCGGCAAACAGGCGGTCAGCGCAATGCGCCGATCTGGTAATCCAAATTCGCCTGTTGAATCAGCACATCGTAGCGGGCATTGGTGTTGGCGATTTGCGCCGAGGTCAGGCTCAACTGTGCCTGACTTAATTCGACTATTGAACTGATGCCCGTTTTATAGCGCGCCTCGGCCAAATCGTAAGCCTCGGCGGCATGCTTGACCAATTGTTCGGTGGTCCGAAGCTGTTCCAGTGCATTGTTCACGTTCAGCCAGGCGATGCGCACGTCCCGGATCACGTTGTCCTCCGCCATGCGCAGCATTTCCGCGTCGGCCTGCGCTTTCAGTTCGGCCTCATGCTGACGTGCCGTGTAGAGGCCGCCCGCGAACAATGGCAGACTGAGTTGAACCCCACCGGCGGCGTAGTTGTCAGCCAACCGGTCATCGTGTATCGGTGAATCACCGGCCACACCGATGGCCGAAACCGTCGGCAATCGCGCATCTCTTTCCGACCGTGCAAACCGCAGCGCCGCATCCCGCTGATCCCGGAGGCTTAACAGTTCCGGCCGCCGGCTCAACGCGCTTTCGATGAATTCGGAAACATCGTTTGTGGCCGTGCTCACCGGCAGCGATTGTTCGACGAGTTGAAACGGTTTGAATTCGTGATAGCCCAGCGCCGTCGAGAGTGATGCCATGGCCGCGTCCGCGTCGTTTTGAGCTTTTTGCAGAAGCAATCGGCCTTCTTCGAGTGCGACCTGCGCGAAACTCACGTCCAGCTCGGACCGCAACTTGTTCGTGGCCAGCGCGGTAACCTGATCGAGCAACAATTGTCGTGTGTCAAAAGTTTGTTGCGCGACGTGCCGCACCGCCTGCGCTTCCAACGTTCCGAAATAACTGATATTTACCTGCAACAAAACCTCCTCCCGGGTGGCATTGGCATTCTGGTTTTCAGCCTGCGCTTGAAATTTGGAGCTGGCCGTGAGATTGGCCGTATGGCCGAAATCGGTGATGAGCTGGTTGACAGCCAATCCTCCGGCGGCACGGTCAAAGACGCTCGGGTTGTTCAACCCCCCGGCCATGATGCGTGTATTATCGGAACCCGCACCGACGGCGGTGGCATACAGATTGGCCGTCGGGAAATAACCGGCGCGAGCCTCCTTGACCGCCTGTTCCGCAGCACGCGCGCGGTAATTCGCGGCGGCAATCTGCGGATGATTGTGCAACGCCAGTTTCTGCGCGTCGGCCAAAGCCAAAACGGGCGGCACGTTGGTTGTCTCGTCCGCAACAATTTTGCCGGCAAAAAGGATGCAAATGGTCACAGTTAAAATGATTCGTTTCACTTGGAGATTTTTCAATGCGAAATTGTTTCCGGTGCGTTCGGGGAATCTTTTACCGCCGCTTCTTTCCGGCGGTAAAGAATAAAATATGCCGCCGGCACGATGAAAACGGTCAGCACCACCGAAACCGCCAGGCCGCCGATGATGGCGCGGGCCAGCGGAGCGTAGGCTTCGCTGCCCGTGCCGAGTTTCATGGCCATCGGAATCAGGCCCATCAGCGTGGCGAGCGATGTCATCAGCACCGGACGCAAACGCACGCGGCAGGCGAGGGAAACGGCTTCGCGTAATGGCCGGCCTTCTTCGCGCAGCCGCCGTGTGAATTCGACGATGAGGATGCTGTTGGAGACCACGATGCCGACCATCATCACCACACCCATCAGCGACATGACGTTGAGGGTTGTGCCGGTGGCAAAAAGAATTATCAGCGCGCCGGTCAATCCGGTCGGCACGGCGAGCAAAATCAACAGCGGGTCGAGAAACGATTGAAATTGCGCGACGAGAATCAAATAAACCAGCACGGTCGCCAGGATCAAGCCCAGGCCGAAACTGCGGAACGAGACTTGCATGGCGTGCGCCGAGCCGCGCACCTCAACGCGGACATTTGACGGCAGGTTCAGGGCGCCGACAATTTTTTGGACGCCCTTCAAAACTTTGCCGAGGTCTTCGCTCGTGGGTGAAACATAGACATCCATTTCACGGCGTAGTTGATAATGATCCACCTCGGTCGGCGAATTGCGGTGACTGATGGTGCTGACGGTGTCGAGCCGCGTCGGCAGCGGGGAATTTGCGCCGCGCAACGGAATGGATGACAGGTCGGCAAAGTTCTTCACGAAACCTTCGGGATACTGCACGGTGAGGAAATAGTCGTTGCCACTTTTCGGGTCCACCCAATAGCTCGGCGCAATCATCTGATCGGAAGTCAGCGCCGTGATAACGTCGCCAACGACTTCTTTTTCATTCAGGCCAAGTTCGGAAGTGCGCAGCCGGTCAATGTCCAGTTGCAGCGCCGGATAATCAATGTCCTGCGGCACTAGGACATCACTGACGCCCGGCAATGCTTGGGCTTTTTTTGCGATGTCCGTTGCAATTTTATGGGTGCTGTCCATGTCATTGCCGGTAACTTGAATATCCAGTGGCGCGGGCATTCCCAGATTCAGAATTGCGTCCACAAGTCCGCCGGTTTGGAAATAAGCGGCGACTTGCGGCAATTCTTTTTTCAGCCGCGCGCGCACCAGGTCCATGTATTGAAAGCTGCTCAAATGATGACCCGCATTCAAGCCCACCTGGACGAACGCCGTGTGCGGGCCGGAATTGGGTGTGTAAATCGAGGAGAAACCGGGCGTCACGCCGATGTTCGAGACGATGATTTTCAAATCTTTCGCCGGCACAACTTCGCGGACAATTTGTTCCACTTTCTGCACCAATTGGTCGGTGAGTTCGATGCGCGTGCCGGTCGAAGCCTTGAGATTGATGACAAATTGGCCGGGATCGGTGCGCGGAAAATACGCTTCGCCGATGAGCGGATAAAGCGCGAGGCTCAAAATGAAAATGCCCGTGATACCGAGCACCGTTGCCAGAGGGCGAATCAACGCCAGGTTCAGCACGCTTTCGTAGCGGTCGAGCATCTGCTTGAACTTATGGTTGAACCAGCGGTTGAAACGCGCGCCCCAACTTTTTGACGCGGCGGCTTCACTTTCATCGTGGCCGTGATGGCCTTTGATGAGCTTGGCGCAGAACAACGGCACAACCGTCATCGCGACCAGATACGAGGCGAACAACGAAAGAATCACCGCCAGCGCGAGCGCCATGAAAAGAAATTTGCTGACGCCGTAAAGAAACATCACCGGAAAGAAAACGATGACCGTTGCCAGCGTCGCAGCGAGCACCGGCAGCGCGACTTCGTGTCCGCCGCGTTCGGCGGCGACTTCGGGCGGTTCGCCCATTTCCATGTGCCGGAAAATGTTTTCCAGCACAACGACGGAATTGTCAATCAGCCGCGAAAATGCCAGCGCGAGTCCGCCGAGAATCATCGCGTTGATGGTGCTGTTGCCCAGGGATAACGCGATAAAAGCGGCGAGTGCGGAAAGCGGGATCGAAAGAAACACCGCGACGGTGGCCCTCATACTGCCGAGGAAGACCAAAATCATCACGCCGGTGAGCACGAGGCCGATCAAACCCTCGTGGATCAGGTTTTCAATGGCGTTGCGCACGAAAACGGATTGGTCGAAAACGACTTTCGTCACGAGTTGTTTGGGCACGTCGAACAGGTGCGAAATCGCGTGTTTAATGCCGTCCACGACGGCGATGGTGTTCGCGTCGCCGCCTTGCTTGAGCACGGGCAGATAGACCGACGGCTGGCCATCCACGCGCACGACATTGTATTGGATTTCCGAGCCGTCCTCCGCATGGCCGACATCGCCGATGAGCACGGAAGCGTTGCCAACGGTTTTCAACGGCACCTGGTTGATGTCCTTCATGTCGTTGATCTGGCTGTTGACGTAAAGGTTGTAATCGTAAGGGCCAATCTTCACGTCACCAGCAGGCAGGATCAAATTCGCCTCGTTCACCGTGCGGACAACGTCCATGACGCTTAATTGATGTGATTCCAGCTTGAGTGGGTCCACGTAAATCATGATTTGCCGGTAACGTCCGCCGAACGGCTGCGGCACGGAGGCCCCTGGCACATTCGCCACCTGGTTGCGTACGTCGTACTGGCCGAGGTCGCGAAGTTTCGCCTCGTTCAAGCCTTCGCCTTTCAAGGTAATCAAACACACCGGCAGGCTCGACGCGTCGAATTGCAAAACGACCGGCGGCAGGGTGCCGGGCGGCAGTTTCCGCAAATCGGCCATCGCCAGATTCGCAATGCTCGTAACGGCGGAGTCGGCGTTGAAGCCCGGTTGAAAATAAATTTTGATCAGGCTAACGCCCGGCAGCGAGCGCGATTCGATGTGATCCACGCCGCTGGCAAGCGTAAAAAATCGCTCAAAGCGTCCGGTGATGTCCGTTTCGATTTGCTCTGGCGGCATCCCGTTAAAAAACGTCGCGACGACCACGACCGGGATTTTGATCGGTGGAAACAAATCCACCGGCATCCGGACCAAGCTGGTCACCCCCACCACACAGGTGATGAGGCAGATGACAATGATGAGATACGGCAGGCGGATGGCAAATCGAGACATGGCGATTAGGCTGTAGGCTTAAGACCGGTCTTTTGTGACGGCCGCCCGCAATTTCTCCATGGAAAAGTTTTTTGATTGGCACAGCGCAATTAATTCCTGCTCCTTTGCCTTGATTCGCTCCGCCACCGGGGGAATTTGGCCGGCAATGTCGAGGGGAATGGATTGGACACCGTGCAAATCGCCATGAAGCAAATCGCCGGACTGGATTTTCAGTCCGGCGATTTCAACCGCGCCCCCCACCTCCACGATGTGAACATAGGCGTGGGAAACTGAAATATTGCCGGCAAAGAGATGAAAGCCCAGGCTCTCGGCCGCCGGGATGTCACGCACGGAACCGTTGGTCACCGCACCCACGCAACCCAGAGCATGAAGAATATTGATATGCACCGCTCCCAGCAATGAACCCAGACCCGCCTGCGTGGCCACGTCCTGCACCACCAACACCCGCGGTGCCGGCAGTGAAAGAATGTAGTCCCACCAGTCGGTGCGATCGGGATAATGGCCGGCCGCCATCGGCGGCGCGGAGCCGCGGATTTTGATCGTGGCCGCGTAACCCACCATCGGTTTCAACTGTGGAAACAGGCAACGTATGGAACCGTCAGCAAAGCCTTCGTTGCGCAGCCGTTCTTGAAAGGTCTCAATGGCGTTGGCCACGGTACAGGCATCCAACCGGCCCAAGGTTTCGAGTTGTTCCGGGGTCAAAGTGGCATTCATGCTCAAAATAAATTGGTGGCTTCAGCCGGTCTGCGATTTGTTTCTTGGCGTCGGTCGGTCAACCAGGCGTGGCGGCAGGATTTCGACAAGCGGAACTTTTCCTTTAACGGCCGCCAGACCAGTTGTGGTGTGAAACGGGTCTGGTGAATGAATGGTTTGATCTCAATGTTCATAAGGCGGAGGTGACCTTGATATATTTGGGGTCCACTTTTTGACCGGGTTGAAACTGGCTGCGGTTGCCCATCACCACCAAATCGCCTTCGTTCAGGCCGGAAAGCACCTCATATTTGTCCGGTGTCTCCAGACCCAGCGTCACGGTGCGTTCCTCAATTTCATGATTGGGGGTGACGACATAGACGGTGTTTTTTTTGCCACCGGCAACCGCTTCGGTGGGAATGGCCAGAGCTTGGGAGCGCTTTTCCACCTTCAAGACCACGGTAGCATACATCCCCGGCACCAGTTCCAGATCCGGGTTGGGGACCTCGATTTCGGTGATCATGGTCCGGGTATTGTCATCCACGTCGTGGGTGAAACGCGAAATGATGCCGGTGAAAGTTTTACCGTTGAGAGAATCCACACGCACTTCAACTGAATCGCCAAGTTGAACGTCTTTCACATAGTCCACCGTGACAGGGAAATCCAGCCGCAACTGGTAATTGTCCGAGACACGCAGCAACGATTTGGCTTGGGTATCTGAAGAAGTGCCGGCCTGAATGAGCGCGCCCGGATCGGCATAACGTCGAGTGACCACACCATCAAATGGGGCTGTAATACGGGTGTAATCCACCATCGTCTGAAACTTTTTTACATCCGCCTTCGCGGCGGCGACGGAAGCGGCGGCGGCAAGGTCCTTGGCTTCGGCGGTATCCAGGTCTTGCTGGGCGACGAGATTTGGATGTTCCTGGTTCACGGCAACGAGCCGGGTATAATCAAGGTGCGCATTTTTGTAATCGGCTTCGGCGTGTTGTTCGGCTGCAAGCGCACTGTTGAGTTCATCTTGCAATTCGGGAACTTCGAGCGTGGCCAGAAGTTGTCCCGCCCTCACCTTGTCGCCGAAGTCCACGTTCATCTGATTCACATAGCCGGAAACTTTCGCATGCAACTCAACTTCCTGATACGGGCGGAATTCCGCCGCAATCGTCACTTGCTTGTAAAGGTCTTCCCGCGTCGCTTTCGTCACGGCCGCCGTCGGCGCGCCGGTCAAATCAGCATTCACGGGAGCTTGCGCGCGCGCATGATGCATCGCCCACAACACGCCCAGGCCGATGACGAAAGCCACCGCCAGGATTTCAAAAAAAATTCCGAACCGGGATTTCATAATTTTGAATTTCATGGGTTGATGGAAGATTTTTAGTTTTTGGCCAAAGGCAGTTTGACGCGAAAACAACTGCCGCTGCCAACGACGCTTTGCGCTTCCACTTCCGCGCCGTGCGCGGTGCAAATGGATTTGACGATGGAAAGTCCAAGACCCGCGCTTTCGGAATCGGCGGAACGAGCCTGATCAACACGATAAAACCGCTCGAAGATGTGTGGTAACGCATCGGGCGGAATGCCGATGCCATTGTCTTTCACTTCCAGCACGGCGTGGCCGTTGACGGCGAGAACGCGCAATTGAATCGCGCCTTTTTCCGGCGTGTATTTGATGGCGTTGTCGAGCAGATTCACGACGACTTGTTTGAGCCGCACGTGGTTGCCTTTCACCGGCATCGGCTGGCTGGCGTCGCAGGAAATGGAAATGCCCTTGTCCTCGGCCAGCAGGCTCATTTGGTCGGCGGTTGTTTTGGCCAGTTCACTCAAATCAAAGCGCGTCCATTCGGTTTGCGCTTCGCCGGCGTCGAGCCGCGAGAGCGTGAACAATTGCTCCACGATTTTGCCCAAATGCACGACTTCCTCCAACATGCTGCCGGCACGGTCGCGCAATTCCGAATCGAGGCGGGCATCTTCCGCGAAACTTTCCAGTTCTCCCTGCAGAATTGTGAGCGGCGTGCGCAAGTCATGCGAGGCATCGGCGACAAACCGTTTGGAATTTTGAAAGGCGTCGTCCAGCCGGGTAATCATGCGGTTGAGCGAAACGGACAACCGCTCCAATTCATCGCCGGTGCTTGAGACCGGCAAACGTTCGCTTAAATTGTACTGCGTGATCCGCTCGGCGGCACGCGTGATTTGTTCGACCGGCGTCAAGGCGCGCCGCACCAGCAGATAGCCGCCAACGGTAATGATGATGACCGCCAGCGGCAAACCCAGGGCAAGTTGCAAAAACAGGTGGTTGAGCATGGATTCCACCGGATCGAGCAACGCGCCAAATTCCACCAGGTAATCAGGATTGCCGGACGATTTGAAATTCAACGCGGCGACGAGCAAGGTGTTGCCTCCTGACAATTTCAACTTGTGGTAGAATTCCGTTTTAGACGACAACGGGAAAGGGGGAACCTCCGTAGGGTCGAAACTTCCGTCCTTGGGCGCGCCGGAAACGTAAACCAGAGTGCCATCGGCTCGTGTAATCCGGATGAAACGATCGTTGATTTCCGGCTCATACCAGTCCTTCGTCTGGCTGGCAACGTAAGCTTCGCCGGTTTGCCCGACATGAATGAGCAGGGTTTGGGAAATCTGGCGCGCGCGGCGCGCCTGGGATTCACGCAGGTCGTTTTCCAGGAAATGCCTCAGGTTGAGATACAACAGCGCGCACAACAGCAGGAAGATGCCGGTGAGCAGGCCGGCATACCACGTAACCAGACGAAACTTGATGGAGCGTATGTTCATGCCTGCGTCTCGTCGTTCAAGCTGTAACCGACACCACGCACGGTGCGCAGCAGTTTGACGGGAAACGCGTCGTCCACTTTTTCCCGCAAATGCCGCACATAAACGTCCACGATGTTGGTCAACCCCTCGAAACTTTGATCCCAGACATGTTCAATGATCATGGTGCGCGAAAAAACGCGGCCCGGATGCGTCGCCAGATATTCGAGCAGCGAGTATTCCTTGGCGGTGAGTTCAATTTTTTTGCCGGCGCGTTTCACATTTTGCGAAAGGCGGTCAATTTCCAAATCGCCCACCCGCAGCACGCTGGAACGATTGACCGGCCCGCGCCGCAACAATGCCTTGATGCGCACCTGTAGTTCGGCAAATGCAAACGGCTTGGTAAGATAGTCGTCCGCGCCCGTTTCAAAATTTTTAATTTTGTCGCCCATGCCGTCGCGCGCGGTGAGAATCAGAACCGGCACCAGCGAATTTTTGCGCCGGACTTTTTCGAGAATCTCCGTGCCGGTCAGTCCGGGCAGCATCAAATCCAGAACAATCAGGTCGTAATCGTAGGTATTGGCCATTTCCCAGCCGCTTTGGCCGTCGTGGCAGACATCCACGGCATAGCGCTCCGCCTTGAGGCCGCGGACGATGATGTCGGCCACTTTCTTTTCGTCTTCCACCAGCAGGATTCGCATAAGTTGTAACTCTTTGACAAAGGAATAGACCATACGTTGATTAAAAGAACGTAAACAATTGATTAAAATTCATTCAGAAACCCATGACGGTTACCCCCTTCATTTCCAGCGGTTTGGCAGAAGTGGCAGTCCCATCGGCCTGAGAAGCGGGAATTATCGGTCATGGATAGGACATGATGCTCGATTGGTTGCAGGGGCAGAAGGTCGGGTATTGAAAGCGTATTCCAAGTAGAGCGGGAAACCATGTAGCAGACGCACGCAGGGTTCGTTGCTCATGGCAATTTCGCGAAAGCAACCTCATACGCCTGCCATCCACCTTACAGACGACCAGCCTTACACCCGCCTGGGCGCTTTGGGGAAACGGACTGTCGGCAACAATCCAAGATTCAACCAATTACCTTAATGAAATCCGTTAATTTCTTATTGGTATAGAAGTTTATCCATTTGCCTTCTAAATCCCGGTAGCCCATGCATCGGTAACCTTTGCATTGAATCCAGACTAAATCCAGATCTTGCGCCTGATTTTTGGCCCGGTAGTTCCGGGAGGCTGGTGGTAATGGGAAACTGCGTTTCATCAACCAAAGGTATTAATATGGTTTGGTTTCCCTTGGCAATCATTTACCCGCGCACGCCGCGACTTTTAATGTTTGCTTCATTCGCCCTTAATGTTCCAACCGGTCTAATAAAATATAAACAACGGAGAGGCGTCACCAAGCCGCTGGTTCCGTCAGGTCACGCCAACAGTTCAAATGTTTTGGCCAAAATCCTGCGGTCCAAACGCCTGTCTCCCTCCGAGAGCGCGAACAGGTTCGCGCCTCCCGTCCGGGACCTCTCCCAATGGAAAGGAATAACGTTATGAAAAACATCGGTCTTATCCTGGGCGCAGCCGTGCTTACATTAATGATCGGATGCGCCTCAACCCTCGTCGTCCTCGCTCCGGTGGGGCCCAACCCCATTGGTCATTCCGGCATGGGTTCAAAAGGACAGTTGCTGGTGTATTCCGCCTGGCAAGGACATGGCGAAGGCGACAATCCGTGCTACTATCAGCACGGTGATTATTACATCTATCAGACGTCCGGAAAACTGGTCCGGCACGTGGAGAACAGCGTCGGGCACTACGCCCAATCCCCCCGCCCGGAATTTTTGCCGACCGGAAAATACATCGTGCAGGCCCGGGCGAAAGGTTATGGCAACGTCTGGATCAAGGTGCCAGTAGTGATTCAGGACGGGCTAACCACCCGGGTCCACTTGGACAACGAGTGGATGATTCCAGCGGGCATTTCAAAAACGGAACTGGTCAGCGTACCCATCGGTTATCCCGTGGGGTGGCGGGCCGATTAACGTTGTAACAAACCAGGTCCGGATGGGCCGCGCCAAGAGAAGAATAATTTTTATATTTTATGAAAATTAGCCAGTTAATTTTCCTCGTCGTAGTCCTGCCGTGTGTAGTAGTCCTTGCTTCTTCCGGTCAAAAAGCCGCAGAGGCAGGTAAGATGGGCAACATTTGCTTCAACCATGTGAAACGATTGATGGTTAATTGGCTGATTGTGGCAATGTTCTTGGTGTTATGTGTTGGCTGTTCGATCTTGGAGCCATCACAGAAACAACGCGCAGCCGCAGCCGATAGTCCTTGGACGGAGAAATGTTCACCGCCTCCGAACCAAAATCCCTCTGAGGCGGGGATTGAAACGTGGCCCGAATCGATTTTTAACCAATGACTTTGGGGCTTTTGTCTTTACCTCTTCTTTCAGGCATGGGTAATGTCTTTCACGGTTGCGGAAGCAGGAGTTTTCGTGGAGGCGGAGGGGATTGGGGTGGCGGCGGGCGTAGTGGCGGGGGGCGGTGGAGGTGGTGGTCACCGATGAAACGGTGGGGCCAAAGGCGCCAAGCCCAAGGTCAGCAGTTCTTCCTGTTCCGATACGCAGACCTGCGGCGCCAGCGATTGCCTCCAGCTTCCTTCGGATTTTAATTTGCTCTTCATCGGCCATTAATCTTCAGCGTGTCAATTAAGGTGGACGGTAAGAGAGTCAGGAAAGCGAGCGATTCTGCGCGGCGAGTGGCATGTGCATTACGCTGGCAAGTGAAAAACCTGATTCCGAAAACATGGAAAGGATTCATATGTCAAAAGCAGTCAAGGACACGAAAAGGCCGGCCAGCCCTTTGGCCGCCATTCCAAAACGGGAGGTGGCTTTCGTTTTGAGCAGCCGCGAGGCGGAGGAAGTTTATCTGTGCGGTGACTTCAATGAATGGTCTCCGGGCAGTCTGCCCATGATCCGGCACGGCGGAGATAATTGGTGGGAAAAGCGGCTGGTATTGGCGCCGGGCCGCTACGAATACAAATTCATCGTGAATGGTGTTTGGATTCACAACCCCGATGCCGCGGAGAATGTACCGAATATTCATGGCTCCCTCAATTCGGTCGTGGAGGTCCGGCCATGAAGGCGCAATTCAATCCTGTCCAACGGAGGACGTGCCGGAAGTCTCCGCTTCAAGCGCGACTTAATGGCCAATCCAAGGCGCAGCAGCGGGACCGACACGAAGACACCATCCAGTTGATCTACGCGCATCTTCCCCCCGCCGTTGTCCTGGCCGCGGAACAACATCTTCGGGCACAAACGAACATCGAGCGACGGGCGCACCAACTCTGGTTTGCCCAAGGTTGCCGGCCAGGAGCTGCCTTGGGTGACTGGGTCCGGGCTGAATGTGAGGTGGTGCAAAACCTCTGCCAGGCCCTCCTGAGCCGGAACACCCGGGAACCGGAGCCAGTTTCCCAATGATTTTATGAATCCTCCAACTCAAAGCCTGCAAATTCACATCCACAAAGTGGATGGTTCCGTAGAGACATTCACCCAAAGCGAAGTCGGTCTGGTAAATAGCATCCTAAATGAATTTCAACCCGGCCGGATTTTCACCCGGGGAAAAATCATCATTGCCGACGGGAACTCGCTAACTTCCTTTCCTGCTTCCCAGTTGGTGCGGATTGATTTGGTCTCTGGGTCATCGACCCACCGGATTCTTCCGCCCGAAATCGTGGACGCCGTGGAATTGACCGAAACAGAGTTCCTGGCGCTGATCCAAAATCCGGAACTGGGTGACCAGTGGAATCAGCCACAGGCGCAGGAGGCCTCGGTGGTCGCTTTCCTTGATGTGGAAATGACTGGACAGCAACCGCTGTTTCTCGCATTGGAAGTCCCGCTTGAACCGCCGGCGGACCGGCCGGAGGCAATCCTCTATCCGCTCTATCCACTCACCACGCCGACTTTGTGTTTCCGGATGCGAACCGGCGGGATTGCCGCCTTGAATCTCCTCCACCTGATACGGTTCACCCTCTTTCCTGCACCGCAACAGGCCCCGGCGGAGGCGTGGCCTGCTCATCAAGCCAATGGCTCGCAACCGGATCGCTTTGCCGGGGATGGGCACGGATCGGTTGATGGCAAACAGCCGTTATCCCGCTTCCCGAAGAACAGCCGGACAAATTTCATCCCAGCCAGGAGGAATCAAAATGAAGAGGAATCAAAAATAGAATAAAAGCATCAATGAAAAATTCTTTTTTATGAACACCATGCAAGACATATCCAGCAACGGGATTTATTCCGCAAATAATTCCATCAAGCCGGTCAATTTCTACTGTTCCGCGCGCGGGGCAAAAACGGTTCAATTGGCGGGCGATTTCAACCACTGGCACCCCATCCTGATGAACCAGCGGGAGGATGGCTGGTGGTTTATTCAGATGTGGCTGCCTCATGGCCACCACCAATACCGTTTTCTGGTGGATGGCGAGCCTACGCTTGACTTGCACGCCACCGGCACGACCCGCGATGAACATGATGAACAGGTTTCGCTCATTGCTGTGGGTTGAGCCGGGCAAGCACATTAAAACAAACTGAACGCTGAATTAAAATTTGTTCAGAAACTTTGATCACGGACAAAACTATGGCAGATATCATTGAAACTATGAAAATTCATTTCACTTTGATGCTAATTATGACAGGCGCTCTTTTATCAGGTTGCGCCACCGGCAAAAATGGACTTGTTCTCAACACAGTGGGGCCACCGCTGTCTCAGCCGACGGCGGCAAGTTCAACTAAAGGAACGCTGGTGGTTTATTCCGCTTTCAGGAGAAACGCTGATTTCAACAGCAGCGATCCTTATCGCCGGGAGTATTCCGACTACAAAATCTTCAGCCCCGATGGGAAGCTGCTGCAAAGAGTTCACAATAATTCCGGAACCATTCTTCAAGACCCGGTGTCAGTGGAGCTTCCACCGGGAAAATATCATGTCATTGCGCGTGCCAATGGTTATGGATATGTGACCGTCCCGGTGATTGTTGCGGCACGGCAAAACACCATTTTGCACCTCGAAGGCGGTGGTTCATGGCCGGATGAATCGGCGTTCGACCAAACCAACGCTGTGCGTTTGCCGGACGGCCAAATCATCGGCTGGAAGGCTGCGTCTAATTTGTAATCTGAGAAATAGTCAAAGGGCCAGCCCACGGCCCAGTGTGTCATCTGCAATAAAACCAAAAACGCAAAAACGAAAGAACAAACATTATGACCAAGAACAATTCAGTCGTAGCGATCTTCAAATCGCACACCGGAGCCGAAGCTGCCGTCAAGGAACTCCAGCAATCGGGATTTGACCTGAAGCAACTCTCGATTGTCGGACGCGACTATCATACGGATGAACACGTCGTCGGCTACTACAATGCCGGGGACCGCATGAAATACTGGGGAAAAACGGGTGCCTTCTGGGGCGGGATATGGGGATTGTTGTTCGGTTCCGCGTTCTTTTTGATTCCCGGCGTCGGGCCGTTGCTTGTCGCGGGGCCGCTCGTTGGTTGGATTGTCGGGGGGCTGGAAGGCGCCGTGGTAGTAGGCGGTTTGAGCGCGATTGGCGCTGGACTCTACAGCCTGGGCATCCCCAAGGACAGCATTCTGCAATACGAGACAGCCCTCAAGTCCGGCAAGTTTGTCGTGATCGCCCACGGCTCTGCCGAGGAAACGACTCACGCCCGGGAGATCATCAAGCGCACCAACCCGGAGACATTGGAACACCATCAGTAAAACAACAGTTCCCAAGCGGGAGCAAAACCACGGAGATAATTGAAACGAAACAAAACAGGAAGTTTATAAAAAGACAATATTATGAAAACATTAAAATTGAAAGAATGGGCTAAACGCGCGGCGCTTGGCAGATGGTCTGCCAGCCTGCTGATTGCGGCGGGAATTCAAACTCTGGTTCTGCCCTCGTTACAAGCGGCGACCACGGAAAAGGAAATTACCGACAGCGGCATCACCACCGCCGTTGAAGGCGGATTAAAACTCGATAAAGGCGTGTTCCCGAACGATGTGGATGTCAGCACCAGTCAGGGGATCGTCACGCTTTCTGGATCGGTGGACAACCTCCTCGCCAAAGAGCGGGCAGTCATGGCCGCCAAGAGCATCCGGGGCGTGCGCGAGGTGATTGACAAGATTACCGTAACGCCGGTGTCCCGCTCCGATGAAGACATCCGCAAGGACATCCAGACGGCGCTGCAGCAAGATCCCGCGACGGAATCCTATCAGACGACCGTTTCCGTCCAGGGCGCGGTCGCCACGTTGACCGGCAGCGTTGGTTCCTATGCGGAAAAACAACTCGCCACCCGGATTGCCAAGGGCGTCAAGGGAATCAAGGAGGTCCGCAATGACGTCACGATCAACTATCAGGCGAAGCGCACTGACCCGGAAATTGCCGCCGATGTCAAAGCCCGTCTCCAATGGGATATTTGGATCAACGGCGGCCTGATCAATCCCGTGGTGAAAGATGGCAAAGTGACGCTCACCGGAACGATTGGAAGCGCGATCAGCAAATCGCGAGCCTTCGATGATGCCTGGGTGAACGGGGTGACGTCCGTGGATGACAGCGGCTTGAAAATCGAACCACAGGCACACAACGGCGCACAACAAAAGCTCAAATCCGTTATCAGTTCTGACAGTGAAATCAAACAGGCAGTCCAGGCGGCCCTTCGTCTTGACGCGCGCGTTTCGGCTTTTTCTCCCGACGTAACCGTTGAAGACGGAGTGGTCATTCTTGGCGGCTCCGTGGGCAATTTAAAGGCGAAAACTGCCGCCGCACAGGATGCAAAAAACGTGGTGGGAGTGTCGCTGGTTGACAACCATCTGAAGGTGAGACCCAATGGATCCGCTGATGCAGCGGCAATGGAGAAACAATTGAAAGCGGCCTTGTCCTGGGATCCGTTTTTGGACAACTCCACAATAGATGCGGCTGTCATCCATCGCGTCGCGTATCTCTCCGGGGCGGTGGATTCAAGTTTTCAAAAGACTGAAGCGCAGGATGTTGCTTCGCGGATCAAAGGCGTGGTGGAAGTTCGGAACCGTCTGAAGGTTGAACCGGAGTATTATTCGATCTCCGACTACGACTACGATTATTATAACGACTATTACTATCCCGACTACGACTATGGTTATTACGACGACTATGGTTATTACGGCCGGCCTTATTACAACCAGTCGCCTTACTACGTTTCCGAGATGTCTGGACCGCAGCCATATCTGAGCGACGAACAGATCAAAAAGAACATCGAGGATCGGTTTTTCTGGAGTCCCTTCGTGGACAGGGATGACATCAAGGTAACCGTTGACGGAGGGGTAGCCACCTTGACCGGTACCGCCGGAACTTGGGTCGGCTGGGGTGAAGCTGAAAAAGACGCCCATAAGGGTGGCGCGACCTTTGTGTTGAACCGGGTCACGGTTAACAAAGGCCATTGGTGGTGACAGCGGCAGGAACCCGGGGGGCAACAAATGAACAATGAAGCGAAAGGAAGAACATGAACAAGAACAATTCAATCGTGGCGATCTATCCATCGCATACGGCTGCCGAAGCGGCGATCAAGGAACTACAGCAATCCGGTTTCGATATGAAGAAACTCTCGATTGTCGGACGCGACGAACACACGGATGAACACGTGGTCGGCTACTACAATGCCGGGGACCGCATGAAATACTGGGGTAAACTGGGGGCCTTTTGGGGTGGGTTTTGGGGCTTGTTGTTCGGTTCCGGGTTCTTTTTGATTCCCGGCATCGGGCCGTTGCTCGTGGCAGGGCCGCTCGTCAGTTGGATCGTCGGGGCGCTGGAAGGCGCGGTCGTGGTGGGCGGTTTGAGCGCGCTGGGCGCCGGACTTTACAGCCTGGGCATCCCCAAGGACAGCATATTGCGATACGAGAAGGCGCTCAAGACCGGCAAGTATGTCCTGATTGTCCACGGCTCCATGGATGAGACAACGCGGGCCAAGGAAATCCTTGACCGCACCAAGCCGGAGACATTGGAGCACCATCAATGAACGCACCAGCGATGAGCCACTGACGGGATTAACGAAAATGGCCCACCGCGTCGGCGTCGCAGCCGACTTTGGATAAAACCAGAGATGAAACGTATGAATGCGACTGCAATACGAGAAGAAAATGTTATGGACGCGACCATGAATGCGGTGATCATTTACGACGAATTCGATTACGCGGCGAAGGCGAACGCGATGCTGGAGCGTGCGGCGCATCGGATGGACGAAACCACGCATTGGAGCATCAAGCCGTGGCGCGTGGACATGCTGAAACTGCCGCCAGCGGCGGAAGCGGCGCTGGCGGAAGCGGCGGAAGCGCACCTCATCGTGCTCGCGGTGCGCCAGGTTCAATCCCTTCTCCCCTGGCTGATGGACTGGCTGGAGCGGTGGGCCACATGCAGGCAGGTCCAGGAAGCCGCCTTGGCTGTATGGGATGGTGAAAACGCCGCCACACGCTCGGCGCGAGCGACACCTGAGTTGTCGCAATTTGCCGGGCACCATGGCTTGAGCCTCATATTTGACGACAACGCGCTGGTCGAGGACAAATCCTCGATGGTTGCGAGCGACCTGCACAAGCGTGAGATTTATTTGCCCCCGACGTTTCAGCACATCCTGGAGGAGCCAGTGTGCGACTACTAACACAAACAACAAGAAGAGCTATGAAAACACACCTGACTTTGAAATCGTTCAACGAATTGCCTGTTGAAAAACTGTTGCTGCCAAACCCGCGTCCGCCTCGCGCAAACACCGGAGAGGATTTAAGCCGGACTGTCGCTTCACCCCGCCGCTCGCTACCTGTGGCAGGGAACGGCGCGGAAAAGTCCGGGCCCGTCCACCTCTGGCAAGTGGCGGCCTCCGATTCCTACTCCTGGGTTCATGGGGGATTGAACGATTGAACCAGGTCCGGCACGTTCGCGAACCGGCGAAAGCCATTCCGCGTGCAAATAATGAACAAACGCAAGTAGAAAGGAAAAACACATGGCAAAAAGAACGAATTCAAAAAACAGCAGCGATGATAGGAGACAAACCTTCGCATTCACCGCCCCTGACGCGTTAAGCGTATTGCTGGCAGGCGACTTCACACAATGGCAGGCGCAAGCCATTCCCATGACGAAGGATACCGAAGGGGTTTGGAAGACCACTGTGGCCCTGCCGCCCGGCACCCACCACTACCGGTTCATCGTGGACGGCGAGTGGCGGGACGACCCGGAATGCACGCTGCGCGTGGCCAATCCTTACGGCACTCAAGACACCGTCAGGCAGATCGCTTGATGTTGAACGACAGACCCTCGGGGTGGGCCGGCAAGGGCAATGGAAAAATCCGCGGCGCACCAAAGTTGAAAGCATCATGATCAACGGACTGCTTTTCTGGCTGATTTTGCTTTTGGTGTTCTACGTGGCCTTATACCTTGGGCGCGCGCTTTACGAGGTCATTGGGTTACATTGTCCCAATCTCTAAAGCGGCGCACCGGCTGAAAAGAAACACGTCTTATGAAATCAACCACATCTCCCACACAAATCCCGCTTGAGGAAATCGCAAACCCAGACCCGGGCGCACATGGTAAGAACCGATGGAAGAATTGGCCAAGTGCAAGCGTGGGACCACGCATGATGATGGGCCTTCTATCACGTTTATTATTTGTCACATTATTTATGACCGCACTGATCGGTCGCCCAGCGGACACAACGGCCGCCAACGACATCAAAAGCCTTGCCGGGGGAAACACGGTTTTCGCACTGGGCCTCTACGCCCGGCTCAAAACCGCCGACGGCAATCTGTTCTTCTCCCCTTACAGCATCTCCACCTGCCTGGCCGTGACCTATAATGGCGCGCGAGGAGCCACTGCCGCACAGATGGCCGATCCGACCCGAGCCTGATCAAATCCCTGTCGCATATGCCAAAGAAATCCTCAACGGCACCAAACCGGAGACATTGGAGCGCCACAAATAAAGACACCAGCGATAAACCGTTGAAGGAATTGACGCTAACGAGCCAACGCATCGGCATCGCCGCCGACCACGGCGGTTACGAGTTGAAGGAATATCTGGCCGGGAAATTGCGCGAAACCGGTCATGAAGTGGTTGACTTCGGCGACGGCCGTCCGAAAGAGGACGATGACTATCCTGATTTTATCGTGCCGCTGGCGCGCGCGGTTGCTGCTGGGACGGTGGACCGCGGCGTGGGCATCTGTGGAAGCGGGGTTGGAGCATCGGTCTGTGCGAACAAAGTGGCGGGGGTTCGGGCCTGCTTGATTCATGAAAACTTTTCGGCGCATCAAGGCGTCGAGGACGACGATTTGAACCTGATCTGTTTTGGCGGCCTCGTGGTCGGTCACGCCCTCGCCTGGGAATTGGTGCAGACATTTCTCGCCGCGCAATTCATCGGCGCGGAGCGTTTTCGTCGCCGTCTGGCGAAAGTGGCGAAACTCGAAAGCAAACCACCAAAAAAAACGTCATGAAAATAAGTCCCCTGGCCGGAAAGCCGGCACCACCCGGAATACTGGTCGATGTGCCGCGGCTCATCATGGCCTACTACACCGAAGTTCCAGACCCTTCGGTGCCGGAACAGCGAGTGGCGTTTGGCACCTCAGGACATCGCGGCTCGTCGTTCAAGCTGGCTTTCAACGAATGGCACATCCTCGCGATCACCCAGGCGATTTGCCTGTATCGCAAGCGGCAAAACATCTCCGGCCCGCTGTATCTCGGCATCGACACGCACGCGCTTTCCGTTCCGGCCTGCGCCACCGCGCTGGAGGTGCTGGCGGCAAATGGCGTCGAGGTGATGCTTGCCGAAGGGGACGAATACACGCCGACCCCGGTGATCTCCCATGCTATACTGACTTACAATCGCGGGCGCAAAAAGGGACTGGCCGACGGGATTGTCATCACGCCCTCCCACAATCCGCCGCATGACGGTGGCTTCAAATATAACCCGCCGAGTGGTGGGCCGGCGGACAACGTCGTCACCGGTTGGATTGAGGCGAAGGCGAATGCGCTGCTCGAAGCCCGGCTCAACGGAGTGAAACGAATTCCCCACGAGCAGGCGCTGCGCGCCTCGACGACACATCAGCACGACTATCTTACCGCCTACATCAACGACCTCGGTAATGTCATCGACTTGGACGTCATTCGCAGCGCGAAAATCCATCTGGGCGTCGATCCGTTGGGCGGTGCCGGCGTCCATTATTGGGCGCGAATTGCGGAGCAACATGGTTTGAACCTCACGGTGGTTGACGAGACGGTTGATCCCACCTTTCGGTTCATGACGGTGGATTGGGATGGCCAGATTCGCATGGACCCATCCTCGCCCTATGCGATGCAGCGGCTGATCGGGATGAAGGATCGTTTTGATCTCTCGTTCGCCTGCGACACCGACCACGACCGGCACGGGATTGTCACAAGAAGCGAAGGATTGCTGCCGCCTAATCACGACCTCTGCGCGGCGATCTTCCATCTTTTTCAGAACCGGCCGAAGTGGTCCAAATCGGCGGCCGTCGGGAAAACGATAGTGAGCAGCCAGATGATTGACCGGATCACCGCCAAACTGGGCCGGAAACTCTTTGAGGTGCCGGTTGGTTTCAAGTGGTTCGTGGATGGCTTGCTCGATGGTTCGCTGGGATTTGCCGGAGAGGAGAGCGCAGGTTCGGTTTTCCTTCGTCTGGATGGCAGCGTCTGGACAACGGACAAAGATGGAATTGTCCCGGCTTTGCTGGCAGCGGAGATCACCGCGCGGACGGGCCACGATCCCGGCGAAATCTACCGCGAATTCAGGCACGAGTTCGGTGAGCCTGCCTATGACCGTGTTGATGCCCCAGCCACTCCGGAACAAAAGGAACGGTTGTCGAAACTTTCACCGCAGCAGGTCAAGCTCACCGAGTTGGCGGGCGAAAAAATCAAGACCGTCCTCACCCATGCGCCGGGCAACGGCGCTCCCATCGGCGGGTTGAAAGTGGTGGCCGAAAGCGGCTGGTTCGCGGCGCGTCCGTCCGGCACCGAGGACATCTATAAAATTTACGCCGAGAGCTTCCAGGGAGAGGATCATCTGCACCGCATCCTGGCGGAAGCCCAGACAATCATCAACGATGCTTTGGCGGCGTCGCCACCGAAGCCGGGGATTCCGTCCAAGCCAAAACGAAAGAAAAAGCTATGAACAAACAAACATCTGTCAGAAAGCCGATCTATTGTCAATTAACTACGGATGTTGAAGGCTTCGATTCCCTGGCGGAGTTGGCCTTGGATATGCGCTGGTCGTGGAATCATTGCGCCGACGAAGTGTGGCGGCAGCTTGATCCGGCGCTGTGGGAGTTCACTCAAAACCCCTGGGTGGTCCTGCAGACTGTCTCGAAGGACAAACTCCAGCGTGTGCTGGCCGATCCTGCCTTTCGCAAGAACATTGATGACCTGCTGCGAGCCAAGCGTCAGGCGGCGGAGGCGCCCGTGTGGTTTCAAAAAAATCATCCGCAGTCGCCTTTGAAGTGTGTCGCGTATTTCAGCATGGAATATATGTTGAGCGAAGCGCTGCCCATTTACTCCGGTGGTCTCGGCAATGTGGCCGGCGATCAGCTCAAAGCCGCCAGCGACCTGGGCGTGCCGGTGGTCGGTGTGGGGCTGCTTTACCAACAAGGCTATTTTCGCCAGGTGATTGACAAGGACGGAGCGCAACAAGCTCTTTACCCATACAACGACCCCGGCCAGTTGCCAATCACGCCTTTGCGCCAGGCGAATGGCGAATGGTTGCGGTTGGAGATCGCCGCACCCGGATACTCGGTCTGGCTGCGCGCCTGGCAGGTTCAGGTCGGTCGGGTGAAACTTTACCTGCTGGACAGCAATGACGCGGCGAACTTTCCTGCTCATCGCGGGATTACCAGCGAGTTGTATGGCGGCGGACCGGAGTTGCGCCTTTTGCAGGAAATGCTGCTTGGGATTGGCGGCTGGCGGCTGCTCGCCGCACTCGGCATCAAGCCGGATGTCTGTCACTTGAATGAAGGTCATGCGGCCTTTGCGGTGTTGGAGCGAGCCCGTAGTTTTATGCAAGAGAACGCGCAGCCTTTTGAAGTGGCGCTGGCCGCCACGCGGGCGGGGAATCTCTTTACCACGCACACGGCGGTGGCCGCCGGGTTTGACCGTTTCACTCCGGCGCTCATCGAACAATACCTCGGTGGTTATGCCACGCAGAAACTAGGCATAACTCTCCACGATTTATTAGCCTTAGGCCGCCAGAATCCGAACGACTCGTCGGAGAGTTTCAATATGGCCTATCTGGCCATCCGCGGCAGCGGGGCGGTGAATGGCGTGAGTCGCTTGCATGGAAAAGTTAGCCGGCATCTTTTTGAGCCTCTTTTTCCCAACTGGCCGGCGGACGAAGTGCCCGTCGGCCACGTGACCAACGGAATCCACATGCCGACGTGGGACTCAGCAGCCGCCGACGATCTTTGGACCAAGGCTTGTGGCAAAGACCGCTGGCTGGGGACAACGGAAACCTTGGAGCAGGACATTCGCCGCGTCTCCGACGACAGCCTTTGGGAATTTCGCATCGCTACCAGCAAATCTCTTGTTGAATACGCTCGCGAGCGCCTGGCCCGGCACTATGCTGCCGCCGGCGCGTCGCCCGAGACGGTTGAGGAGGCGAAACATCTGTTTGATCCCAACGCATTGACACTGGGCTTTGCGCGGCGCTTCGCGACCTATAAGCGGCCAAATCTGCTGCTGCACGACCCGGAGCGGCTGCTACGTTTGTTATCCAATCCGCAGCGACCGGTGCAACTCATCCTTGCGGGCAAGGCTCATCCGGCGGACTTGGCGGGACAAGCCCTGATCCAGAAATGGATTCAATTCATTCGCCAACCGGCGGTTCGTCCTCATGCAATTTTTCTAAGTGACTATGACATGCACTTGACCGAACGTCTGGTGCAGGGTGTGGATGTCTGGATCAACACGCCCCGGCGGCCCTGGGAGGCCTGCGGCACGAGCGGCATGAAGGTGCTGGTCAACGGCGGCATCAATCTTTCGGAATTGGACGGCTGGTGGGCCGAAGCGTTTGTCCCGGATTTGGGCTGGGCGCTGGGCGACGGTCAGGAGCATGGCAGCGATCCGGCCTGGGACGCGGCGGAAGCCGAGACGCTCTACGAACGGCTCGAACGCGAGGTGATCCCTGAGTTCTATAACCGCAACGAGAAAGGCATTCCCACGGCTTGGGTCGCGCGAATGCGGGAAAGCATGGCGCGTTTGACTCCGCGTTTTTCCGCCGACCGCACCGTGCGCGAATACACCGAGCAACATTATCTCCCGGCGGCTGCCGCCTACCTTTCGCGCGTTGCCAACAAAGGCGCAATCGGCAAGCAAATGGTGGACTGGCGTCACAGCGTGGAACAGAAATGGGCCACACTGCACTTCGGCACCGTGAAGGTGGAGACTCGTGACGGGAAACACATCATTGAAGTTCAAGTTAGTCTTCATGGCCTCGACCCCAAGGCGGTGCGGGTGGAGCTTTATGCCGACGGAATCAAGGGCAGTCCGCCCGTGCGACAGGAGATGACCTGCCTTCATCCATTGGCCGACGAATCAGGCGGCTACGTTTACAGCGCGACTGTGTCTGCGGCACGGCCACCAATTGACTATACGGCGCGAGTAATGCCGCGCTGCGAAGGCGTTGCAATCCCGCTGGAAGACCCACGAATCCTCTGGCAACGATGATGAAATTGCAAAGCCAAAGAGACAGCCTGTAGAAGTTGCCAGCAACCTGACGAACGAACAAATTCGCGCATTGCTGGAAAAGGATTTGTCGAAGGATGAACTGAAAGCCATTGCCGCGCAGAGAGCAATTTCAATTGGGGAATTGAATCGCGAGGAAATCAAGCGAAGCATATTGAAAAAATTGGAGCGCCAAGAAAGCTATGGACGGCTTGCAAATCCATAAAGAGTCAGTCTCAAGAAATGAAACAATTTTTCTGCGCCGTGTTGTTGCCATAATTTTCATCCGTGTCTCATCCGTGGCTAAAAATTAATTCATTCTGCCTTCGCCTCACGGCCCAAGCAGTTCATCAAAGTTTTTCTGGATGGCGGTTCGCTGGTTTTTTCCCCGGCCCCGGCTTCGCCCTTGTCAAAATTCATTTTGTAAGCGAGACTTGCCCCATGCCGATAACGCTTGATCAAATTGTCGAAGAAACCCGCGAGATGCCGGGCGAGGTCGTGGCGGAACTGGTTGACCGCATCATGGTCGCGCGACACGGCGGCATTGAGCCGTCCGTGGCTGAATCGTGGAAAGCCGAAACTGACCGCCGGATCGCGGAAATCGAATCGGGGAAAGTCAAAGGTGTTCCGCTGGAAGAATCGCTGGCGCGCGCGCGCAAAATCGCCGGGCTGTGAATCATCTGCTGCATCCCGAAGCGGACGAGGAATTTGCCGGGGCGGTTCGTTATTATTCCGAGATTTCGCCTGAACTCGGCGTGCGCTTTTACCGGGAGATGGAGCGGTTGTTTCGCGAAGTTTGTGCCGACCCGGAACGCTTCCGCAAATTTGATCCGCCCGCGCGCCGGCATTTCAGCCGCGATTTTCCTTACGCGATTATCTTCATGGAAAAACCGGAACACCTCTGGATTGTAGCCGTGATGCACATGAAACGGAGTCCCGGTTATTGGCGCGGGCGGCTGACCTGATTTTTCACGCCAGATTTCATTCTGCATTCTGCATACTAAATTCCATCTTCGCCTCCCGGCCCCGGCTCCGTAGGTGATAGCCACGCATGGCGCAGCACGTCCCGCCATCATTCACGGTAGGGTTTCACCCCATAGCGAACGCTCCGTTGTTCAATTCATGCTCACCGCATGAAACAAAATAAAATTTCCCGGAACCAAAATCAAAAACCGCCCGGCGCACCACCTGGTTGCCGGTGATTTTGATTCAGGCCCGGCGCGATTATTTTGGATCGCATAACATGAAACCTCCTATCGAATACATAATCGTCGCGGTGCCTTTTCACGCCGATGCCGCGACCCATGACGAGCTGGCGCGAAAAGTGAACGAAAAATTAAACGCCGGGTACGAACTCTATGGTTCACCGTTCCTCAGCGAGGAAATGATGTATCAGGCAATGATGAAGCCAATTCTCCAGATTTCCCAACCACCCGCCCCATGAAAAAAACCATCCCGATCACAACCTTGTTCCTGGACATCGGCGGGGTTCTGCTCACCGACGGGTGGGATCATCTTGCCCGCCGGCGGGCGGCGAAGCACTTCAAGTTGAACTGGGCCGAAATGGAGGAGCGGCATAGCCTGACCTTCGACACCTACGAGGAGGGAAAGCTCACGCTGGAAGAATATTTAGGTCGGGTGGTCTTCCACCAAAAGCGACCGTTCACCCAGGCTCAGTTTCGGCGCTTCATGTTCGCGCAATCGAAACCTTATTCCGAGATGATCGAGTTGGTCCGCAAGCTCAAGGCAAAGTACGGATTGAAGATCGCTGTGGTCAGCAACGAAGCACGGGAATTGAATTCTCATCGGATTCGAAAGTTCAAGTTGTATGAGTTCGTAGATTTGTTCATTTCCTCCTGCTTCGTCCACGTTCGCAAGCCCGACGCGGACATTTTTCGGCTGGCGCTGGACATTGCCCAGGCGCCGGCGCGGCAGGTGGTCTATATCGAAAACACCCCGATGTTCGTCCAGATCGCTGAAGGTTTGGGTATTCGAAGCATTCTTCACACGGATTACAGGTCCACGTGCGCGAAACTGGCTTCGTTGGGCTTGCAGCCTGACGAAGGAGTCATCCATGAAACCCGCTAACCCACACATCCTGACCATCAACGGCGGCTCATCGAGCATCAAGTTCGCGCTTTACCATGTCGAAGAACCGCTGAAGCGAGGGCTTTATGGAAAGGTTGATCGCATCGGCTTGAGCGGGACAAATCTGACGTTCAATGAACCGACGAAGAAAAAGCCGGAGCGTCACAAGCTCGTCGCCGCCGATCACAAATCAGCGGCGAATGCCCTGATAGACTGGCTGGAAAAGCAAATTGATTTCAAATCGGTAAAAGGCGTGGGACATCGCGTGGTTCATGGGATGAAACACACCGAGCCGGAGATTGTCACAAAAAAACTATTGGATGAACTGCGTCGCATCAGTCCAAACGACCCGGATCATCTGCCCCGCGAGATTGAACTGATCGAGGCGTTCCGCCAGCGTCATCCGAAACTGCTCCAGGTGGCCTGTTTTGACACGGCGTTTCATCAAACCATGCCGCGCGTGGCCAAGTTGCTGCCGATTCCCCGCCGCTTCGATGCCAAGGGAATTCAGCGCTACGGTTTCCACGGTTTGTCCTACGCCTATCTGATGGAAGAACTCGCGCGTCTTGGCGACCTTGCGGCCACGAAGGGCCGCGTCATCCTCGCCCATCTCGGCAACGGCGCGAGTCTGGCCGCCGTGCGCGATGGCAAAAGCATTGACACCAGCATGTGCTTCACGCCGACGGCGGGATTGGTGATGAGCACCCGCTCCGGCGATTTGGACCCCGGCCTCGCGCCGTATCTGGCGCGAACCGAACAGATGACCACCAGCCAGTTTTACAAAATGGTCAACCACGAGTCGGGCCTGCTCGGCATCTCGGAAACCAGCTCGGATATGCGGGACTTGCTCGACCATGAAACGCAGGACGTGCGGGCGGCGGAAGCGGTGGCGCTATTTTGTTACCAGGCAAAAAAGTGGATCGGCTCCTTCGCTGCCGCGCTTGGAGGATTGGAAACGCTCGTCTTCGCCGGCGGCATTGGCGAAAACGCGCCCGTCGTCCGCGCCCGCATCTGTGAAGGGTTGAACTTTCTCGGCATCGAATTAGATAAGTCGCGCAACGCGAAGACTGCGGCGGTGATTTCCAAGAATTCCAGCCGGGTCACGGTTCGCGTCATTCGCACGGACGAAGAACTGATGATTGCCCGCTCGGTTTTGCGTTCCTGCGCAGAGACTATTGCCCAATGAACATTGAACATTATGAAAGCCACCCAAACACTGCACGACCTAGGCCAGAGCCTCTGGCTCGACAACATCACCCGCGACCTGCTGAACAGCGGCACGCTCAAACGCTACATTGGCGAGTTGTCGGTGACCGGGCTGACCTCAAACCCGACAATCTTTGATCACGCCATCAAGAGTTCCGCCTACGACGCTGCGATCCGCGAGGGTCTGGACAAGGGGAAATCCGGCGAGAGCCTGTTTTTCGATCTGGCACTGGACGATCTCACCCGCGCCGCCGACCTGTTCCGACCGGTTCACGACCGCACGAACGGTGTGGACGGATGGGTGTCGCTGGAGGTGTCGCCATTGCTGGCGCATGACACGGCCAGCACCATCGCCGCTGCCAAGAAACTTTCCGCGCGGGCCGGACGGCCCAACCTGTTCATCAAGATTCCGGGCACCAAGGAAGGTCTGCCCGCCATCGAGGAGGCGATCTTTGCGGGTGTGCCGGTCAACGTGACGCTCCTGTTTTCGCGCGAGCAATACATGGCGGCGGCCGCGGCGTACTTGCGCGGCATCGAACGGCGCATTGCCGCCGGACTCAATCCCCAGGTCGGTTCTGTGGCTTCGATGTTCATCAGCCGTTGGGACGTTGCCGTGGCGGGCAATGTTCCGAAGACGTTGGACAACCGGCTCGGCATCGCCATTGCCGGTCGCATCTACCAGGCATACCTCGAACTGTTGAGCAACCCGCGCTGGCAGCGCGCGTATAATGCCGGTGCCCGGCCGCAACGACTGCTGTGGGCCAGCACCGGCACCAAGGACACCAAAGCGTCCGATGTTCTCTACATTAAGGCGCTGGCCGCCCCGTTCACGGTGAACACGATGCCCGAGGCGACGTTGAAAGCTCTCGCGGATCATGGCGAACTTGGCCTGATCATGGCGCCGGACGGCGGCGATTGCGAAAAAGTCCTGGCCGAGTTTGCGAAGGCCGGCATCAACGTGGACAGTCTGGCCGCGCAACTTCAGGACGAGGGCGCGAAGTCGTTTGTGAAATCCTGGAACGAATTGCTGGCGGTGATCGCATCCAAGAGCGACGCGCTCAAAAAAGCCGCCTGACCCGGGAGTGGAAAAAAAGTATCACGAGTATGACAACCAACATCAAATCACTCACCCAACGCCCGGCGTGGAAGGCCCTCGCCGCCCACCACAAGAAGATCCAAAAAAAGCATCTCCGACAGCTTTTCGCCGCCGACCCCCAACGCGGCGAACGCCTGACGGTCGAGGCGGCGGGCCTCTATCTGGATTATTCGAAGAATCGCATCACCGACCGGACCCTCAAACTGCTCGTCCAGTTGGCCAAGGAATCCGATTTGAGCGGGCGGATCGCAGCCATGTTCAGTGGCGAGAAAATCAACGTCACGGAAAACCGCGCCGTCTTGCACGTCGCTTTGCGCGCACCGAAAGGGGCAAGCATCCTCGTGGATGGAATGAACGTCGTGCCGGAAGTTCACGCCGTGCTCGACAAAATGGCGGAATTTTCCAATCGCGTCCGCAACGGCGAATGGAAAGGACATACCGGCAAACGCATCAAGAACGTCATCAATATCGGCATCGGCGGTTCCGACCTTGGTCCCGTGATGGCCTACGAGGCGCTCAAACATTACAGCGAGCGCAGCCTGACGTTCCGCTTCGTGTCGAACGTGGATGGCATTGATTTCGTGGAGGCGACCCATGACCTCGACCCGGCGGAAACGCTGTTCATCGTTTCGTCAAAAACCTTCACGACGCTGGAGACGATGACCAACGCGCAAAGCGCGCGTGACTGGTTGCTCAAAGGACTTGGTGGCGACGCCAAGGCCGTGGCCAGACATTTCGTGGCGGTGTCAACTAACTCCGAGAAAGTGTCCGCGTTCGGTATTGATACGGCCAACATGTTTGGCTTCTGGGACTGGGTCGGCGGACGCTACTCGATGGATTCGGCCATCGGTCTTTCTACGATGCTGGCCATCGGGCCGGACAACTTCCGCGCCCTGCTCGCCGGCTTTCACGAGATGGACGAACATTTCCGCACCGCGCCGTTCGAGAAAAACCTGCCGGTGCTAATGGGACTCCTGTCGGTTTGGAATAACGACTTTTTCGGCGCGCAAACGGTGGCGGTTTTGCCCTACGAACAATACCTGAAACGCTTTCCCGCGTATCTTCAGCAGTTGACGATGGAGAGCAACGGCAAGCACGTCACGCTCGACGGGAAAAAGGTGAATTACCAGACCAGCCCGATCTACTGGGGCGAACCGGGGACCAACGGCCAGCATTCCTTCTACCAGTTGATTCATCAGGGCACGCGGCTGATTCCCTGTGACTTCATTGCGTTCGCGCACGCGCTCACTCCGCTGGGACGTCACCACGACATTCTCCTGGCGAATGTTTTTGCGCAGGCCGAGGCGCTGGCCTTTGGCAAAACTCCGGAGGAAGTCAAAGCCGAAGGCACGCCGAACTGGCTTGTGCCACATCGCGTTTTTGAAGGCAATCGTCCGTCCAATGTCATTCTCGCCGACCGGCTCACGCCGGAAGTGCTCGGCAAGCTGGTCGCGCTTTACGAGCACAGCGTATTCACGCAGGGCGCGATTTGGAACATTGATTCGTTCGATCAATGGGGCGTCGAGTTGGGCAAGGTGCTCGCCCAGCGAATCGTTCCCGAACTTGAGAGCGCGACCACACCCAGGCTCAAACACGACAGTTCGACAAATAACCTGATCCGCCGTTATCGAAAATTGAAAGGGGCGAAATGAAAAACTCCCGGCTGGATCTGTTTTCGGTGGGCGGTGTCCCCCCATAATCCATGTCCGGGTTATACCCCATAGCAAAGTCGCCCCCGCCGGCGCAATTTGAGTGAGTGTTGGCACCCGCGCAGATCGCGGCGCAACTGATTTGTCAAACACGCTGTCAACCGGACGCCAACAGCGAACAAAAACGAAACTCAAAGAACGAAAGAACTATTATGTTAAGCAAAGCCAAAACACTAACAGGTTACAAATTGCACAGCCTTGACGGGGAAATAGGGAAGGTCAAAGAATTCTACTTCGATGACCGGCACTGGACCATTCGCTATCTGGTCGCAGAAACAGGAACCTGGCTCGCGGACAGGCAGGTGCTGATTTCCCCGTATGCGCTGGTCACCGTGAATAAAGAAGAAAAAAACATCGCCATTGATTTAACCAAAAAGCAGATCGAGCACAGTCCATCCTTGGACAGTGACAAGCCCGTCTCACGACAATTCGAGGAGTCCTATTACGGGTATTATGGATACCCGATGTATTGGGGCGGCCCATACAATTGGGGAGCTTATCCCTACATTGTGCGTGACCGTAAAAATTGGAGAAAATCAAACCAAGGTGGGAAAGCGTGGGATCCCCATTTGCGCAGCACTTACGGTGTGAGTGGCCATCACATCCAAGCCTTGGACGGCGGGATTGGCCACGTCCAGGATTTTATCATTGATGACGAGACGTGGGCGATTCGTTATCTCATCGTTGATACCCATAACTGGTTGCCGGGAAAGCGGGTCCTGGTTTCACCGCAATGGATCGAGCGCGTTAGTTGGGGCGAGAGAAAAGTCTTCGTCAATCTTTCGCGCGAGACCATCAAGCAGTCACCGGAATACACGGAGGAGTCTCTGCTAACCCGGGATTATGAGATCGGACTGCATCGCCATTACAATCGTCAGGGATACTGGGTTGATGAACTGGTGGCCAAGTAGCCTTCCGATTGACACGCTGCCTCCGCTCACATTCTGGATTGCCCGGTGGTGAGCTGGTCGCAGCGCAACGAAAAGTGCTTTATGAGGAATCTGATGAATCATACAGACGGATGGGGGGGTAGCTGGACGGGAGGATGGATGTGGATGTGGGCGCTGATCATCGTTCTGGTGGTACTCCTGCTGGCCGCCGTGATTAACAGGCGGTCCAGGAAATAATCGTGCGTTCACGACCCGTCCGTGAAGTGAACTGAATTGATATGGCCATCGCTCCCATCGGCAACGCCTTGCGGCTGCGGAAAGTGAAACTCTGATTTATGCAAAATATGAAAACAAAAACAACCACACTCACTCCTGAAATGCTCCACAAGATGGACGCCTACTGGCGCGCTGCCAACTATCTGTCGGTCGGCCAGATTTATCTCTACGACAATCCGCTGCTGAAGCGGCCGCTGAAACTCTCGGACGTGAAGCCGCTGGTGGTCGGACACTGGGGCACGACGCCGGGCCAAAACTTCATCTATCTGCATTTGAACCGGGTCATCAAGAAGTATGACCTGGACATGTTCTACATCGCCGGCCCTGGTCACGGCGGCCCGGCGCTGGTGGGCAATACTTACCTCGAAGGCAGCTACAGTGAGATTTATCCCAACATCAGCCAGGACGAAGCCGGGCTGAAAAAACTGTTCACGCAATTCTCGTTTCCCGGCGGGATTTCCAGCCATGTTGCGCCGACAACGCCGGGGTCAATTCACGAGGGCGGCGAACTGGGCTATTCGCTCAGCCACGCCTTCGGGGCCGCGTTCGACAATCCCGAACTGATCGTTGCCTGCATTGTCGGCGATGGCGAGGCGGAAACGGGTCCGCTGGCCACGGCATGGCAATCCAACAAGTTTCTCGACCCAATTACCGATGGGGCCGTGCTGCCGATCCTGCACCTCAATGGCTACAAGATTAGCAACCCGACCGTCCTGGCCCGCATCGAGCATGAGGAATTGGAGCAATTTTTCCGTGGCTGCGGCTGGACGCCTTACTTTGTGGAAGGCGATGAGCCGAAAAAGATGCATGAACTCATGGCCACCACCTTGGAAAAGGCCATCGAGGACATCCGGCGAATCCAAAAGAATGCGCGGAACAAGAACGACACTACCCGGCCGCGCTGGCCAATGATCGTCCTCCGGTCACCCAAGGGCTGGACGGGACCGAAAGTCGTCGATGGTCTGCAAGTTGAGGGCACCTTCCGAGCGCATCAAGTGCCGCTCCTGGTGGACTCCGCGCATCCGGATCATGTCAAGCAGCTCGAAAGCTGGATGAAAAGCTACAAGGCCGAGGAGCTGTTCGATAAAAATGGCCGGCTCATGCCGGAACTGGCCGAGCTGGCGCCGAAGGGCGACCGCAGGATGGGCGCCAATCCGCACGCCAACGGCGGCATTCTGCTGCGCGACCTGCGCATGCCGGACTTCCATGACCACGCAGTGAATGTGCCTTCGCCCGGCGCCGTTGACGGCCAGGATACGCTCGTGCTGGGTAAGTTCCTGCGTGACATCGAGAAACTGAACCAGGATCAGCGTAATTTCCGTATCTTCGGTCCCGATGAGACGCTCTCAAATCTCTTGGGCGCGGTCTTTGAAGTCACCAACCGTCAGTGGGACGCTCGGGAAGTAAAAAATGATGAATTCCTCGCGCCCGCCGGACGCGTGCTGGATTCGATGCTCAGCGAGCACCAGTGCGAGGGTTGGTTGGAAGGTTATCTGCTCACCGGACGGCACGGGCTGTTCAACAGCTATGAGGCCTTCATTCGCATCGTTGATTCGATGTTCAGCCAGCACGCCAAGTGGTTGAAGGTGACGTTGGAATTACCCTGGCGCCGGAAGATCGCGTCCCTAAACTATCTGCTCGCCTCCCATGTCTGGCAGCAGGATCACAACGGCTTCACGCATCAGGATCCCGGTTTTCTCGACCACGTCATCAACAAGAAGGCCGATATCGTGCGTGTTTACCTGCCGCCCGACGCGAACTGCCTGCTGTCGGTGTTTGATCACTGCCTGCGCAGCCGGCATTACGTCAACGTGGTGGTGGCCGGCAAACACCCCCTCCCGCAATGGCTGACCATGGACGCCGCGGTCGTGCATTGCACGGAAGGCATTGGCATCTGGCAATGGGCCAGCAACGACCAAGGCTCCGAGCCGGATGTGGTGATGGCCTGCTGCGGCGACACGCCCACGCTGGAGATTCTGGCCGCCGTTTCCATTCTACGCCAGCATCTGCCCGACCTGAAAATTCGTGTGGTCAACGTCGTCGATCTGATGAAGCTACAGTCTGCGAGCGAACACCCGCACGGGTTGAGCGAAACGGACTACGATTCGCTTTTCACGAAAGACAAGCACATCGTTTTTGGCTTCCACGGATACCCCTGGCTGGTTCACCGGCTGACCTACCGCCGGACCAATCGCAACCTCCACGTCCGTGGCTACAAGGAAGAAGGCACGATCACAACGGCCTTCGACATGCGGGTGCAGAATGACCTGGACCGCTTTCATCTGGTGCAAGACGTGGTGGATCGGCTACCGCACCTAGGCTCAAAGGGCGCCTACCTGAAGCAGCAGATGCAGGACAAGCTCATCGAGCACAAGCATTACATTGATCAACACGGCCAGGACCTGCCGGAGATTCGGAATTGGAAGTGGAGTCGGGGCGAAACGCAGAAAGGGAAACCGCTGGCGGATAAGGCGCGTGTGCCTGAACCAAACTGACGGTGGATCAGCGGGAGCAACCGTGCAAAACAAAATAACCTGAAACGAACCAAAGGAGTCCAAAATGCCCATTCAACTCAATGAAGAAAATGGCGGGAAGATTCTCGTCGTTCACGTCAGCGGGAAGCTGGCAAAGGCGGATTACGAGCACTTTGTGCCCGAGTTCGAGCGACTCGTCCAGCAGCACGGAAAGTTGCGCGTGCTGTTCGATATGACCGGCTTCCACGGCTGGGATGCCGCCGTGCTGTGGGACGAAATCAAGTTCGACATTAATCACTTCGCCGACATCGAACGGCTCGCGATGGTCGGGGATAAGAAGTGGCAGCACGGCATGGCGACGTTCTTCAAGCCGTTCACGAAAGCGACGACCCGATACTTCGATCACACCGATGCCGCTGAGGCACGGAAGTGGTTGGGCGAATCTGTAGCGACAGGAAACGAAATAGGAGGACGACACATGCTGAAACACCAACTGCTTTTGCCGGAAGGGATACTCATTCTCGAACCCGACGCGCCGCTCGAAGCGGCCGACTTCGAGGGCCTGGTTCGCGAGATCGATCCGTATATCGCGGAACATGGAAAACTATCGGGCTTGATGATTCGCGCCAAAGCATTTCCCGGCTGGGCGAATCTCGAAGCGTTTCTCGCTCATATGCAATTCATCAAAAGCCATCACCAGAAGATTGTCCGACTGGCGATGGTCACCGACAGCAAACTTCTGGGGGAATTGCCCAAGATCGCCGCCCATCTTGTGCATGTGCAGGTCAAACACTTTTCGGAATCGCAGCACGAGGACGCGCTGCGCTGGCTCAAGGAGGGAACTCCGGTCAGTCCCTAATCCGCACTGGAAATATGAATGAATTAAAGCACGATCACAAATCGCACGGAGATCCTAATGGCGGCCCGATTCATCACGGCCAACCTCCTTATTGGCGACGCGCGCATCGGGATTGGCGAATTTGGTTTTGCGTGATTGTGATGCTCGTGGCCATGGCGGTCTATTTGATGACCGGTGATTTGCGCTGGCCGTTTCATGGCCATCCGCAGCCAATGGTGCCAATCGCCGGCTGAAAATATTTGGCGAGCCGCCAATTACCGACATGAACACGCAACTGTTAATAGATACTGCCAACAAACTGGTTGCCGACGACAAAGGTTTGCTGGCGATGGATGAAAGCAATCCCACCTGCAACAAACGCTTCGCGAAGCTGGACATCCCGCAAACGGTGGAGGCCCGCCGCGCGTATCGGGAATTGATCGTCACCACTCCCGGTCTAGGTGAGAGCATCAGTGGCGTGATCCTCTATGACGAGACAATACACCAGCAAAAGAAAGATGGCACGCCCTTTCTCAAAGTCCTAACCGATGCGGGAATTATTCCCGGCATCAAAGTAGATACCGGAGCCAAGGACCTGGCCGCTCATCCCGGCGAAAAAGTCACCGAAGGTCTGGACGGATTGCGCGACCGTCTGGCGGAATACTTTCAAATGGGCGCGCGTTTTGCCAAGTGGCGGGCGGTGATTGCCATCGGTGTTGGCATTCCCAGCCGGAGTTGCATAGAGGCCAACGCGCACGCGTTGGCGCGCTACGCCTCGTTATGCCAGGAAGCCGGCTTGGTTCCCGTCGTCGAGCCGGAAGTGCTCATGGACGGCGATCATACTCTGGAGCAGTGCCGCGCGGCGACGGAGGAAGTCCTGCGAACTGTTTTCAACCAACTGAATTCCCAGCGCGTGCTGCTGGAAGGCATGATTTTGAAACCCAACATGGTGCTGCCGGGATTGACCTGCCCCACGCAAGCATCCGTGGACGAGGTGGCCAACATCACGGTGAAGAGTCTATGGCGAACTGTCCCGGCTGCGGTTCCGGGGATTGCATTTTTGTCCGGGGGCCAATCTGCCGAACTGGCTTCGGCCCGTTTGAATACCATGAATCTTCGATTCAAGTCGAAATTGCCTTGGGCGCTGGCGTTTTCGTTTGCCCGCGCCATCCAGCAACCGGCTTTGGAGACTTGGCAAGGCAAGGAGACCAACGTGCCAGCGGCACAGCGATCTCTGCTTCATCGGGCAAGATGCAACCGGGCTGCACGCCGTGGCGAATACACTGCCGCGATGGAAAGGACATGAGCATGACAACGAAGAGACATGTCATGGATCAAATACCGCTGTATCCGCTTCGATTTGAACCAATCTACCAGTATCGGCTTTGGGGTGGCCGGCGTTTGGCCAACCTGCTCTCCGCGCCGCTGCCCGGCGATGGACCCATCGGCGAAGCCTGGCTGCTGAGCGACCGCGATGATCATCCGAGCCACGTTGCCGATGGACCGCTCAAGGGACGGAGCATCGGGCAATTGCTTCATCAGTGGCCGGAGCAGTTGCTGGGAAAACTGGCCGGGCGCTTCCGCCAGTTCCCTCTGCTGCTGAAATTCCTCGACGTGCGCGACACACTTTCGGTTCAGGTGCATCCATCGGATAATCAGACCCAGTATATTCCCGCAGGCGAGACCGGGAAGACCGAAGCCTGGGTGGTGCTGGAGGCGGGGACAAAAAGCCGCATCTACGCGGGCCTCAAGCCTGCCACCACGACAGACACTCTGCGGCAGGCGCTCGCGAACGGAACGGTGGCGGACCATCTCGCATCCTTCACTCCGAAGCCCGGCGACGGAATTTTCATTCCGGCCGGAACCGTTCATTCGTTGGGCGACGTGGTGGTCTTTGAAGTGCAGGAAAACAGCGACGTGACGTTTCGCCTTTACGACTGGAACCACGTTGATGCCAAGACCGGCCAGTCCCGACCTCTGCAAGTTGATCAGGCGATGGCCTGTATTGATTTTACGCAAGGTGCAATCGGGCCGGTGGTGCCAATGGTGGATGAGGCAAAGCCGGTGTTGCGAGAGCGGCTCTTTGATTGTGAACTTTTCGGGTTGTGGCGGTTCGGGGCAGAATCGCCGTTTGGAGTCGGCGCCGAAGGAACCCCGCGCGTGCTGGTGTGCATCGCCGGCGACGGTCAGGTGGAGCACGATGGCGCCGATTATGCCATCGGCAAAGGTGACGTGCTGCTCTTGCCAGCCGTGGTCGGAGCGTGTTTGTGCCGACCGCGTGGTGCCATCAGCTTGTTGGAAATTTCGCTGCCGGAAGGCACCTAATCCATGAAAAGACTCATTGTTTTCGATCTGGATGGCACGCTTGCAGAAAGCAAAGCATCTCTCGATGCCGAGATGGCCAAACTGCTCAGCGCTCTGCTGGGAATTGTGAAGGTGGCGGTAATTTCCGGCGGCGATTGGCCGCAGTTTGAGAAACAAGTGCTCTCCAATCTGCCCCATGACGAACACCTGAAGAATCTATCTCTCCTTCCCACCTGTGGAACAAAGTTTTACCAATACGCAGAGGATTGGAAAAAGATCTACTCGGAAGATTTCACTGCGGATCAAAAAGAGAAAATCATCAGTTCGCTAAAGCAAGCGGTTGGGTCATCGGGCTTCAAGGTCGAAAAGACCTGGGGCGAGCAGATTGAAGACCGGGGAAGCCAGATTACATTCTCGGCGTTAGGGCAGCAGGCGCCTATCGAAGAAAAGAAAAAATGGGACCCTGATTTCACCAAGCGGAAGAAGATCAAGGCACTCCTAGATAAACTGATCCCCGAGTTTTCCGTGCGCCTGGGCGGCACGACATCCGTTGACGTCACCAAGCCGGGCATTGATAAAGCCTACGGGATTCGGAAACTCCGGGACACACTTGGCATTGTGATTCAGGAGATGATTTTTATCGGGGATGCCTTGTTCCCCGGCGGAAACGACTATCCGGCCGAACAAGCCGGTGTCGTGTCCATCCGCGTCCGGGATCCCAACGAGTCGAAACGGGTGATTGAAGCCATCGTCGCTTGTCTGGGTGGCGTTCAACCCACAAAGCCTGGTGAGGAGAAGACCGGATGAGTGGCTTTCAATTACAGCGCCTGGGAATGTTGATGGAGCCGGAGCCGGGTAATCCGCAGGAGGTTGAAGGCGTCCTGAATCCGGCTGCCATTCGTGGCCCTGATGGCAAGCTTTACCTGTTTCCGAGGCTTGTCGCGCGGGGCAATTATTCGCGCATCGGCATCGCCCGGGTCCGGTTTAATGAAGCCGGCGATCCGTCCGGAGTCGAGCGGCTCGGCATTGCGCTCCAGCCCGAGGCTGATTATGAGCGGCGATCTGACGGCAGCGGCGGCTGCGAAGATCCCCGCATCACGTTTGTCGAACCGCTTCGGCACTACGTGATGACTTACACGGCGCTATCGCCGATAGGCCCACGGATCGCCCTGGCCGTATCGGAGGATTTGTTCCACTGGAAGCGACTGGGGCTTGCGACCTTTGCTGCGTTTCAGGGCATCGATTTCGTCCACGTGGACAACAAGGACGCCAGCATCTTCCCCGTCGCCATTCCCAATCACGCCGGGAAAATGCAGATGGCCATGCTCCATCGTCCTCTTTTCCCCGGCACTCGTCCCGAGGAAACCGCCTGCCAGACCGCGTCGCGGGTGGTGGACCTTGATCATGAAAGCATCTGGATTTCCTATTGTCCGATGCCACCCAAGGACCTGGCACCGCATCGTCCCGGCCTGTTCAACTCGCACCATCGGTTGGCAACTCCGGTGTCCCCCTGGGAGCGGCTCAAAATCGGTGGCGGCACTCCGCCCATACTAACTAAACACGGCTGGCTGATTATTTACCACGGTGTGAGCAAAATGGCGGAGCCGGGCAACGACGGACGCCAGCTCTGCTACTCGGCTGGGGTGATGGTGCTCTCGAAGGAGCATCCGCGCGAGATCCGCTATCGTTCGGTGGACCCAGTGTTGACGCCGGAAATGCCGCAGGAACGCCACGGGACCATCGCCAACGTCGTGTTCCCCACCGGCATTGACCGGCGCGAAGATCTCGGCTCACCGGACCGCTTCGACGTTTATTACGGGATGGCCGACAACCGGATTGGCGTGGCTCGCCTCGACGTGCCGGATTTCCTGCCGCCGGGAGGTGCCGCCGACCCGCCGGAAGCAAAGGTATGACGCGCCTGATTTCGAAAAATTGAACCGGAAAGGATACACATTATGAAACCCAATGCCGACCAGCCCAAGGCTCCCGAACCGAAGCCCAGTGCATCCACAGAATCGAAACCCAACGCTACCAATGCCAAGACTGACGCAAAGCCCACAGCACCCGCATCCAAACCGGGCGCGAAGCCTGATGCCAAGCCAGATGTCAAACCCGATCCGAAAGATGATTTGAAAACGCTGCCGCTGGCGGAGGTGGAGAAAAAATTGGAGTCGTCGCCCGACGGCCTCACCCAAGCTGAGGCGCAGAAACGGCTCACTCAATATGGGCCGAATGAACTTACCGAGAAGAAGACAAATCTCTTCCTGAAATTCCTCTCCTATTTTTGGGGTCCCATCCCGTGGATGATAGAGATTGCGGTGATTCTGTCGGGAGTGGTCGGACACTGGCCGGATTTTTTCATCATCCTTCTCTTGCTTGTGGCCAACGCCGTGGTCGGATTCTGGGAAGAACGCGAGGCGAGCAACGCCATTGAGGCTCTCAAGGCCAAGCTGGCGATCAAGGCCCGGGTGAAACGTGATGGGAAGTGGATCAACCCGCCGGCGCGCGAGTTGGTGCCGGGCGATGTCATCCGCATGCGGCTGGGCGACATTGTGCCGGCGGATGCGCGACTGCTGGACGGCGACCCGGTGGAGGTGGATCAGTCCGCGCTGACGGGAGAATCTTTGCCCGCCGAGCGCAAATCGGGCGACGCGGTGTTTTCCGGTTCGATCATCCGCCAGGGCGAAATTGGCGCAATGGTCTATGCCACCGGTGAGAAAACCTACTTTGGCAAGACGGCGCAACTCGTGCAGGAGGCGCACACCGTCAGTCATTTTCAGAAGGCGGTTTTGAAAATCGGCAATTACCTGATCATTCTCGCCGTGTCGCTGGTAGCGGTGATTATTGGTTTCGCAATCTATCGCGGCGACGCAATCCTCACCACGCTGCAGTTTGCCCTGGTGCTGACTGTGGCCGCGATTCCCGTGGCGATGCCAACGGTGCTGTCGGTGACGATGGCGGTTGGTGCGCGCCTGCTCTCCAAGAAACAGGCGATTGTGAGCCGGTTGGTGGCCATCGAAGAATTGGCAGGCGTGGACGTGCTGTGCGCGGACAAGACCGGCACCCTGACCCAGAACAAACTGACGTTGGGCGATCCGTTCAGCGTGAATAATGTTCCTGCCGAACAAGTCATCCTCAATGGCGCGCTGGCGTCGCGCGCAGAGAATAACGACACCATTGACCTGGCCGTTCTGGGCGGACTGAAAGACAAGGATTCTTTAAAAAGCTATGAGGTAGTCCATTTCCAGCCGTTCGACCCGGTGCATAAACGCACCGAGGCCACCGTCAAAGCCAAAGACGGAAAGACGTTCAAGGTGACGAAGGGCGCGCCACAGGTGATTTTGGCATTGTCGGCCAACGCCGGGCAGGTGAAGCCCGCCGTCGAGAAAGCCGTCAACGAATTCGCGGCGCGCGGCTTTCGTTCATTGGGTGTGGCGCGGGCCGATGGCAACGGGCAATGGCAGTTTGTTGGCGTGTTGCCACTGTTCGATCCGCCACGGGAAGATGCCAAGGCCACCATCGCGACCGCGCTGGCGATGGGTGTTAAAGTCAAAATGGTTACCGGCGATGCACTGGCCATTGCCAAGGAAACCGCCAAAAAGTTGGACATGGGCACAAATATCCTCGATGCCGCCAGCCTGGGTGACACGAAAAAGGAAGAGACCACCGAGGTGGCCGAGTCCATCGAGAAGGCCGACGGTTTCGCCCAGGTGTTCCCCGAACACAAGTTTCACATTGTGGATGTCCTGCAAAAACGCGGTCACATTGTCGGCATGACGGGTGACGGGGTGAATGACGCCCCCGCGTTGAAGAAAGCCGACTGCGGCATCGCCGTTTCGGGTGCGACCGACGCGGCACGCGCGGCAGCAGCCATCGTGCTGACGACGCCCGGCCTGTCGGTGATTATTGATGCGATCAAGGAGAGCCGAAGAATTTTCCAGCGGATGAACAGCTACGCGATTTACCGCATCGCCGAGACGCTCCGAGTGTTGTTCTTCATGACGCTGGCGATCCTGATCTTCAACTTTTATCCATTGACGGCGGTGATGATCGTGATGCTGGCGTTGCTCAACGACGGCGCCATCCTGTCCATCGCCTATGACAACGTTCATTACAAAGATAAGCCCGAAGCCTGGAACATGCGCATGGTGCTGGGGATTTCCACGGTGCTGGGCATCATCGGGGTCGTCTCCGCCTTCGGCTTGTTTTATCTCGGTGAGCGTGTCTTTCATCTCGACCGCGCGCACATCCAGACGCTGATGTATTTGAAGCTGTCGGTGGCGGGACATCTGACGATTTTCCTCACGCGCACGCGTGGCCCGTTCTGGTCTCATCGTCCGGCGCGGATTTTATGGGTGGCCGTGGTCGGCACGCAAATCGTGGCGACGTTGATCGCGGTTTATGGTTTGTTTATGACACCCCTCGGCTGGGGATGGGCCGGGTTCGTGTGGGGCTATGCGCTGCTGTGGTTCCTCTTGAATGACCGCGTGAAACTGCTCGCGTATCGGATTTTTGATCCCGTCAAAGCTGAGGCTAAATCTGAAGCCAAAGCCAAGCCTGATGCCAAAATAGTGTCTAAACCTGAAACCAAGGCTGAACCGAAGCCGGAAGCCACAGTCGAGCCAAAACCCGAAGCCAAAACCGAGCCTAAGCCTGAAGCCAAGGCCGATTCCAAAACTCAAGCCAAATCCGAACCAAAACCAAAAGCTGGAGCTGAAACCAAGCCTGTAGTCGAACCTAAACCTGAAGTCAAAATCGAGTCTAAACCGGAAGCGAAGGCCGAGCCGCAGCCTGAAGCCAAGCCTGATGCCAAACCTGATGCCAAAATCGAGGACAAGCCCGAAGTAAAAGACGAAAGTAAGCCTGACGCCAAAGCTGATGCCAAACCTGAAGCTAAAACTGAGGCTAAACCCGAAGCCAAAGCTGCTGAGCCTAAACCTGAAGCAAAGGTTGAGCCGAAGCCGGAAGCCAAAGCTGAACCTAAGCCGGAAGCCAAAACCGAGCCTAAACCCGAAGCTAAAGAGGCGTCTAAACCTGAAGCCAAGGCCGATCCCAAAACTCAAGCCAAAGCCGAGCCTCAGCCCGAAGCCAAAGCCAAGACACCGTCCGATTTGACACCGCAGATCGCCAAACGAGCCTATGAACTTTACGAGAAACGAGGCCGCCAGAGCAATCCGGCAGTTCAGGACTGGGAGCAGGCGAAGGGGGAAATTCTAAAAGATGAGGCCAAGGCCGAGCTTAAGCCCAAAACTAAGGTTGAGCCTCAGCCTGAAACCAAAGCTGAACCTAAACCTGAAGCGAAGGCCGAGCCTACACCCGAAGCTAAAGAGGCGTCTAAGCCTGAAGCGAAGGCCAAGCCGCAGCCCGAAGCCATAGCTGAACCTAAACCTGAAGCGAAGGTCGAGCCTAAACCTGAAATCAAAACCGAGCCTGAACCCGAAGTTAAAGAGGGGTCTAAGCCCGAAGCCAAGGCCGATCCCAAAACTCAAGCCAAACCCGACCCGAAGCCCAAAGCTGAAACTGAAGCCAAGCCTACAGTCGAACCTCAACCTGAATCAAAGGTTGAGCCGCAGCCCAAAGCCAAAGTTGAACCGAAACCTGAAACCAAGGTCGAGCCGCCGTCCGACGTGTCGCCGCAGCTCGTCAAGCGCGTGCATAAACTTTACGAGGAACTGGGGCGTGAGGACGTTCGCGCGGTTGAGGAATCGGATCAGGCGAAGCAAAAGACTCAAGAAGCGGAACCAAAAAAATAGGCCGGTGCGAACAACGCGGCTGACATGGCCGAAAGAATAGAGATGAAAATCAATTCAAAGGATTTTCGGGTGCGGACCGGAGAAAAGGTCAAACTCAAAGAGTGGCCGACGAGAGTGAAGCCCTTTTGCAAGTCGAAGAAGCGGTATCAAAAACTCCTGGGAGAACACGTAAAGGAGTTGAGCTCGCTGCAACGCCTTCACTACGCGTCCCACCGCTATGCGTTGCTGCTGATTTTTCAGGGAATGGATGCTGCCGGCAAGGACGGCGCCATCCGGCATGTCATGTCCGGGGTCAATCCGCAAGGCTGCCAGGTTTTCAGTTTCAAACAACCGAGCGCCGAGGAACTGAAGCACGATTTTCTCTGGCGCACGACCCGCCGTTTGCCGGAACGCGGGCGGATCGGCATCTTCAATCGTTCCTATTATGAGGAGGTGCTGATCGTTCGCGTGCATCCGGAGATTCTCCTCAGCCGGGGGCTTTCGAAAAAGTTGCGCGACGGAAAAACCATCTGGAAGGAGCGGTATCGCTCCATCGTGGATTTGGAGGATCATCTCCACCGCAACGGCACCCGGATCATCAAGGTCTTCCTCCATCTGTCGAAGGACGAGCAGCGAAAGCGCTTCCGCGAGCGCGTTGAGGAGCCGGACAAGAACTGGAAATTCAGCCTCTCGGACATTCACGAGCGGAACTACTGGAAGGATTACATGAAGGCATATGAGGCTTGCCTGAACGCGACCAGCACCCAGCACGCCCCCTGGCACGTCGTTCCCGCCGATGATAAAAAGAACGCCCGGTTGATTGTTTCCCAAATTGTCCTGGATGCGCTCAATGAACTTAAGATGGCCTATCCCAAAACCACCGCGAAACGGCGGCGGGAATTGAAATCCATCCGCAAAAAACTCTGAAGGCAAAACCACGACCAATACCAGAAGCAGCAACTGGCGTCCGCAACCACACCTTCACGTGTCACTGCTCCCGGCCTTCTCGACTTCGGCGCGCAACAGGTCGTGCAGGGTGATGACACCCAGAATTTTCCCGCCGTCGTCATCCACCAGGACGACGAAGTTGCTGGGGGATTCGACCAGCAGCCCTTGCAGCTTGCGGACCGTCTGGTGCGGCAGGCAGGTCGCGGCGCTTTCCAGTTGGGGGAGCGATTTTCCCGCAGGGCTGCCTCGGCTTCCCGGCGCGTGAGAATACCCGCCAGTTTGTCCTCCTGCACCACGGGAAAACGCTGATAAGGATGCGACTTCAGGAAGTCCGGCAATTTGGCCGGGGCCAAGTCGTGGATGATCACCGGCCGGAAATTCGCGCCAACGTTTTGCTTCTTGACCAGGCGCGGCACGGCTGACACGTTCTAACTTGCGCATTTCTTCACCGGCCACGCAGGGCATTCCCGATCCCGGCGCGTGAATCATGGCCATGAAGCCAATCGCGGAAGCCTTTGGTGGCGGAGCGCAAACGCGTCAGGGGAGAAGCGGTCTGATTTGCGCCGGTTGATTTGCGGCACGTATGTTGAAGCGGCTTTGGTTCAGAGAAATTCCCGACATCGGAGAGGGCGCAACCTTTCTCCGCAAGTGGGGATTCATCGGCATCTTGATCGGCATTGGCGCGGGGGTTGGGGCCTTGGCGTTGATCTGGTGCATTCATCTGACCACGCATTACGTGCTCGGCGCGATTGTGGGTTACACGCCGCCGATGCCAGGCGCTGAAGGCGGTTCGGGGGAATATGTTTTCAACATGACCCGGCCGTGGCTGCTGCCGTTGGTTACGGGAGCCGCCGGTTTGGTCGGCGGCCTGTTGATTTGGAAACTGGCCCCGGAAACGGCGGGCATCGGCACCAACGCGGCCATCCGGGCGTTTCATAACAATGAAAAGATCGGACTCCGAACGTCCATCTTCAAACTGATCACTTCCGCCATCACGATCGGAAGCGGTTTGACCTCCGGCCGCGAAGGGCCGATCGCGCAAATCGGGGCCGCCACCGGCGCCAGCATCGCCAAGGCCCTCAAACTCTCGGCGCGGGAATGCAACATCGCCTTGGCCGCCGGACTGGGGGCCGGCATTGCCGCCATCTTCAAGGCGCCGCTGGCGGGCGCCATCATCGGCGCGGAAATTTTTTACACTGAGGATTTCGAGGTCGAGGCGCTGGTACCCGGCCTGATCGCGTCGGTGGTCGGTTATACCATCGTGGGTTCGGTCACGGGGTTTCAGCCCATTTTCAATCCGCCGCCCGAAATGATGCAATTCAACCACCCGTGGTCCCTGGTCCTGTATGCCTTGTTGGGGGTCGGTTGTGGTCTGCTGGCGCGGTTTATGTTCGGCGTTTATTTTCGCATCGAGCGTTTTTTCAAGCGTTTTCCCCTGTGGCTGGCCACCACCATCGGCGGGTTTTGCACGGGCCTGATTGGCCTGGCGATTCCGACCGTGGTGGGCACGGGTTACGGCTGGGCGCAATTTGCCATCAACCGAAACATCATCCTGCTGCCGCCGTTGGTGCTGTTGGCGGCGGCCTTTGCGGAGATCTTCAGCTTGTCGCTGACGCTAGGTTCAGGCAATTCCGGCGGTGCTTTCGGTCCGAGCGTGGTAACCGGCGGAATGTTTGGCGGGGCATTCGGCAACGCCGCGAGTTATCTTTTCCCCTCGCTGGAACCGCATCCAGGCAACTTTGCCATCGTGGGCATGGTGGCGTTTTTCGCCGCGGCCGCCAAAGCGCCGATTTCCACCATCATCATGATTTCCGAGATGACCGGCGGCTATGGTCTGTTGGCGCCAGCCATGTTTGCGGTCGTGACGGCCTTTATTCTCTCGGGCAAGAAAACCATTTTTCCGGCGCAAGTCCGCAGCCGGCTCGATTCGCCATTCCACGCCGACGAATTCGAACCGATCGTGCTTCGCCGCGTCAAGACCAGCGATGTGATGATTCACCTGCCGGTCTGTGTCAACGCCGACGCCTCTGTTGCCGATGCCATTGGTTTGATGGGCGATTACGGTCTCAGCGGGTTGCCCGTGGTGGAACAGCGCAAGTTATCTGGCCGGGTAACGCTGTTGTCGGCCCATCGGATTCCAGATGCCCAGCGTCAGAGCGTCAAGGTCAAGGAAATCATGTCCAGCGACGTGTATCGGGCTTACCCGGACGAGGATTTGTTCACCATCCTTAAACGGTTTGCCGCCAAGGACGTCGGCCACCTGCCGGTGGTGACCCACCAGCAGCCGGATTGCCCCATCGGGCTGATCACGCGTTCCGGCCTCTGGACGGCCTTGGAAACGGCTCGTAAAGGTGTCTTGCCCGAATAGCCCCTTAATATAAGGCCAAAAACTTTCTTACCGAGGCGCTTGCGTCGTGGCGACAGCGGTGTGTTGGAGGCTGCCGCCAGGCCCGCCGCCGCGACCGCCGTCGCCGCTAGCCGCCGGTTCTGCTTGGCTTCACCGGCCAGACCGTCCAGGTTCGAGCTCACCGCGCCAGCCAGTTGCACGCTGGGCCCTTCGCGCCCGGAGACTCTGGCCGCCGCCGATGCTGACAATGCCGGCGACAAATTTTACCCAGGCCACGCGCCACGGCACCGTCCCGAAATCCTTCCAGAAGGCGAGCTTGAGCTGCGGAATGCTGCTCCCGGCCGCCTCGCGGCAAAAAGAGTTCAGCAACCAGCCCATCAGCAGGGACGAAACGACGATGATTGCCAGGCTGCCGATGAGGAAAGTGGACGTTGACTGGTGGGACAGGCCGACCAGCCCCAGCCGATAGAGCCAGTTGATGCCCAATTGAAAAAACACCGCCGACGCGCCGGCGCCCAGGCCGTACAGGCACGTCTGCAACACGGCGCGGGACTGTTTTGGCAGCCTTTGGAGGTGACGGACCAGGATCTCCATATCAAAAAAACGAAAGTCTCTCGCCTGCTCGCGGTCAGTTCAAGGTGAAATTTTCCCCGGCAGCCGGTAGAAACCGGAGAAAATCATGACCAATACTGAAGCAACAGTTCAAGGACAAGCTGATCGAGCACAAGCAATACATTGACAAGAACGGCGAAGACCTGCCGGAAATCCGGAATTGGAAATGGGGCGCAAACAAGTAATCGACAGGCAGAACAGGCTCGCGCGCCTTTACCTCATTCGACACGGCGAAACCGAGTGGTCGCTCTCCGGCCAGCACACCAGTCGCACGGACATTCCGATGACCGCGCGCGGCGAGGACGGGGCGCGGGAACTTGGACAGCACCTCCGGGACATTCAGTTTGCTCGTGTGGTGACCACTCCGCGGCAACGAGCGCGGCGGACGGCTGGATCAGCTTTCGGGTGAGCACCTCGAATGATGCACGGTAGGGTTACACCCCATAGCTAAAGACCAGCCCATCGCGTAGCGTAACTCCAGAAAATGACGGCAAACGAATTGCCATCAAAAAAGAAAGACAAACTATGCATCTATTATTATCGCCGGTTCTTGCCAGTGGCATCTGGATTGGCGGAGGCTCGCTCGGTCTTGTTCTCCTAATCGTTGTTATCGTTCTGGTGCTTCGCCGCTAACCGTTGAACCGTTTCGCCGAAGACTTCACCCGACCATGTGACTGAGCAACTTAATGCCATTTTGAAAACCTTGTTCACAGCCGAAGCGATTTCCAAGGGCGGACGTTCGGGAACCATTCACACACCGGACGGGCTGCTGGATGTCACGTTGGGAAATCCTTTGGAGAAAGGCATCGAGAAACGCGGTCCCAATCCCGAGCTGTTGTTTGCAGGCGCGTATTCCGCCTGTTACCACGGCGCCTTGAACAACGCGGCCAAAAAGCTCGGCACAACGGTCAAGGATTCCACGGTGCGGGCGCTGGTGAGCCTGATTGAGGATGACCAGGGTGGCTACCGCCTGGCGGTGGAGCTGCATGCGCAACTCCCTGGAACCGACCGCGCCCAGGCTCAGCGCATCATGGCCGAAGCGCACAAAACCTGCCCGTATTCCAAAGCCCTGCGCGGCGACGCTTCTTCCGTCAAGCTGATGGTGGATTAGCCGGCAGGGCCAGCACGAGGGCGCGGGAACACTTTTGTCGTCACGTTGGCGGCGAATCAAAACGAAAAATAACAAATAACAAACTATTATGACTACACTCGAAATCAAAGGCGACTGGAACATCACCAAGGGCAAGCTGAAACAGAAATGGGCCAAGCTCACGGATAGCGATCTGCAATTCGTCGAAGGCAAGCAGGAAGAACTGGTTGGCCGGATTCAGAAGCGCACGGGCGAAACCCGCGAAGCAGTTGAAAAGGCCGTCAAGGAATCCTGCTCCACCTGCTGCTGCAAATAGGCTGTCCGCTGCGCGGGCCAATTCCTCGCCTTGAATCAGGAAGTTGCCGCGAAGATTGAAAAAGGTGAAACAGTTATTTCTCCCGGCGTTCCAAAAAACTATCCCGACACGAAGAAACTCGTGACGGAAGATTGCATCCAACCCACAAAATAAAATGCATCATGACTGACACAGACTGGCAGGATGTCGGAGCCGCAGCAGACTTTGAGTCTCGTCCTGTGACCGAAATCACCCTCGGTCGCACCAAACTCGCCCTCTCGCATCGTAACGGCGTGTTCGGCGTCATCTCCGGCGTCTGCAATCACGTCGGTGGCCCGCTCGGTCAAGGCAAACTGGACGGCAATTATGTGGTGTGCCCCTGGCACAATTGGAAATTCCATCGGGTTACCGGCCTCGGCGAGCCCGGCTCGGAGGATGACGCTGTGCCCAGCTACAAAGTGAAGGTGAAGAGCGGTCGCGTGCTCGTGCGGATGACGCCGGCAACGCCGCGCAAGCACAAGCCACATGCGCCGCATCCGCTGGCGCGGCCCATCCGGCGCAAATCGGGACCGGTGCGCGTGGTGGGCATCTCGGCCACGGCCCAGGACCCGGCGAACCCGCGTTATTCCACGTCCGAGGCGTTGCTGGAAGTCGCGCTGGCGCACGCGCGCAAAAAACTCAAGTGCCCGACGAAGCTGATCAAATTGGCGGAGTTGAAGTTTCGCGCTTGCGAAGGGTATTACTCCAAGAGTGCGCAAGCCTGCACCTGGCCGTGTTCCATCACGCAAATGGACAACACCGACGAGTTGACGGAAGTTTACGAGGCGCTGGTGCATTGGGCGGACGTGGTGCTGCTGGCCACGCCCATCCGCTGGGGGCAGGCGGGTTCGCTTTACTTCCGGATGGCCGAGCGGCTGAATTGCGTGCAGAACCAGATCACCCTCAAAGACCGCGTGCTTCTCAACAAGAAAGTCGTCAGCTTCATCATCACCGGCGGACAGGACAACATCCAGGGCGTGGCCGGACAGTTGTTGGGGTTTTTCTCGGAGCTGGGTTTCTATCTGCCGCAATTTCCGTTCGTCGCCCATTCGCGCGGCTGGACGGCGGAGGACATGGAGCAAAACGTCGCTGCGGTGCAGCAGAGCGAGGAATTGCGTGAAGGCACGCGGGCGCTCGTCGAACGCGCGGTGGAAACCGCCCGCACGTTGCTCAAGGGAAATTGCGGTTCGGGAAAACTCGCGCGGGGCGGGCGCAAAGCGCAGCGGCTCGAAGTTGAACAAAAAAAGGGCCAGTCCTGAAATGCGCCCGGTCATCAAACCATCGCCACGTTATCTCACGCGCGCGTACGTCACCAAAAACAGTTTGATCCGTCCCGGCTGAACCGGGCCTCGAACTGCGGTAGGGTTACACCCCATAGCGAAGGATCGGCCCGGCCCGTAATTTGTGAGCCGAAAGGCTGAATGGCAGAACCCATTGGCGGCGACTAAACACAAAAAACCGAATATGAAAGACCCAGTCTATAAACTCATCGAACTTACCGGCACCTCCACCACTTCCATCGAGGATGCCGTTGACAAGGCCATTCAACGCGCGCACAAAACCATCAAGAACCTGTGCTGGTTCCAGGTGGTCGAAACGCGCGGCAACATCGCCAAGGGAAAGGTGTATCACTGGCAGGTGACCATCAAAGTCGGCTTCACCGTGGAAGGTTGAGCGCGGGCGGGCCATTGGCTCGCATGGACATAACCAGACGCAGCCGGGTGGGAAAGCCGGCTGCCAGCTTAAAATATATTATGGCTAAAGAAGAAATGAAATCAGGATTGAATATCACTCGCGAACAGATGATCCAACTGCTGAACGAGGATCTGGCGGGGGAATACCAGGCGATCATTGCCTACACCGTGTACAGCCAGGTGCTGAAGGGTGCCGCGTACACAGACATTGCGCGGGAGTTGGAAGCGCATGCCGGGGAAGAACTGGCGCATGCCATAAAAATTGCCAAACAGATTGATTATCTGGGCGGCATGCCGGGCGTGACGCCCAAGCCGGTCAAAACTTCAAATGACCCGGTTGCCATGCTGTGCGCAGATCTGGAAAACGAACGGGAAACGGTGGGGCGTTATCGCGAGCGCATCCGCCAGGCCGAGGCGATGGGCGAATTTGCATTGAGCGAGACCTTGCGCGCCATCATCGTGCAGGAGCAGGAGCATGAAATTGATTTGAGCGCTGCGCTGGGCATCAACGTGCCTCCTACCGCAAAAGAGTCTACAGACAAAAAATGGTCGAACAAGTGAAGAACCACCATGCCTCAAGGCGATAAATCCAGCTATACTGACAAACAGAAACGTCAGGCGGCACACATCGAAGCCGGCTACGAGAAAAAAGGTGTCGGCACGAAATCCGCGGAAGCGCGGGCGTGGGCCACCGTAAACAAACTTACCGGCGGAGGCAAAAAGAGCGGGTCCGGCAGGAACCAGAAATGATTTATTGCTATGAATATCAAAAAAGCAGTGACCGACCATCCCATCCTACAAGTTCTCGCGGAACGGTGGAGTCCCTACGGCTTCGAAGACCGTCCGGTGTTGGCAGCCGACCTCCGTTCGTTGTTTGAGGCGGCGCGCTGGGCGGCGTCCTCCTACAATGAACAGCCCTGGAACTATCTGGTGGCCACCAAGGAAGATTCCCAGGAATTTGGACGACTCCTCTCCTGTCTCGTGGAAGCAAACCAGGCGTGGGCCAAGGCCGCACCGGTGCTGGTCTTGGGCGTCGTCAGTTTGCGATTTGCAAAAAATAACAAGGACAATCGGGCCGCCGTTCACGACCTGGGTCTGGCCTCCGGGAATCTGGTGGTGGAGGCGACGGCGCGAGGTTTCTCGGTCCATCAGATGATCGGCATACTGCCCGACAAGGCGCGGGAGGTTTACCGGATACCGGAACATTTCGAAGCGTGGACGGCCTTGGCCATCGGATATAAAGCCGACCCGGCCAAACTGCCAGATGCCCTGAAGGAACGCGACCTGGCACCCCGGCAGAGAAAGCCCTTGAGTGAGTTCGTGTTCACCGGCCAGTGGGGAAAACCGTCACCACTCGTGCTGAAACGTGACACCTGACACCGTGTGCCAGGGCCACTTGATTTCAAATCAGGACACTTTGTGAATACGAAGTTCATCCTCCCGCTGCTCACGGCGATGTTATCGGCCGCTTGCGTTTTGACCGGCTGTCAATCGCCCAAGACCAGGTCTCCGTCCGGGAGCAGTGCGGCGCAAGCCACGCGAAACAATTGCTACAGTTTGCTCCATCAACTCCTGGACGAACAAAAGGACGTCAGCATCCTGCGCTTCATCAAGCGGGAACATTACGATGTTAAGAACCTGATCAAGAAAATTGCCACTACTTCCGGAACCGGAGCCAGGCTGTTGGAGGAATTTGCCAAGGACGATCCTTCGATCCAGTTGGACGACATCCGGCTGCCGCCGGGCGAGCTAGCTACGCGCGATGCGATTGCGTCCACCAAGGAGAAGGAATTATTGAGTCAGACCGGCGACGAATTTGAGCTGACCTTGCTTTTGACCCAGACCGAGGCGCTGAGTTATGCCTGGCACCTGGCAAAAGTTGCCGGCGAAAACGAGCCTCAACCCGATCGTGCCCGCGCGCTGGCAGGCGTGAGCGAGGACATGCAGAACCTTTATCACGAAGTGTTCGTGATGTTGCTGTCGAAAACAAAATCCTCGGCGACGAACTCGATCAGTGCTCAACCAGATCAGCACGGACCTTAGTCCCAACTGAAAAGGGTGGCGCAGGAAGTGGAAGCCACGATGGTTAAAATCATGAAGGAAGCGGCATCAAGCTGAATCAATCGACGCGAACAACTCGGCGGGCATCGCCGAAAGAATGAAAATGAAAATCAATTCAAAAGATTTCCGGGTGCGGCCCGGAGAAAAGGTCAATCTCAGGGAGTGGCCGACCATGGTGAAGCCCTTTTGCACGTCGAAAAAACAGTATAAAAAAGTCCTGGGAGAACACGTTGAGGAGTTAAGCTCGCTGCAACGCCTTCACTACGCGTCCAACCGCTATGCGTTACTGCTGATTTTTCAGGGAATGGACGCTGCCGGCAAGGACGGCGCCATCCAGCACGTCATGTCCGGGGTCGATCCAAAAGGCTGCGAGGTTTGCAGTT
>Ga0208191_1000123_pt1 | contig 71568 bp, 58 predicted proteins | sample June2015DPH_13_5_FD_184709 | JGI IMG/M metagenome (GOLD analysis project Ga0208191, IMG submission 184709) | Peatland microbial communities from SPRUCE experiment site at the Marcell Experimental Forest, Minnesota, USA - June2015DPH_13_40... | ecosystem: Environmental > Terrestrial > Soil >... | reverse complement strand
TTTCGCCTGCAGCGTTGACACAAATGCGCTGCGTAAGTTGAAGAGCATAGTTCTTTCCAAGTCGGCATGGCTCGACTCGGCAATCAGGGTCCCCTTTTTCGCACTCTCCAGGCGTAACTCCCGCTTGCGCTGCCGTTCGTGCAGATAGCTAAGGCTGGGCGACTCAAAAGTGCCAGCGAACGGTCGCCAGACGCCCTTATCAGGAGCGATTTGGGTCCCGTCAGCCGACAGAGCGAACGTCGGGTTCGGGCGCAGGAAAGCCGTGATCTCCTCCGCCTTTGACTCTTCAATAACCAGCCCCCCCGCCAGCAGCGTGGGGTTATTCTGCTCAAAACGCAGGCGGACCTGTTCCCAGGTCAGGGTCTGCTGCGCCGACGCGCTGAAGGCCGCTGCGACCAATAGCCATGCGACCAGACTGAAATTGTGAAACTTGAACATCGCGCACTCCATGCGCATGGGGAAAAGCGGACCGCCCAATGCGCGTGACTGCAGAAAATCCTCAGGATTTTCCGGACCAAAAAAATAAGAGTGACTTCGGATTTACAACGAAGTTGGATGCGCGAAAGGAGGAGCGCGGCCCGTCGGTGCGGGGACAGAGAAAGTTCCGAGCGTCTGCGGCATGAACGCGAGAACCGTGCCGATCTGCTCGAACGCGGGCGTCAGAGAAACGGAACTGGGCAAAACGGGTTGCGAAGAATGAGTCAGCGCATGAAGTGTGCAAGCGCAACGGTTGGCATCGCGGAAGCCGCGTTTCGACTCTTCCATCTCGGGTCGCATGGCGTGCAGGTCGTCGGTGGCCGAGATCACGGGGAACAGCAAAATCAGTGCGCAGCCGAGAGCGCAGAGGAAGACGAGCTGGGGTGCCGCCGGACTTCCTGCCGGACTACCCGAACCGGTCGGAGAAGTCCGTTGCCGCCACAGCAGATAGGCGGGCAGCAGCAGGGAGAGCCAACAGAGATTAAGAAAAAGCTCCATACTAGATGGCCGGGTCTTTTGGAGGAGACAGCAAGCCTATGACCCGGTGCAACTGCCTCAAGATCATCAGGATAGCACAGAGACGGCAAGTGACTTGCGTACCTGGCAGGGCGGGCAAAAGCCGCTACGGACCCTGCGTGACCTGCAGAGGTTGAGGTGTTTGGAGTCTCTGGCGAAGGATGGCCTTCCGGGTGGGGATTTCAGCAATGGCATCGGCGTGAATCACGTAGGCGCCGTGGGGTAGCGTGTTGCCAAAGGAAATGTGAACGCTGGTCGCGCCGGTTTTCAGCGGAAAATGCTCGTAGCCGATTGCCGTCGCTCGCCCGTTGTCGGCGACGGCCACGATGATGACGGTCAGATCGAAGTCGTCCTTGGAACCGTTGGAGAGCTGGACGACGCCGTCAATCCGGTTGTCACGGACCTTTGGAGGTTGAAGCCATTCGATCAACAGAGAAGCGGCGACCACGGCCCGGAACTCCTTGTTGATGCTGTGCGCGGGATGGCCGGAGTCTTCGACTTTTAAGGTGAACGTGAAAGTCCCGGGCTTGGCGGGGTGTCCAGCCAGCAGGCCTTCCGGCGTGAGCGTGATTCCTTCCGGGAGATCGCCACTGGCCACGCTCCAGACATAGGGCAGAACGCCGCCGGTGGCATGCAGAAGCATGTGGAATTCCACGCCTGCGTCGAGCGGGGGCAGAGCTTCGTCCACGACGGCGAGTGGGGGAGCCTGCGCGGCCAGCAGACTGCAGAAACAAATCAGGATCGCCAGGAGCCGCATGATCTTGGTGAAATTCATCTTGGTTCGTTTGATTTTACGCTGGGCACGGCGTAAAAGAACTGCAATATGTTTTATCGTGTGTCGCACGTTGTGGTTGGCTTCTTACTCGTTTGCTCGATCGTCTGCTCGTTCGTCTGCTTGACGACCGCGGATGCTCTGGCGCAGGCCGCACCTTCATCTTCTTCCAAGCCGAAAACGAATAACGCTGAAGAGGCCGCGGTCTTCGAACGAATCTTGAATCGTGTCCGCTTTGAAAACGACGGAACCGAAGTGAGTGAGACCGAAGCCGTGGTTCGGATTCAGAGCCAGGCGGGCGTGGAAGAATTCGGCCAACTGGTTTTCGGATACTCATCGGCGACCGAGAAGTTGGAGGTCGAATACGTCCGCGTGCGCAAGCCGGATGGGCAGGTGGTGATGACGCCGGAGTCGACGGCGCAGGATTTCGCTCCCGATGTGCTGAAAGAAGCTCCGATGTACAGCGACTACCGACAGCGGCATATTTCCGTGGCAGCGCTGCAGCCCGGGGACACGCTGGAATACCGCACTGTGACGCGAGTTCTCACGCCGCTGGCCGCGGGAAACTTCTGGTACGAAGCCACATTTCCGAAGGGGGTGGTAGTCAACGAAGACCGGCTGGAGATTGACGTCCCGAAGTCGCGCGAAGTGAAGCTCAAGACGCCGACGCGAAAGCCAGAGATTCAGGAGACCGGAGACCGCCGCGTTTACACCTGGGTGGTGAAAGGCATCCAGCCGGAACGCGACAAGGAAAAAGATGAGATGGACGAGGAGACCGGTCCGGATGTGCAACTGACGACTTTCACCGACTGGAAGCAGGTCGCGCAATGGTATGCAAAGCTGCAGGGCGAGCGCATGACGGTTGACGACAATGTGCGAAAAAAAGCCCTAGAGCTCACCAAAGGAGCGGACACGCCCACCGAGAAGGCGCGACGGCTCTACGATTTCGTGGCGCGGAATGTGCGTTATGTGAGCATCTCCCTCGGGGTCGGGCGGTATCAGCCGCACTCGGCCTCGGACGTTCTGCAGAATGGTTACGGCGACTGCAAGGACAAGCACACGTTGTTTTCCGCGCTGCTGCGAGCGGAGGGAATTCAGAGTTATCCGGTGCTGATCCACAGTACGCGCAAACTGGATGTGGACGTTCCCTCGCCGGCACAGTTCGATCACGTGATCACGGCGGCGCGTTTGGGAACGGGGCTGACCTGGCTGGATACGACTCCTGAAGTGACGCCCTATGGGCTGATTCTTTACCAACTGCGAAACAAAGAAGCAGTGGTGGCGTCGGAGGATAGCGAGGGAGGATTGCAGCGGACGCCGGCGGATTCGCCGATCAAGACTTTCATGCACTTCACGCTCGATGGCAAGTTTAGCGAGTTCGGCGCGCTCGACGCGACGCTTGAAGTCACGGCTCAGGGAGATCGCGATTGGCCGATGCGCGCCAGCTTTCGACGATTCTCGCAGGCGCAGTGGAAGGACTTTGTCAAAGCCCTCTCCGCGAGTTGGGGCTTGCCGGGTGACGTCGATGACGTTCAGCTCGATCCCATCGAGGACACGAGCAAGCCTTTTCATCTGAAGTATCACCTGCACCAGGACCGGTATTTTGTGGTGCCATCGACGAGCGTGAATTTTCGTCCGATCCCGCCGCTGGGAATGCCTGCGATTCGAGCGTCGGAAAAAAGCACGGAACCCCTGGACATCGGTCCCGCGGGTGAAATGGACTACCGGGTCCGCTTGCAGTTTCCCTACAACTACACGGTGCGCACGCCGACCGCGGTGAAGATGACGCGAGATTATGGCGACTATTCATCGACCTACTCGCAGAACAAGGGAATTCTGGAAGGCGAGCGCAAACTGAACGTGAAGATGAATGAGCTGGCGGCGTCGCGGCGCGCGGACTACGAATCGTTTCGCAATGCAACGCAAAGCGATCAAGACCAGCTGCTGTCGTCCACGATATTGACGCCGTCGGGGCGAGGGGCGGAGACGGCGGCTTCGAAGATGGAAGGAACCCCCGCGGAGCTGCATAAAGCGGGAGTGAAAGCGCTGCAGAGCAAAGATTATCGCTCGGCGATTGACCTGCTGAAGCGCGCGGTGGACGCGGATGCGAGCCTGGCGAATCCGAGTATGGCGAATCCGAGCATGAAAGACGGCTGGTATGACCTGGGACTGGCATACGCCGGAGCCAATGATCATGCGGAGGCGATCGGCGCCTTCCGCAAGCAAATCGAGCTGGATCCGAATCACAAGCACGCGAATGGCGACCTGGCGATGGAGCTGCAGCAAACGGGGAAGACCGACGACGCGATTGCGGCTTATCGCAAGCAACTGGAGACGGCTCCGTACGAGAAAACGACACACAAAAATCTCGGCTTATTGCTGGCGCAGTTGGGACGGGATGCCGACGCTCGCACGGAGCTGGAAGCGGCCGCTGCGATTCCTCCCGATGATCCGGAAACGAAGATGGCGCTGGCGCAGGTGTACGTGCGATTGGGAGAGAACGCGCAAGCGCAAGAGTTGATGAAGGGACTGACGGGCAGTACGGGCGCGGATTCGGGTCAGGATATTTTCGCGTCGGCATTGAAGATGAAGAACGACATTGATCCGACCGAGACCGAGAACGATGCGCAGCAGGTTCTGTACGACATTGGAGGACAGTTCGACTCGGGCGAGTTGGACCGGCTGGGGCCGTCGGCGTTTTCGTCGATGCGACTGGTGGCGCTGGCATGGGCGCGGATGGGATGGGCGAAATTTCAGCGCGGCGAAAATCTGGCAGCGATGCAGTTTCTAACGTCGGCGTGGCTTTTGAGCCAGTCGGGGACGGTCGGCAATCGGCTGGGCCAGGTATTCGAAAAGCAAGGGCAGCCGGAGAAGGCGCGCCATATGTATGCGCTGGCCGTGGCGGCGGGCGGAAGCACTAATGATGTTCAGGATTCGCGGGCGCGCTTGGCGAAGCTGGCGGGCGATCCGGGCGCGGCGGAGAAAGATCTCGCACAGGCGCCGGTGGAGTTAGTGCAAGCACGCACGGTGAAGCTCGGGCCGATCACAAGCAAGCCAGTTTCGGCACGGTTCAACCTCGTGTTTGACAGCTCGCCTCGTCCGGAGCGCGCCGAGTTTGTCGACGGTGACGAAAGCCTTCGTTCAGCGGCCGAGCAACTTCGGGAGAAGGACTTCCCCGTGAGATTTCCGGATGTGTCGTCCGTGAAAATCGTTCGCCGGGGGCTGTTGAGCTGCGGCGGTTCGGGGTGCGGCATTGAGCTGCTCCCCATCGAGAAGGAATCTTCGTCGGGAACCGCGCCGGATTCGAAAAAGTGAGGCCGCGTCCCCTCGACGCATCTGCATCGACTCCGATAATCTAGTGAGTCTTGTAAGGGAGGTCGTGCCCATGCGGGAGGCCGTCGAACGACTGTGGCCGGAAATTCAGTGGATCAGCGATTCCAAGCTTCGGGAGCAGGTAACGCAAGCTTGGATTAAGGCACTCGAGCGCAGTCCGCTGAAGGCCGATGATCTGAATCAGATTCCTTTTACTCTACTCGTTCCGAATTGTTCGATCACCTTCATGGAGCACAAGCGCTGCGTGGTGCATATTGCGCGGGACAGTGCGAAAGCTATGACGGACTTCATGGGGCGAGCGCTGCCGATCGACCCGGACGTGGTGATTGCAGGTGCGATTCTGGCGGACGTCGGCAAGTTGCTGGAGTATGAGATCGGTCCGGACGGGAAGAGCCGGCAAAGCGAGCGCGGAGAAGCATTGCGGCATCCGTTTACTGGAGTCGCGCTGGCGATGGAGTGCGGCGTGCCGGACGCAGTTTGCCACATCATTGCCGCGCACGCGGCCGAAGGCGACCTGGTGAAGCGCACGACCGAAGCGTTCATTGTGCATCATGCCGATTTCATGGCGTTTCTGCCGTTCAAGAATCCGAAGAATGTGAAAGTGAAGTGAAGAATAAAATTCTTGAATTGTTTGTCATCCTGAGCGAAGCGAAGGACCTGCTTTTCTGGCAAACCGGATGAAAGCAGGTCCTTCGCTTCGCTCAGGATGACAATTCAATTGATTGGTTGAGGAGAAACCAGTGTCCACGGGCATGCAAGGCAACACCAAAGAAACCATCACCGCGACCATGTCCCGCTGGGCTGCGGGGCTTGAATACAAGCAGCTCTCGCAGGACGCCGTGTGCCAGGCCAAGCGCTTTCTGCTCGATTCGGTGGGTTGCGCGCTGGGCGGATATCAGCAGCATGACGTGATCATTGCGCTCGAAGTGCTGCAAGAGATCGCCGGGCGCGGGCCGGCGACCGTGATCGGCACGGGTCAGAAGATGGACGCAGTTTCGGCGTCGCTGGCGAATGCCCTGATGATCCGCTGCATGGATTACAACGACATTTACTGGAAGCAGGATCCGTCGCATCCCTCCGATATTTTTCCGGCCGCGATGGCGTGTTGTGAGCGCGCCAAAAGCGATGGCAAGGAATTGATCGTTGGATTTGTGTTGGGCCACGAGTTCGAAATGCGTTTGTGCGAGGCGGCTTTCCCGGGCATCCGCGAGCGCGGCTGGCATCATGCGACGCTGACGGCTTTTGTCTCGCCGATTGTGGCGGGACGCGCGCTGCATTTGAGCTGGGAACAGATTCAACATGCGATCGGAATTTCGGCTTCGCGGCATTGCACGATGGGCGCGGTGACTGCGGGCAAGCTGACGATGATGAAGAACACCGTTGATCCGATGGCGACGCAGAGCGGAGTGCTGGCGGCGCTACTGGCCGAGCGGGGCTACAGCGGCCCCGAGCACGTCATCGACGGCAAGGAAGGATTGGTGCACTGTTTCGGTCCGGAGTGGAAACAGAACCTGCTGACCGACGGACTCGGCGAGTCGTGGCGCATCACGCAATGCGGAATGAAATTTTTCCCGAGCGAGGCGCTAACGCACGCTCCAATTTCGGCGATGCTTGACTTGGTCAAGAGCAACGATCTGCATCCGGAACAAGTGGAGAAGATTCAAATCCGGTCGCTGGCGCGCGCGGCTGACATTCTTTCTGACCCGAGCAAGTACGATCCGCATACCAAAGAGACGGCCGACCATTCGCTGCCCTACGTGATCGCAGCGGCGCTGGTGGACCGGCAAGTGACGCCGGCGCAATTCGAGCTGAAGAAGATCATGGACCCGACGATTCGCGCGCAACTGAAAAAAGTGGAGGTCGTCGCTGATCCGGAGATCGAGAAGGTTTTTCCGGCGCTGCAGCGGGTGATTGTGAATATCACCTCCACCGACGGGCAGAAATTCTCGAAGCAGCTCGACTATCCGAAGGGCGATCCGCGAAATCCGCTGAGCGATGCGGAAATCGAAGAGAAATTCCGGGCGCTGGCGGAGGGCGTACTTTCGGCGAAGGCGCAGGCCAAGCTGATTGACGCGATTTGGAATCTGGAGAAGTGCGGGTCGGTTTCGAAGCTGATGGCGCTGATGAAAGCGGATGTGAAGAAGAAAATGGCACATGGCAAAGCGAAGGCGGCGAAGCCCAAGGCAGTATCCCGGAAGAAGGCATCGAAGCGTCGTTAGCGGTTTGCAGGAGTGACTTATGGCGGATTTGAAATCGACGATTGCAGCGGGCCTTACGGCGCGTTACAAGAAACTGGCGGGCGTGCTTCGCGAGCTGGCGGCGCCACTGAGCGACGAGCAGTTTTGGGCCAAGCCCTTCGCATTCGGCAACAGCTTTGGCCACCTCGTACTGCATCTCACGGGGAACTTGAATTACTACATCGGGGCTCAAATCGCGGGGACGGGCTATGTGCGGGATCGTCCGCTGGAGTTTTCGGAGGCGACGCGGCCATCCAAGGCAAAAGTCTTGAAGGAGTTTGATCAGGCGATTGAGATGGTAATCGGCGCGATCAACAGTCAGTCAGCGGAAGACTGGTCAAAGGAATATACGGCAGTGGGTGCGGAAGCACGCGACAGGTTCGAGATGGTGCTGCAGTGTGCGACGCATCTGCATCATCACGTTGGGCAGATGATGTATTTGGGATTCGAGTTGAAGCGAAAGGGCTGAGTAATCCGGGAGTTCATCATGGGTCAGACCATCGTTGAAAAAATCGCGCAGAAACACATGACCGAAGGGCCGGCGCGGCCGCTTCGGACAGGGGATTTCCTGTCGATTCGTCCGCATCGATGCATGACACACGACAACACGTCGGCGGTGATGAGCAAGTTCAAGGGCATCGGCGCGAAGAAGGTGAAAGATTCGCAACAGCTAACCTTCGCACTCGATCATGACATTCAGAATCGGGATGAAGCGAACCTGAAGAAGTACCGCGCGATTGAAGCGTTCGCCAAAGAACAGGGCGTGGACTTCTATCCTGCGGGATCGGGCATCGGGCACCAGATCATGGTCGAGCGCGGGTATGTGGTTCCCGGTTCGTTCGTCGTTGCATCGGATTCGCATTCCAATATGTATGGCGCGCTGGGTGCGATCGGAACGCCGATTGTCCGCACGGATGCGGCCGCGGTGTGGGCCACGGGCGAATTCTGGTGGCAGATTCCGCGGTCGATTCAGGTCGTGCTGGAAGGTAAGCTGCCGGATGGCGTCACGGGCAAGGACGTCATTATCACTCTATGCGGACTCTATAACCACGACGAATGCCTAAATGCGGCGGTCGAGTTTACGGGGCCGGGAGTGGCGTCGCTCTCGATGGATGCCCGGCTTTCGATTTCGAATATGACAACGGAATGGGGTCCGCTGGTGGGCTGGTTTCCGGTGGACGAGGTCACGATCCAGTATTTGCGAGGCGTTCACCAGCGGCTCAAAGCGATGGGCATGAGCGACGCGCGGTTTTCGGAAAAGGACATAGACGGTTGGGAGAAGGATCCTGCGGCGCCGGATGCGGATGCAGTCTATGCGGCGCGGATTACGCTTGATCTCGGGCAAGTGACGCCCCACGTGTCAGGCCCCGATACTGTGCAGGCGATGCAGTCCCTGGCTGAGATAGAGAAGAAGAAAGTTGCGATCCAGAAGGCGTATCTGATTTCGTGCGTGAATTCGCGGCTGGAAGATCTGGCGGCGGCGGCGAAGATTCTCAAAGGCCAGAAAGTTGCCTCGGGCGTGAAGTTCTATTTGAGCGCGGCCAGCAAGTGGGTGCAGGAAGAAGCCGAGAAGCGCGGCATCTGGCAGACGTTGATGGATGCGGGCGCGCAGCCGCTGCCGTCGGGTTGCGGGCCGTGCATTGGGCTGGGCGTGGGATTGCTTGAGGCGGGCGAGGTCGGAATCTCGGCGACGAATCGAAACTTCAAGGGCCGCATGGGATCACGCGATGCGAAGTGCTACCTGGCGAGTCCGGAAGTAGTGGCGTCGTCTGCGGTTGCCGGTTATATTTGCGGACCGCATGAGTTCGCGAATCGCACGCCGCAGCGCGCCTACACCGAATTGGCGTCGGCGTCAGGCGGGGCGGAGAAAGTTGAAATCCTGGCCGGCTTCCCGCAGCGCGTGAAGGGGCGACTCGTGTTCATGCCACAGGATAACGTCAACACCGATGCCATTTACGGCAAGGACTACACCTATCGCGACGACATGACTCCGGAAATGATGGCGAAGGTGGTGATGGAGAATTACGATCCACAGTTCGCCGCGCGCACGAAAGTGGGCGACGTGATCGTCAGCCAATTCAACTTTGGTACAGGGTCGAGCCGCGAACAGGCGGTCACGTGTCTGAAGGCGAAAGGAATTCCGCTGGTGATCGCGGCCAGCTTCTCGCAGACTTATCTGCGGAATGCGTTCAACAATGGCTTTTTGTGTATCGAGGTGCCGGAGTTTGTGGCGCGTGTGCGCGAGCAGTTTTTTAAGGAGATCGCGGCTAAGGAAAAGACGATTATCCCAGGGGATGAGATCGATATTGATTTCACTTCGAGCACGATCTCGTGGCGCGGCGAGAAGTTTACATTTCCGGCGCTGGGCAGCGTGCCGCAGTCGCTGGTGGTCGCGGGCGGAGTGGAGAATCTGGTGGCGAAGCGTTTGGGCGTGGCTTGAAGCTTTAACCGCAGAGGTCGCAGAGTGCGCGGAGTACTTCAGGCAAGTTATTTAAACACTGTCATCCTGAGCGAAGCGAAGGACCCCTGCATTTCTCCGCGCACTCTGCGGTTGAGTTTGATTCTAAGGAGTGATCATGGCGAAATACACGGTTATTACCATGCCAGGAGACGGCATCGGAAACCAGGTTCTGCCGGAGTCATTACGGGTTTTGGAAGCGGTCGCCTTTGACGCTGAGTACGTTCATGCCGATATCGGATGGGAGTGCTGGCGCACGCAGGGCAATGCGTTGCCGGACCGGACGATCGAGTTACTAACCAAGCATAAGTTAGGTTTGTTCGGCGCGATTACTTCGAAGCCAAACAAGGCGGCACAGGCGGAGCTTAAACCGGAAGTCCAGGGAAAGGGTTACGTTTATTACTCGCCGATTGTGACTATGCGGCAGAAATTCAATCTCGATATCTGCATGCGGCCGTGCGTCGGATTCACGGGCAATCCGCTGAATTACATTCGGAAGAAAGCGGATGGCGGTTACAACGAGCCGCAGATCGACACCACCGTGTTCCGCCAAAATACGGAAGGCATGTATGCGGGCGTGGAGTGGACCAATCCTCCGGAGAACGTGCGCGCCGCATTGAACAGCCACACCAGGTTTAAGGCATTTGCCAACGTGCCCGGACCGGAGCTCGCGGTGAGTTGCCGCATCATCACTCGCAAGGCGGCCCAGCGCATCGTGACCGCGGCTTTCGAATATGCGAAGAAGCGCGGGTTCAAGGGCGTGACGATTTGTGAGAAGCCGAACGTGGTGCGCGAAACTTCGGGCATGATGGAAGAAGTGGCAAAAGAGGTTGCGAAGAATTATCCGGGGATCGCGCTTTGGTCCACGAACATTGACGCGCAACTGATGTGGCTGAACAAAAATCCGGAGGAGTACAACGTAGTCGTGTCCTCGAATCTGTTCGGCGACATTCTTTCCGACGCGTTTGCGGGACTGGTGGGCGGGCTGGGATTCGCGGCGTCCGGCAACATTGGGGATGAGGTGGCGGTATTCGAGCCGACACACGGGTCCGCGCCGAAGTATGCCGAGTTGAATCCGCCCATCGTGAATCCCATTGCGATGATTCTCTCGGCGGCGATGATGCTCGATCATGTCGGCGAAGAGAAGAAGGCGAATCGCATCCGCAAGGCGATTGCGGATGTGGTGCGTGAAGGCAAGGTGCGGACATACGATATGATGCGTTTTACGGGTGGTCCGAAAGCGATCAGTCAGGGTGCGGCTTCGACGGTGCAGATGACGGATGTAATTTTGGAGAAACTGAAATAAGCCGCCAGTTGGCAATTCCCGAGTTGAGGATCTCGAGTTGAGGAAATTATGAGCAGCGCTGTAGAGACTACGTCCCCGCGTTCCGCCGAGGCAGGCCATTGGGGCGAAGAAGTTCGGTCGGACGTGCACGTCGCCTTTGAGGCGCGTGACAGCGGCGGGGTCGAGATCTCACTGGAGTCGCGAGTTGCGCCCTATTACGGCTCGGCGATCCTCGAACAGACGCGAGAGGTTCTGGGCGAACTCGGAGTAAAGCACGCGCGGGTTGCGATTCATGATGAAGGCGCGCTGCCTTTTGTTATCGCGGCTCGCATCGAGGCTGCGGCAAGGCGGGCGGGGATCGCGCTGGGCAAACGCTCGCTGCCGGAGCAGCATCCGCTGCCGGCGCCGTCGCAAAAGGATCGGCTCCGTCGATCGCGTCTGTATCTGCCGGGCTCTGAACCGAAGTACTACATCAACGCCCTGTTGCACGCGCCGGATGCCGTGATTCTCGATTTGGAGGATTCGGTGCATCGCGGAGAGAAAGATGCCGCTCGCATCCTGGTGCGAAATACTTTGCGGGCGGTCGATTTCGGATCGTGCGAGCGCATGGTGCGCATCAACCAGTTGCCGCTGGGACTCGAGGATCTGGCGGAAGTGGTGGGCGAGAGTCCGGATCTGATCTTGATTCCGAAAGTCGAGGAACCCGAACAGGTGCGGGAAGTAGACCGCATGATCGCCGAGATCAAGTCGCGCAACGGAATTATCCGGCCGATCTGGATCATGCCGATCCTGGAGTCGGCGCTGGGGATTGAGAACGCATTCGCCGTCGCGACGGCGAGCGAAAACGTGGCGGCGCTGACGATTGGGATCGAGGATTACACGGCCGACCTGGGCGTGGTGAAGACCGCGGAAGGGCGTGAGTCGCAATATGCGCGGTCGCGCGTGGTGAATGCAGCGCGCGCGGCGGGAGTGCAGGCGATCGACTCAGTCTTCAGCGATGTCGCCGACATGGACGGCCTGCGACGATGGGGGGAAGCCGCGCGGGCTGCGGGATTCGAAGGCATGGGATGCATTCATCCCGGACAGATTCGCGTGATCCACGAGGCGTTTCAACCGAGCGCGGACGAGATCGAAAAGGCGCAGAACGTGGTTGCCGCTTTTGAGGAAGCGCAGAGCAAGGGATTGGCCGTGGTGAGTCTGGGTTCGAAGATGATCGATCCGCCGGTGGTGCAGCGGGCGCTGAAGCTGGTGGAGCGGGCGAAAGCGATGGGAGTGATTTCGTGAGTGTGGGTGTGAATGCGAATGAAAGAGTAGAACTGGCGCATAACGCCGCAGGGCGTGCGGTGCCGACGATGGTGAACGGCAAGCCGCAGATTCCGTTTCTGGGCGCGGGGAAGTACGAGCCGCGCGGGCGGAAGGCGGCGCCGGCAATCTGCTCCAATAAAGATTATCCAGATAGTGGCGATAAGCGTGTGGCCGACCTCGATACGGCACTCCGCAAGTGCGGGCTACGCGACGGGATGGTGATCTCGAACCATCATCATCTGCGCGACGGCGATAGAGTGGCACTGATGGCGCTGGAGGCGGCGGCCAGAATCGGCGTCAAAGATCTGATGTGGTTCCCGAGCGCGTCGTTCCCTTCCCAGGAGAGTGCGATCGATCTGATGGAAAAAGGCGTGATCCATCACATCGAAGGCTCGATGAACGGGCCGCTGGGCGACTACTGCACGCAAGGGAAGATGCGCGGCATGGGTGTGCTGCGTTCGCATGGCGGCCGCTACCAGGCGATCCAGGATGGGGAAGTTCACATTGACGTCGCGGTAATTGCGGCGCCGACCGCCGATTTTTTCGGCAACGCGGACGGCTCGCATGGCAAGTCGGCCTGCGGCTTGCTTGGCTTTGCAGTGGCGGATTCGATCTACGCGGATCGCGTGATCGTGGTCACCGATAACCTGGCGCCGTTTCCTTGTGTGCCCTGGCAGATTCAGGGCAACAACGTGGACTTTGTGGTGGAAGTGGAATCGATTGGCGATCCGGAGAAGATTGTTTCCGGCACAACGCAGATTACGCGTTCGCCGGACCGGCTGCGGATCGCGGAGTTGGTGGCGCAGTTTCTGCGGGCAGCTGGAATCATGAAGAACGGATTCTCCTTCCAAGCAGGAGCGGGCGGGATCGCGCTGGCATTCGTCGAGTATCTAAAACAGATGATGAAACAGGATGGAGTCAAGGCGCGCTTCGTTCGCGGTGGATCGACGAAATTCCTGGTCGAGTTGCTGCAAGAAGGGCTGACGGATTACATCCTGGATGGGCAGACGTTTGATCTCGACGGCGTGAAGTCGATAGCGAGCGATCCGCGGCACGTCGCGACTTCGCCGTTCACTTCGTACAACTACCACGGTAAGGGGAACTTCGCTTCGCTCATCGATGCCGTGGTATTGGGCGCGACGGAAGTGGACGTGAACTTCAACGCCAACGTGGTGACGCACTCCGATGGGCGGCTGCTGCACGGCATTGGCGGATGGCAGAACTGCCTGTTTTCTGGGTGCACGATTCTCGCGCTGCCTTCGTTTCGCGATCGCATTCCCGTGATCGTAGACGAGGTTACGACGATGACGGGACCGGGCGAGATGATTGACGTGGTCGTGACCGAGCGCGGAATTGCGATCAATCCGCGGCGCACGGACCTGCTCGATGCGGTGAAGGGATCGAAGCTGCCGGTTCGTCCGATTCAGGACATCAAGGTAGAAGTCGAGAAAATTTGCGGCAAGCCGGCGCGGCCGAAGTTGGGCGATCGTCCGTGCGCGGTGGTGAAGTGGGTGGATGGGACGGTGCTGGATACGGTGTGGCAGGTTAGCTGACGTAGTTTCCGCGCGCGGCAACCGGATTAACCGCAGAGATCGCAGAGCGCGCGGAGAAACAGCTTCAGCGCGAACTTGGAATATCCTCCAATCTTCGAAGCCTGCTATTTTTTGCCCGATTTTCTTTTGTGGAGGCGCGAGTGCGCGGGCTGAAAGCGAAACGAATTCTGATCACCGGCGGAGCCAGTGGCATAGGAGCGGCCACGGCAGCGCGATTTCTTGAGGAAGGTTCGGTGGTGTGCGTGCTCGACCGCGACGCGGACGCGCGGCGGAAGATCCTGCACGAACTGCCCTATCTGGCGGGCGCGCTCAATGCCGATGTTTCGAATTTGACGCAGGTGCAGGCCGCCTTTGCTGAAGCGATTCGCCTGATGGGCGGCGTGGATGTGCTGGTGAATAACGCCGGCATCAGCATCCGTCATAACTTTCTCGACATCACGCCGGAAGAGTGGGACAAAGTGATTGCCGTGAATCTAACCGGAGTGTTCTACGTCGCCCAGACAGCGGCACGGCACATGATGGAGCGCGGCGGCGGCGTGATTCTGCAAACGGCGTCGACCAACGGCGTCATGGGATACCCGTTTTATGCGGATTACAACGCCACCAAGGCGGGGGTGATCGAGCTGACGAAGTCGATGGCGCTGGAACTTGCGCCGAAAGTGCGGGTGTGCGCGGTGGCTCCGGGATACGTGATGACGCCGATGCAGCGCGCCGAGTACACGGATGAAATGCTTAAAGAAGTCAACCGGAAGATTCCTTTACGCCGGCACGCTCAGCCGGAAGAGATTGCGGCGCTGTTCGCCTTCCTCGCTTCGGACGATGCGCAAAACATAACCGGCCACGTTTACACGTGCGACGGCGGAGAGACTGCGGGAGGGCTGGCCAGCCGGTAAGCCATGCAGCGTGCAGGGAGAGTTGCAGGAAAAGTTGCGCTGATTACGGGCGGGGCATCGGGCATCGGACGCGCGACGGCACTGCTGTTCGCACGCGAAGGAGCAGCGATTGCCTTGGCGGATTTGAATGCTGATGAGGGCCAGCGTGTCGCTGACGAGATTATCAAAGCTGGCGGTCGTGCCTTCATTGAGCCGATGGACGTGACACGAGCCGCGGATTGCCGGCGACTGGTCGAGCATGCGATTCGCGAGTTGGGCCGAATCGATATTCTGTTCAACAACGCCGGCATCATTCGGCGGGCGACGGTTCTTGATCTCAGCGAAGAAGACTGGGACCGGGTGATGGCGGTGAACGTGAAGTCGATTTACCTGCTGTCGCGCGAAGTGATTCCGCATATGCAGAAAGCGGGCGGCGGAACGATCATCAACACCGCTTCAGGGTGGGGACTGGCTGGCGGCGCAAAGGCTGCGGTTTACTGTGCCTCGAAAGGCGCCGTCGTGCTGCTGACGAAGGCGATGGCCATTGACCACGGACCGCAGAGCATTCGCGTGAATTGTATCTGCCCCGGCGATACCGATACTGGCATGCTGCGCGCCGAAGCGCAGCAACTCGGAGAAGAGAACAACCGCTTTCTTGCCGAAGCGTCAAAGCGTCCGCTGGGCCGGGTGGGGACGCCGCAGGAAATTGCGCAGGCCGCGCTGTATCTGGCGAGCGATGCGTCTTCGTTTGTCACCGGCACGGCGCTGGTTGTCGATGGTGGAGGGCTGGCGGGATCGGTTTGATTGATGCGCCTCGAGAACAAAGTTGCTTTGATCACGGGCGGCACGTCCGGCATTGGCGAAGCCGTGGCCGAGCTGTTTGCGCGCGAGGGCGCGAAGGTTGCCATCACCGGTCGCAATGAGTCTCGCGGCCACGCGGTCACGGCGTGCATTCTTCAGTCCGGCGGGAAGGCAATTTTTCTGCGTACAGACGTTCGCAAATCCGCCGAATGCCAACGGGCGGTGGACGAAACGCTGCGCTCCTTCGGCCGGCTCGACATTCTGTTCAACAACGCGGGAGTCTTTTTTCCCCAGACGGCGCTCGAGTGCTCCGAAGAAGAATGGGATCTGCAGATTGACATTAACCTGAAGGGAACGTTCCTGATGTCGAAGTACGCGCTCGGGCCGATGATCGCCCATGGTGGCGGAGTGATTATCAACAACAGTTCGGGCTGGGGGCTCGTCGGTGGCGACAAAGCGGTGGCATATTGCGCCTCGAAAGGCGGAGTCGTTCTGCTTACCAAAGCGATGGCCGTCGATCACGGGCGGCAGGGCATCCGCGTGAACTGCATTTGCCCGGGCAACGTGGACACTCCGATGCTGCAGGAGGATGCGCGACTGCGCGGCTTGGACTGGAAGACCTATCTGGCGGGTTGCGAGAATCGGCCATTGGGGCGAATTGGGACCGTCGATGAGATCGCGAAAGCCGTGCTGTTCCTGGCATCGGACGATTCGTCGTTTATGACCGGAGCGGCGCTGGTGGTGGATGGCGGCGGTACGGCAGATTAGCGACCGAATTCAATTTCGTAGACTTAAATTTCAACGACTTCAATTTCAATGACCACGAAAACGACGACGAAGACGAATAGGCGCGAGCGGTCGCGCGAATGGTACGAGCGCGCGCAGCAATCGCTGATCGAAGGCGTGAACTCGCCGTCACGCGGCGCAGCCGTGTACTCGCCGGGGCCGGTGGTGCTGGAGCGTGGCCGCGGATCGCGCGTCTGGGACCTCGACGGAAACGAGTATATCGATTTCATGATGTCGTTCGGCGCGCTGATTCAGGGGCATGCGCATCCGAAAATTGTGGAGGTAGTTTCGCAAACGATGGCCGGCGGTTCGCATTTCGCAGCCGCCACTCCGGCGGAGGCGGAAGCCGCCGAGCGCTTCCGGCGCATGGTGCCCACCGCGGAGGCGGTGCGCTTCACCAACAGCGGCACTGAAGCCACGATGCTCGCCTTGCGCCTGGCGCGCGCGCACACTAAGCGAACAAAATTCCTCAAATTCGAAGGCCACTACCACGGCTGGTATGACCCTTACTGTTTGAACGGGCATAGCCATCCGGCGGAGCAACTGGGGCCGAGAGAGAATCCCACTCGATTTCCGGATTCGGAGGGCATTCCGGCGTCGGTGTTCGACGATGTGGTGCTTGCGCCGTGGAACGATTTGGAAACGCTTGAAGATATTCTGCGCCGGCACGGGCGAGAACTGGCCGCCGTGATCACCGAGCCAATCATGGCGAACATGGGTTGCATCCTGCCGCGCGATGGATATTTGCAGAAGGTCTGCGAGCTGGCGCATCAGTTTGGCGCGCTGTTTATTGTGGACGAAGTTGTGACCGGATTCCGCTACGCACCCGGCGGATGCCAACAGCATTACGGCCTGCAGCCGGATCTCAGCACGTTCGGCAAGGCTTTGGGAGCGGGGTTTCCCGTTGGCGCCGTGGCGGGGCCGCGCACGATCCTCGACCACATGCGCTGGGGCAGCGGCATGGTGCTGCACTACGGAACCTTCAACGGCCACCGGCTCACCATGCGGGTGATCGCGGCAAATCTGGATCTGCTCGCGGCGAATGATGGCGCGGTTTACAAGCAGTTATATGCGGTCGGAGATGCCGCCGTCGCCGGTCTGCGCGATGTTTTTCGTCGCAGAAAGATTGACGCCGTCGTTCAAGGTTTCGGCCCGATGTTTCAGATCTACTTCACCGGCCGCGACGCGATTCATGATTATCGCGACTACTGCCAGTACGCCGATACGGCAAAATACTCGCAATTCATTCACGGACTGCTCGATCGCGGCATCTACATGACGCCTTCAAACGGATTGCACTGGATTATTTCGACCGCACATACCGTGCAGGACGTGGAGACGCTCTTGCCGGTTGTTGACGAAGTCTGTGCGGAGTTGGCATGAGCACGGTCGTCTTCCTCGGCGGAGGGCGGATCACCTCGGCGATGCTGGCGGGTCTGCGCCTCGGCAAGACCAGGCACCGCCTCGTCGTGCATGATCGCAATCCGGGCAAGTTGCGTGATCTGAAAAAGCGTTACGCGGTTGCGGTCGAGCCCGACCTGAATCGCGCAGTCAAGCAAGCGGACGTGCTGATCGTCGCAGTTCGTCCGAGTTCGGTTCGCGAGCTTCTTCAGATGGTCGGGAAAGTGATCGGGAAAGTGAACCGGCCATTGCTCGCGGTCAGTGTGGCCGCAGGTGTGCCGCTCCGCGTACTGAGCAAGGTGGCCGGCCCTCCCGTGCAATGGGCCCGTGCCATGCCGAGTCCGGTTTGCCGCAGCGGGCGCGGTCTGACGGCGGTGACCTTTCCCCGGGTTTTGACGCGCGCGGATCGCAAACGCGTCCAGGCTCTTTTCGCCAGCTTCGGCCAGGTCGTCGAAATCCCGGAAAGCAAGTTCGATGCGTTCACCGTGACCTACTCATGCAGCCACGGCTATCACGCACTCGCGACTCTGGCGCGAGCTGCGCAAGAGGCAGGTCTTGATCGAAACACGGCGCTGCTGGCGAGCGCGCACGCGTTGGCGGATGGGATCATCGCCTGGCGCGATGGAAAACATTCACTGGAGTCGCTGCTGGAGGAGGCGGCCACTCCTGGCGGCATTGCGGCGGCGACTGCGATTAAGATGGACGCTGCCGGATACGAGCGCGCAGTGCGGCGAGGCGTTGCTGCCGGACTGCGGCGTACCCATGCGAACGCTGGTGAAGCATGATGACACTACATCCTAGAGGTTGCCGTCTCGCTGGGAAGCTATAATCGGCAGCAATGCGACAGTTTTTTCGCATGCTGCTCTTGGCGCTGGTCCTGATGACGGTGGCGCTGGTATCGGCGCTCACGGCCATGCGGCTGGCCATCCACGGGCGCGAGGTGGCCATCCCGAAGCTGGTGGGCATGAGTCCGTTCGAAGCCGAGCGCGCGGGCGCGGCTTCGGGACTGCTAGTGCTGGTCGAGCGGCAGTTCTACAGCGCCGACGTTCCGGAAGGAAAAATCATGACCCAGATGCCGCCGCCGGGAACGAAGGTGCGGAGAGGCTGGTCGATCCGCGTGGCGCAAAGTCTCGGGCCTCAGCGCGTGGCGATTCCCGACGTGACGGGAGGGAGCGAGCGTGTCGCGGAGTTGAACATACGGCGCCGCGGGCTCAGTCTGGGTTCGATCGCGCACGTCAGTTTGCCGGACGTGCCCCTGGAGCAGGTGATATCGCAAAGCCCGCCGGCGAATGCCAGTGGCGTGTCTGCTCCAAAGATCAGTCTGCTGGTCAGCGACGGTGCCGAGGCAGCAGTCTATGTGATGCCGAACCTCACAGGACAACCGCTCGGCAGCGCGATGCTGGCGCTACAGGACGCCGGCATCCGGGTCGGCAAAGTTAGCGTGCTTCCGCCGCCGTCGCCCGGCGAGCCGCAAACCGCGCCAGTTGCGCCGTCTGCGCTCTCCGAGCCCAGCGCAGCCAGCATGATCGTGACCCAGATTCCGGCGCCAGGACAGAAAATCGCGGCTGGCAGCGCGGTGAATTTAGAAGTTCGCTAGCTGCGCATTCCACTCGCTCATATTTCATTGGATTATTTTCGTTCGATCATTGCGGCGAAAAAGCCGTCGCAAGGATGCACACCTGGAATTGTTCTCAGATAGGGTCCAGCGAGAAGCGACGCAATATCCTTCCAGCCTAGTTCGGAACAAAGATCGCCAGACTGCCGCAGTTGTTTCAGCTCTCCCTTGCAATCGGCGACCTTGAATTCCGCCGTACCGTCGAGGGCAGCTTCCACCACCACTTCATTTTCCTCGCGCTCCAGCGAACACGTGGAATAGACAAGTTGCCCGCCAATCGCAAGCTGGCGAAGCGCGGACTTCAGGATGGCCACCTGCCGCGGCTGAAGATCGAGCAGGTCTTCGGTTTTGAGCCGCCACTTGATCTCGGGGTTGCGGGCCAGAGTGCCGGTGCCGGAACAAGGAACGTCGGCGAGGATGCGGTCAAAGGAGAACGAGAAGGGCAGGTGACGCGCGTCCGCCGCGACTACGTGGACGTTCGGCAAGCGACTGAGGTTCTGCAGCAAGTGCGCGCGGTGAGGATGCAACTCCGTCGCAAACACTTTGGCGCGCGGGTTGCGCCGGGCCAGCAGGGCAGTCTTACTGCCGGGAGCGGCACAACAATCAAGGATCGCGCAATCAAGGGTCGAACGATCAAGGCCCGTTTCTCCACGTCCCACCAGCAACGCGACCAGTTGCGAAGCTTCATCCTGAATGGAGATGCGGCCTTCCTGGTAAGCGCGCGTTCCGGTTACATCGCCCGCAAGAACGCGTCGTGCGGCGGATAGCAGTCGACCCGGCGAGAGCTGCACGCCTTCCTCGGCAAGTTCGGCATCAGATTGGCCGTCGTGAATGTGAATCGCCGTGCCGGGCACCGTCTGATCATGGGCGCAGATCTGCCGCGCCGCCTCAAGCCCATAGCGCTCGGTCCAGCGTGCCACCAGCCATGGGGGATGAGCCGCGGCCTGAGCCAGCGTGATCGAGTCGGGCGATTTGCCGATTTCCGCGAAGATGTCTTCCGCGCCGGTCCCGGCAATTGTCCGGAGAACCGCATTCACGAACGAAGCCGCCGAGCGCTTTCGCGCCGCTTTGACGAGTTCCACACTTTCGAAAATCGCCGCGCGTGTCGGAACTCTGGAGAGGAACAGCAGTTGATACACGCCGAGGCGCAACGCAGCCAGAACCTCGCCATCCAGCCGCTCGATCTTCTGCGACGATGCGGCAGCCAGGCGCTGATCGAGCAAAGACTGCCAGCGGAGAACTCCCATCACCAGTTCGGTGGCGAGCCCGTGATCACGGGAGGAAAGCTTCGCGAGGCGAGCGGAATGGAGCAGTTCGGCGGCGTAGGATTCTTCGCGCTCGACCCGCAGAAGAATTTCGAAAGCCACGGCGCGAGCAGGAGAAACCGCCATCGCAGCCTATTGTCCCAGATGGTCGCCGGATTTGGGCCGGTAGCCGTTGATGAATTCTTGCGCCGTCATGCGGCGCTTGCCCTCGAGTTGAATTTCGATCAGTTCCAGCGCCGTGTCAGTGTCTTTGTCGCAGCCGACGAACAGGCGCGCTCCCTCGACTGCGACTTCTCCGGGCGTCAACCGAACCGCATGTTGCAAGGGTCGAGCGCGGTGCACTTGCAGCGTTTTACCTTTAAAGATCGTGAACGCCCCGGGCCACGGCTGAAAACCGCGCAGGCGGTTGAAGAGATCGTTTGCTGTGCGAGCGAAGTCCATACGGCCGTCTTCTTTTTTCAGAATCGGCGCGAGCGTGGCTTGCGAATAATCCTGCGGAGTCGGGCGAACTTGCCCATTATCGAGTCCGCGCAGAGTCTCGACCATCAGATCCGCGCCGATGGACGCCAGCTTCGGGCCCAACGTCTCGGCTGTATCGTCCGGACCAATCGGAATTTCGCGCTGCAGGAGTATGTCGCCGGTGTCGAGCCCGGCGTCAATGCGCATGGTGGTAACCCCGGTGACGGATTCACCGCTCGCGATCGCCCACTGGATCGGCGCAGCGCCGCGATACTTCGGCAGCAGAGACGCGTGCAGGTTCAGATTTCCGAGCCGGGGAAGATCAATCATCCACTGCGGAATGATGCGGCCATAGCCGACGACGATGATCGCGTCCGGGCCGATCGCCGCAAGCTGGTCGCGGAATTCGGCATTGTTCTTGATGGTGGCGGGTTGCAGCACGGCAATGCCCAGGCGGATTGCCGCATCTTTCACGGGAGAAACGGCCACTTCCATGCCGCGTCCGCGAGGCCGATCGGGTTGCGTCACCACCAGCGGCACGGAATGACCGGCCTCGACCAATCTTTCCAGGGTCGGGGCGGCGAATCGAGGCGTGCCACAGAAAACCAAAGGCATAGGTGTCAGGTCTCAGGTGTTAGGTCTCAGGACTTCGTAAAACGCACAGGGCTACTGTTTCGCGAGCGACCCTCGAAGGCATTAGGCAGCACATGTTTTTCCTGAGACCTGAGACCTAACACCTGAGACCTGCACTTCTACCACTCTCCCGCCTTCGCCAGCTTCTTGATCTTGCGCTTGATGAGGTCGCGCTTCAGCGCGCTGATGTGTGAGATGTACAGCTTGCCGTTCAAGTGATCGGTTTCGTGCAGGAGGGCGCGCGCCAGCAATTCTTCTCCCGTGTGCTCAAAAAACTTGCCGCTCAGATCCTGCGCGCGTACCGTCACGGTTTTGGCGCGCGTTACGTCCTCGCGAAATTCGGGAATGCTCAGGCAGCCTTCGCTGCTCCGCTGGCGGCCTTCTTTGCGAACGATAACCGGATTGATCAGGACCAGCTTGGCGCCGGGATCCTCCTTGAAGGTCACATCCACGACCGCGATTCGTTTCGAAATGCCGATCTGTGGGGCCGCCAAGCCGACGCCGCGAGCCGCGTACATCGACTCGAACATGTCTTCCACGAGCTTCTTGAGCCCGTCGTCGAAGCTGGTCACCACGGCTGCAGGGGTTTCCAGGACCGGATCGCCAAGTTTCACAATTGGGTGAATCATTTTCGGATCAATAGTTCTTTAGTTGTTCCAGATAGCCTTTAAAATTTCGTTTCGTTTCTTTCATCGAGTCACCGCCGAATTTCTCGAGCGCACAGCGCGCCAGCGTGAGCGCGACCATGGCCTCGGCGGCAACGCCTGCGGCTGGTACCACGCATACATCCGAGCGCTCATACGCCGCCTTCACCGGCTCGCGCGTGGCAAAATCCACCGACTGCAATGGACGCCGCAGCGTGGAGATCGGTTTCAGATAACCGCGAACCCGAATCTCCTGCCCGTTGGAGACGCCACCCTCCAGACCTCCGGCATTGTTGCGGGTGCGCGTGAAGCCCGTAAATCCCGTGTCGCGCTGATAACCGATTTCATCATGCACGGCCGACCCGGGCGAATGCGCTGCCTGAATCCCGCTTCCAATTTCTACCGCTTTCACTGCCTGCAACGACATGACCGCCGCGGCCAACAGCGCATCCAGTCGCTCATCCCATTGCGCGTAGCTGCCGAGACCGGGCGGAACATTGTGCGCCACGACTTCGAATACACCACCCACCGAATCGCCCGTGCGCAGAACTTTATCGACTTCTTCCTTCATCAGGCGCTCGGCATCGGCGTCGGCGCAAGCGAGCAGCACCTCGTTCCTGCGCGACAGTGGCTCGATTTGTTCCCACGCGATTTCCCGATCCGCAATCGAAACCGAGCCAACCGCAATCACATGGCTCAGAACTTCCACGCCCAACTCTCGCAGCAGCAGCTTCGCGAGCGCACCAATCGCAACCCGCGCCGCCGATTCTCGGGCCGAGGCGCGCTCCAGAACATAACGTGCTTCCGTGAAATCGTACTTCAAAGCTCCCGCAAGATCGGCATGGCCCGGGCGCGGAGACGCCACGCGCTTGTGTTTGTCCGGATCGCCCGTCTCCACCGGCAGCGACTCTTTCCAATTCTGCCAGTCGCGATTCTCGAGCATCACCGCGATCGGAGAGCCGATCGTCTTGCCGTGATGTACGCCCGAGAGAAAGTGCGCCCTGTCGGTCTCGATCTTCATGCGTCCGCCGCGTCCAAAGCCCTGCTGGCGTCGCCAGAGCTCGCGGTCCACAAATGCCTGATCCACCGCCAGCCCGGCAGGCAGCCCGGAAAGAAACGCAACCAGGGCCTCGCCGTGGGATTCTCCGGAAGTGAAATAGCGCAGCATGTGGAAGAGGCATTGTAAATGAAGAAGAGAAGTTCGGCTCTCCTTGATTCTTGCGTCGAGATTTTTGCGCCGGAGGCGTGGCAAGTGCAGGTACAATTAAGTCTCGCTTTGTACCGGTAGTCGCCGGACGACCCCGGGGTTCCAGACTCATCTCGCACTTCGTCAGAGTACGCGAGGATTTCTCCATGTTGACCACCAAGGCTGGACCATTTGATGCGGAAGGTGCCGATCCCATTCGCTGCGTGATCGCCGACGATCACGAAATGCTGCGCTACGGCGTGCGCCGCCTGCTGGAAGACGCTCCCGACTTTGCCGTGGTGGGTGAGGCGGGCGATGCCGCCGTGGCGCTCAAGTTGGTACTGGAGCACCGTCCCGACCTGGTGCTGCTCGATATCAGCATGCCCGGTATGTCGCCGTTCGAAGCTGGACGCCTCATCGAAGAACACTGCACCGGCACGCGCATCGTGTATCTGACCATGCATGAGGATCGGGAGTATGTGCGGCAAGCCCTGCGCTCGGGCGCCAGCGGGTACCTGCTGAAAGATACTCCCGCTCCGCTTTTATTGCGCGCGCTGCGCGAAGTGTATCGCGGCGAACGATCGTTGAGTCCGCAGATCCAGACGAAATTGAAAGACGATGAGATCCTGCGGAAGCAGGCGGTGCGGGTGCCGCTGCGGAGAAGTACCCTGACTCTGCGCGAGCGCGAAGTGATGAAATTGCTCGCCGAAGGCAATACCGTGAAGAAAGCGGCGGCAGTTCTGGGAGTCAGCGTCAAGACAGTGGAAGCGCACAAGTTCAACTTGATGCGCAAACTCGACATTCACAACAAGGCCCAACTGGTTACGGTCGCGATACAAAGGAAGATTCTTCCGTTGCCGGTCCCGATGTAGGGCAACAGTCTTGCGCACTCGTCATAACTGCCGCGGCGAGGCTGGCAAGATCGGGAACCTCTAGGTCCGCTCGCTTCTCCGAGGCGAGTGCCGCTGAGGCTCGGACCGCGCCAATTCCGGGACGAGCCGACTTCCGGTTCACCCACACCGTCGAGATCCCCAGCGACCGCGCCGGCGCCACGTCGTGATACACGCTCTGCGCGGCGTGCAGCAGTTGGTCCGGAGAAAGCGCAAGCGTGCGCAAGGCCATCTTAAAGTTATTGATGGAAGGTTTGTAGCTTCTCGCCTGTTCCGCCGTGATCACGCCATCGAATTCCACGTCCAGGTGCTTCCGCGTTTCCGCAAATAGATCGTCGTCAATGTTTGAAATCACCACGAGCTTGTAGCGCTTCTGAAGCTCGCGTAGCGCAGGCACCGTATCCACAAAAGGCGGCCACGCACGGACGGATTCGTGCAGCGAGCGGATTTCGGCGGAACTGGCCTGGAAATGGAAGCGATCTGCAAACGCCCGCACAACCGATTGCAGCACATCCCGGTAGCTTTGGTATGGGCCGCTTTCCGCCTCCGCTTCAAATTCCCCGTAGAGTTCAAGAATGGCAGCGTCGGGCAGACTTTGACCATGGTTCGCCGTACCATGGTTCGCGAGCACGGTCCGCAGGGTGGGCAAAATCCCCGACTCCCAATCAATCAAAGTGCCGTAGCAGTCAAAGCTGATGGTGGTGAAGCGTGAGAAATCCATACACAACGTAACGGGACGATTCGACGTCCGGGGGCGGACTCTAGGTTTTACGTTTTCTGTTCGCTGAACAGGCCAAGCACCGGCGTTGCGGAAGTTGGGTGCTCCGCTGGTTCGGGCGTGACCGGCGGCGCGCCGGAATCATCCGCAACAGTTTTCGCCGCCGGCGCTTTCTCGCCTTGCATAAATTTCCGCGAATCGAACAGCGGGCGACCCAGCGACGCGTTATAGCTGGTCCACGGCCCTTCGAGTTCAGCCTCGCGCTCGAAGTGGGCACGCATCGCCTCCATCTTGGAATCCAAATCGTCGAGATAGTGCAGCATGAGCGCCTCGGGAAACATCGGCAGCTTGGGCGATCCGAAGTCGTACTGCCCGTGATGGCTGATGATCATATGTTCGAGCAGAGATTTCAGTTCCGCGGGAAAGCCAGGCAGTTTTGCGAGCTTCGCCTGCAGCATCTCCAGTTCGATGATCATGTGCCCGAGCAACTGGCCGCGCGTGGTGTAGGAAAACGCGCGGTTGTAAGTCAGTTCCTGAATCTTGCCGATGTCATGCAGGAACGCTCCCGTCAACAGCAGGTCGCGGTTGACCTGTGGATAGTTCCGGCAGATGAGATCGCAGGAACGGAACAGGGACACGACGTGATCGAGCAGTCCGCCGATGTAGGCATGGTGAAGGGTCTTGGCCGCGGGGGCATTGCGGTAGCGCTCGGCAATTTCCGCGTCCGCCATGAACAGTTCGATCAGTGACTTCAGGTGGGGATTCTGAAACGTGGCCACAAACTCCGTCAGCGTTCTCCAGAGTTCGCCGATGTCCTTGGTGGTCTTGGGCAGGTAGTCGGTGAAGTCGATCTCGCCTTCTTCCATGCGCCGCAGCTTGTGGATCGTGAGCTGAAAACGATTCTTGTACTTGTTGATGAGCCCCTTGATCTTGAGAAAGTCGTCCTGCTCGAAGGCGAGGATGAATTCTTCGACGTTGTCCCACATCTTGGCTTCGATCTGGCCGGTGCGATCCGCCAGGACCAACGCCAGGTAGGGCTCGCCATTTTTCTTGGCCTTCACCTGCTTCGACGCCACCACGAAGCTGGAGGTGACGATCTTGTTTTCCTGCTGGGAACATTCGGAGATAAAAAACTCTTTCATGAGCCTCCGCGAAATCGGCTTCCCGCGTGGACGCAGACGCCAGCCGGAGCCGGGGTACGCCTGCCGCGAGCACAGCCAAGATTAGCCTAAAACACGCCGAGCTTCTTCTTCTTTTTCAGTTTCTTCGCTTTGGTTTCTTTGTCAGTGGTTTCGACGGGTTTGGTTTGCTTTGCGCTCGCGCCCGAGTCGATGTAACCAGTCTTGATGTCAATGAAGGCTTCCTCGCGCAGCGTGGTCAAATAAGCGCGCAGCGCTGGCTGCAGTTTCTGCATGTACAACGCATCCTGAATGCGCGGCTCAACTTCCTTCAGGGAGGGAATGCCCGCCATCTGATGTTCGACCGCTTGCAGGATCACGTAACCTTGCTTGGTGCGAATCACATCCGTGATTTCACCGGCCTTCAGCGCGAAGACCTTATCTTCCAGCTCTTTCGAGAGTGTGCCGCGCTTGAAATAACTGAGGTCGCCGCCATCTTTCGCCGACGGTCCGTCGGAGTACTTTTTCGCCAAGTCTGCAAACTGTGCGCCCTTGTGAATCTGATCGAGCAGATCCTGCGCTTTGGCCTGGGCGGTGGCCAGCGCTGCTTCCGTGTCAGCCTCCGATGGCGGCTCGGGCTTCGCGTCTGCGCCGGCGGCCGGTTTAGCGGGCGTTTTGGGCGCGATCAGAATTTCGCTGAGGCGAACCTGCTCGGGCTGCTCCATCTCCGCGCGGTGCTGCTCGTAGAACTTCTTCTCCTCATCCTTGTTCATGGCCAGTTTCTGACCCACCTCCTGCCCAATCACGCGCTGCGTGACGATCTGGTTGCGCAGGTTCTGCTTGAATTCTTCATACGAAGCTCCTTGCGCCTCCGCCGCTTTCTCCAGGTCCTCCATGGTTTCGAGGTTCATCTGCTTGCGCATTTCATCGAGGCGCTTGATGAGTTCCGTGTCGCCGGTGATGCCGAGGTCCTTGCCCTTTTGCAGCAGGAGTTGCTGGTCAATCAGATCGCGCAGAACGTCGCGTTGCTTTTCGCCAAAAGCGCGGTCGGCGTTGGCGGGGTCCTGTTGCTGCACTTCCTGCTTGAGCTGATCGCGGCTGCGGACGTATTCCGAACGCGTGACGATTTCGTTGTTCACCCGGGCGATGATCTCTTCGACCACGGTATCGGCCGGCGAAAGAGACGGGAGCAACAGCGCGTATCCAACCGCCAACAGCAGGGGGAGTCTAGCTTTCTTCATTTAGGGCTTTCTTGAAACCCGGGTAACACCCGAGGGAAAATTTGTTTTTCTATTTTACGCCGCAAGCGGCATGGAGGCCAATTGCGCGGGCAGGTCGTCTGGCTAACTTCTGGCTAATTTCCTCGTGTGAGCGTCAGTGCGGTCACGTCGTTGTGCTTCGGAGCCATGTGCATGAAGTCCTGCACGCGTTGCAGGATGCTCCGGGAAAGATCTTTGGCGGAAGAAGGTCCCGCCTGCATGACGCTCTTGACTCCCTCCAGACCAAATTCCGCGTCCTTCGACTCGGCCTCCACCACTCCGCGTGAAACCACCGCCAGCGAGCCCTTTGGTCCCAGGCCGACGATGCGTGCGTCGGTCGGGGCGAGCGAGAACAGTCCGAGCGGCAGGCCGGTCGCGGGCAATTCTACGAGGCTTGCGTCATCGCGCAGCAGGCCGGGTGTGTGGCCTGCATTCACGTAGCAAACCGTGCCCAGCTCTTCGTTGTAGCAGCCGGCGAAGGCCGGGCAACTGCGCACGCCTCCGGCCGCGCGCATGATCTCGAGATTCAGACGGCGCGACAGTTCGATCATCGCGTCCGATTCGTTCAGTTCGGTGGCGGCGAAGAGCTGCTCGCCCGACGAACGGAAACAAGCCTGCGCGGCTTGCAACACGGGGCCGCTGGTTTCGCGTTTGCCGGCCACGTCGAGCAATCCGAAAAGGAAACGGTGCGGGCTGACCCGCAGGAAATCGTGGAAATCGCCTCCAGCGCGCGAGGAAAAATAGGCGACAGCCAAGTCAGCGCCCTGGAGCGCGGGGCTTTCCCCCTGGACGATCTCGGGAACTACCTCCGCGGTTGAGCCGAAACCGAGTTTTGAAAGGAAGCCTGCCATGAGGGGCGAAATTAACACAAACTTTGGGGCGGGGCAATGAGCGGGAAGTGGTGGTGTCCTTCCCCTTGGCTTATTCGCCGTATTTTTCTTTTAGGTTGCGGGTCATTTCGTCGCGGAGTTGGCGGTAATCGGAGTGGATGGTGGCGCGTAAAGCGGCTTCGGCGGAGCTGCCTTGCGAAAGGAGTTCCAGGATGCGCGCGATTTCGCTCATGCCGTAGGCATCGCGGATGTATTCGGCGGCGGCTAGAGATTCGGCGTAAGCGACGGTGGCTTCTGGGGCGGAAAAGCTCATGAAGCTGCCTTCGAGCACATTGAAAGGGATCTCATTCCCGGCGGCGAAGAGCTGTGCCAGTTGGTGCCCGTAGGAAGCGGACGACTTGCCCTCTTCGATCTGTGCGATGCCTTCGTTCAGCCAGGTGGGGCAGCGGTTGCTGGACATCTGTGAGACAAAAGAGTGAGTCAGTTCATGTTTGAGGACGCGGGCTAGCTCGGGCGTGACGCTCGGGACGCCGCTGATCGGGATGCGCAGCTTGCCATCGTTGATGGCGCCGCTCCACGAAGGCGCGCGGGTAACGTCGAAGAACGCCTGCTGCGTGTAAAGCGTGACGGCGATGTTGTTGTGGGGCGAGTAGCCGAGATCGCGCACCAGGTCGTCATACTCGGAGTCGAGGGTGGCGAGCAGGTCGCGGCGGAAGGTCTCGGAGGTGTCTTTGCCTTCGAAGTGGAGATTGAAGTGGCTGCTTTCGCGTTGCGAGAAATCGGATTCGGCGCTCGATTCGCGCTGGGCGCGAGCCAGGTACTGGCTGACGGTGGCATCGGGACGCAGGGTCAGCGACTTTTTCCAGGAGCGAATGGCGTCGGGCGTATGATCGCTGGCGAATTGAACGAAGCCGAGCATGGCGATGGCATCGGGTGAGTCGGGAGCAATGCTGGCGGCGTGTTGCGCGTAGGAAAGAGCTTCGGAGGCATGGCCGGTACGCATCAGGGTGGCGGCGTAGTAGATCAGCAGGGTGGAGTTATCCGGCTGGAAGCGGAGCGCGGATTCGTAATAGCGCTTGGCCTGCGGGAAGTTGCCACGATCGGATTCGTGCTTGCCGGCGAGGAAGTATGCGGTGGCGGCGAGTTCGGGATTGGCCGTTTGTGCCAGGCTGGCGAGTGTATCGGTATCCACCTTGCCGTCGCGGATGACTTTTTCTGCTACATCGGCTTCGTGGCTGAACGAGGGCGCGGGCGGGTTGATGTCGGGCGCATTGATCGATCCTCCGGCGGATGCTCCCGAACCCGCGTGAACGGGGGCGGCGCCGCCGGCATCGATGCGCTCGACGGAGGCTTTCGGGATGGCGTAGGTGTCTTCGCCGAGGTCATACTCGACGCGGTCTTTGGTTTCGCGGACCTGGTCGGCCCAGATGGTGCGTCCATTCTTAAGATGAATGACGTCGGCGGGCGCGGGAAGCGCCGGCAGAAGCACTAGAATGAGGACGAGGGCTCGCACTCGGCTGATTTTAGCAACGGCGCGGAGGGCTCCGTAAGGTGACCAAGGTGCTGGTTTGGTCGCGGCGGATGATCGGGTTGGCAGGGTGCCTCGTGGCCGCTACGGCTTGGGCGCAGGCTACGGGAGCGGGCGCTCAGTGTCCGCAAACGACGAGTGGGATCTACGCGCGGATTCGTTCGGTGGGGCTCGATCCGCAACGCGTGTACCACGTTCGGAACGCCTCGATTGACCGGCCTAATCTCCACCTTGATTTCGACGACGGCACGCTGGCGTTTACGGAAGACATTTGCGGGCGGATTACGGGCGCGATCTTCGAGGGTGAGGGCGAGATACGGCTGCGGCCTCCGAACCGGGTGGAGCGGGGATCGCTGGCGCTGTTCACGGGGATGGCAATTCTGGAAGAGCAGTTCACCTCGGGATATCTGCGCTTCAACGACGACACGGCGGCGGTTTTGCAGCGCTTTCTAACGCCAGCACCGGAGGGCGCGGAATTCATAAAAGAATGGAGCGACACGGGCCGCAGTCTGGCGGAGTTTGACGCCCTGCGCCTGCTGCTGGACTTCAGTCATTTTCTTCCGGCGCCGGGTGGAAACGAGCCGGAGCGAAAATTTCCGCCTTTGCTGCACGCTCATTTGCTGGGCAAGAAACTGGGCGGTTTCGAAGTGTTCTGGGATGCGGCCGGCGCGGAGCCGTTGTGGGCGGGGCAGCCGCGGCTGAAAGACGGCATCCTGTTCTTCGATATCTGGACTTCGTTTGCGCCTGGTGGCAGCGCAGCTACGGCTCCACTGGCCAATGACGCGTCGATCACGGGCTTCCGGATTCGGGCATCAGTGCAGCCTCCGACAAGGTTGCAAGCATCGACGGAGATGAAGGTTCGAGTTCGCAGCGGAGGAGAAAGGACGCTGCTGTTTGAGTTGTCGCGTTATCTGAAGATGGATGCCGTCGAGGCGGATGGGCGGGCGGTGGACTTCATCCAGAACCAGGCGCTCGAAGGAACGCAGTTGCAGCGAAAAGGGAATGATCTGGTGGCGCTGGTGTTTCCTGCTCCGCTTGTGCCCGGGCAGGAATTGAAACTGCGCTTCAGTTATGCGGGCGAGGTTTTGTCGGAGGCGGGGAACGGATTGCTGTATGTGGGCGAGCGCGGCACGTGGTATCCGAATTTCGGTTTGAGTCCGGCGCAGTTTGAGATGGAGTTTCATTATCCGGCGAACTGGACGCTGGTGGCGACGGGAAAACAGATCGCACGCGCGGGCAGCGACGAAGACGAAGCGGGAACGAACCGGGAAGCCGGGGCGGAGAAAGTTTCGCGGTGGACCTCAGAGCGGCCGATTCCGGTGGCGGGGTTCAACCTGGGCAAGTACGTTCGGGCGGAGGCGAGGGCGGGCAACATTCTGGTGGAGGCGTACGGCACGAAGGGGGTGGAGAAATCGTTTCCGAAGGCGCAGGCGGAGGTGATTGAGCAGCCGGTTTTTCCCGGCGCTTCCCCGCAGAGATCGAGATCGATGGTGCCGATCATTGTGACTCCGCCGCCTCCGTCGCCGGCGCACGATGTGCAAGCGGTGGCGGACAGGGCGGCGAAGGCAATCGGGAGTTTCTCGCAGTGGTTTGGGCCGTATCCGTATGGTTCGCTGGCGCTGACGCAGATGCCGGGGAATTTAAGCCAGGGCTGGCCGGGGCTGGTGTTCCTGTCGAGCTTCGCGTTTCTGAGCCCGCAGGAGCAGACGGATCTGCGTCTTGACCCGGTGACTCGTGCGCTCGACACACAGGTTCTGGTGCACGAGACGGCGCATCAATGGTGGGGCGATCTGGTGGGGTGGAAGAGTTATCGCGATCAGTGGATTGCGGAAGGTCTGGCGAACTATGCGTCGCTGTTGATGCTGGAGCAACAGAACCCGGCGCAATTCCGGCAGGTTCTCGAAAAGTATCGCCGGGATCTTCTGAGCAAGAACAAAGATGGAGAGCGGCTGCGCGACGCTGGACCGGTGACGCTGGGGCAACGGCTGGAGTCGTCGCATTTTCCCCGGGGATACGATGCGATCAGCTACGAAAGAGGGACGTGGCTGTTTCACATGCTGCGTTCGATGCTGCGCGATTCCGAAGCGGCATCCCGTTCCCGGAAAGGGCGGGCCAATTCGGGGGCGAGTTCAGAAGAGCCGTTCTTCCGCGCGCTGCGGAAAATCAGGGAGCGCTATGCGGGGAAGAGCATAAGCACGCAGGAACTGATGCAAGTTTTCGAAGAGGAACTGCCGCGCCCACTTTGGTACGAGAATCGTCACAAGCTGGACTGGTTTTTGGAAGGTTGGATCGAAGGGACGGCGATCCCGGAGCTGGAAGCGCGCGAGATTCGTATCACGGAGAAGACTGGGGTGACCACGGTTGCAGGCGTGATCGTACAAAAGGACGCACCCGACGATCTGGTGACGGCGGTTCCGCTGTATGCGACGACGGCGGGTAACGCGCTGGTTTTTCTGGGCGAAATGCTGGCGGATGGCCGGGAGACTGGGTTTCGGCTGATCGCGCCGAGCGACGTGCGCAAGATTGTGCTCGATCCGAAGCAGACGATTCTCAGCGCGCCGAAGTAGATTCCGACAATATTCCGAACGATATTCCGAATGACAGACATTGGTGCGGAGCCCGCCGTTTTTGCGGAGGCGGCGAGGCCATGCGATTGCTAGGAGAAGAGTTGTCAAAGTGAATCGGAGGATGGTATGAATCTTCAGCCCTATGCATACGCGAACGATCGGCCCCGGCGGCGCACTATTCTTCTGGTTGAGGACGAGCCTTTTGTGCGGGAGGCGACTTGCAGCATTCTGGAGAGCGCGGGCTTTGAAGTTCTGCCGGCCGAGGATGCGCGAGATGCCATGCAGGTTTACGAAGAGCGCAAGCGGGGAATCGATCTGGTGATGACGGACATGGTGCTTCCTGGACGGACGGGACTGCAACTGGGGCAAGATCTGCGTGAGCATTCACCAGAGGTTGTGGTGCTGGTGACGTCGGGTTACGGCAACCCGGAGTACGAGACGGAAGCGCCCGAGTCGCGCACGTATTTTCTGGCGAAGCCCTATTCGCGGCGAACGCTGGTCGAGAAGATCGAAAAGATTCTTGGGGCGGTGTCGCTGGGGCGGGCGGCAACGCAAGCGGGCTAGTGTTCCTGAGTCGGAAATTCATTCAATAAAATCAAAGGCTTTGAAAGGGTGCGGCTTCAGCCGCGCCGCAAAGTGTGCTTCAAGATATGGGCTTTAGCCCCTGAGGCACGCGACCTGCACCTCATCGCAGCCTCCCGAATTAATCAACGAACTCTGACTCGGGACACTAGTGAGGTTTGCGGTAACGGAGGGCGGCGAGGATCTGGCGCGGGATATCGGGCAGAGGCACGACCTGGTTCAGCACTCCCATTTCCGCACAGGAGCGCGGCATTCCGTAGACGACGCAGGAGGCTTGGTCCTGGCCGAGGGTGAGTCCGCCCTCGCGGAAGATGGCCTGCATTCCAAGGGCACCGTCGTCGCCCATGCCGGTCAGGATGATTCCCATGGCGGAGGAATGAAAAACTTCGGCGACGGAAGACATCATGACGTCCACCGAAGGAATGTTGAGAAGGTTGCTGGGCAAGAGCGAGAGGCGCAGAGCAACCTCGGAGGAAGAGCGGCGGCGAACGGTGAGGTGCTTGCCGGTCGGAGCAAAGTAGACGTGACCGGCAGTGATGAGGTCGCCTGCTTCGGCTTCATGCACTTTCAGCGGGCAGAGATCGTTGAGGCGCTTGGCCAAGGGTCCGATAAATCCGATCGGCATGTGCTGCACGATGAGGATAGCGGCAGAGAGGTCGGCGGGAAGGGTGGAGAGGACTTCCTGCAAAGCTTTGGGGCCGCCGGTGGAAGTGCCGATGGCGATGATTGAAGGCACGGTTACGGTGGCGGTTGGAGCACGGTGGGCGGGAGCAAGGTGGAGGGGCGGGCAATCGAGGCGGCGGGAGAGGCGAGAAGCGAGCAGGCGGGGACCGGCGGCAGCCTTGATCTTGCTGACGAGTTCGTTCTGAACTTTGAGGACGTCGAGGGAATCGTAGCTGAGCTGCTTGGCGATGCAGTCGAAGGCGCCGAGTTCGAGCGCTTCGAGGGTGTCTTCGGCTCCGCGCCGGGCGGTCGAGCTTACGATGATGACTGGGCGCGGCGATTCGGACATGACGCGCTTGAGGGTTTCCAGACCGCTGAGGCCGGGCATGTCGAGGTCGAGGGTAACGACGTCGGGCTGGAGTGCGCCAATCTTTGCGAGCGTTTCGAGTCCGGTTTGCGCGGTGCCGACGACGCACAGGGAGTCGTCGGATTCGACCATGCGGGAAAGGGCGGTGCGCATGAAGGAGCTGTCGTCCACGATCAGGACTTTCACCGGCGAATGGGAACTGGAGAGGCTCATGAGGCTCCGGAACTGGCGATCCGTTTCATTTGCAGAGTCATAGGTTTCGTCCCGAAGGCTTCAACGCGGAGCCGAATGAGCCCAATGCCACCTCGACAAGAAGCGATTCACGAGAGTCGGGTGGGCGAGTGCGCTCCTCTGTGAATATCGGCGGGAGGGAAGTGGACTTTAGTGAGGAGACGTTCTCATTGGTCATAGACCCGCTACGAGCTATCAGCGATCAGCTATCAGCGAAACCCGCTTTTAGCGGTTGGCACTTAGCCTTTAGCCAAGGGCCAAGAGCCGGTTTTGCTCTAACTGAGAGCTGAGAGCTGACAGCCGAGAGCCGCCCTCGAGCTTCCGCAACGTTTATAATCTTCCGTTCCTAAGTTCGGTTGCTAAGGAGCACGCATGAAATTCGAGGGGCGAGTCGCGCTGGTTACGGGAGCGTCGCAGGGTATCGGTCATGCCTGCGCGCTGGCGCTGGCGCGGGAGGGCGCGAGCGTCGCGGTGGCAGCGCGCAATCGGCAGAAGCTCGACGAACTGGTCGGGCAGATCACGGCGGCTGGAGGCAAGGCGGCGGCTTTCGTCATGGACGTGGCGGAGGAAGAGCAGGTGAAGTCCGGGATCAAGTCGGCGCTTGCGCAATTCGGCAAGATCGACATCCTGGTGAACAACGCCGGCATCACGCGCGACCAACTGGTGATGCGCATGAAGCGCGCCGACTGGGACGCGGTGCTGAACACGAATCTGACTTCCGCGTATCTGTGCATCCAGCAGGCGATTGGTTCGATGCTCAAGCAGCGCTGGGGACGGATCGTCAACATCACCAGCGTGTTCGGGCAGATGGGTCAGGCGGGACAGGCGAACTACGCGGCTTCGAAAGCGGGGCTGATCGGGCTGACTATGGCTATGGCTCGCGAGGTGGCTTCGCGCAATATTACTTGTAACGCGGTCGCTCCGGGATTTATTGAGACCGGCATGACGGCTGTTCTGAGTGACGAATTCAAACAGAATGCGGTGAAGTCGATTCCGCTGGGGCGGGTCGGCTTGCCGGAGGATGTTGCCAGCGCGGTGTGCTTTCTGGCTTCCGACGATGCGTCCTACATCACGGGGCATGTGCTGAACGTCAACGGTGGGTTACTGATGGGATAACATCTGCGTTCGGAATCTGCAATTTTCGCTCATCGGTTTTTACCGGTTTCTTGCGGTACCCCCTACCCCCCCCTTTTTTTCGATATATTAGAATCATAGAGTTAGCGGGAGGTTTCCGTAAAATCCTCAAAAATAAGCACTTATATGGAAAATCCTCAGGAATAAGGGCTTAACTTCGACTCTTCGTGTTTCAGGGCTTCGGCAGCGGGCTGAACGCCCGCTCATCGCCTCACCTTATGTTTATCAAAGAGCCACTGGCAAACGGGCTTGGGCGGCTTCGAGGTCCGTCTCTGGAGACGGACACACTTGCACCTTGTTCTTGCCCTAATCAGGGAACATTGTTGCACCGGTCGGGCTGGATGTCTGTGATGGCTCTCACAGTTTGGGTGTGATGAAAGAAGAGTTCAGCACGCTTGTAACGCGATAGTTGTTATCGAGCCCTTGTCGGAGCCTAGGGGCTTCGACTCTCCGCTCTTGTTGCCGCGACAAGGACGGTGGGAGAATTAGCAATGCCCCATCAAAATAAAGTTTTATCGACCCTGCTCCATGGGCTCAACCTCGGGTCTTCGGTTGCCGAGTCGGACACGCTCCTGGAAGCTGCCAGGATCGAGACCTCAGCATTTTCTGATCTACTCAGCGACCGTGTGGACCTCATCCCCGGCACGAAGGGCTCTGGTAAGAGCGCGCTATTTCGGATTTTCGTGGACTTTCTGCCAGAACTTCTCTTGCGCGAACGAAAGGTGGTTGTGGCCCACGGAATCCAAGCACCGGGCGACCCGGTATTCCACGCCTTTACGGATCGGTTCTCGCAGCTCTCGGAAGAGGAATTCGTTAGCTTCTGGTGCATCTATCTCGTGTCGCTTGCGCACGAACAATTTATAAAGGGTGCACGGTACCGCCAGTTTCTCGAGGGGGCAGGTACAGAGATACAGAAGTTTCGTGTGGCTTGTGCCAACGCGAGAATTCCCGAGATTCAAGCTCGAAAATCCCTCAAGGATATTCTCGAGTGGTCGCTCCATGTTCTGATCTCGTGGCGGCCCAAGCTCAAGTATCACCCCCCAGATGAGAGCGGCGAGTGGGAATTAGACTTGTTCGGTTCAAGAACACTGGGACATTCGCAGAAAACAGACGAAACACCCGAACACTCTCTACCGAAATATGTTAATGACATCAAGGAAGGGCTTGAGGCCGTCCTCGATGCAAGCCAGTTATCGCTCTGGCTTATGGTTGATCGGCTTGATGAGATATTTCCGCGGCGGTCAGACGTGGAAAGGACGGCACTGCGGGCGCTTCTCCGCGCAATGCGTTATTTCGCTTCTGCAAGCATTAGAGTCAAGGTGTTCCTCCGCGACGACATGCTGGAGCAAGTAGTCGCAACCGACGCTGGTTTTACTGCGCTGACGCACGTGACGGTGCGTCAGGCGGACACTCTTCGTTGGGCACAAGATCAGATCCTTGCGATGGTTGTAAAGCGATTTGTTGCTAACGACTCGCTCGCAACGTATCTGGAGATAGATCGCAACAGGTTGGACGCAAGTGCTTCCTACCGTGCGCAGTGCTTCAACAAGATATTTCCTGCCACGGTCTTTAGAGGTTCCAGGCAGAGCCCCACCATTCGTTGGATATGGAACCGGTGCGCTGACGGGCGCGGAGTCGTAACTCCCCGGGACGTCCTCGATTTGCTGATTCGCGCGGTGCAGAGACAACAAGATATTTGCACAGCTGAACCAGAAGGGTCATCCGATCGGATCATTGGCGCGGCAGCAATTGTGTACGGATTTGAGGAACTTTCGAAGCGGAAGCGCCAGACCTATCTTCAGGCCGAGTTTCCGCATCTTTGGAAAGACATAGAGAAATTTTCGGGAGGCAAGACCGATTACGACTCGACTAAGCTCCAGAGCCTTCTCGGTGCGGAATGGAGAGGGATCGTGGCGAACCTTGTGGCCATCGGCTTCTTATCGAAAGGTGCAAAGGTTGGCGAAGAAGTATTTGCGATTCCTTTCCTGTACAGGCCAGGAATGAATGTTACCCAGGGGAAAGCGTGAGGTTTGTCTTCCCGACGGTCGGAATGCGGCTGCCCGCGTAACATCCCCGCCCAAGCGGAGCTTGGGCGGGGCACCCTTCAGATTTCATATGATTGCGATCGGACGGGCTACCCGCCCGAGAATGGCGTTTGCGTTTTAGGGCGAGACGCTGTTGTAACGCTTCAGGATGCTGGGACCTTGAGAAGCGGCGGCGGTTGAAGAAAACGTACCGACCCATCGACCTGAATCGTCCGATATCCTCCAGTCGAAGTCTCCGGACGTTTCCCGACTCACGCCCTGCTCAATGAAGGTAGCGTGGATCCGGGAGCCATCGATCTTCCCTTGGATTCTGATCGGTGCGTGGGCTCGCCCGCTGACCTGCTGCCCAAATTCGGTCCATTTCTCGCCAACTCCAGTAAGATCGGTCCCGCTTTGAGTGAAGGCGATCCTAAATGTGATCTGACCGCCCCGGTAGGGTCCATATGAAGAATGCTCGACAGTGTTCTCGATTATCCAGGTGCCGGACAAATCATATCTTGGATGTTTATCGCGATAGTCTTGGATGGCTATTATGCTAGCTATGGTGCCAAGAATGGCTGCAACTACGGTCGCGGCCCGTTTCCAGTCGAGACTCCTGGCTCGGTTCGGGGTGTTCATATATTGCTCCAATCTGAACACGGGGGTTGCCACCGTATTCGGATTACACTAGGCGCGAATGTGGGCCCGGTAGCCCCCTCTTACGCCCCCTCATATATGCTGCTCCACACAAGAAAAAGGGCCATAGGTTTCCCTATGACCCCCTCGGTCGGGATCATTATCTACCTTTCTCGACTAAAGGTACATAGGCCACTTTGGTGCTGGTTGGGTCGGCGGGTGGACAGATTGCGGCGTCCCGGGAGACGGGGCAAGCCCCGTCTCTACGGTGAAGCGATGGCGCGGCGCGGTTGGCCTCGGCGGCTGAAGCCGCCATTTGATGTTGCGGAACTTACGGCGCGGCTGAAGCCGCGCCCCTTCAAAACAAAATCAAGGCCTGGGTTTTTTCGGAGGCTGAAGCCGCGCCCCTTCAAAACAAAATCAAGGCCTGGGTTTTTTCGGAGGCTGCTGCCGCGCTTCGCTCGGCTTGGACGGGCGGGGGCGTCCGTCCCCACACGAGCGGGATACAGCAATGGTGAATTCGCTCTAGCGAACATCGCGGATGACGAGAATCATTCCCGGCCGCAGGGCTGCTACATTCTGGTTATCGTGCTTCAGGGCTGAGACTGTGGTGTTGTACGAGGTTGCGATTGAATACAGGGTTTCGCCTTGCTTGACCTTGTGATGCTTCATCGCGGGATGGACGACGGCGCTGGAAGTTTCTTTGGACGAGCGGTTGGACGACCGGCTGGACGCGCGGTTGGATGTTCCTACGGACGACCGGCTGGCTGAGGCGGTTTGGGTTCCGGCAGGGTGGTGCGATCCGGCTGAACGCTTCGTGGCGACCTGTGTTTCGCTTGTTCCCCGAGTGACGGGAAGGTGGAGATACAAGACCTTTCTTCCGGCTAAGCTGCTTCCTTTTACTTGGTTCCAACTGCGAATCATTTTGGCGGAGACGCCGAAATTCTGGGCTACCGACTCCACCGTATCGCCTTTGCGCACTTTGTAGTGTGTGATGGCGTGCGCGTAGGTGCTGGTGCCGGTCTGTTTGCCCGCGGCGATTGGGATGATCAGGCGAGTTTCGGGTGCGACCGCGCCGTTGTTCAGTCCGTCATTCAGGTCATTGGCTTCGGCGATTGCTCTTGGAGTCGTGTGATAGGTGCGGGCGATCGAGGCCAGCGTTTCTCCACCTTGCACTTTGTGATAACGCCACCAGACGCGCTTGTCGGCTGGAATCGAGGCGACCGCCATTTGGAATTTGCCGGCGGTCCCGGCCGGTAAGTGGAGCTCGAATTCCCGATCTTTTTCAGTAACTCTCGGAGTGGTCTGCCGGAGCAGGCTGGGGTTCAGGTCGAGCAAGTCGGAGGTGGTGGCATCCACGCACTCGGCGGCCAGGCGGAGATCGATGGGATAGCCGATCTTGACCGTGTCGTAGGGAACCGGCTTTTCCTTCACCACCGAATCTAGTCCGTATTGCGCGGGATTCTTGGCCATGATGGTTACGGCCACGATGATGGGGACGTAGTTGCGGGTTTCCTTGGGCAGCACGTTGCGGCGGTAGAGTTCCCAGAAATCGGCGTAGCCGGTGCGCTTGACCGCGGCCTGGACCGTGCCGGGGCCCGAGTTGTAGGCGGCCATGGCCAGGTACCAGTCTCCAAATTCGTTGTAGAGATCTTTCAAATGTTGAGCGGCGGCACGGGTCGCCTTTTCGGGATCCTGCCGGTCATCGACCCACCAGCTGCGCTCGAGTCCGTAGCCTTTGGCGCGGCTGCCCATGAACTGCCACATGCCGCGAGCGCCGGCGCGGGAAACCGCCAGCGGATGAAAACCGGACTCAGCCTGGGCAAGATAGATCAGTTCCTGGGGAACGCCTTCTGCCCGCAGGGTGCGGCGGATCATGTCTTCGTATCGGCCGGAGCGGGCCAGAGCGCGTTCCAAGGTGCCGCGTCCGCGGGTGGAAAAGTAATTGATGTAGCCGGCAACCTGGTCGGTCATCACCAGCGGGAGGTCGGAATGGGTGGACTTGATCTCGGCTTCGGCTTTCGCCTTGACGTTTTCGTCGACCGGAGGGTTGAGATCGTTGGCCTCGTCGATGGGCGCCGGCTCCGACTTTTGCTCGGCAAAACCGTCGCCTTGCTGCAGGGCGGCGAGTTCGAGGCTGTTGATGCCGTCGAGAATGCGGTCGAGTTCGCGCTCGAGGCGGTCATCGGAACTGGAGCGGAGATCGAATCCGCTGCCGAACAGTTGGTTGAAAGCGGAGTCGAAATTCTGTTTGGCGGCTTGGAGGTGCCCGGCGCGATAGTTATCCTGTCCTGCCTGGTATTGTTTTTCGACGCGGGCGATCAGGTCGCCTACGGGATCGACCTCAAGCGCCTGCGGCACCGGTGGCTTCGATTGGGGCTCAGCGGCGGCTGCGTCGGGCTTTTGCTTGTGCGGATCAGACGGGCTACTGGCCGTGATTAGGGCTGGGGCCTGGGCCTGGGCGGGAGGCATGAAAGAAGGCGGTTTCTGGGCGCTCTGGCAAGCGAGAGTCGCCGCCAACGGGGCGGAGAGAATGATCGCCAGATACGGATGAGAAGAAAATCTCATATTTTCAAAAACTTACCGCAACCGCTTCCGGGCGCAACCCCGCGTTCTTGATTAGATGGTACTATCGCAAAATTCGTTGGGTCAACGCTACAGAGGACCCATTACCCCCGTTACTTTGGGGACCGGTTGGCCATGTTACCCGAGCCTGGCGGGTGATAGCAAACGGGGGCAGTGGCGCTCGGGGCGGAAGCGGCATCGGCTCTTTGCTGAGAACTTTTCCGAGAACTCTGCAGAGAATGGGTTGCCGGCAACGAGTCTTTTGCCTGCCGGAATCATCGAAAGGAAATATGAAAGCCATACAGGTAAAGCAAACAGGTGGGCCGGAAGTGATGGAACTGGTGGACTTGCCGGTTCCGCAGCCGAAATCGAACGAAGCCGTGGTGAAGATACAGGCGGCGGGCGTCAACTTTATTGATGTCTATAACCGCGAAGGCCGTTACAAGGCACCGCTGCCGTTTGTTCTGGGACAAGAAGCGGCGGGCGTGGTTTCGGCGCTCGGCTCCAACGTGGGCGAGGTTGCGGTCGGGGATCGTGTGGCTTACACATCGGTCCCCGGGAGCTATGCCGAGTACGCAGCGGTGCCGGCCGACCGTCTGGTGAAGATTCCGGCGGGAGTGGGAGAGCGCGAGGCTGCGGCCGCCATGCTGCAGGGGATGACGGCGCACTACCTTTCTCATGACACTTATCCGCTGAAGAAAGGCGAGACGGCGCTGATTCATGCGGCTGCCGGCGGAGTTGGGTTGCTGCTGGTCCAGATGGCGCACAACCTTGGGGTGCGCGTGATTGCGACGGTTTCGACCGATGAAAAAGCCAAGCTGGCGCGAGCGGCCGGAGCCGACGAAGTCATTCTTTATACGCAGGCTGATTTTGAGGCGGAGACGAAACGGCTGACCGGCGGCAAAGGCGTGGATGTGGTGTATGACTCGGTGGGCAAGACGACGTTCGACAAGGGTCTGAACTTGCTGCGTCCGCGCGGCATGATGGTGCTCTTTGGAGGCTCAAGCGGGGCGGTCGCGCCGATTGATCCGCTGGTGCTTACGCAGAAGGGATCAATCTTTTTGACGCGGCCTTCGCTGGGGAATTACATTTCTACTGCGCTGGAGTTGCAGCAGCGCGCTGCAGCGGTCTTCGGCATGATTCGCGACGGCAAACTTAAGTTGCGGATTGAACATGTGTATCCGCTGGCCGGAGTGCAGCAGGCGCACCGCGACCTTGAAGGGCGGAAGACGACTGGGAAGCTGCTGCTGCTGCCGAACTGAGCGGCTTGGGAAGGACTCCAGCCGCGCTGGGCGGCATAGAAAAGACCCGGACGTAAGTCCGGGACACCCGATTGCAAGCGACCGAGTCCCGTAGGGACGCCGCTTGGGTTCGTACGCACAGGCGGGGTGCCGTCCCTGGCGGGACTCGCGTTCTCCCACATCGCTTACCCGGCACTCACGTGCCGGGCTTTCCTGTTCCGCCGCTTCGCGGCTGGCGACTGGGTATCACCTAAGCTTCTTTCTGCTGCGCGAGTAGTTCTGTAAGTAGGCGGGCAGTTCCTGCTTGCAGCGGTCATCGGGGATCGGCGTGCCCGAATTCATATCCAGCGGAATTACTCCCGCCCAAGTCGGGAACGAGTAGTCCTTATCGTCGTCAACGGGCGGGCCGACGCGGACTTTCGCGGAAAATTCACTGATCGGAAGGCGCAGGACTGACGTTGTCTTCAGCTCCTTTTCGTTGGGCTGGCGCGAGTCGTCCCAGCGATGGGGGAGGATATGCTCGCTCAGCGCACGCAGGGCGGCGAGTTTTTCTGCCGGATCATCAACCAGCGTTGCCGTGCCGAGAATTACCACCGAGCGGTAGTTCATCGAGTGATTGAACACGGAGCGGGCGAGCACCAATCCATCGACCAGCGTAACTGTAATGCAGACGGGGATGCCCTGATCGAGGTTGCGCAGCATGCGGCTGGCGGGCGAGCCGTGGATGTAAAGCACGTTTCCGTCGCGTCCGTAGGAAGTGGGGATGACGTACGGCTGTCCGTCCACCACGAAGCCGACGTGGCAAACGAAAGCTTCGTCGATGATCTGGTTGACGGCATCGCGGTCGTAAACCGCCCGCTGCGGTTCGCGCACTACGCGCGTGCGTGGAGTTGGAGTGGGATTGCTGGACATGAAGCTGACTTCCTAGGCAGGCGCCAAGAGTGGTGAAGGAGAATTCTAGCAGGTCGGGGGGCAGTACGCGCTCGCTGCTACAGCAGGCCGCCGGTCCGTATCGCTAGACTGTTGAGCGCCATCTCCAGTTTCGTTATGGCCTCGCCGAGTTCGGGATGATCTCCGACCTTCTTTTGCAGGTCCTTCAGAATCTGGTGAGCACTGGCAATATGCTCTGCAGCCTGGACTGGATTTTGTTCGGGCTTCGGTTCGCTCGGTGTTGGCATGGTCATTCGCTCCCTTGCACATCTCAATTCTATACAGGATCGTCGGCATTCTTAGAACCAAACAATCCTAAGAGCTTCTTGAAAAGAACATTTCGTCGGCGTTCCACAGAGCGAACGCGGCTAAGAATCAGCAGTTTTCGCTGATCTCCGGCAAACTGCAGATCCCTCCCCTTCGGCTTCGCTCAGGGTCGGGATGACAATTCCTGAAGTGTTTCGACAAGCTCCTGAGTGGAGATAGTGCGGCTGCGATCACTTACGCCGGCTCTTCCCTGACGGCTTTGGCTGCTCTTCGAGCACCGCGAACTGGATTTTCTTCTCTACAGGATCGATGCGGTCCACCAGCACGCGCACGCGATTACCCAGGCTGTAGGTTTTGCGGGAGCGCTGGCCGATGATTTGGCGGGTGTCTTCGTGATAGGTGTAACGGTCGTCGGCGAGTGTGTTGAGGGGCACCAGGCCCTCGACGAAGAGGTCGGTGAGTTCCACGAAGAAGCCGAACTTGGTCACGCTGATGATGAGGCCGTCGAAGTCTTCTCCGATCCGGTGCTCCATGAATTTCATTTTCTTCCATTCCATCAGGCCGCGCTCGGCGTCGTCGGCGCGGCGTTCGGATTGGCTGGATTCCTCGGCAATGCTGTGGAGTTCTTCCAGCGTGATCGGGCCGCCCAAGGGTTCGAGCGCGTGCTGATGCGCGTCGCGGTCGCGGCGCTTGGACCAGGGCGACGGCGGCGGGCCCTCAGGGGCTAAAGCCCCAGCTGTTTCTGGTCGTTCATTGGCACGACTGAAGTCGTGCCCTTCCCGGTCCTCTCTGTGCGGGCGAGAGGCAGGGGCTAAAGCCGCGGCCTGCAAAGAGGCGCTGGACGCGGCCCTGAAGGGCCGCTCTTCCACGGAAGGGCGCACAGACGAGCGCTCTTCCACGGATCGGGCAGGTGCCGATGACGTTCCGACCGGTACTTCTTCATCCATCTTCTCAGCCGAATCTCGCAGCACTTCTTTCAGTATCCGGTGCACGATCAGGTCGGGATAGCGGCGGATGGGCGAAGTGAAATGGGTGTAGGTGGTGGCGGCCAAGGCGAAGTGTCCTCGATTTTCTTCGGAGTAGCGGGCTTGTTTTAGCGACCGCAGCATCAGGAAACTCAGGATCCTCTCTTCCGGCTTGCCTGCAATCTTCTCCGTGAGTTTCTGATACATGCGCGGGGTGATGTGGATTTCCTTGGGCACTTCGATTTCACGGACACGTTTGCCGGTGCCACGGGCGTCGCGGCGATCGGCTTTGAGTTGCATGCGCTGGATGGGCAACGCGCCTACGCCGAGCGAGTATCCGAAAGTGGCGGCGATGACTTCGAAGTCGTACACACGTTTAGCGTCGGGCTTTTCGTGGATGCGGTAGAGCGAGGCGATGCGTTTATTTTCGAGATAGTGCGCTACGCACTCGTTCGCCGAGAGCATGAATTCTTCGATGAGCCGGTGGGCGACGTTGCGCTCCGATCTTGTGATGCTTTTCATCATTCCGAGTTCGTCAAACTCGATGATCGCTTCGGGGAGATCGAAATCGATCGATCCTCGACGTTTGCGCTTGCGGTTCAGGATCATTGCAAGATCGCGCATGCGTTCGAAGTGCTCGATTTGGGCTGCGTATTGCCGGCGCGCGGCGGCGTCTCCTTCGATGACGGCATTCACGGCGGTATAGGTCATGCGGTCGGCGGACCGGATCACGCCCTCGTTGATTTCATAGCCAGCGATCTCGCCGTGGTGGTCAATCTCCATGGTGCAGGAGAGCACGAGACGGTCCAGTTGCGGGCGCAGGCTGCAAATGTCGGTCGAGAGTTCGAGCGGCAGCATGGGGACGGCGCGGTCGGGGAAATAGACGCTGGTGCCACGCAGACGTGCTTCCTGATCGAGCGGCGAGTTGGGGGTTACGTATTCGGCGACGTCGGCGATGTGGACCTGCAGTTCATAGTTGCCGTTTTCCAGTTGACGGACGTGGACGGCGTCGTCGAAATCGCGAGCGGTTTCGCCATCGATGGTGACGATGGGAAGCGCACGGCAGTCGCGGCGGTGACGCAATGCGTCGGCGGGAATGTCGGATGCGATGGCTTGGGCTTCTTCTATCACTTCCGGCGGGAAGCGATGAGGCAGGTGAAACTTGCGGATCATGATCTCGACGTCGACGCCGAAGTCGTTTTCTTCGCCGAGAATTTCGATCACGCGGCCGCGCGGATTCTGCGTGGCGCTTGGCCAGTCGGTGATTTCGACATCGACGACTACGCCGTCGAGATCGTGCCAGTCGGTGTGGCGTGCGGCTTCGTCGCCGATGACGCGATCCAGAGATTTCTTTTTCTGTGCCCTCTGTGTCCCCTGTGGTTGGGATTTTTCTGAGTGAACCGCAGGGGGCACAGAGGACACAGAGGATTCCGGATACTCCATTCCCGGCGGGATGACGATTTCCTGCGTCACTTTTTCGTCGATGGGCTTGACGTAGTTGTGGCGGTTTCCGTAGTGGAAGATGCCGACGACGGTCGGATGCGCACGCGACAGTGAGCGGATGATGCGGCCTTCGGCGCGGCCATCGGTGCGGACGGCGGAGACTTCGACCAGGACGCGGTCGCCGTGCATGGAGGATCCGGTGGCGTGCGGAGGAATGAAGACATCGCCGGCGAGGCGGGCCTTCAGACTGGCATCAAGCGAAGTGGCTTCGGGAATCACGAAGCCGAAGCCGTCGCGATGCATGGTCAGGCGGCCGACAAGCAGGTTGCGTCCCTTGGCGGCCTGCGGAATGGCGTAGCGCTCGGAGTCGACTTGCAGCAGTTCTCCTTTGCTGACGAGTGCGTACAGGCGGTCGGTTAATTCACGGCGCGCCTCGCCTTTCACGCCGAGTTCGCGCAAGAGCTGCTTATGGCTCGCCGTCTGCTTGGGCTGGCGGGCGATGTGGCGGAGGATGGCGGAGTCGGAGAGCGGAAAACTCATTTTGTAATTTTGTAATCGGGTAATTTGGCAATCTGAAAGCCTCGCCTTCAGCCGGGTTTTAAATTGCAATATTACCCGATTACCAAATTACAAAATCTCTATTTCAAATACTTCTCCTCAATAATTCTTCGATGATGCAGTTCGTGTCCGGCGATGATGCAGGCTAGGGCGCGCACCGTTACCTCGTTCTTGTTGGCGACGCCGCGGCGGGTCCAGGCGGCCTCGTCGAGATTGCGAAACAGCGAAACGGTGGCGCGGCGCACGGCGATGTAGTCCTCGATCAAGTCGGCCAGCAGACGGCGCCCGAACGGACCATTGCGGACGTAGTCGTCCTGCTCGAAGCCTTCGATCGGAGTCGCGTCGCCGCGCGAAATGCGCAGGGCACGGTAGCTCATGATGCGCTCGGTATCGTTGATGTGGCCAAGAACTTCTTTCAGGCTCCACTTCTCGGGCGCGTAGCGGAGATCGCCGTCGGCCTCGGTGCAGCCCGAGAGCAGCAGAACCATCTGGCGGCGCTGTTCGTCCAAAGTGACAAGAATGTCATTGCCCTGGATCAGGGAGAGATATTTCTCGCAGTAGGGATCGTATTCTCCGGGCTGGGGCCGGAGGGAGGCGGTCGCGGTTGAAGTCGTCGCGGTTAAAGTCATGGATTCCTCGTCAGGGATGGCACACGGTTTGGTTGTGCCCCACGGCACCATAGTATCGCGATAGAAGAATTACCGCAGGGCGGGCAGGCCTTACACAATCGGAGGCACGGGTGATGGTGCGGTCGCTGAGGGAGCCACGGGGGGAACTATGAAAATCAATAAGGAAAGCTGGATTTCCACAGGGCAGGGCGTTTACTGAGGAGTACAATTCAATTTGGCCCCCGAAATGCGGCGGTGATTCAGAATCCCTTAATAAAGGAAAGGATTTCGACGACAATGTGGAAGCCCACGAATCAACCTGCGACACCTGGCCGGCCAACTGAGCCGGAGCGTCCGAGCACGGCGGCGACGACGGCACCGAGCATGAATATGAGCACGAGCGAGCCCGCGGCTGTGCCGCGCCCGGTTACGACCACTACTTCGGACCAAGCCACGATTGGCAAGTCGCTGGTGATTAAAGGTGAAGTCACCGGTTCCGAGTCTTTATATATTGACGGCCGGGTGGAGGGATCGATCAACCTCTCCGGCAATCGCGTAACGATCGGCCGCAATGGAGTGGTCGCGGCCAACATCAACGCGCGGGAAATCGTGGTGCTCGGCAAGGTGCGGGGCAACCTGACCGCGAGCGACCGGGTAGATATTCGCAGCGACGGTTCGCTCACCGGCGACGTGGTGGCGGCGCGCATCTCGATTGAAGACGGCGCCTTCTTCAAGGGCGGAATCGACATTCGCAAAGCGGGGAAGGCTGACGCGAAGCCGGAAGAAGTGACGAAGAGTGTTGCGACAGCGTCGCCGGAACCGGCGATTGCGGCGCGGGCGTAGAACCGCTGTTCGTCGTTCGCGTAATACCGCTATTCGGCGTTCGCTGTTCGCTGATGGATGATCGGCGGCAAAGATGGTTAGGAGACGGGCCTCATTTGGGGCCCGTTTGTTTTGTCCTCTGCAAAGCGCTGCGAAATCGCATAGCGAACGACGAATAGCGAACAGGGAACGACGAACAGCGCGCTCACGGTTCTTTGCCGGTAGCCATGGTTTCCGCGGCTTGGCCTTCGGCGAGGCTCGGGAGAGTAGCGGATCTTTTCCCGCGCAGATCTGCCGGTAATTCCGAACGCAACAACCAGAGTCCTGCGGCAACGGCTGCAGCCCAGGTCAAGGTGCCGAGCGCGAGCGCTAGCAGATCGGCGCGGCGGCTGCCATCGAGCGAGATGGTACGCATGACTTCATAACTCAAACCGCCGGAAACAGCGCCCACGAGAGCAGCCTTCGATAATTCTTTCCAGTTCATGCCTCCGAGCGGTACCATGCCGCGAATATGCAGGAGCAGCGCTATGGCCAGGGCGTTGGCGGTGATTCCGAAGTCGGAGGCGATGGCCAGTCCGGTGACCGACAGCGTCCGAAAAAACAGCGCGTACATGGGTAGAGAAGCGAGAGTGATGAGGCTGGTGGCGATCATCGGGGTCAGCGTGTTGCCCGAAGCATAAAACGCGCGGGCATAAAGTGCTTGACTGGACCACAAAGCCAGCGAGAGCGAAAACCAGAAAAAATAAAGGGCGGTGGATTCGGAATCCGCCAAGGTGAAGTGCCCGCGGCGATAGACGAGGTCGATGAGAGGGACGGCAATGGCCATCATCCAGCCGGTCAGGAGCAGAGAGGCGGCCGTGATGCGATAGACCGAACCGTTCACGGTGGCGGCGAATTCCTCGAACTTTTTTTCTCCGAACAGGCGCGAGAAAAAAGGGAGCGACGCCTGGCCGGCAGCCTGTCCGAGAATTGCGATGGGAACTGCGAAGAGACGCTTGGCATAGTTCAGCCGCGCGATGTCGCCGATCCCGCTCGATGCAAAGTAACGGAGGATCCAGTCGTCGGCGGTGACCAGCGAGACGCCCAGCATCAGCGGGATGGAAAGCCGCACCCACTCGCGGAATGCGGGATTCTTCAGATCGAACGACGGGCGGTATCCGGTGCCAATTTTGGCGGCGCCGAGCGCGTTGATCAGAAATGGTCCCGCGATGCTGCCGGCGAGCGCGCCGAAGGCGAGGGACGCGATCCCCATCTGGCGCCCGGCGATCACTCCTCCGGCGATGATGAACACGTTGTAGATCAGCGGACCGAATGCCGGCAACAGGAACAGACGGTGCGAGAGCAACACCGCCGAAACGACTCCTCCAACATAAAAGAAGATCTGCGCCGGCAGCAGGATGCGCGTGAGATGAACGCAGAGCCGCATCTGCTCCGGCGTGAAGCCGTGGAACATCCAACCGGCGAACTGAGGCGTGAAGATCTCGGCCAGGATGGTGCCAGCGACCAGCACGGTGGTCATCACGGTAATGATGATTGAGAATGTTTTCTGCGCATCCTGCTCGCGCTTGTCCGCCAGAAACCGGGTATAGATGGAGATAAACGTGATCGAGGCGGTGCCACCGGCGACGATGTAGTTGAGCCAGTCGGGCAGGGTGAAAGCGGCGACGTAGGCGTCGGTTTGCTGTCCGGCGCCGAAGGCGTAGGCGATGTAGGCCTCGCGGATGTATCCGATCACGCGCGAGAGCGTGATGGTCGTCATCAGCAGCAGCGTCGCCGAAAACGCGGTGTGCTGGTGTGATGGCCGGAAAAAACGCAGCAGACGCATCCTTCGCAGATTAACGCATCTTGCGGTTGGTGGGAGAGTTATCCGAGGGCTGGAATCGGGAATGGCAATTGGCGGACGTTGAAACGCGGGCGACCACCTGCTGATTGCGCCTCCGGCTTGGATAGCCGGGGGCGGCCGTCCCTACGTGGTTCGTGGCGATCAAGTCGGCTCCGTGGAGGCGTCCTTTTGGGGGTTACGCGGTGATCAAACCCGAGATATAATGTTAACAGTTGCTATGCGCTCGAACGGCTACATTTCGCCTCTCCAGACGTGCTGGATCGAGGGACGCGCTTGTCCCCGCCGGTACCTTTCCGTTCTGCCTTCCCACGTGCGCGCCAATCTCTTTGGCTGCGACTAATTATTGTTTCCTCTCCTGGCTTCGCTAATCGCTCTGTGTTGTTCGCTCTTCGCTGTTCGCTTTTAGCCTTTGCCAAAGCAGCTTATCTCAGGGGACACTGGCCCTGAAAAATCGCTGAGAACCGGAAACCGAGAACTACGAACCGATCTGGAGGATCTCATGACCACCAAGACTTTGACTGTCGGTCCCAAGCTCAAGACTGCGATTCCTGGCCCTAATGCCAAGCGCATTCTCGCGGGCGATGAGAAGTACATTTCACCTTCCTACACGCGCTCGTATCCGATGGTTGCCAAGCGCGGCCGCGGCATTGTAGTCGAAGACGTGGATGGCAATGAGTTCTTCGATTTTTCCGCGGGGATTGCCGTGACCTCGACCGGCCATTGCCATCCGGAAGTGGTTGCCGCCATTCAGAAGCAGGCGGGCGAACTGATCCACATGTCGGGCACCGACTTCTATTACGAGGGCATGGTGACGCTGGCCGAGCGGCTGTCCAAGATCGCGCCGATGCCGGGGCCGCATAAGATTTATTACGGAAACTCCGGCGCCGAAGCTATCGAGGGCGCTTTGAAGCTGGCGCGGTATCACACCAAGCGGCAGCACATCATCGCCTTTCTGGGCGCTTTCCACGGACGGACCATGGGCGCGCTCTCGCTGACGGCCTCAAAGCCGCAGCAGAAGCGCCGCTTCTCGCCGCTCGTGCCGGGAGTTACGCACGTGCGCTATCCCGATGTGTATCGGGGCTGTGCGGGCGGTCCGCAGGATGCCGAGAAATTGGCTCTCGGTTGCGCACGCTTCATCGAAGACAAACTGTTTAAGACCCTCCTTGCGCCGGAAGAAGTCGCGGCCATTTTTGTCGAGCCGATTCAGGGCGAAGGCGGATACGTCATCGCTCCGACGATCTTCATGCAGGAACTGCGCCGCATCTGCGACAAACACGGCATCCTGCTGGTGCTGGACGAAGTCCAGACTGGCATCGGCCGCACCGGCAAATGGTTTGCGGTCGAACACACTGGCGTGCATCCCGACATCGTTTGCATCGCGAAGGGCATTGCCTCCGGGATGCCGCTCGGCATCACCATGAGCAAGGCCGACATCATGGACTGGATTCCCGGCTCGCACGCGTCGACTTTCGGCGGCAACCCGGTCTGCATTGCCGCGGCGCTGGCCACGCTCGATGTGATCGAAAAAGAAGGGCTGCTCAGGAACTCACAGGAGGTCGGCGGCCACATGCTGAAACGCATGGCGGACTGGCCGAAGAAGCACAAGATCGTCGGCGACGTCCGCGGACGCGGCCTGATGATCGGCGTCGAGATCGTGAAAGATCAGAAAACACGCGAGTACGGCGCCAGCGAACGCGATCGCATCGTGGAGCAGGCGTTCGAGCGCGGCATTCTGTTTCTAGGCTGCGGTCCGAGCACGATTCGCATCGCGCCGCCGCTGATCGTTACCAAGGACGAAGCCGACGTTGCCATCGCTGCGCTGGAAGAGTCGATCGCCATCGTCGAGAAGGGCGCGTAATCGCCGGAGGTGCGCAATGTGGAACGGAACTGTGGAATCGATTCATATCGCCTCCGCTGCTCAAGGGCCGCCGCAAGCTGTTGCTCAAGCGGTGGCGATTCCGGGCGCGGGGCTTGAGGGTGACCGATACGCGCTGAAGCTGGGAACTTTCTACAAGCCCGAGCCGGATTACGAACTCACGCTGATTGAGGCGGAGGCGATTGAGGCGCTGCGGCGGGACTATCACGTCGAGCTTACTGCCGGTGAAGCTCGCCGCAACATCGTGACTCGCAACGTACCGCTGAATCACCTGGTGGGCAAGGAGTTTGCCATCGGCGATGTGCGCATTCGTGGCATCCGACTGTGCGAGCCCTGCGATCACTTGCAGAAAGTGACGGGGAAGCCGGTGCTCAAGGGCCTGCTTCACCGCGGGGGATTGCGGGCGCAGATTCTCACGCAAGGTACGATTCGCGTCGGGGATGTGGTTAGCTTCATGCCGTAGAGACGCGGCTAGCCGCGTCTCTGTGCGAACGACCGAATTGTACCGGACGCGCGGTGATGAGGATCACATAACGTGCGGTGTGGTCCAAGCTAGGATGAAGATGGAGTTTTCCATGTTTGGCGGACGCCCGACGCAAGTCACACTACGCGCACTGGACTGGCTGGCAGCAAGAACGCTTGCGCCGGAGGACACGCCAGCGCACCAGCGTACCGGCCGACGCGGCGAGGAGGACGCTTATTTCTACCTTCGCCGGCGCGGCTACACGATCATCGCGCGCAACTACCGCTCCCCGCACCATCGCGGTGAACTGGATCTCGTCGGCTGGGATCGGGACGTCCTGTGTTTTATCGAAGTGAAAACTCGGACGACGCGCTACGTCAAGCCCGCCGAAGCCGCCGTAGATCGCGCTAAACAAAGGGAGTTATCGCTGGTCGCCCGCGACTTCCTGCGGCAGATGCCCCCTTCGTGCCAGTGGCGGTTCGACGTGCTCGCCGTATACTATGAGCGTGGCCGCAGCCGACCGGCATTCGAGTTGTTTCAAAATGCGTTTTCCGTATCGTACAATCGTGGATTCGCAGACTCCTCCTGAAAGGATTTAGTACGTGCCTGAACTGAGAAAAGACCCCATCGTGGGCCGGTGGGTGATCATTTCCACGGATCGCGCCAAGCGGCCTACCGATTTTGTGCGCGAGCCTGTGAAGATCAAGGGCGGATTCTGTCCCTTCTGTTATGGCAATGAAAGCAAGACCCCGCCGGAGATCCTGGCGTATCGCCCCAGCACCAACGGCAATACTCCTCAGAAAGACAGTCCGGGTTGGACGGTCCGCGTCGTTCCGAACAAGTTCCCGGCGCTCGGCATTGAAGGCAATTTGAATAAGCAGGCCGAGGGCATGTTTGACAAGATGAATGGCATCGGCGCCCACGAAGTCGTCATCGAAACGCCCGACCACAATGCCACCCTGGCCTCGCTTCCCGCGAAAAGAATCGAAGACGTTCTATGGGCCTTCCGCGATCGCATTCTCGATCTCAAGAAAGACCGGCGCTTCAAGTACATTCTGCTCTTCAAGAACCACGGAGAAGCAGCCGGCGCCTCGCTCGAGCACGCCCACTCGCAGCTGATCGCGTTGCCGATTCTGCCCATTTACGTGGCTGAGGAACTGGAGGGAGCCAAACAGTATTACATCTACAAAGAGCGCTGCGTCTTCTGCGACGCCATCCGCCAGGACATCGACAACGGCACCCGAGTCGTGGCTGAGAACGAAGATTTTCTGACTCTCGCCCCCTATGCTCCGCGGTTTCCGTTTGAAACCTGGATCCTCCCCAAGCGCCACGAATCTGCCTTCGAGAACTCGTCGTCGCAATTGTTTGAAAATCTCGCGAGAGCGCTCAAGCTGCTGCTGATGAAAGCGGACCGCGTGCTCGACAACCCACCGTACAACCTGGTCGTCCACACGTCGCCGGTGCAGGAGCCGACCAACGAGTACTATCACTGGCACATCGAATTCATGCCCAAGCTGACCAAGACGGCGGGATTTGAGTGGGGAACCGGTTTCTACATCAATCCCACACCGCCCGAAGAGGCGGCCAAGTTTCTACGCGCGGCGAGCGTGGAAGATGCGGCTCCGAGTGTGGTGGCCGTCCGCTGAGTTTGCGGTGCTGGGCTTTTGAGGCTATCCCTGCGTTCGGTCGAGAACCTCCGCATGCCACGCCATCTGGATTGCTTCCAGCTTGGCTTCGTTCGACGTCGCGGGGTCGTCTTTGAAGTCGGGGAGAGCGATCACATATTTGTGCAGGTCGGTGAAACGGACCGCGAGCGGGTCCAGTTCCGGATGGGTTTCAGAGAGCAGAATCCCGATGTCGTCAGAATCGCTCCAGGTGAGTTCTTTTGGCATGAATGGCTCCAAAGCGAGGTTTCAAAGTTTCAAGGGTTCAGAGTTTCAAAAATTCGTCACGGTTCGGATCGCCGAGCTTTTGCTAGTTTCTTTGAAACCTTGAAACTCTGAAACCTGGCTCTTAATGCTCTTCCGAAACGTAATTCCGGTTCCACGCCGGAATCTCCACGACCACCTTGCCCGGCTTCTTGATCACGGTCTGGCATCCGAGGCGCGAGTTTAACTGAAGATCGGCGGCCATGTCGAGCTTGTCGGCTTCGTCATCTTCCATCTCCGAGATCAGGTCTGCGCCTTCTCTTACCCAGATGTGGCAGGTCGTGCAGGCGCAGTTTCCTCCGCAAGCATGATCGAGATGAATGCCGAAGTTCAGCGCTACATCGAGCAGAGACTCTTCTTTGCCATGGTCTTTATAAGGCAGCTTGCCGTGTTCGAAGGTCACCGTCTTGCCTTCCGGAAGGAAGGTGACCTGAACCGTGTTTTCATCGGGAGCATCCACTGTGGTTGTTCCGGTTCCCTGCGTTTTTTCTTCAGACATGTTAGAACCCCATGTTTCAAGGTTTCAATGTTTCAAAGTGGCAAGCGAGGGTTTTACGTTGAAACATTGAAACATTGAAACCTTGCAACGTTGGAACCTATTCAAATTCGGCTTTCGCCATCGGATGGCCGGACTGCGGCCCTTCCGCCAGATCGGTGTCGTCCATGGCTTTTCCCTTGAGCGCGGTCGAGACAGCAGTATCCATCATCAATTCCGCCAAACGCATCGTGGCCTCGTTCAGCGCGTCAATGCCCCCGCGGATCGCGTGATAGTCATCGCCATCCTTTACCGCAAAAAGAGCGTTCTCCAGCGTCTCGACGTTGCGGCGTTCGTCGTTGGTGAGTTCCTGCCAGGCCTGATTCTTCTTTCCTTTCGCGAGCGCCGTCAGGATCGTGTCTGCTTCGCGCCGCGCTTCAATGACCTGCCGTTGCCGGAAATCTTCTTCCGCGTAGTCGAACGATTCGAGCAGCATGTTCTCGACCTGATCGTCGGTGAGGCCGTAAGTGGGCTGGACGTCGATTTCAGCTTCTTTTCCGCTGCGCTGCTCGCGCGCCGAGACGCGCAAAATGCCGTTGGCGTCGATCAGAAACTTCACTTCAATGCGCGGCAGGCCGGCGGGCATGGGTGGAACGCCCTTCAGGTCGAATCGCGCCAGCGACCGGCAATCCCGCGCCAGTTCGCGTTCGCCTTGCAGCACGTGAATCGCGACGTTGGTCTGGCCATCTACCTGGGTCGTGTAGTACTGCGTTGCCGAAGCTGGCACCGTCGAGTTGCGCAGAATGATTTTATCGGTCACGCCGCCGGCTACTTCAATTCCCAGAGAAAGCGGGGTCACGTCGAGTAACAGCATCTCTTTCGTGATTTCGGAGCCGCCGCCTAGAATGTTCGCCTGCACGGCCGCGCCGAGCGCAACCACTTCGTCCGGATTCAAATCCGTGTGCGGCACGCGTGCAAACAGATCCTGCACCAACCGCCGCACCTTTGGAATGCGCGTGGAGCCCCCGACCAGCACGACCTCGTCGATTTGTTCGGGCTTCAAGCCTGCGTCTTTGAGTGCCTGCTTGCAGGGACCGACGGTGCGGTCAATGATCGGTTGGATCATCTGCTCGAAAACTTCGAGTGAAATCTCGCGCTGATACTTCTTTCCGCCGGGCAAATCGACATTGAGCTTCGCCGCGGGCTGCGACGAAAGAGCAATCTTGGCCTCAATAACGGCCTGGCGGATGCGCTGCACGGCTTCGCCGCTGCGCCGTACATCGAGTCCCAGTTCGCCGCGAATGTCGTCGAGCGCGATCGCGATCAGGAGATTATCGATATCGTCTCCGCCGAGATGCGTGTCGCCGTTGGTCGAAATCACCTCGAAAATGCCGTCGTGCAGCTTGAGAATCGAGATGTCGAACGTGCCGCCGCCCAGATCGTAAACCACAATAATGCCGTGCTTCTTCTTGTCCAGCCCGTAAGCGAGCGATGCTGCCGTCGGTTCGTTGACCAGTCGCAGCACATTCAGCCCGGCGATGCGACCGGCATCTTTCGTCGCCTGGCGCTGCGCGTCATTAAAATATGCGGGCACGGTGATGACCGCGTGGGTTACGGGCGCTCCGAAAAACCGCTCGGCATTGCGCTTCAGTTGACGCAGGATGAAGGCCGAGAGTTCCGGCGGCGTGAATGTTTTTTCACCCAGCTTGATACGGATAACTTCCCCTGACTGCAAGTCGTCCGCCAACTGGAACGGGAACAGCTTCAGTTCGTCCTGTATATCCTCGACGCCGCGCCCCATGAGGCGCTTGATCGAGTAAACCGCCCGCTCCGGCGTTTCGATCAGATACCTGCGCGCGGCGTTACCCACTATGATCTGGTTCTTCTCGTCGAGCGCCACCACCGAAGGCACAAGGTTCAGTCCGTCTTCCCCGGGGATGACGACAGGCGTATCCCCCTGCATGTAGGCCACGAGCGAGTTCGTGGTGCCGAGATCGATGCCGACGATGTGGTCAGTAGCCATTTGGTAATTTTGTAATCGGGTAATTTGGGAATTTGAAGGCAATCGGCTTCAGCGAGTTGTAAATTACCCGATTACCAAATTACCAAATGCTATTCCAATGCCTCATTCACGTCCCGTACCAGGTTCCGGACATAGTTCCTGCGGTTCAGCACATCCAGCATCGCGTCGAGGACCTTCCGCCGGTCGGCTTCGGTTCCGTTGTCCACGGATTTGTCCCACTCGTTCCACTCGGTCTTGAGCTCGTTGAACAGCGCGTCGTATTTTTCTTCCAGCGAAAGCTTGGCCTTGCCGATTTCCTCAAGCAAAGCGGGGTCGTCTTCGCCCTTCTTTTTCTGGTCTCGGAGTTCTTCCAGATGCATGTTGAGTTCGAAGAGTTCCTCCAAAAGATCGGGAGGCACGACCTGCTTCTTCAATTCCCCGGTAGCGCGAGCCTTTTCCGTCGCCTGTTTCGATTGCTCTTCCAGTTCGACGCCTTCGAGCCGCAACAGGTACTCCGTGCGCTTGATCGGATCTTTCAGCGTGCGGTACGCGTCGTTGAGCATGGAACTTTGTTCCAGGCTCCAGGCACGTTCCTGGGTGCCAGCCTGCCCGAATACGTCAGGATGGAGCCGGCGGCTCAGCGCGTAAAACTCTTTTTCCAGTTCGGCTGTGTCAAGGTTGAGCTTGCGCGGAAATCCGAAAAAGGTGAAATAGTCCACCGGGACTGGCGGCTGCACTTTGCCGCACGAACTGCAGAAGTGCACCGCGCGCATGGTGCCGCAGGACCAGCAACTTGGGGTTGCCTCTCCGGGCGCTTGTCCGGGAATGATCAACGACGATTTGGATTCCGAATTTGCCATACAAAATTTAGGGCGAGCGCCCGGCCCGCCCTCACCATCCAGCCTGATTCCTCGGCAGACCTGTTCGCGGGCGAGGGGCCGCTTCGACTACGCTCAGGGCAGGTCCGCGCCACACTTCTGCGCCACACTTCTACTACGAGAAAGAACTCCCGCAGCCGCAGGACTTGGTCGAGTTCGGGTTCACGAACACGAAGCCCTGCTGCATCAGGGTTTCCTGGTAATCGAGGGTCATCCCGTGCAGATAGATGAAGGACTTCGGATCCACAAAAACCCGCACATCTCCGAACTGAAAAACACGGTCGCGCTCGCGCGGCTGCGTATCGAACCGTATGTTGTAAGTCAGGCCCGAGCACCCGCCGCCCTGCACGCCCAAACGAAGCCCACCCTGCTCCGGCGAAACGTTTTCTTTCACCATCGCGGAGCGAATCCTCTTGAGTGCGTTGTCGGTCACCTGGATGCCCTTGGCCGGAGCCGTGGGCATGGCAGGTTTGACTGCTTGATCTTTGGCTGCCTCGTCTTTTACTGCTTGATCCATGGTTTGATTTTAGAAGCTTCCAGCCTCGGGCTGCCAGCTACGAGCTACGAGCAAGCTTGCTTGCCGGTAGCCAATCGCCAACCTGGCCCGCCACGAGCTGATTTACTGCGCCGCCTGCACTTCCGCAGGCTTCGCGGCTTCCTGCTTCTTCTTCCAGTCGCCGATCGCGGCTCGGATCGCGTCCTCGGCCAGCACCGAACAGTGAATTTTTACCGGCGGCAAGGCCAGTTCCTTCACGATCTCGGTGTTCTTGATCGTGAGGGCCTGGTCAACCGTCTTGCCCTTGACCCACTCGGTCGCCAGCGAAGACGACGCAATCGCCGAGCCGCAACCGAAGGTCTTGAACTTGGCGTCTTCGATGATGTTGGTCTGCGGATTGACCTTGATCTGCAGCTTCATCACGTCGCCGCACTCGGGCGCGCCGACCAGGCCGGTGCCCACATCGGTATCCTTTTTGTCCATTGAGCCCACGTTTCGTGGATTGTTGTAGTGGTCGATCACTTTATCGCTGTATGACATCCGTAATCTCCTTGGAAAATCTAAACTTAAACGCGACCCCTCAGGGGCTAAAGCCCCAATTCACCCGGCTCGAAACGGCGCGGCTGAAGCGCGCCCCTTCAAAGATCTAATGCGCTTCCGCCGCCCACTTTACACTCTTCAAGTCCACGCCCTCTTTCGCCATTTCGTAGAGTGGCGAGAGTTCGCGCAGACGCAGTACCGTCTCGACCACGCGGTCGGCCACGTAATCGACCTCGGCCTCGGTGTTGAATCGCCCGATGCCGAAGCGGATCGAACTGTGCGCCAGATCGTCGCCGGTGCCGAGAGCTTTCAATACATAAGACGGCTCAAGGGTCGCGGAGGTACACGCCGATCCGCTTGAAACCGCGATATCGTTAATCCCCATCAGCAGCGACTCGCCTTCCACGTAAGCAAAGCTGATGTTCAGATTGCCCGGCAGTCGATGTTCCATGGAGCCGTTGATGTAGACCTCGTCGAGGCGGCTCATGATGCTGTCTTTCAGACGGTTTCGCAGGCCCGCCATCTTGCAGGATTCCTGCGGCCTCTCTTCCTGCGCAATGGCGCAAGCCTTGCCGAGGCCGGCGATACCGGGAACATTGAGCGTTCCCGAGCGCATTCCGCGTTCGTGCCCGCCGCCGTCAATCTGCGCCACCAACTGCACGCGCGGATTCTTGCGGCGCACGTAAAGCGCGCCCGCGCCTTTTGGGCCGTAGAGCTTGTGCCCGGTGATGGACGCGACGTCGATGTTCATCTTGTTGACGTCGATCGGAACCTTGCCGATCGCCTGTACCGCGTCGGAATGGAAGACCACGCCGCGTTCGCGGCACAGCATGCCGATTTCCGCGATTGGCTGCAGTACGCCGATCTCATTGTTGGCCGCCATGATCGTGACCAAAATCGTCTTGTCGTCCATGGCGCGCTTCAGGTCGTCGAGGTCAACCAGTCCATCCTTCTGCACCGGCAGATAGGTCACGCGAAAGCCGAGCTTCTCAAGATGCTTGCAGGTGTCGAGCACCGCCTTGTGTTCGGTGGTCGCCGTGATGATGTGGTTGCCCTTCTCGCGGTACATCTCGGCCACGCCCTTGATGGCGAGGTTGTCGCTTTCGGTGGCGCCCGAGGTGAAGATGATTTCTTTCGCGGACGCGCCGATCAGCTTGGCGATACGCTCGCGCGACAACTCGACCGCTTCTTCCGCCACCCATCCAAACGGGTGATTGCGGCTGGCGGCGTTGCCGAACTTCTCCATGAAGTAGGGCAGCATTTCGTCGAGAACCCGCGGATCCATGGGCGTGGTCGCGTGATTGTCCATGTAAATGGGCAGCTTGATCCCAGCGGGAGCCGCGTGTTGTTCCGGACGTTGTTCCGCGCCGTGATTGGTCGGGGTCGCCTTGTTGCCATTCGTGCTCATGATTGCTTCTCTCCTTAAAAGCCTTAACTCGCGGGCGAAATGCCGTCGTTAAGAAATCTGGCTACGAAATCGTTACCAACTCCGCCGGCTTCTTGGTCTCCGACTTCTTTAAATCGATGACTTCCGGCGCTTCTTTCATCTGCGAAATCATGATGTTCTTCAGCACCTGCTCGATGCTTTCATTCACTTTGCGCAGCGGCTCGCGAATGGTGCATCGATCGCTCTGCCCGCATTCACCGCGCACGGTCACGCACGACGTGATGAACAGCGGCCCGTCAATGGCCTTGATGACTTCGAACGCTGAAATCGTCTTCGGATCCCGCGTCAGCGTGTAACCGCCGTTCATGCCATGCTGCGACCGTATCAAACCGACCTTCGCCAGCCGTTGCAGGATCTTCGCCAGCGCTTCCTGCGGGATGCCATAGGCCTCAGCCACATCCTTGGCGCTGCATGCGCCCAGGTCAACGTGCTCGGCCAGATGTTTCATGGCCATGAGTCCGTAGTCCGCTTTTTTCGTCAGTTTCAGCATGCCACGAATGCCGACCTTTATAGTCGGATTCAATTCCGACTGTTTCGGTCGCATTTAAATTTTAACCGTAGCGGCTGTTTTGCGCAAGGCCTGTCAGACATCGGTCTGATTTGGCGATCAAACGGTAAGTTTCGGCAGGTAAACGGTTTAGGGGGGTGGGGTCGTTCTGCCGGTTGTCGTACAGCTCGCGGCAGGCTTCAGCGCTCTCTAATTTCTGCCGCGTTGTTGGCGCTTCAGACCCTGCAGCACCAGCGCGCAAATCTCGTCGGCGAAGCTTTCGTCGAGCTTGTCGTGGCGGATCAGAAAGCGCATGTAGATCGGCCCGTAGAGCGAGTCGAGGATGAGGTCGAGGTTGCTGTGGGCGGGTAGTTCGCCGCGGTCGATGCCGCGCTGCAGAGTTTGATAGGCCTGTCTGCGTCTTGGCCACAGGAATCTGTCGCGAAAGGCCTCGATCAACTCCGGATCCGATTGTCCTCCGGCGAGCAGCGCCGCCACGACCTTGCCGCGCTTGGAGCGGAAGATGCGAATCACGCGCCTCATCTGCAGGCTCATGTCAGTCTGCACCGAGCCAGTATTCGGGAAGCGGAGTTCATCGTCGGCACTGGCGGAGAAGGCGTCGGCGACCAGGGCGGCCTTGGTCGGCCACCAACGATAGACAGTTGTCTTGCCAACATTGGCGTCGGCGGCGACCGCTTCAATGCTCAGCTCCGCGAATCCACCGTCCTGCTTGAGGAGTTTCAGGGTGCTGCGCAGGATCGACTGACGCGATTCCTCACTGCGCGGCCGCCCGGGCGGGCGCTTCCCGTTCGCTCCGTTACTTCCGCTCGCTCCGTTACTTCTGTTCCGGGCTCCGGCGTATGGGATATGGTTTTGAGCCATGGCTAAAGTGTAATATAATTTAAATCCGAAACGTAGTGTTTTGAATCTTATTTGGAAATTCGCAGGCCGGTGTGGGGTCCGCAGCCTCGGCAGTACGGTTTTCGCTAGTATTGGGTTTCAGCATTACCAGTTTTCGTCAGTCCTATGTGGATTGTTGCATTAGCGCTTCGCCGCCCTTATACGTTTGTGGTGATGGCACTGCTCATCATCATTCTTACGCCGATCACCATCCTGCGTACCCCGGTCGACATTTTCCCCGACATCAACATTCCCGTAGTCAGCGTGGTGTGGAACTACGACGGTATGTCGCCGCAGGAGATGGCGGACCGGATCGTGAGCAACTCCGAGCGCGGATTGACGGTTACCGTCAACGACATCGAACATCAGGAGTCGCAGTCGCTGAACGGCAAAGCCGTGATCAAGATCTTCTTCCGGCCTGGTGTCAACATTTCCATGGCGGTGACACAAGTGACGGCGATGTGCCAGACCGTGCTGCGCGGGCTGCCTCCGGGCACGACTCCGCCGCTGGTCGTTACTTATTCGGCATCGACGACGCCGATTGTGCAATTGGGCTTGAGCAGCAAGACGCTGCCGGAACAACAATTGTTCGATCTGGGGAACAATTTTCTGCGCACGCAGTTGACCACGGTGCAGGGTGCAGCGACGCCGTATCCTTACGGCGGTAAACCGCGCCAGGTGCAGGTGGACCTCGATTCCGCCAAGCTCCAGGCATATGGTTTGGCGCCGATCGATATCGTCAACGCAGTTTCCGCGCAGAACTTGATTCTGCCGGCAGGTACGACCAAGATTGGGCCGACCGAGTACTACGTGGAGATGAACGGCACGCCGGGGACGATCGCGGAGCTAAACGATCTGCCGGTGAAGACCTCGAACTCGTCCACGCTTTACCTGCGCGATGTGGCGCACGTGCGTGACGGATTTACGCCGCAAACCAACATTGTGCGCCAGGACGGCGTGCGCGGCGTGCTGATGTCGATCTATAAGCTAGGCGGAGCTTCCACGCTGACCGTAGTCAATGGCATAAAGGCGATGGTGCCGCTGGCTGCACAATCTCTGCCGCGCGAACTTAACATCAAGGCTCTGTTTGATCAGTCGCTTTTCGTGCGCGCGTCGATTCAGGGAGTCGTGCGGGAAGGCCTGATCGCCGCCTGTCTTACCGCCGTCATGATCCTGGTTTTCCTCGGCGATTGGCGTCCGACTTTGATCATCGCGGTCTCGATCCCTTTGTCCATTTTCGTCTCCGTGATTCTGCTGAGCGCGCTCGGCGAGACCATCAACATCATGACGCTGGGAGGACTGGCGCTCGCGGTCGGCATCCTGGTGGACGATGCGACGGTGGAAATCGAAAACATCGAGCGCAATCTGGCCATGGGCAAGGAGATGAAGAAGGCCATCCTCGACGGCGCGCAACAGGTCGCCGTGCCCGCGTTCGTATCGACGCTGAGCATCTGCATTGTGTTTGTGCCGATGTTCTTTCTGGCTGGAGTCGCCAAGTTTCTTTTCGTTCCGCTGGCGGAAGCGGTGAGCTTTGCCATGCTGGCGTCGTACCTATTGTCGCGGACCCTGATCCCGACGATGGTGATGTTTATCATGCGCGGGCATGAGCACCGCGCCGCCGAGCCGAAAAGCTTCCTGGGAAAATCCCAGCGCGGATTCGAGCGCTGGTTTGAAAGGTTCCGTGGCAGCTATCGGCAACTGCTGGACACCACGCTCGAGCACCGGCGATTGTTCTCCCTCTGCTTTGCGGCTTTTTGTTTTCTGTCGCTGGGGCTGGTGTTCTTTCTGGGGCGGGACTTTTTCCCGCAAGTGGATGCGGGCCTGATTCGGCTGCACGTCCGCGCCCGGCCCGGCCTGCGCGTGGAAGAGACCGCGCGCCTGTGCGATGACGTGGAGCGCGTGCTGCGCAGCGAGATTCCGAAGGAAGAGTTGCAGACGGTGCTGGACAATGTCGGCGTTCCGTACTCCGGCTTGAATCTTTCCTACAGCAGTTCGGGGGTGATTGGGACGGGCGATGCGGAGATCCTGATTTCGCTGAATCCGGAACACCATCATCCGACGGCGCAGTACGTGCGCCGGTTGCGCCGTGAACTTCCATCGCGGTTTCCGGGAGTGGAGTTTTTCTTTCAGCCCGCCGATATCGTGTCGCAAATTCTCAATTTTGGATTGCCCGCGCCGGTCGATATTCAGGTCGTGGGCGCGGATATGCGCGGAAGCTACGACATCGCGCAGGGAATCGCAAATCGGCTGCGCCAGATCCCCGGCACCGCCGACGTACATGTCCAGCAAATGATGGGCTTGCCCACTCTCTACCTCGATATGGACCGCACGCGCATCAACCAGGTCGGACTGAATGCTGAACAAGTTGCCCAGAGCGTGCTGATCAGCTTGAGTGGAAGCTTCCAGACGGCTCCCAATTTCTGGCTTAATCCAAGGAACGGTGTGAGTTATAACATCGCCATCCAGACGCCGCAGTATCGCATGACGTCGTTGCAGGACTTGATGAACACGCCGGTGACGGGCGCGAGTTCGCAGACGGCTCCGCAGGTGATCGGCAATCTTGTGCAACTCTCGCCGGTGGCGCGTCCCGCGGTGGTCAACCATTACAACGTACAGCCGGTCATCGATGTGTATGCTAGCACGCAGGGGCGCGATCTGGGTGGGGTTGCGTCGGACATCATGAAGGCGCTCAAACCATTCCAGGACCATCTGCCGCGTGGAACGCGTATCGTGGTTCGGGGGCAGATCGAGACCATGGAGTCCTCGTTCTTCGGACTGGGCGTTGGCCTTCTGGGGGCGATCGTGCTCGTCTACTTGCTGATCGTGGTCAACTTTCAGTCGTGGCTCGATCCCTTTATCATCATTACAGCGTTGCCGGGAGCGCTGGCGGGAATCTGCTGGTTCCTGCTGATTACGCGCACCACGCTCAGTGTTCCGTCGCTGACGGGCGCGGTCATGTGCATGGGGGTGGCGACCTCGAATTCGATTCTGCTGGTCTCGTTTTCTCGTGACCGCATGAATGCGGGAGCGCCCGCGCGGCAAGCGGCTCTTGAAGCGGGCCACACGCGCATACGGCCGGTCATCATGACGGCTCTCGCCATGATTATCGGCATGGTGCCGATGGCGTTGGGCATGGGAGAGGGCGGTGAGCAAAACGCACCGTTGGGCCGCGCCGTGATTGGCGGCCTGCTCTTCGCCACCGTAGCCACATTATTTTTTGTGCCCAGTGTGTTTACGATTATTCACGGCCGCCGCGAGGCACGGCTGCAGTCGGAGCGGAAGTAGACCGCAGTAAAAGTAGGGAAGAAGAGAAGCAGAGAATTTTTTGGAGATCGCAATCATGCCAATACAACCGCCGCCCGTAACGACCGAGCAGAACGAGACGGAGGCCGTGCGCCCAGATGACTATCAGCCTTCCGATCTGGGTCCTAATCCGGCAGGCCGGGCCAAGCTTCTGATTGGCGCCGTGCTGCTCGTTCTGATCACCGCGGGCGCAGTTACGTTTCTGAACCGGAAGAGCGAAACCGACGCGCTGGCCAAGGAAACGGAAGCCGTTTCGGTTCCGACCGTCGCCGTGGTGCAACCCGAAGCCGAGCCCGGAAATGACGAACTTGTGCTGCCCGGAAATTTGCAGGCCTTTATTGAGTCCCCCATCTTTGCCCGAACCAACGGCTACCTCCTACGCTGGTACAAGGACATTGGAAGCAAGGTTGAGAAGGGGGAACTGCTGGCGGCGATTGACACTCCGGAAGTCGACCAGGAACTCTCCCAGGCCCGAGCCAGCCGCGAGCAGATCAAGGCGGCGCTGGGGTTGGCGAAGATCTCCGCTGACCGTTGGGCGAATCTGCTCAAGTCGGACTCGGTTTCGCAGCAGGAAGCCGACCAGCAAGCGAGCGGCTACCAGCAGGCGCTAGCCAACCTCGCAGCGGCGGACGCAAATGTTCGCCGCCTCGAAGAACTCGAGTCTTTCAAGAACGTGTACGCTCCTTTTTCCGGCGTGCTTACCCGGCGCAATGTCGATCCGGGCGCGCTCATCAATTCCGGGGCCGGGGTGGCTGGCAAAGAGCTGTTCGATCTCTCTCGCGTCGACCCGCTTCGCGTGTACGTCAGTGTTCCGCAGACCTATGCGCCGAACATGAAAGTTGGGATGAAGGCGAACGTTACGCTCCAGGAGTTTCCCGGCCAGAAATTTCTGGGAACGGTAGCTCGCACCGCCGACGCCATCGATCCCGCGACGCGCACCCTGAACACAGAAGTGGATGTTCCCAACAAAGACAGCAAGCTGCTGCCGGGTTCTTTCGGCCAAGTGCATTTCGCGACCGGGACTTCTGTTCCAAGGATTACGATCCCGGTAAACGCCATGCTGTTCCGCGCCGAGGGACCGCAGGTCGCGGTCGTCGACAAGGACGGCAAGGTGCATTTGCGCCCGATCAGCATTGGACGCGACTTCGGCGCCACGCTAGAAATTCTTGGCGGGCTCGACGTAAGCGATCGGATCATCATCAACCCGTCCGACTCACTCGAGGAAGGGCAGCAAGTGCACGTCGCCAAGCCGAGCGCAGGAGATGCTCGCTCGTGAAGCGATTGCCGCCAGTCATCAAGAGTGACTTGAAACGCGACTTGAAAAGCGCCTTGCTGGCCGCCGCATTGCTTGCGGGCTGTAGCTTGGTGTGCACTCTGGGCTGCACCGTCGGGCCGGGATATAAGCGCCCCACCGCGCAGGTTCCCGACGCGTGGAAAGGCGAAGGGCCGTGGCAGGCGGCGGCTCCGAAGGACGCAATTCCCAAGGGCACGTGGTGGCAGCTATTTCATGACGCGGAACTCGACCGGCTGGAGCAGGAACTGCTTCAGGCAAACCAATCACTGGATGCGGCGCGGGATCGCCTCTCGCAGGCGCGGTCACAGGCGCGGATCGCGTCATCGGCGTACTTTCCCGCGCTCAGCGCCGATCCCAGCGGGCAGCGCGAGCGTTTCTCCGGCAACCGTCCGCTTGAGGGCAGCACGCCTGCGCTCGTCAAGCCCGACACCGAGAACGTGTTTACCGTCCCGTTTTCCGTAAGCTACGAGCTTGATTTATTCGGACGCGTGCGCCGCAATCTGGAAGCGGCCAACGCTTCGCTGCAGGGGAGCGCGGCCGATCTGGAAAATGTACGCCTGGTGTTGACCGCCGAACTCGCGGCTGACTATTTCAACCTGCGCGAACTTGACCGCGAAGCTGGAGTGGTACGGGAGTCGGTAGAAATCCAGCAAAGAGGATTGGATCTGGTCAACCATCGTCACGAAGGCGGAGTCGCGAATGGGCTGGAAGTGGCGCAGCAGGCCGCATTGCTTGATTCGACTGCGACGCAGCTTCAGCTTGTGCTGCAGCAACGGGCGCAATACGAACATGCCATTGCCGTGCTGTTGGGGAAGTCCGCCTCGGCTTTCAGCCTGGCTGAGGCGCCGTTCAACGCTGTCCCTCCAGCGATTCCCACCGGAGTTCCATCTGAGATTCTGGAGCGCCGGCCTGACGTTGCTACCAGCGAGCGCCAGATGGCGTTCGAAAATGCGCAAGTCGGTCTAGCGATGGCTGCATTTTATCCGCATATCACACTGGCCGGGAGTGGCGGATATGAAAGCCGCGACATCGCCACGCTGGTAAACGCTCCAAGCGCCTTGTGGTCGCTGGGTGGCGATCTGCTGCAGCCGATTTTTAATGGCGGCCGCAATCGCGCCAACCTGGCGTCCAGCCGCGCTGCCTATGACGAATCGGTCGCCAATTATCGCGAATCGGTGCTGGTAGCGTTTCAGCAGGTGGAGGATGGGCTCTCCGGTCTTGCGTTGCTTGACCAGGCTGCGAAAACTCAGCAGGCAGCGGTCGCCGATTCACGCCGCGCGCTCGACATCGCCAACGACCGTTATGTCGGCGGCGTCACCACCTACCTCGATGTGATTACCGCACAATCCACGCTGCTGGGCAATGAACGCCTGGCAACGCAGTTGCTCGGTCAGCAAATGGTCACTTCCGTTTATCTGGTGAAGGCTCTGGGCGGCGCGTGGGACGCCTCGGAAATTCAGCGCGAACAGGTGAGGCCAGCGCTGGTTCAGGCCGTACAGCAGTAACTCCACAGTGGAAGACAGTATGTGATTCACGACCTGCGACGCCCGCTCGGCATCGCCATCGTGGGTGGGCTCATTGTGAGCCAGATGCTGACGCTGTTCACCACTCCCGTGATCTATATCTACATCGATCGCCTGCGACTGTGGCTGGCGAGCGCTCGCACACCGGCTCGACCGTCGGTCGTATCGCCGCGTCCGGCGCAAAGCCAGTAGGCAGTTCTCGGCGAAGCCGGTGTCTGCCAGCTCTTGTCGCGCGCCCTCCTCGCGGAATCGAGACGGAGGCCCGCGTTCACCGCGGCGCTCGTCATGGCGGACCCCGCCGGAAGCTACGCCGTGCGCCGTTCCTGACTGCCGTAGCGCAAACGGATCTCGCGCTCCGCAATCAGCCAATCCTGATTCTCGCTGCCGTTCTCGCCGCCCGCAGTCGTTCTGCGCTGCAGGTAGAGTTCGTAGGCGCGGCGGCGAATCTCTTCTTCGAGATTGACAGGAACGAGGTTGGAAGGCTTCGCATTCCTGCGAACTTCGGGCGCAACCTCCACAACGGCAGGCGGAATGGAGGCTCCGGTTTTCTTGCTGCGATTGGTGGTACCGTTTCCAGTTGTCTTGCGAGCCATGCAGTACTCCTTACAGATACCCAATTCCAAGAGCGGTTTTACGTAACGAATAAGCGACATACGCGTACCCCGATAGCCGCTATCCGACTATTTGCGACGAATGATGTATTCAACTATAGCGCGAACGCCTGTGGAAGAGTGCCGCAAAGACAACGATTTTTTTTCTCCGTACAAGAAAAGGTACCGTTTTGGGCAGGGATAAGCTCCCGTTGCCGGAAGGCAGCAAAGTACTCCGGTAACTTGTCGAAAAGTTGCTCGTGCCCGCAGGATAAATGAGTAAGGCCTAAGGCCACAACTATGTCATCGACTGGCAATCAAGGTTCCGCAGCCAAGGCCGCCAAGGCCAGCGTCAGCGAATTGGAGAGCATGCTTTCGCAATCTCCGAGTTCGGATGAAGTCTGCCTGAAGCTGGCGCAGATCCTGCATGTGCGCCGCAGCGAAGTGGCACTGCTCAGGTTAGACAAAGGTAGCCTGCGATCTGTCTTTCCGCCCGAGCTGCGATCCGCAGGCGTACTGCCGCTTACCGGATCGGCGGTTGCGGCGCGGACTGCAGCGACTCGGTTTCCACTTCTGTCGAATACCTTCATGCGCGTAAAACATGTCAGCCTGTTTGAAGCGGTCAAGCTGGGAGCCGGGGAAGAAGATCGAAGCCAGGAGCAAATGCCGATTCAGAAAATCATGTCCGTTCCCGTGACGCACTCCGAAGGCAACGTGATGGGAGTGGTGCAGATTTCGCGCAAAGGGCTGGATGCTTCGCTCGCGGGCGCAGACTTCACCAGCGAAGACCTGAAGCAACTGGAGCAAACCGCGAAAATTCTCGCCCGCATGCCGTTCATGCAGGAAGGCGCGGAGATTTAGCCCGAGACTTGGTAAGACCGCATCGAGTGCCCGCATTTTTCGCGGGAAATCCTCACACCGCCTGTCCAGCGCAAAACCCCGACGCCCAGGCCCACTGGAAGTTGAATCCCCCGAGCTGGCCGGTGACGTCGACCACTTCTCCGATGAAAAAAAGGCCGGGCACTTTTCGGGATGCCATGGTCTTGGCCGAAAGTTCGCCGGTATCGACGCCGCCCGCGGTGACTTCCGCTTTTCCGTATCCCTCAGTTCCTTCCGGCTTGACTTCCCATGCGTGCAGTTGATGTTCGGCATCAGCGAAGGAGCGATCGGAGTTGCCGGCTAAAGGATAAGTTTCGAGCCAGCGATCCGCTAAGCGGCGCGGCAGGACTTCTCTCAGCAGCAATTTCCAACTCGACTGGTCGCGATGGCCACGCGTTCGCAAATCGGCGGTGAGATTGCGGTCTGGCGCAAGGTCGAGATGAATCGGCTGCTTGCCGTCCCAGTAAGAAGAGATCTGGAGAATCGAAGGCCCGCTGATGCCGTGATGAGTGAAAAGCATGTTTTCCTTAAACGAAAGCAACGTCTGTTTCGTCGGGCGAGTGGAAGCAATCACCTCGGTCGAGACTCCAGCCAGATCGCACCAGCGCTTGCGGTCGCGTTCGCTAAAGACGAGAGGAACCAGCGCGGCGCGTGGGGGTTCGATCTTTAGGCCAAATTGCCGGGCCAGATCGTAACCAAATGAGGTGGCGCCGATTTTCGCGATGGACAAGCCTCCGGTCGCGACCACCAAGCGGGGCGCGCCGAAACTGGCGTCCTCGGCTTGCACGGTGAACTGGTCGTTCTTGAGCACCTCGTTCTTGCGCACCTCGTCCACTTTCGTATTGAGCCGGATTTCTACTCCGGCGTCCCGGCATTCCTGCTCCAGCATCGCCGTGATGTCACTCGCCGCTCGATCGCAGAACAACTGGCCGAGCTTTTTCTCGTGGTAGGGGATGCGATGCTTTTCGACGAGGCGCACGAATTCGGCCGGAGTGTAGCAGGCGAGCGCCGACTTGGCGAAGTGTCGATTGGACGAAAGAAAGTTCTCTGGGCTGGTGTGCAGGTTGGTGAAATTGCAGCGGCCGCCGCCGGAGATCAGGATTTTCTTGCCGATTCGATCCGCGCGTTCGAGCACCAGGACGCGCCGGCCCCGCTTGCCGGCTTCCATAGCACACATCAGGCCGGCAGCGCCGGCCCCGAGAATGATGACGTCGTATTTCCGATTCACGCAGGACTGATTCACGCAGCAATGAGCTTAGCAGGGCTGGCGAACTGCTGGCGCTACGGAATCACCGCCATCTAGATCAATGGAGACCCGGGTTCACTACCTGGGGAACCACCAGTCGATCCGATTCATTTCTTCGGGAAAATCATTTCTGACGCTGAGCGGGATAGCACTAGGTGATTTGGTAGCGCTACCGGGAAATCGCTTGGCCGCAGGCTGAATTCTTCAGGTGGGACTGTCGCCTGTCGCGTAAACGCTGTGTTTACGCGGCCTCCACACACTAAGCCGAGCTAGGGATTTCAGACAGGACAAACATTTTCCATTTGGTTTTTGGACAATTTGGACGGCAAAAACAATGCCCCGACCGAAGCCGGGGCTATCCTCTCTGTTCAGCGGTTTCAAATAGACCACGCTCCGGAAGCAGCTTAGCCATCCACGCGGAAAACTCGGAGACTCCGTGATTTCGGACAGGGCACGGCCTCGCTGGCGGAAAGAATACGGTGGGTTGAAGCTGGACCGAAAGTCCGCGTGGCGGCGCGAGCCGACAAACGCGGCCGGAAGACCTGCCTTGCTTCCCATCTCTGAGATCGCTTCCAATAGCCCGCATTCTGGCGGGGAATTAGCCACTCTCATTGCCCCCGTATGGCGTAGTTTAATTTGCGTAGCAGGAATGGCTAATTGAAACTGTTCCAACGCACGCTATGCTTCCCCTCCGGAAATGTGTGTCCTCGAGCCGAAGCACTGGGCTGGCGGTGCGGCTGACGGAGTTGGGCCACAGATTGGGGAGAGCCATGAGTTGGAGCGGGAAACTGTTCGTCATCCTGAGCGTTCTCGGCGCGTCGCTGTGGCTCATGCCGTCAGCTTCCGCCGAGGTTACGGTGACCGTTACCCCGTCTTCGGTGGCCATCAATCCCGGCGCACAGCAGCAGTTCTCGGCGCAGGTTACCGGTACTGGTACTGGTACCGGAGATCAGGGGGTCACCTGGAGTCTGTCTGGTTGCAACGGGATCGATTGCGGATACATCAGCCTATCTGGCCTTTACACCGCGCCGACTACCATCCCGATTCCGAATCAGGTGACCGTAATCGCGACTACTCTGCTCTATCCCTACGTGTCCGGTTCCGCAGCGGTTTCGATCAACACTCCGATTGTGGTCAAGGTCGCCCCGACCTTCGTGCAGCTGAACACTGGTGCGCAGCAGCAGTTCACCGCCACCGTCAGCGGAACTTCCAATACCCGGGTGATATGGTCAGCGACGGCAGGCTCGGTCGATGCCAACGGTCTTTACACCGCCCCGACAGTAAACGCGCAGACCAACGCGCTCGTCACTGCCACCAGCTATGCTGACTCCTCGAAGTCAGCCAGTGCCGCAGTCACCGTTGACCCGGTGAATAACCAGTCACTGCAAATCACGACCGGGAATCTTCCCCAGGGCCAGCAGGGGAACACTTATGGCGAAGTCTTCACCGCGACCGGCGGAACCACGCCTTACAGCTGGAGCATTTCCGCAGGCACTCCTCCTCCAGGAATCGCGATGAATGCAAACGGGGATTTTGCCGGAATTCCTACGACACTTGGCACATTCAACCTCACAGTCACGGTCACGGATGCCACCAACCTGACTGCAACCGGCAATTTCAGCGTGACCATCATTGCGGGCGGCAATTACGACGGTCCCGCGGAACTGCCGCTAGTGACCGTGCCCAGTGCGATGTCCGACACGCCCGCTTCGGGATCCGTCATCAACGTCAACGCTGGCGGCGATCTGCAAGCGGCCTTGAACAACGCTAGCTGCGGCGACGTGATCGAACTTCAGGCAGGCGCAACCTTTACCGGCCATTTCACTGTGCCAGCCAAGAACTGCGATATCAACC